>Ga0073934_10000279_pt1 | contig 153644 bp, 143 predicted proteins | sample LarsenN4metaG_FD_76834 | JGI IMG/M metagenome (GOLD analysis project Ga0073934, IMG submission 76834) | Hot spring sediment bacterial and archeal communities from British Columbia, Canada, to study Microbial Dark Matter (Phase II) - Larsen... ... | reverse complement strand
GGCATCGACGACCACATCGTCATCCAAGAAAACTAGAACATCGCCGGTCGAGATTTTGATCGCTTCGTTCAATATCCTACATTTCCCGGGCCCGAAGATTTTGAACAGACGGATCGGCACCGGGAAATCAGCGCTTGATCGGCGCAGCATTTCCCAGGTTTGATCGCTCGATCCGTTGTCGCCGATGATGATTTCCGGCCGGATTTGCGCCAGACCGCTCACACTGCGGATGCTGTCAAGCAGGCGAGTGATCTGCCGGCGGCGGTCTCGGGTCGGAATGATGATGCTGAAATTGAGTTGCAAAATACGCCCTCACTGAACCGCTGACGTTCCTTATCTCACCTAATGCTGACCATGGATCTGGTTGCCCAGGCTCGACAACAGAGTCCATGTAAAGCTCAGCGACCGCCGAATGCCTCAGCACTCGGACATGTAAGCCGATTCAATTGGCTGACCATTTAGTGATGGCCCATGCTCGAAAACATACCATCGGTCGTAGCGAACGCCGTTGTACATGCAGTAGCTATCCACCACCACGCTCTCAGGTTCTTGGCCAAGTTCTCCCTTATACACTAAATGTCCATAGTAAACGTACCCGTGACTACCGCTTAGGGCCGGAGCGGTCAGGGGAAACGGCAGGGAGTCAAATTGAAAAGTCAAACTCTGGGGTGTCGAACTTGCGCTCACCGATACTGGATGAGAAACGACATATCTGGGAGCACCGCTCGGAGTATTGGCATAACGATAGCTGTACAACAGAACCAGTCTCATCGTGCCCTGCCCGCCCTGCTCGTTGGTACCATCCACTTTAACCGAGACATTTTCGACTCGAATAGAGCTTGGCCTGGACTCCCATGGTACCCAAATGTAGCCAATGGGCCATAGCGTAGAATCGATCTTACCACGAAAAAAATAATTGATGAGCCCCGCCGAATAACTGATCGCGCGCGGGAAAAGCTTTAAACCGTAGTCTTTTAAGACCTTGTAATCCAGGCCTATATCAGTGGATACGGTCGTGCTGCTGATATTTCGAAGCGAGCTAGCTTGAGCAAGTGAATAGTTCGTTTCGCCGAAACCTGGCTTAAAGCGAAGATAATTTTTCTTCTTCCCGGTAGCAGGATCGAGCTCGGGAGCTGAAAACTGCAAGTTAGCCAATCCTGGATAAGGGAACGTTTCTGGAAAAATTGTATCTTCACTGAAGAAATTCGCATTCGAGTACTCTGCAACTCCCATTCCGCTGCCATCACCGAGCGCTGCTGCGCCAATATCACCTGCACTGGTATCCAAGAGACGCGAAATCGGAACAGGATATCTAGAATCAGGACTGGGCAAATTACCCAGGTATGATGCTTCGAGCGGTTGCGCAGGAAGCAAAGCAACATCTCTAATTAACGCGAGGATCTCGGAACGTTCGGAAAAACTATGGAAGAGGTCGGTATTAATGCCGCTCAGGTGCGAATCGTTCCGCGTATGAGAAGGTGCCGCGGCGTCTTGGACGTGATGAATGGCATGACCGAGAAAACGAAATGTTTCGGCCCACCTGACTTTTCTCGCAAAAGGATCCGTCGCCGTCAGAGCCCTGAAGTAAGCTTCCCTCGCCTGATGCCATGACGCCTTTCCTCCATAGAGCGAACCCTGATTCGCATTCTGACCCCACGCCACAGACGATTCCCCAACCGGACCAGTTGCTCCCGGTGGCCGCAACCCCGCTTGATCCCATGATAATTTTGGATTGTGAAAGTGGTTGATGACACGCCTAAAAGGGGAATCCTCAAGCACAGCTCCATCTTGGATCAATTGGACCACAGTTCGTCCAGCTAGACTCGAGTGACTCGTACCCTGTGGGAACTCGTACCTCAGGACTGTCTTCAGAAAATTGTCGACACCAGAAACCGTGATTGCACGTTCGCTCAAGGCTTTGTGAGCTTCGTTATCAAACGCAACAACATTGGAAGCAACAAACGTCCAAGCTATTACCGCGAAACAGTACACGGTAACATGAAACACTTTTTTCTTCATTTGCTTCTCCTATGGTATTTGCGTTAGTCCCATATTTTTACGATGAATGTTTACTTCCCGGATTAATTTTGGGAAGCTATAGTTCGAAACATCACCGGCGACGGGCGGACTAGCGAAACTTACCGCCTCTTCCATCGTTACGGCCTTGCGTAATTCCTTGCTGGTACCACCAAACTCTGTGGTTGCCTGGTAAGGTTTGTAACCAGCCTTGTAAATAATTACATTCGGCGGCGTAGTCACATAGGTAAAGGGATTTAAACTGATTCCAGGCCAGTGCCAAATGGAAAAACTCCCGTCGTTTTCGGTCACCGTCTCAGCCGCGTTCTGGAACCGCTTGGATTGATCCATGTGGATAATTGGGCTGTTGTACCAAATCACGACGACAACAGCCCCAACGATCGGCTTCCCAGTTTCCTCGTCAATTACCGTCCCCTCATAAGTAGAACTATGAAAAACAAAAGGCGCTAGGATATTCCAGCCGAGAAACGCGACAGCTACGTACATCCACCACCGCTTCTTGATCGATTCGCCGGTAATTGCGATGCGAATCCATGCCACAATCAAAGCAATGATAACAATAATCTTCGCTAGTAATGTCAGACTCAATTCAGCTCCTCCGATGTCGAATTCTAGAAAAATTTAATCCGCCAAATCCCGTCCTCGTCACGCACAAATAACACCATGTACGTTATGTTATCGGGGCCCTCGGTGCGTGTGATCTCGTATTCGACGGCGTTATGCCACTGCTCAATAAAGGTCAGGTTTGGAAGATATTGATCGATATCCGAGAACGAAATAGTGAGATTATTGAAGATATTTTGGTAAAACGCTTGCTTTGCTTTTACGATGAAGCTTGCTGCCGTAACCGTATCGCCGGTCCTTAGAGCATTTTTCATTGCATTCCATTTGCTTTGTAGTTGTTGGTCGAGCTGACTGATATCCAAAATTTGTACTATACCCGTTGCCGTATGCACGGTGGAATTTATGTCCGTGGCTCTGACGGTGGGATAATATAGTCCTGGGTCGGCGAATGTCACCGTAACCCCCTCGAGATCCGCGCCGCTGAAATCGACAGTTCCATCACCATTACCATCCAATTCGATGTGCACTATTTCATTCGTACTCACAAGGGAAAAACCCACGCTATCCGATACCGTCGCTAGTTCCGGCATCGGGCGGAACGTCAGTACAGGCTCTGTGGCTGGTGGCTCGGGCGTGATCGGCACGGCATCCGAAGCTAGAAGCTTGCCTGCAAAGTCTGTCAAGGTCGCCGTCACTGTGGTCGTCTGCGCGTCGATCGGAATGATCGTGGCAAATTCGTTGCCGTCAATAAGCGCCGCATATCCATTGACCTGAATACCGACCTCGGAAGCAAGCGAAAGATCGAAATTCCCCGTCACCGATACACTGTAGTCATTAATGGTGGCGCCCGCGACTGGCGCCTGAATCGCAATTCCGAAGTTCAGGCTGAGCGACACTGACGTAGTGTTGCCGTCGATCACTAAGACATTGCTGGCGATCTGAGGCACCAGCCCTGTGAACGACGCTCGCACCGTGTAGCTGCCGGCGGCAAGCGCGCCAATCGAGTACTGGCCCAATGAATTGGTTACGGCCGTACCCCTGAGCGCCAGTCCCTGAAAAGCTTCCACCAAAGCGCCGCTGATTGGCGCTCCGCTACTCACTCGTGTGATGCTGCCGGCAATGATTCCGCCACCCGCGGGCAAGGTTATATCGAAAGGAGCGCTCGTGGCGCTTGTTAGCCCGGCTGATGAAGCGACCAGCGTGTAACCATTGCCGGGCTGATTGATGCTGAGCGAGGAGAAAAAAACGCTCGAACCGAAACTCACTGTCATTTCTTCATCGAGTGTTGCGCCGCCAGGATTCGACCCGAGCGTGACCCGGATGGAGGCGCTCGTAGAGGTAACCGCATTGCCCGCGTTGTCTTGAACCGTGACGGTGGGCGGGCCAGGGATAATCGCTCCGACGCTTGCATTTGTCGGCTGGGCCGTAAACGCGAGTTTCGCTGCAGGTCCGGGAACGACCGTAAAGGGCGAACTATTTTGTGCCCTGAGATCGTCGCCACTCGTCCGGCTGACCGTCAACACGACGCCGCTTTCGGCCTTGCTGTATGTAGCGGGACCGATCACCACCTGGTCGGTTCCGGCTAGGATCGTGCCATTAAGCGTGCCGCCTAACAAACCATTGCCGAGCAGGAGGGTGACGGAAACCGCCGTGTCGGTGACTACGTTTATCGGGCTCCCTGAAGCGGTGAGCGACCGCACGGTCATAGAAAACCCGGGCGTGCCCGCCGTAACGGTTGGGCCAACCGTTAATCCTAGTTTGTTTAATGAACTGGGTGGACCGATTGTAATCTGATTACTTGTTGCGAGCCGGTCGAAGGTGTCGTTGGTAAAAAGTCTGAATTCGTAATTTCCCGGTGTTCGATTCGTCGTCGTGGGCAATGAACAGGTCCCGGCTGGTACGGGTATCGTCGCGCTATGGGTACAATTCACCCACCAGCCGCTTACCGCGGAGCCATCGCCGCTCCCGACAGTAAATAGCCCGATCCAGTCCTTATATGTCGGATTGGCAATCGTTCCCCATGTGACAATAACGGGATCTCCAGCCGGAATCGAGCTTGGAAGAGCCGCCATGGTTACCACACCCGCGGCCGTGACATTAAAGCTGTTGCTGGTTGCAGAAGTTAATCCGCTCGCGGATGCGATTAGCGTGTACCCATTGGCGGCCGTGTTGAGGCTGAGGTTGTTGAAAGCGGCGATCCCGAAGGCCGCGCTCCTGGTGGTTGTGCCGCTGAGCGTTGCGCCGCCGGGGTTGGCGCCGAGAGCGATGCTTACCGACGCCGACGAACTCGTCACTGTATTGCCGAGGCTATCTTGGACCAAAACGGTGGGCGGACCGGGCAGTTGGCTACCGAGAATCGCATTTCCCGGTTGCGTGCTAAACACCAGAGCCGCGGCGGCGCCGGGACTGATCGTGAAAGAGCTGCTCGTTGCGCCGGTGAGTCCAGGACTCGACGCGGTTAACGTGTAGCCAGATCCAGCTTTGTTGAGCGATAAATCTCCAAAGCTCGCCACGCCCGATATTGCGGCCACACTTAAGACACCGCTTAGGCTCGATCCTCCTGGATTGTTGCCAATAGCCATGGTGACCGTTGCCGACGAAGACGCGACGACATTGCCGAAAATATCGTGCACCGCAACTGTGGGCGGTCCGGCGATGACGTTTCCCGCAATGCCATTTACCGGTTGAGCACTGAAGACGAGCGCCGTCGCGGCACCGGGATCGACCGTGAATGCGGCGCTGTCGCCGGGTGCCAGGGCATCGCCGCTGCTCCGCGATGCCGTGATCACAACGCCGCTTTCCGCTTTGGTATACGTCACGCCGGTGATGGTTACTTCGCTAGTTCCTGCGGGAATGGTGCCGGTCAGGGTTCCATCCAAGAGGCCCGTGCCGCTCTTACGGGACAAGGTGATACCCGTATCGCTGACCACATTGGCGCGATTACCGCTCTCGGTCTGTGACTGAACAACAACTGAAAAACTGTTCCCGGCGCTGATATTGCTGCCGCCGTTAACCGAAGTGATGACGAGTTTTGTCGCGGGCGGTAATGCGGCCTTGTATGTTACGATGGCCGCCGCCCAGGATCGATTGGCGCCCAGCGTTCCGTCGGCCGCGTACCGATCAATGGCGCTTACCAAGCGGTATTCGGGATTGACTGTGATATTGTTTGCGGGATTACCGCCGCTCGTGCCAACGCGCCCGATAGTTGCAAAACTCGTCCCCGGACTGAAAGTATCGGTGACCGGTCCCTCCACGCCGATGGCGCCGATGAGCAATTCCGATGTTTGGCTTGTCGGAGCCGTTAGACCCGATGACGGCGCGCGGCCCGCCCCCGTACCGGATTGAACCTGATCGACCGGAGCCGCGGCAGCCAAACCGGAAAACTCGCTTGCCGATAGAGCTCGCGCCGAAACTCTTGGATGCGTGCAAAAGATCGTGTTCCCGCCGTTAAGCGCTAGAACATTGTGTGCTGAGAGGACAACCGTTCGAACCCCACTATTGCCCGACCCATTCGTTACGTCCCGGTTCACCGTGTAGGAATTGCCTTGCGTGTCGCTGCAAGAGACAGCGCCCGTTGCAGGGTTCAGCGCAAACGACACGATGACGCTATGGCCTGCGCTCACACCCCCGGCGGGTATAGTGATCGTAGTGCTCGTGCTGTTGTTGTTCGGCGCGCTTATGCCGATCGTTTTGACGAATGTGACTTGCCCGAGGACGGGTGAGGCCGAAAGTGCAGCGAAGAACCACAATAGCAAGCGCCAGCAACTAACCCGAGGCGTGGCCAGTAAGAAGCTCGATGAGTGTCGCGGGCAAGGCACGGTACACCTCCAGAAGCATTCTTCATGTGTGGCGATCTATCAAATTACCGTAATATTTGGTGTGAAACCGCCTTCTAACGCAATTTCCCGCACGGAGTCAATCGCTAGTTATCGACCTTTAAACGTTTTGCCGGCGCGCTCATGACAGGTAACTAGGCTTTAGGTTCTTGCCTAAAGTAGGATTCAAAGTCGATACAAAACTTTATACGGCATGGCATTATGAGTTATGGGGAATGCGGATCGCGATTTGCGCCTTTTTGGCGACACAGTCAAACTGCCCGACGGCTTTACCTATCACGAAAACTTTTGCTCAGAAGCTGAAGAACGGGAACTGATCGGGGAAATTCAGAAGATCGAGCTTACGCCCTTCAAGTACTATCAGTTCACCGGCAAGCGGCGTACCGCCAGTTTCGGCTGGCAATACGAGTTCGGCGGCAAGGACATTACTCCGGCACCCGAATTTCCGCCTTTCGTTTTACTGCTCCGCGATCGGGCAGCGCGCCGGTTCAACATGGAAGCGAACCGCCTCGTGCAGGCGACCCTCATTGAGTACCCACCTGGAGCCCCGATCGGATGGCATCGAGATATTCCTCAGTTCGGCGTGGTGGTGGGCATCTCTCTGGGCTCCTCGTGCCGCATGCGCCTTCGCAAATCCGACCGCCGCCGTTTGAAAAAGGCCGCAGGCGATGAATTGTTATCCATCGAATTGAAACCCCGTTCGATTTATTTAATGAGCGGCGCTGCGCGGGAAATTTGGCAGCACTCGATCCCGCCGGTCAAGGATCTCCGCTATTCGATCGTCATGCGAACCCTTCGCTGATTTTTTTGGTTGACAATTCACTCTCTCGCGTCCTACAGTCAGCCCGGCGCCAGTGATCTGCCCACCAGCGATTCCCGCCGGCGTCATTTGATCGAATATTGTGAGACCGGCCCTTGCTACCGTGCCAAGCGCGCGTCGTCAAGGCAGCCGGTTTAGATTTCCGCAGTGCTGCAAAAACCGGGGATGATTCTTCGCATGCCTGACAATCCAGACAAAGGTTGCGCGCTATTTTAGCCGATCGATGACGCCTCCGGCCGCGGCACGTCGGTTGCGTTTGGGAGCAGGTAACTTGAACTTTGTAAAGGATCTATAATGACTCTCGATTCAAAGACACAGCCTTCGCGCTCCTCGAGCGCAGTCATTGTCGCCGAAAAACATCCGATTGCGAGAGCGGCGCTTGCCGCTCTGCTCAGCTACGACGGTTATCGCGCGTTCCAAGCCGAAGATCTCAGTTCGGCGCTCGGCCATATTCTTTCAGTTGACAATCTCGCCGCGGTGCTGGTCGACTTGGACTTGCCTGGTTGGAGAACCATTATCCACCACGCGCTGAACGGGAATCCGACTTTGATCATTGCTATGAGAGGCCATCATCTCGTCACCCAGGACGAGTTAAAAAAGCGTGGCGTACACGCCTGCTTCGACAAACCGATCACTTACAGCGATGTCGCGCTCAGGCTGAAGGCCCATGCCGCAGAAAACAAGGTGGAAACCACTTCCAGCCAGTCTTCGGCCCAAATAGTAAACAGCACTTGGAGCCTCGCCAAATCGTGAAGCGTCTGCGAACGTAGCGTCACGACGGCGGGCGCCGCAAGCGATGCCAGCGCAATACGACACCATCGTGCTCGGATTGGGTGCGATGGGGAGCGCCAGCGTTTATCAATTGGCCAAACGGCGTCATAAGGTTCTGGGCATCGATCAATTCGCCGCACCCCACGCTTTTGGCTCAAGTCACGGCGAGAGTCGCATCATCCGACAAGCGATCGGCGAAGGCGAGCAATACATGCCGATCGTGCTTCGTTCTTACGAGTTGTGGCGCGCCCTCGAAAAAGAAATCGGCCGCGAGCTCTTAACCACGACCGGCGGTCTGGTTTTGGAACCGGAAAACAGCGACGTTGTCGCCCACGGCCGCCACAGGTTCTTGGCCCAAACCATCGATTGCGCCGTGAAATACGGCATTCGTCACGAAATACTCGAAACCCAAGATATCCGTAAGCGCTTTCCACAATTCACGCTCACCAATGAGCTTGGCTATTTCGAATATGAAACGGGCTATCTGCGACCGGAATTGTGCATCGAAGCGCAATTGGCGCTCTCGCGAACATACGGCGCATCCATCCATACGGGTGAAAAGGTGATATCAATCAGCCAAGGCGACGGTAAAAGGGTCGCCGTTGCGACCGACCGCGCCCATTATCAAGCCGAGCAACTTGTGCTCGCGGCAGGAGCCTGGATAGCGCGCCTTTTAGCGCCGCAGTACGCGGAATTGTTCAGGGTCTATCGTCAGGTCATGCACTGGTTTCGGATCAAACCAGGCGCGGAAGCAACGTTTTCATCCGGAGCGTTTCCGATTTTTATCTGGATCTTCAACAAAGGCGGCGATTTCGCTTTCTATGGTTTTCCAAGCGTCGATGGAAAAACCGTCAAACTGGCGACCGAACAATACGCGGTCTGCACTTCTCCGGAAACCGTCGAGCGGACCGTCGCGGAGCATGAGAACCGTTTCATGTACTCGAATTATGTCCAGGAACGTTTCGGGGGATTGACCGATGTCTGCGCAAACGCCGTGACCTGCCTTTACACGACGACCCCGGATTCACATTTCGTCATCGATTTTTACCCCGGCAGCGACCGGATCATCCTGGCCTCGCCGTGTTCCGGCCATGGCTTTAAACACTCCGCCGCCATCGGCGAAATCATCAGTCAAATGGTACTCGAGGGCAAGAGCAAGATTGCTATCGACGGTTTTCGCCTCGATAGATTGACGCCCGCCCAATACGCCACTTGTTAAGCCGCGACGCGCCTTCTCAAGGCGATTCATGCCTAATCAGCAACCTAGCTCGGGCGTTGGGACGCCGCTTCACCCGATCGAGCTCCGCCGCCGCCGTTCAAATCGAAGACGGCAACAACCGGACCGTGATCGCTGGTGCCGACTTCGCGGAAGGCATTGCAGCGGACGGCTTTGGCCGCCAGGGATTCGCTCGCGAGAATGTAATCGATGCGCCAGCCGATATTGCGCTCGCGCATTTTGCGCCACGGCGCCCACCAGGTAAATAAATTTTCATTTTCCGGGTCGAGCGCGCGTCCAACGTCGACCAAACCGCGCGCCAGAATGCTTTCAAACAAGACTCTATCCTCCGGGCGCTGCCCCACCACGTTGGGATTGCGCTCCTTGGGATGAACATCCCGCTCGCTGCGCGCAATGTTGATATCGCCGCACAAAACAATGCGCTTGCCGCTGCTATGAACCTGGCTCACGAAACTTTCCAGCTGGCTCAGGAACTGCATTTTGGCAACAAAATCTTTGCCGCCGTTGGGCACGTACACCGAGCCAAAAACAAGATCGCCGAGCTGCGCCGTGACAATGCGAGTTTCGAAATCGAAGTCGGGATGGCCAAAAACCGGCTCTTCCGCGAAGGCCTCTCGGCGCAGATGCAGACCGACGCCGGAGTAAGCGCGCGCGCCGTGCCAATAACAGAGATATCCCTGCATTTCACAAAGAGCGGCCGGTACCTGAGCCACCGTGGATTTGATCTCCTGGAGACAAATGACATCCGGCTGTTCGCGCTGGACCCATTCTAGCAGCTGGGCTTCGCGCGCGCGGATGCCGTTGACATTCCAGGTCGCAACTTTGAGTAACGCCATGACGCCTTTTTAAACAGGCCCGCGGCGTTAGGCAATAGTTGGCCGATTAGCAGAAAACGATTTCTCGGCTCCGACAGATTTGCCCGTTCAACATGCTTCGAAGCAAACGCACCGGCCATTTCCGCCGCCGAGGCCTCCTCGGCGCCCTCTCATTTCACTCACCTGGATCGAACCATTCCACAACCCGGCCGGCATCAGCTATGCCGCCGACGACAAATGCCAAGGCGGCGAAAGGAAACGTGAGCATCGCCCACACGCCTGACAAGGTCAAGGAATCGCGATCGACTTCGCCATGGACGTGGATCAGATCGAGCCCCTCAGCGGCAATGTAGGGGCCGATTGAGCCGATAAGCACAATTAGGCCCAAGATGAGGCCATATGGCCTGAACCTGGCAGCCGATTCATCAGCGGCGGGCTCGCCGTTGATGCGTTCGCGGATATGGGCGCAGCGCTTGTGGATTTCCATTTCCAGGTAACGGCTCCGCCTCGCGCTGCGCTCGGGATCGACCCAGTAACGCGCCTCAAACAGCTGTCGAAGCGTATACGCTGAAAAGTCTGTCTCGATCGCCGTCGAAAAAGCTCCGGGCGGCAGGCGGCTCATGTCGGTGTTGCGTTTCGTCACGGCCATGCGCGATGAGCAAGGAATATACCATTGACCGATTCTTGAGCCGTTCGGCACGCCAAGCGCCAAGCGCGACGTTCTGTGAAAAAACGTCCCTACGTTTTTGCCGAAACATTTTATCGGTCATTCAAAAAAGTACCGATGCCGATAACTCGATGCCGGAATCAAGTAGGAAAATTTAGGAAACCGCGGCGCGCGCACGGGCCGCCGCAAGTTCACCCGGCTCGTTTAAACATTCAAGATGCTTGTCGCTCTAAAAGTGGCGCGCGCTCTCTTTCAATTTGGGCTGCCACCTTATAGGCTCCGGCGTGTTGACTCTAGGAGAACATTTTTTATGAGCGATTCTCTCGATCCGTCCCGTATTCTTAACGCTGGATTTGGCTTTTGGAGCTCGAAAATATTGCTCACGGCGGTTGAACTGCAGCTCTTTACCGTACTCGGCTCAAAGAAAATGACCGGTGAGGATCTCGGCTGCCGACTCGGCCTCCATCCGCGCGGCATCTGGGACTTTTTCGACTCGCTGGTCGCGCTGGGGTTCTTGGCGCGGCACGGCAACGGCCGGGAAGCTCTTTACGCCAACACCGGGGAAACAGCTTTGTATCTCGACAAAACCAGCTCCGCTTACATCGGCGGCATTCTCGAAATGTGCAATGCCCGGCTTTACAAGTTTTGGGATGGACTCGGTGATGCCCTTAGAACCGGACAGCCTCAGAATGAGGTCAAGCACAGCCAGAAACCACTTTTCGAAACGCTCTACGAAGAACTGCCCCGTCTGGAGCAATTCATGGGAGCGATGACGGGCATTTCCAGGGCAAACTTTAGCGCGCTGGCCGAGAAGTTCGATTTTTCGCAGTATGAGACGCTTTGCGATGTCGGCGGCGCCACCGGGCTGCTCTCGATTCTCGTCGCGAAAAGACGTCCGCACATGCGCTGCATTTCCTTCGATCTGCCCGCCGTGCGGCCCATCGCCGAGAAGACGATCGCGCGGGAGGGGCTGACGGATCGCGTCAAAACGGCGTCCGGCGACTTCTTCAAAGACGCCTTGCCGAACGCCGACGTGATCACCATGGGGATGATCTTGCACGACTGGAATCTCGACAGGAAAAAACACCTGATCAAATTGGCTTATGATGCCCTGCCGGCAGGCGGCGCTTTGATCGCGGTTGAAAATCTGATCGACGACGACAGGCGCGAAAACGCGTTCGGCTTGATGATGTCCCTCAACATGCTGATCGAGTTTGGCGATGCCTTCGACTTCAGCGGCGCCGACTTTTGGACGTGGTGTAAAGAGGCCGGATTCAAACGCTACGAAGTCCTCCATCTGGCCGGCCCGTGCAGCGCCGCCATCGCTTATAAGTAAGGGCAGCGCTTGACAGAAGCCTCGCGAACAACTTACTAAGGAATTCATGGATGAGTGGACATTACGCGGCTGGTCCACGTATTTAAATCCTTAACAGTTTCCAGCCAATATCGGCCGATTCCAAGGGGGTGGCGCATGGCAAAGGCGTTCGGATTTTTCCTACTGCCTGTCTTCATCGCGGTCTCGCTGATGCCGGCTTTTGCCGCCTCGTTAGAAGAGTTCTACAAGGGCAAAACGATTCAGTTTGTCGTCGGCGGTTCGGCAGGTGGGGGTTACGATACTTATACGAGGCTGATCGCGCGCCATTTCTCCCAATTCGTTCCTGGCAAGCCTTCCACGGCGGTGCAAAATATGCCGGGCGCCGCGATGCTGATCTCGGCCAACTACATTTTCAACAGCGCTCCTCGCGACGGCACGTACATCGGGCACTGGTCCGGTCCGCTTATCTTACAGCACATGATGGGCAACCCGGCAGTGCAATTTGAAGGGCGAAAGTTCGGCTGGCTCGGCATGCCGACGGCCGATTCTCTCGTCTGCATTCTGACCGAACGCAGCGGGATTAGAACCGCCGAAGAGTGGAGCAGGGCCAAGACTCGGGTCAAGCTCGGCGCGATCGGTCCGGGCACCAGCGGCACCGACGACACAAAGCTCCTAGCCGCCGCCACCGGTTTTCCACTCCAGCTCATTGAAGGCTATAAAGGCACCGCCGACATCAGAATCGCTGCGGAAACCGGGGAGGTCGACGGCACTTGCTCCTTTGGTTGGCAATCGGCCAAAGTGACCTGGGCCAACGCGCTGCGGGCGCGACAAGTTCACGTCGTGCTGCAGACGATGCTCGAACCCCACCCCGAACTCAAGAGCGTCCCCCTCGCCGTCGATTACGCCAAAAACGAGGAAGGCAAGAAACTTCTTCAGATCGCGAGCGATCTCTATGGCAAGCAGCGGCTTTATTCTCTGCCGCCGCAAGTGCCTGAGGCGCGCCTACGAATGCTGCAAAAAGCCTTCATCAGCACGCTAAAGGATCCGCAGTTTCTGGCTGAAGCGGAGAAGGCGAAACTCGAGATCGATCCGATCGATGGACCCGCCGTCGAAAAGATGGTCGCGGGTCTGTATGAGATCGATCCGGCCGTTATCAAACGGGTCAAACAGATATTAGAATCAAAGTAGCGCCCGGGGCGTTCAATAAACGCCGGGAATCAAGCGATAGCGTACGGCGTTCATGTAGCCGCGATACGCATCGTCCTCGGCCAGCAGGCGCTCTTCGAAATGAATTCGGCATAAGATCAAAACGACGCCCACCAGCGCCACCGCCAGATTGTATATCGTCAAGTGGCGCAAAAGAATCCCCAGCGCCGTTACCAGATAGGAAAAATAAATCGGATGGCGTATCCATCCGTACATTCCGTCGGTGCGAATCTCTCGCAGCGACGGCAAAACGGCAAAACTCCGCCCCAAATGGTGCACGGAAACCAGCGTCAATAGCGCCCCTGCCGCAACCACCAATGCGCCCAAAGGAGCCAGGGCAGCCGCGTCGATCGGTACCGGCTCAAAGGCAAGGAAATAATTCAGCGACAAGATCGTTAGCAAAATTTCCAGCGGACGCTTGCTTGAGCGTCGCGCCGGTTGGCGGATGGCGAAGATCAGGGCGCATTGCAGATGCAGCAAGATAAATAGCCAAATCGGCCAATAAGCCTCGCGCAGCGCGTATTTCCACGTCAAGAACGCAAACCCGATCGACAGCGCAACCCAGAACAAATCGAGCTTGCGGTTCTTGATCTCGGCCGCATTTGCGAGCGCGAGGAAATGCCCAAGCCCACAACGGTCGGATTTTTCGCCAGCGAATCCTGATCTTTGCTGCATGACTTCCGGCGCCAATTCTACGGCGCCGCTTCGTCGGAGTAGTTACAGTTTCCGTCTCCCTCAAGGGCGGCAATCGGCGTAGACGCGAAGCAGCGGCGTCTGCGAACTGCTGATCTCATCAAAGTCCCTAATTCGGCAGCCGCGGCAGTTCTTGCAGAAATCCCACAAAGCCGCATCTCGCTCCTTTCTGTACGTCGATCGCTCAGTCATGTTCACAGGGTAGCGGCGCCGAGTCAATCCTCCAACCACTGAAAAGGCTTAGCAGCCGAACAGGTGAATTTGAAGTCCTTTTAAACTCTTTTTTCGTTGCGCGATGAGCTGCAATCGTGCTAAGCGGCATGGATCGAAATCGCGTCATTGGTTTTCTCCGGCAGCGTCTCGACGGAATTTGCGAGCCAATCCCAGAATGTTTCAGCTCATCAACGGAACCATTGAGTGCGGGCAATGCCGCCATGAGATTCGGCACGGCGAGGAATTCAACTGCTCGACCTGCGATACGAGTTTGTGCGAGGGCTGTTTGCTTTATCACGAGCAGGAATGCGCCTTATCCGTTCGCGAAGAATGATGTCGGCATGAGGCATTTGGCCGCGCGGGCCGGCCTCAAATCGCCTCGCGCACGACCTCGCGCGCGCTTTTGTCCTCGCGCAGGCCGGCAAATCGGGCGGCCCGCAGATGGCCGTCCGGCGTCCATTCGGTAAACTCGATCTGGGCAACGAGCTGCGGCTTTAGCCACACGCAGTTTTTCATTTCCTCTCGGGTGAGCGCCCACATCGTGCGCCGTTTCTCCGGCAGGTTGGCGAACGGACACTCGTCGGTGACCAGCGCCTTGAGTTTTTGATAAACTTCTTGGCGCACCCGCGGAACGAATCCGTTTCTTACCTTGGCGACGAAATGAAGTCGCCCGCCCTCGTAGCAGCCGACGATCAGCGCATCGAACGGATGGTCCGGCGTGTAGCCGCCAACGACCAGTTCTTGTGCGCAGTGGACTTTGAATTTCACCCAGTCGCCGCTTCGCTTGCCGGGCTTGTAGAGCGAGTGCTTGCGCTTGGCGATGATCCCTTCGAAGCCAAATTGTTTGGCCGAGCGGATCAGATCCGCCGGCGCGGCGGCGAAGGATTCCGACAGCTTGATGTCTTCGCTCATGCCGTCGAGCAGATTGGCGAGGAGCTTTCTGCGCTCGACGAGCGCCCGGTCGCACAGGCTCCGGCCCTGATACACCAACAGATCGAACGCATAATAACGGATCGCCTGCGCTTGCGAGCGGTGATGCTGGAGCAGATTAAAAGACACCTTTCCCCGATGATCGATCGCCACGACCTCGCCATCGAGGAGCGTGTCATCGGGAAGCTCCGCGCAGGCTTGCGCCACGGCGGCAAAATCTTTGGTTAATAAGTTGCCGCGGCGCGACCAGAGCTTCACGCCGCGTTTGTCTTTACCCGCGAGGCAGCGGTAACCGTCGAGCTTCATTTCATATAGCCACTGGGCGCCGTTCTCCGGCAGCTCGGAAACCGCCTCGGCGAGCATCGGCTCGATGAACTCGACTTTCGCTCTCGGCAGATCTTCAAGATCCAGCGCCGGTGCGGCGCGCCGAATCTCCAGGGCGGCTTGCGGGTTTTCTTTGTTGCTGTGCCAGACCGCGTCCCGCGCGTGGGCGATTTTTTCCATCGACCGCCCGGTCAAAGCAGACGAGTCTTCTTGCTTGGGCGAGAGTCTGCGCATGGCGCTGCCGCCCTTGATCAAAAACCACACGTTATCCTTGCCGCTTCGGTCGCGGCCCTTCACCAGGATCCATTCGCCTCTGAGCTTTTTTCCATGAAGTCTTACGTGCAGCTTGCCTTGCCAGTAGTTGCCGTCAATCAGTTCATAGGTGCCGATATCCCATACCATGACCGTTCCGCCGCCATACTCTCCCTTCGGAATCACGCCTTCGAAGCGGGCATATTCGAGGGGATGATCCTCCACAGCCATGGCGAGCCGCCGCTCGTTCAAATCATAGGGCGGGCCCTTCGGGACGGCCCAAGACTTGAGCGTGCCGCTGGATTCCAGACGAAAATCGTAGTGAAGCCGGCTCGCCGCGTGCTTCTGAACGACGAATAGTTTGCCGTTAGCCGATGCCGAGCCAAGCCTGGATGGAGGCGGTTCGGGAGTCTTGCTGAAGTCGCGCTTGCGGCGGTAGCTTTCAAGGGCGCCGCCTAATGGACTGTTTTTAGGCGGATCTTTCATGAGCTGCAAAAAAGGCTTGGGCAGCTTCTGCTTTAGCTTTAGCAGCGGCGCAAACAAGTCGCCGGACTTTGCCAGTCTGGCGAGCGCGGCCTCGGGCGTGAAAAATAAGCCTCTGCCGTCCTCGCGCGCGACCGCCTGGTGCAATTCCTCCCAACTAACCGGCATCGCAACGAACGGCCCGTCTACCCGCGCGCGCAGGGAATAGACGGCGACCGTCGATTTATGCTCCGAATTCTGACTCCAGTCGATAAACACTTTGCCGGCGCGCTTTGACTTAGGCATCTCGGCGACGATAAAACCAGCGTGCTCGGTCGCCAGGGCCACGGCGATGCTCTTGGCGAACGGCTGGCTCGCTTCGTAGGTCACCGCGCTATTGAGCGGCACGTGGACGTGAATGCCTTTCGAGCCGGAAACCTTCGCAAACGAGCGCAGATTCAAGCGATCGAGCAGATTCTTCACTAAGAACGCGGCCTCGCAAGCGCGCAGGATATCCGCTCCGTCGCCTGGGTCGAGATCGAACACCACCATGGTGGGACAATCGACGTGCGGCGCCTTGGCCAAGAACGGATGCATCTCGAGGTTCGCCAGATTGGCCGTCCATAGGAGCGTCGGCAGATCGTTGATCAGAATATAATCGATCATCGATCCGTCGTTGCTCCGGGCTATGGGAAAAGTCTTGACCCAGTCAGGGGTGTACGAGGGCGCGTTTTTCTCGTAAAAGCGCTGGCCGGTAACGCCGTCGGGCAGCCGATTGAGGGTAATCGGGCGGTCTTTGAGGTGCGGCAACAAGTAGCGGGAAACGCGCCGGTAGTATTCGATCACCTGGCCTTTGGTAAAGCCGCTCTCAGGGTAGAAGACTTTGTCAAGATTGGACAGCGCGAGAACTTTGCCGCGCACTTTCACCGACGCACCCGCCATATCATGTTTATAACTTTTTGCCGCCCGTCGGGCTAGACAGGACGATCTCTGAGTCGGCGGTCACTCTCGCAGATAATGCTTGACAATCGGCAACCCGACTGAATAGACATATCGTTCAGGATCGGTCAGAATCCCACCAGCAGGGTCTGAAAGGGAGGATCTTCTATGCCGCCACGTCCAATAGGTTCGGGGGCGATTTCATTTGGCTTGGTCTCGATCCCGGTAAAGCTTTATCTAGCGACCTCCTCCGAGACACCCAGCTTCAATCTGCTCCACGCCGCCTGTGGCAGCCGCATTCGCCAGCAGCGTTTTTGCCCGGTCTGCGACAAGGTCGTCGAACGCGAAGAGCTGATTCGGGGCTACGAGTTCGCCAAGGATCAATACGTCAAATTTAGCGACGAAGAACTCAAGGCCCTTGAGGGCGAAGCATCGCAGGCGATCGAGATCAACGAATTCGTGCCGCTTCCGCAGGTCGATCCCATTTACTTCGAACGCAGTTATTATCTCGGCCCGGACAAAGGCGGTGAAAAAGCCTACCGCTTGCTCACCGACACCATGGCCCAGGTGGGCAAAGTCGCGCTCGCGAAGTTCGTCCTGCGCGGCAAAGAAAATCTCGTGATCATCAGACCGATGCAGAACGGACTGGTGCTGCACACCATGTACTTCGCCAACGAGGTGCGCGATTTCGTCGATATTTCGAAGGCGGAAGGCGCCAAGATCAGCCCGGCCGAAACCAACCTGGCGATTCGCCTGATCGATGAATTGTCCAACGAAAAATTCGAGCCGGAAAAGTATCACGACGAGTATTCAAAAAGGGTGCTCGACTTGGTCAATGAAAAAGCCGCAGGCAGAGAGATCGCCATCGCCCAGCCGCAGGCGCGCCGCGGCGAGGTCATCGACCTCATGGCGGCGCTTCAGGAGAGTCTCGGCAAGAGGGCGCCGCAGGAGCGCAAGCCGGCGGTGCGAGCCAAGGCAGCCGAACCCGAGAGAATGCGCAAGAAGACCGGCAGCGCCAAGAAATGAAATTGTTCTCCCTTGCGGAAGTCGCAAGCATCGTCAACCTGCCCGACAGCCGCATTCGTTCGTTTGTCCGGGCGGGCTGTCTCGAGCCGGCGCGTAGCGAAAGGAAAAGCCTGCAATTTACTTTCCAGGATCTGCTCCTTCTCAAGACCGCCAAGACGCTTCTCGACTCGCGCATTCCGGCAAAACGAATCGCGCGCATGCTCGCTTCTTTAAAACGACAGCTGCCGGATGAGCAGCACCTCACGAGTGTGAAGATCTATGCCGACGGGCGCCGGGTGGTGGCCTGGGATGGACGCGCGCGCTGGCAGCCGGACTCCGGACAATTTTTGTTCAACTTCGACGCCAAGAGCGTCGTCCCATCCGCAGCCAAGTCCCTGGCGTCTAAACCGCCTAAGCAGGAACGAACCGCGCATGACTGGTTCAATCTCGCTGTCGAGCTGGAATCCACTTCCGCCGAAGAAGCCCGCCGCGCTTATCACAAGGCATTGGCGCTCGACCCGGCGATGAGCGATGCGCACTTGAACCTGGGCCGGCTCTACCATGAGGCCGTCAAGTTTAAAGAAAGCGAGGCACATTACCGCGCGGCGCTCAAACATGCGCCGGACGAAGCGGCACCGCATTTCAATCTGGGCGTACTCTTGGAAGATCTAAAGCGACCGCAGGAGGCGGCCCGCTGCTACCAGGAAGCTCTTGCCAAAGACGCCAACTTTGCCGACGCCCACTACAACCTCGGCCTGCTACTCGATGCCTTGGGCCAGAAAAGGGCCGCCTTCACGCACCTGCGCACGGCGCGCAAGCTTTATTTCGGGAAGTAGCGCCAAAAGCGGAGAAAGGTTCGCACCGCAAACCGCGCGAGACATTCTCACCCTCGTCCCAGAAGCGATACAACCAACGCTTAAACGAGCCAAAAAAGGGCACGTAGTACGCAGCCTTTCTGGCACTGCGCTTGCAGTTTCTCCAGTGCTACCTGCAACAATCTTCCAGCGAATGCGAGCCAGTAATGGCGGATGAAACTATTAGCTGCCACACCTGCGGTCATATTCTCGGTACGGTCAGCGGGAGCCCGGCAACGCGCAAAGTGCGTTTCCGGCAGAAACTTCGCTACCAGAAAACCGTCTACGGGGTTCTCGCGATTTGCCCAAGCTGCGCATCCCGCACGCCAATTGACGAAGACCTTCTGGAAAGATTCAAGACTCGATCCGCACTGTCGAAATCGTATTGGAAGCGTCTTTTCGGTTTTTTTCACTCCTCGACCAATTAAGCTACTGCAATTTCGCTGGCGTAAAGAAATTTCCTCTGAATAAAATATACGCAAGCAGCAGACTCCAGGCGACGTTGGCAGACTGCGCAAGCAGAAAAGCTGCCGCAGGACGGCCGCCATCCATGTTCACCAACTCGCCAAAGCGTGTTTCCAGACCGATGCTCGTAAAGGCAAGACCGAACCAGACGACGCGCAACGCGCTCAGAGTCCCCTTGGTTGCGCTGACGGTCGCGTCGTCGAGCAAGAAGGAGAAAACCACTGACGCGACGACGAAACCGAGGACAAATTTCGGAAAGCGTTGCCAAATGATGCGCGCGCTCGGTCGCTCGCCTTGCTCGGAACCTTTTTTCACCGCCCACCAAATGGAAATGAGAAAAGCTGCGACGCCGATCAGAACGTTCTGGGAAAACTTGACGATGACGCCCGCTTTCATGGCCACTTCGCTGATAAGAGCACCTGCGGCAACCACGGAGCCGCTTGTATCAAGCGTTCCTCCCAGCCATGCGCCCGCGACCAGGTCGGGAATCTGGAAGGCTTTCGCGATCCACGGCATGAGCACCATCATGGGAACAGCCACGATCAGCACCAAGGAGGTCACATAAGAAAGTTTTTCTTGTCGCCTTGAATCGCGCCGCAAGCGGCGATCGCCGCCGATACGCCGCAAATCGAAACCGCCGACGACAGCATCACGCCAAATTCGTTGTCGACGCGGAACAACCGGCAGAGCCGGAAACAGATATACCAAACCACCGTCACGACGAGCAGCGCTTGCACGATTCCCAGAGCGCCCGCCTGCAAGATCTCGAAGAAGAGAATCCCGGCGCCGAGAATCACCAGGCGGGTTTTTATGTAGTACTCGGTCTTGACCGCTTCCATCAGCCATTGAGGAAGGGCGACCAGATTGCCGATCGCAAGTCCGATGAGCAGCGCGAAAATAACGTACTCGAGACCCCAGTAGTTGACGCTCGCGTTGCCGGCAATCGCGTGAGATAGCCAAGCGAGAAAGTACACGACCGGAAAGCCGATCAGGTACTTGCCGACTGCTCCACCCATGAGCAGGACACCGATTGCAGAGGCGATCAGGAATACGCCACCGATTTTTACCGCGTTCCAGAGATTGCTTGCGCCGAACACTTCGCCGATCACAGCGCCTGCGCTCGCGCCAACCGCTTTATCGATTTCGGCTGCGGTTTTTTGCAGGTTTTTGTCTTTTACTGCTTTGGCCGCGGCGGCGAGTTGCTTGGCAGCGCTGCCGATCGCCGCGCGTTCTCCGACATCCAGGGTTGCCTTGAGCGTTGCCGCCGCAGCGGCGAACTTCGCTTCGCCCGCCGCCGCGGCTTGGTCGATGAGCCTCTCAACCGTGGGTTTCTTCTCGTTGACAAGCGCAGCAAATTCGCCGTGGGTGACCTAATGATATTTCGGTAATGCCGGCCGAAAACCGAATAGCACGGCCGCGATGATCACAAAGCCCAACCAGACGGCCATCCAGTCTTCGCTTCTTATTGCCGCCGCCAATCTTGTACTCCTGGGCATAACTCCTCCTGATCTCATCCGCGCCGAGGTTGCCGCCAGCTGCCGGCTAGTAAACAAGTTAATTGATCAGAATTATCAAGAATTGCCGCCCCTGTTACCTTGTCGCTGCGGCCGGGCAGAACTGCAGCAGCGCTTCTGGTAAATCAGAAACGGGTAGTTGACTTCACCGAAGGAAGCAACCTATAGCCTAGGAGTTCGACTTGACAAGGAGGCCCTCAGCCATGAGTCGGAGACCATTACCCTATCCCGAGCTGATTTTGTACAACGGAAAGATCCGCACGTTTGCCAACCAAAACCCTTCCTGCGAGGCGCTCGCCTGCAGCGGTTCGCGCATCGTCGCGACCGGAAAGTCGGACGATGTTCGCCGCTTCGCCGGTCCGGAGACCCGGATGATCGATCTCCAAGGACGAACCGCGATCCCTGGTCTGACCGACACCCATGTGCATCTATCCGAGAAGGGGACCGCGGAAATGGAGCTGGTGGACTGCCGGGACTTTTACGTCGAGGTTCATTCGGTGGCCGATATCCTGCAGCGCCTGGCCAACGCCGCGGCGACCGCGCCCAGGGGATCATGGCTCATAGCTCACGGCAGTCCGATGCAGGATTTTCGCATCGCCGATCATCGCTTCCCCGACAAACATGATCTCGACCGCGTTTGCCCGGACAATCCGGTGACGATTTCGTTCGGCGCCCATGTGACGATCGCCAACAGCCTGGCACTAGCGGCGGCCAAAATCACCCGTGATACGCCGGATCCGGCCGGCGGCCATATCAAACACGACTCGCAAACCGGCGAGCCCACCGGAGAATTGCATGAGCGCGCCCAATTGATCGTCAAAAAAGTCGCGCCCGAGTTCAATTACTTGCAGTTGAAAGACGGCATCGTCTTCGCCCTCAACCAGTGCCTCGAACGCGGCGTCACCACGGTACACGACATCGTCCGCTACGCCGAACCGGTGCGCGCCTATCAGGAGATCTATAAGGAAGGGCGCATGCACGCCCGCGTCAGTATTTTGCCTCGGGTCATCGAATCGATGATCGAGTCAAAAAGCCTGACCGAGCTCGGCCTGATCACCGGATTCGGCAATGAGTGGCTGCGCATCGGCGGCGTGAAAATGAGCATCGACGGCGGCATCACCGGGCGCAACGCCTGCTTTCACGAGCCCTACGAGAACGACGAGCATAACCACGGCATTATCCGAATCCAACAAGACGAGCTGAACCACACGGTGCAAGTCTGTCACGACGCCGGCCTGCGCTGCTGCGTCCACGCCATCGGCGACAAGGCCTTCGACATGGCTCTCGATGCTTATGAAAACGCCATCGAGCATTCGCCGCGCAAGGACCATCGCCACCGCATCGAGCATATGGGGAACTGGCTCGCCACGCCCAAACTCATGCAGCGCATGGTGCGCTCGGGTATCGTGGCGATCCCGAACATCGCGTTCGCCTACTATATCGGCGACGCCATTCTCGACTGCGTCGGCGAACGGCGTCTGACCAAGGCCTTTCCGTTTCGTACGCTGCTCAAGAATAACGTGATCATCGCCGGCGGTTCCGATTCCCCCGGCTACTGGCCAGTGGACCCTCTGCGCGACATCGCCTGCGCCGCCTCGCGCAAGATGCGCTGGGGAGAAGTGTGGATCCCGGAAGAAAGAATCACCGTGGCCGAAGCCTTCGCCATGCATACGACTACGGCGGCATGGGTGGGCTTCGAGGAAAGAGATAAAGGCACGCTCGAAGTCGGCAAACTCGCCGATATCGTTGTGCTGGCGGATGACCCGTTCGCCATCGAGCCGGAAAAAATTAAAGATCTAAAAGTCGAGCTGACTCTGGTCGGCGGCGAAATCAAATATCAAGCCTAGGCAGACGGCTTCGCAGAGTTTTGACAAAAATTTTGTTCGCACAGCTTAGCGTCTTTGCGCTCGGCGGGTGATATTGCGAAAAGCGTTGCGGTCAAAACAAAACTAGCCCGGACGGCCGACGCTCACGAACGGACGGTTCGCTTGGCGCTCGGTGGCGAGGACGATTTTCTTGCGTTGCTTGTAAATGTGAATGCACAATTCCTCGATGCTGGCGAACTGCGACTCGCCGGGCGCGCGGATCGAATGGAGCGGCTCCCACTGCAGGGTGACGGACTGAATCCTGTCCGACTGGTCTTGCCAACAAACTCGCAGCAGCCTGCCGCGCGCGCGATCGATATAGCTGCCGGCGTTCCTGAGTATCTGCGACAGGCTCAGCAAATCGGGCGGGCCGGCGAAGGGCTTGCGCTTGGCGCGCCCGACCTGGTCCATCTTGCGGACATCTTCAAGCGTGTAATGCGCTTCCAGATCCATCATCATCGAGGTGCCCCGCTTCCAGGCCTGGACGACGAATTCGTCGCCGTGAGTTCTCACCTCGACGGCTTTGAGCAACATGCCGTCCAGGGTTTGTCCGAGACAGCGTAGGATCGCGGCGTAGCGCATTCTCGCCGCTGCCGTTTCGTTGACAGTCACTGCGGTCATTGCCATGCAGACGACATGGAGCAACGTCCGTGCCAGTCGAATGGCAAAAAGATTCTTCAGATTTCCAGAAATCTGAAGCTTGTTTGTGCAAATATGTGCGCCGGGTCGGCCGCAGGCGCCAGAGATGGCAATCAAAACGGCGCGGATTTCCCCCCGCGACGGTTAGTTTACAGAGCGCACGCCGCGGCCGCAGAAGAGGCTCGAGCGATTTTCTCGTTTGACAAAGGCGCTTTCAGAAGCTCCTCTCTTGCGCGGGACTCGCCCGCTCAACGGATTTTCATTTCGGCGTAAAGTAGCTTTTCATCCGGGCGCGCCTTCCAGATCACGTTGCGCGCAACCCCATAAATCTCCGCCAGCGTGTAGAGCGGGCAAAACGGCACGTCCTCCATCAAAATGCGGCCGAGTTGATGCAGGATCGCGACGCGTTTTTTCGCATCACTGGTCTTCTGCTCTTCGTCGACGAGCCGATCGAATTCCGGATTCTTGTACTGGATCCGCGGGCTAACGCCGGAGCGATAATACTGATCGTAAACGGTGTCGGCGTCCGCCGCCGGCCGTCCGACGTAATAAAACGGCAGCTTGCCGCCGTTGACGCCTTCTCTGCCCCAAAAAATCACGAACTCCTGAGAAACCAGCTCGGTCCTGATGCCGGATTTTGCCAGCTGATCGGCGATCACCTGGCAAACCTCTTTCGCTTTGGGATAGCGGTCGGGAGAAAAATACAGTTTGATGTCGACACCGCTGGGGTAACCGGCCTTGTCGAGCAGCTCCTTGGCTTTTTTCGGATCGAACGGGTAGCGCTTGATGCTGGGATCGAAGCCTATGACGTTGGAGCCCATCGGCCCATTCATCACATAACCGTTGCCTTCATAGACATACTTGATGATCGCCGAGGGATCCACCGAGTAGTTGATCGCCTGGCGCACGAGCTTGTTATCGAAGGGCTTGTGCGTCACGTTCATGGCGAGAAAATACATGCGCACGCCTTCGGCTTTTTCGGCGCGCACGCGCGGGTGATTGTCAAAACGCGACAGCTCTTCGACCGGAATATTGTTGGCGACATCGCCTTGACCGGCAAGCAGGCCCGCGACCCGCCCTGAGTCCTCCCTTACCCGACGGAGCACGATTTCGCGCACCGCAGGCTTGGCGCCCCAGTAGCTGTCGTTGCGCACCATCACCAGGTTGCCGTCGCGCTGCCAGCTCTGAAACCGATAAGGGCCGGTGCCGATCGGCTTGAGCTCGCCTTGAGCACCCTGGGCCTCCATGCCGGACTTGCTCAGAATGAAACGATTCTGCAAACGGTCGAGCATCACCGCGTTGGGCTGCTCTGTGCTAATGACCAGGGTGTGATCATCCGGGGCGCTGAGCTCGGTGATGTCGCGAAAATTCTCTTTCTGAAGGCTCTCCCTGTCGTTCCGCATCCGGTTGATCGAGTAGATCACGTCCTTCGCGGTGAACAGGCTGGTGTCGTGGAAACGCACGTTCTTACGCAGCTTGAACACCCACTTCTTGCCTTGAAACTGCCATGATTCAGCGAGCACGCCGAAATAAGCCCGCTTGGCGTAATCGACCTCGACAAGCGGCTCGATCATGTTATTCCAAATGCCGTACTGCGGACTTGAGCTATGCGCGTAGGGATGGAGCGTATCGAGTCCGATGCTGCTAAGCGCCGTCAGCCGTTCGCGCGACGCCGCATAGGTCAGCTTGAAAATGGAATCGCCGAGCGCCGCGGCAAGACCGGCCATTCCGGTATACGCGAGAAAATCTCGTCGAGTCACTCCGTTTCGCTTCGCACCCATGATCAACTCCTCTCCTGTGTCCCGTCGGGGGGCTTGGAACTATTGCCCAAGATAACCGCCGTCAATCAATCGAGCTCGTCACACAATCCTCATGTCCCGCGCCATCACGCGCTCGTCGGGTCGGGTTTTCCATTCCAAGTTTCTCGCCGTGCCGTAGATATCGGCGAGATTGTAGAGCGGAATGAACAGCGCTTCGTCCATGATGAGTTTGCCGGCTTGCTGCAGCAGCGCGATGCGCTTTTTATTGTCCGGGGTCTTCTGTTGTTCTTCGACCAATTTGTCCAGCTGCGGGTTGCTGTAATTGGTGCGCCGAGTCGTGCCGGTGCGAAAATACTGATCGTAGAGCGTGTCGGCATCGAGCAACCCGCCGCGGCCGATATAATAGAACGGCAGCTTGCCGCCGTTGACCCCTTGTTTGTCCCAGAACAGCGCCCACTCTTGGGAAATCAACTCGACCCGAAAACCGCCCTTGACCATCTGCGCGGCGACCACCTGGCAAACTTCGCGGTCCTTCGGGTAGCGGCCGGCGGAATAGTAGAGTTGAATATCGCAGCCATTGGGGTAACCCGCCTGGGCCAGCAGTTGTTTCGCCTTTTGCGGGTCATAGGGATAACGTTTGTGCTTCGGGTCGGCGCCCAGGACGTTGCTTCCGACGGGCCCGTTGCAGGGATAGCCGATGCCGTCGAGAATGTTACGAATGATCGCCGGCGCATCGACGCTGTAGTTGGCCGCCTGACGCACCAATTTGTTGTCCCACGGCTTAAAGGCGAAATTGAAGGCTAGAAAGAACATTCGCGTGCCTTCGACCTGGTTGATTTTGACGCGCGGGTGCTTGCGTAGACGCGGCACTTCGTGGTCGGGCACGTTGTTGATAAAATCGCACTGTCCCGCCTCGAGCGCGGCCAAACGCGCGGCGTCTTCGGTGACCTTTTTGAAAACGACCTCTTTGATCGCCGCCTTCGGCCCCCAGTAGTCGTCGTTGCGCGTGAAAACCAGATGTCCGCCGCGCTGATAACTGACGAATTTGTAGGGTCCCGTGCCGATCAGATTTTCATACATCTTGTCGCCGAATTTTTCCCCTTGCGCCTTGCTGACGATGAGACGGTTGTCCAGACGATCGAGAAACACCGCGTTCGGCTGTTTGGTGACGAACACCACGGTGTGGTCGTCGGGCGTCTGAATCTCGACGACGTCTTTGAAATTCGGCGCCTGCAAACTGCCGCCTTTCTCGTCGCGCATGCGCTCAACCGCAAAAGGGACGTCCTTGGAGGTAAAGGGCGTGCCGTCGTGAAACTTGATCCCTTTGCGCAGTTTGAACACCCATTTATTGCCCTGAAACTGCCAAGATTCGGCGAGCACGCCAACCCAGTCCTTGCGCTTGAAATCGTATTCGATCAAAGGCTCGATGACATGCTGCCATTGGCCGTAAATGGGACTCGAGCTGTGGTTGTAAGGATGATGTGAATCAGCCACGCTCGAATGAAAGATGGTCACGCGCTCGCGCGACGCGCCGTGCGCCTCGCGCAATAAGCGGGGCCACGCCACCGCGCCGAGAGCTAATCCCGCGCCTGTCTTCAAAAACGCCCGCCGATTCACTTTACCGCTCGCCATCACAACCTCCGATAGCCATTTTCAATTTTTCATTTTCAATGGCTTTGTTTATCTTTGCCGCCGCAGCTTCGGATCGAAGATATCGCGCAATCCATCGCCCAGTAAGTTGATCCCGAAAACCGTGATGAATATCGCCAAACCGGGAAAAATCGTCAACCAGGGCGCCCGGTTGATGTAGCTACGGCCCTCGCTCAGCATCGAGCCCCAGGTCGGAATATGCGCCGGCACGCCGAGACCGAGAAAGCTCAAGCTCGCCTCGGTGATGATCACGATCGCCATGCCGAAGGTGGCGATCACGGTGACGCTCGCAAACGTATTGGGAACGACGTGGCGCAGCAGGACATAGCCGTCGCGACCGCCCAGCGCCTTGGCGGCGCTGACAAAATCGCGCTCCTTGAGCGACAGCACTTCGCCGCGCACGACGCGGCAATACTGCACCCAGCGGCTCAACATCAGCGCAAAAATGAGGTTGCCGACGCCTTGGCCGAGAAATGCCATCATCGCGATGGCGATCAGCAGAAACGGGAAAGCGAGAAATATCTCCGATATTTTGCTGACGATCTCATCCGCCGTGCTGCCGAAGTAGCCGGCCACGGCGCCGAGCGTGCAGCCGACCAGGCCGGCGAAAAGCACCGTGGCGGCACCCACCATTAAAGAGATGCGCGAGCCGAAGATAATTCGGCTCAACATGTCACGGCCGAGATTATCGGTGCCGAGCAAGTAGGCCGGCAAGCCGTTTTCCGCCCAACGCGGCGGCCGCAGCCGATCTTCCAGCGTCTGCGCCTGAGGATCGCGCGGCGCCAACAGCGGCGCGGCGATGCCGCACACCACCAACAGGGCGAGGATGGCGCCGCCAACGTAGATTTTTAAATAACGCAGCGACAGCATTAGAATTTTATCCGCGGGTCGATCCACGTATAGAGCAGATCGACGAGCAGGTTGACGACGAAATAAGTGACCGCAAACATCAAAATCAATACCTGGGTGAGCTTATAATCGCGCGCCGAGATCGACTGGATCAAAAGATCGCCGATCCCCGGATAGGAAAACACTGTCTCGGTCACCACCGAGCCGCTCAGCAGCGCTCCGAGCTGAAGCCCCAAAATGGTAACGATCGTAATCAATGCATTTCGCAAGATATGGCGCCAGATGACCGCCTTCTCGCTCAGTCCCTTGGCGCGCGCCGTGGTGACGTAATCCTGGCGCATCACTTCCAAAACGCTCGAACGCGAGATCCGCGTGACGATCGCCGCCAGCGCCGATCCGAGGGTGATCGCCGGCATCAACAAATGTTTGACCGTGCTGCCGAACGCTTCGAGATTGCCTGTGATCAGGCTGTCGAACAAGTAGAGGCCGGTGATCCTCTTGACTTCGATACCGTATTCGATCCGCCCGGCCACCGGCAGCAGGTTCAATTGGCCGCCGAAATAATAAATCAGCAGAATACCGAGCCAAAAATTTGGCAGCGAGACACCGATCAGCGCCACGCTCATGCCGGCGTGATCGAGCAGAGAGTTATGCTTGACGGCGGAATACACTCCCAGAGGCACCGCGAGGAAAATCGCGACCACCAGGCTCGCAAATGCCAGTTCCAGCGTCGCAGGCAGGCGCTCGCCGATCAGCTTGATGACCGGCTCATTGAATTTGAGCGACCGGCCAAAATCACCGGTAACGGCGCGCGTGAGGAAATCCCAGTACTGCACGGCCAGTGGCCGATCCAATCCCCACTCGCGCCGGGTCCGCTCGATGTCCGCGGGCGTGGCGTCGTCGCCGAGCAATAGTGAGACCGGATCTCCCGGCGCAATATGCATGAGCATGAAAATGAGGAATGAGATTCCCAGGAGAACCGGGACCGCGCCGACGACTCTGCGAATCAGCGTTCTCATCTGCTCTCAATTGCCCTCTCACCGTCTCCTCCGAACCCTTTTCCGGTGCGGAAGCGCTCGTCGCGAGGGGGTAAGTTTCACTGCCCCAACTGCCCGAAGGACCGGTCGAGCACGTTTAGGGCATGATCAATTTCATCTTTGCTCACGTTGAGCGAAGGCGCGATGCGCAGGACGTTGCCGTAGGTGCCGCCTTTACCGAGCAACAGGCCATTGTTCTTGGTCAGCTCCATCAGCCGTTTGGTGCCTTCGGCGTCGGGTTTCTTCTGTTCGCCGACGAGTTCCATGCCTTGCATCAAACCCATACCGCGCACATCGCCGATAATCGGATATTTCGCCTTCAAAGCATCCAGCCCTTCACGCAATCGATTTCCCATCAAGCGCGCATTCTCGACCAAGTTTTCCTGCTCGATGACCTCGATGGTTGCGCTTGCCGCAGTGCAAGTTACCGGATTGCCGCCGAAGGTTGAAATCGTGTTGCCCTTCATGCTGTCGGCGACTTCCGGGGTGGCGATCGTCGCACCGATCGGTACGCCATTGGCCATGCCTTTGGCAAAAGTCATGATATCGGGGTCGACCCCCCAGTGCTCGATGCCGAACATTTTACCGCCGGTGCGGCCCCAGCCGGTCTGCACCTCGTCGGCGATGAACAAGCCGCCGTAGTTGCGAATAATGCCGACGATCTCTTTGAAATACTCCCTCGGCGGCACAATGAAACCGCCGACCCCTTGGATCGGCTCGGCGAGAAAAGCCGCCACTCGACCCTGAGAAGTCATGGTTTGGATCGCTTCCTCCGCGTCCCTGGCGCACTTGAGATCGCAGCTCGGATAGGTAAGGCCGAACGGACAGCGATAACAGTAAGCGTTGGCAATATGGTGCACGCCGGGAACGACATTGGGCATCAAGCGCCAGCTCGATTGCGCTGACAAGCTCAATGCTAGATAGGAGCGGCCGCTGTAACTATGCCGTAGAGTGATCACGTCCTGGCACTTGGTATAAATCTGCGCCAGCAGCACCGCCGTCTCGTTCGCCTCGGTGCCGCTGTTGGTGAAAAAAGACTTTTCCAAACGCCCTGGCGTGATCTGCGCAAGTTTCTCCGCCAGCAACACCTGCGGTTCGTTGGCATAGAGCGTCGATGCATGCTGCAATCTGCGGCTTTGCCGGTCGATGGCTTGGGTTACCTTGTCATTGCAGTGGCCGACGCTGACGGTGAGAATACCACCGAAAAAATCCAAATATTCTTTGCCCTCGGCATCGAAAACCGCATGATCTTTGGCATGATCGATCACCAGCGGCTCGTCATAATAAGTCGCCACGCAGGAGAAAAGATATTTTTTCTGCTTGCCGATGATGTCCTGCTTGTTCATAGCTTAGTGCTTGCGCAGAAAATCCAGGATCGGCGGATGGCCTTTCTCCGGCATCTCGCGCAAATAGCCATGCCGGCCGCCCTCGACGAGCACCAACTCGGCGCCGGGAATTTTCTCCGCCAGCACCTTTGCCGACTCGACATGATTTCCGGTGCCGCCTTCATGGGTGTCCTTGCTGCCGACGATGACCAGCGTCGGCGCCTTGATCTTGTGAATCAGGTGGGTCGTCTCATGGCATTGGCGCGCCACGACGTGGCGCAGATAGCACTTGAGCGGGGGCACTTCGTCGACGATCAGCTCCTGATATCTTTTCACCACTTCGGGGTGATCTTTCATGAACTGCTCGCTGAACATAAACCCGGGGCCCCAGTGATCGCTCTGGTATTTCTCATAGCCTTTCTCGATCATCTCCAACGCCGTTTGCAGCGGCACGCCGCGCGGATAATCGAGCGCATCGTCATATTTCCCGGAGCCCGGTCCCGAGAGCACCAGGCTACGCACCCGTTCGGGATAATCGAGGGCGAACCACTGGCAAACCCGGGCGCCCATGGAATGACCCAGCAGATGCGCCCGCTCGATGCCGAGGCCGTCCAACAAGCCGGCCAAGTCCCGTGCGAACATGCGGGTATCGTACGGCATGTCGGGTTTATCGCTCCGCCCCAGTCCGCGATGGTCGTAAATCACGACCTGATAATGCTTGGCAAACTCAGGCACCTGCGCGACGCGCCAGGGCGCGCAGCTGATCCCGGTCCCGGCTACCAGCACGAGCGGATCGCCTTGGCCGTAAACTTCATAATAGAGATGAATCTCTTCGACTTTGACCTTGCCGCTCTTGACCGGCTTGAGCTCGTCCACGAAAAAACCTCCGCGTCGCCGCCTGATCGATGGCCGACCGCCGTGACGCTATCGAATCGACAAATTGGAGTCAACACGGATTCGCTGATGGCGCACGCGGCTCCTTGACACTAGCGCGCAGGACTGGGATAAGCGAACCGAAACCAGGAGGATCAGCCGATGAAACACATCGTCAAATTGTTGTCCCTGTTCGCCTTATTGGCGCTACCGCCCAACGGCCAAGGAGCGGCGCCGAAGGAAACCGCCGGACAGATACTTGCACGGGTCAACAAAATGCCGCCGGATCAACGCCAAAAGCTCCTGATCGAGCGCGCCAAGGCCGAGGGCCAGGTTTCGTTCTATAGCTCGCTCCAAGCTCAGCAAATCGACCCTTTCATCCGCGTGTTTCAAAAGCGCTATCCTTTTATTAAAGTCAATCCCTACCGCGTCTCCGGCAACCGTCAGGTCATCAAGATCCAGACCGAGTACAACGCCGGCAATCATCTGTTCGATGTCACCAACGGCTCCGCCGAACAAGCTTCGGCGATCAAGAAAATCGGCGCGCTCGATCCGTACTTTTCTCCCGAGCGCGAATTCTATAGTCCCGCCAATCGCGACAAGGAGGGTTACTTCACGTCTTTTTACGTGATCCCGATCGTGCTCGGCTACAACGTCAAGATGGTCAAGCCGGCCGAACTGCCGAAAAGCTACGAAGACCTGCTTCATCCCAGGTGGAAGAGCAATATGTTTCTCGACGACGAGGCGTACGAGTGGTCAGCCATGCTGCAAAAACACATGGGCAGGGAAAAAGCGCTGCAGTTCATGCGCGCGCTGGCCAAGCAGGACTTGAGAATGATGCGCGGCCGCACCCAGCAAAGCCAATTGCTCGCCGCCGGCGAGCGCCCTCTTGCGATCGTCCTCTCGGGCCACACGGTATTGGACCTCAAAGCCGCCGGCGCGCCGGTGGATCAAGTGATTCTCGACCCGTACTTCGCTCAAGCCAACAAGCTGATGTTCGCCCGCCACGCGCCCCATCCCCATGCGGCCGCCCTGTTCTACGATTGGGCGCTGTCCGACGAAGGCCAATCGATGATCACGACCTTTGGCCGCGTCGTCGCGCGCAAGGGAGTCAAACAGAGATTTCCCGAATTGGTGCAAAAGGAACCGTTTTTAGTCGACGTCGACTTCATCGGCCCGATCATGGACCAGGTCGGCAAGGAGTTCAGCCAGATATTCCTCGGCCGCTAGTGCCGGGGCGGCCGAATCCGTTCTGATGTGGCCGAAGGTCGATCGTTAACCGGCCAGCGTGAGACGCGAAAAATACCGTCCCGTGAGGCTCACGGCGAGGAGCGCCAGCGCTCCCGCCACGATGCCGACGAGAATATCGAAGAGCGGCGGGACGATGATCTCCAGCAATGCTCCGACTCCGGCAAGCGCGCCGGCGCCATCGGCGGCGCGCTCGACCCAATCGTGGGCGCGCGGTATGCCATGAGCAAGAATGCCGCCGCCGACCATGAACATGGCGACGGTGCCGACGATCGACAATCCCTTCATCAGATAGGGCGCCGCCGCGACCAGAAGAGCACCGGCGGCGCGCTGCCATCGGCGCCCGATCCCGGCGCCGGAATTTTGCTGCAAGCGAAGGCCCAGGTCGTCGATTCTGACGATACCGGCGACCAGTCCATAAACGCCGACCGTCATAAGCAGAGCGATAGCGCAGAGCACGGCAACTTGCTTGGCGAACGGGGCATCGGCCACGGTCCCGAGGGCAATGACGACAATCTCCGCGGACAATATAAAGTCGGTTCGCACCGCGCCGCGAATTTTGTCCCTTTCGAGCGCGACGAGATCAACCGGCGCACCGGCGAGCGCTTTTAAGTGTTCTTCGCGCTCCGCCGAATCGTCAAGAGGGCGCAAGAACCTGTGGGCGAGCTTTTCGCATCCCTCAAAGCAGAGATAAACCCCGCCGAGCATCAGCAGCGGGGTAATGGCCGATGGCACGAAAGCGCTGACGGCGAGAGCCGCGGGCACCAGAATGAGTTTGTTCTTGAACGATCCCTTCGCCACCGCCCAGACCACCGGCAGTTCACGCTCCGTGCGCACGCCGGCCACTTGATAGGCGTTGAGCGCGAGATCGTCGCCGAGCATACCGGCGGTCTTTTTCGCCGCGACTTTACTCATCGCCGCGACATCGTCGAGAATCGACGCGATATCGTCGATCAGGGCTAATAAACTGCTGCCCGCCACGTCGCTCTCCGAATAGGATTCGTCTCGTGCAGTGTACAATTGATAGTAGACCGAAAAAAGGCGGGTTTTTAACCCGCCTTGATTTTCAATTTTCCATTTTCAATTTTCAATTCTTTCCCGGCCCGTACACCACCTTGCCCGGCCGCGCGCCGGTATGGTGCCCCTTGTCGATAACGATCGTACCGTTGACCAGCACGTAGGGAATGCCCTTGGGGTACTGCTTCGGGTTCTCGTAAGTCGCCGTATCCGCCACGATATCCGGATCGAAAATCACCACGTCGGCCCAAAAGCCCTGGCGCAACAAGCCGCGATCTTGCAACCCCAGCACCTGCGCCGGCAAGGACGTCATTTTGCGCACGGCGTCCTCCAGCGTAAGCACTTTTTCGTCTCTGGTGTATTTTCCCAAAACCCGCGGATTGGTGCCGAAACTGCGCGGGTGCGGTTTGCCCGGATACTTTAGATTGAGCGCGCTGCCGTCCGAGCCGATTGACACCCAAGGAACGCGCATGACCGTCTTCACGTCTTCTTCGTTCATCGTGTGGTGCACGCCATGAATAAAGGTCCCCTCTTCGAAAATCAGATCGAAACAAGCGCTTACCGGATCCTGCTCGCGGATTTTGGCAATTTGAGCCACCGTCATTCCCTCGAACTTCTTGAGCGCCTGGTTATCGAGGCGCGCCGCCACCACCCCTTCCCAACCGCCGTGCTCATCGACATACTGCGTAAACTCGGGATCTCTGATCACGCGCTCGCGAAACGCTGGGCTCTTGAACTGGGAAATCGTCTCGCCCACCGGTCCGTCCTGAACCCAGCGCGGAAACAGCCGCCGCCAGGGATGTTGCATGGCAGTGTAGGGATATTGATTGGCGGTGATTTCCAACCCCTCGCGGCGTGCCTCTTCCAATTGCTCAATCACCTGGCGAATCCGTCCCCAGTTGGCCTTGGCGCGCATTTTCAAATGGTAGACGTGAACCGGAATGCCGGAACCGCGGGCGACTCGGAACATCTTGGCCAGTTCTTCCATCATGTCGAAGCCTTCGCTGCCGACGTGGACGCCGTAGTAGCCGCCATAGTGCCGGGCGACCTTGGCCATCTCGACTACCTCTTCCGGGTTCTCCGGCCCTTTGGCGTGCCACGCCGCCGTCAGGCCGAGCGCGCCCTCTTCCATCGCCTGGGCAACCAGGCGATTCATTTGTTCTTGTTCGGAGCTGGTCGCCGGCCTCTCCCCGAAGCCGCACACGACTCGTTTAACCTGCTGCGGTGAGACGCCGGAAGCGATATTGATCGCGCTGCCGGCGCGCATTAGTGAAGCGAAATAGCCGGTAAACGTCGTCCAATCGGTTTCGATGCCGTTGCGCTTGCGATGTTCGGCGCGGTACTCCTCGAGAATGGCTCCCGCGAGCGGCGCGACGGTTTGGCTCTCGCCGATAATATCGAGGGTCACGCCTTGGCGCACTTTGCTTTCTGCGTTGCCGTCGGCGATCACCGGCTGATCGCTATGAGTGTGCATGTCGATATAACCGGGAGTGACCACCTGGCCTTTGGCGGAAATCGCCCGCTCACCGGTCTCAGGATTGATCTTGCCGATGTGGGCGATCCTGCCGTTCTTGATGCCAAGATCGCCGTAAAACCAGGGGTTGCCCGTTCCGTCGATCAGCCTGCCGCCGTGAATGACGATGTCGAACTCAGCCATGGCCGCGCTCCTCTGTGATGCTCCGTGCCATATCACCCCGCAGAGCAGCGAACAAGTTGACGCCGCTGAGCGGCAAAAACAATTTCGCTTACGCGATCACTGTGATAAAACAATCCGCGGAGCAAGAATGATCCGACCCGATTTTCGTAAAATTCTCCTGGATCAGCGCGGCGCCGCGGTGATTTTGTGGAGCTTCTTTTTTATGTCCGTGCCGATTTATGTTGCCATCGCGCGCCATTTGCTCAATGACCCCGATCTCGGCACCAATCCGTCGATCGCTCGGCCGGCGCGGATTTTTTTTTGGCTGCTCGCCGTCATCGACATCGGCTATTATTTCTACTGGCGCGATCGCAAAGTCAGCGCTGCGGCCATCCAGCGCGAAGCGCGCAAGACCAAACTGTTTCGCGCCTTGGAGAGCTACCAGGGCGCCGCTGAAGAAAGGGCCGCCTATGCGGTCGCCACCTTGGTAACCCGGAAGGTCGTCATCTTCGCAATCATCGAAGCTTTAGCGGTTTACGGTTTTGTCCTGGCGTTTCTCGGCCGTTTTGTCGCCGATCAGATCGTGCTGTCGCTACTCAGCCTCGTCCTGCTCGCCGTCGAATTCCCTTCAGTCAAGTCATTCGATAAACTGCTGCAGAACACCGAAGGCTGGACGTCCTAACAAACGCTCCTGATTCAAGCCGCCGGCTGATCGATGCGCCATTTGCCGCGTTTGGTCGGGTGGCGCAGCGCCGAGTGGAGCAGCTTTAGAAAAATCCGCCGCGATAGTTCTTTGGCGCCGAGACTGAGCATGTGTTCAGTTGTCATCTGCGCGTCGATAAAGTGAAATCCCCACGCTTTGAGCCGCTCGACCAGCGTCGCCAAGGCTACTTTGGACGCGTCGCTCTTCCGGTGAAACATCGACTCGCCGAAAAACGCCTTGCCCAGCGAGACGCCGTAAAGTCCGCCCACCAGGCGGCCCTCGAACCAGGTCTCGACCGAATGCGCGTAGCCCAACCCGTGCAGGTCCAAGTAGGCTTGCTGCATTTCGGCGGTGATCCAGGTGCCGTGCTGCCCTTCCCGAGGAACTTCGGCGCAGGCCGCAATGACCTCCTCGAAGACCCGGTCAAAGGTCACTTTGAAGATCCCTTTTTTGATCGTTTTCCGCAGGCTGCGGGAGAGCTTGAATTCGTTTAGATCGAGCACCAGACGGGGGTCCGGCGACCACCAGAAAATGGGCTGATCCTCTGAATACCAAGGGAAAATGCCGACGCGGTAAGCCTCCAAGAGCCGCTCGCACGACAGATCCCCGCCAACCGCGATCAATCCGCTTGGATCGGCATAATCCGGCGGCGGAAAAACCAGATCATCAACCAGTCGAAATATCGGCATACCGCGGCTCTATTGTAGCCGGCCCGGACAAATTTTTCATGTTCAGCGGATTTGCCTTGCAAAACGGCGCCTCGAAAGCCTATCCTTAGGTGCGAGGATCAGTCATGTTTAAGCGTATCGACCACGTCGCCATCCACGTCGCCGACCTTGACCGCTCGGTTAAGTTCTACGAGCGCCACTTTGGTTTTAAGCACTACTTCCAGCACGCCGCCAGCAATGGTCTGCAGATCGCCTATTTAAAATTGGGCGACACGGTATTGGAGTTGACACACCATAGTGATGGCGCCATGGCCGGCTTTCACTTTTGCGTAGAAACCGACAATTTCGATGAGACCGTTAGAACACTCCAGTGCGAGGGCGTGAAACTGCTCCGCGCCCCGCACGACGCCGCCGCGCGGGAGCCGAGAGAGAAGGGCTGGCGCCGGGTCGTCTTCGCCGGACCGGACGGAGAGCAGATCGAGTTGAGAGGATGACGTCCAGCTTTCCGCGAGACTGAAATCATGAGGAGCCACCATGCCGACTGAAGCCCAAACCGTTCAAATCAAGTGCCCGTGCTGCGAGGCGATCTTGACCATCGATCCGTCGCTGTCGGTCGTGCTCGACCACAAGGCTCCGGTGAAGCCCCATGTGGCCGTGAATCTGAAAGATGCTTTGGATCAGGTCAAGGGCGAGGCCAGCCGGCGCGACGAGAAATTCAAGCAGATCGCCGAAGCGGAAAAAAACAAGTCCAAAGTGCTCGAAGCAAAATTCCAAGAACTGTTCAGGAAGGCCAAAGACGAGCCGATCGAAAAGCCGCTCAAAGACATCGATCTGGATTGACGCGATCCGCGTCGCTCCGAACACACCGGCGGAACTCCAGCGTCGAGGAGACCCGACTTCTTTACCCCTGCCGTGATGCCGATCGAAGACGCGTTCGGCAATGAGCGGCTGAATCAAAACCGCAGCATTTATCGAGCCTCGGGACGCCCTGCGGATGATTCCCGTTTGGCTTTGGCGCCAGGTTTCGACTAGACTTCAGCCATGCGCGCCATGCTCTTCGAAAGACCCGACGAGCCGCTACGGGAAGTCGATCTGCCGATCCCGCAAGCGGGCCAAAATCAGCTTCTGATTCGCGTCCGCGCCTGCGCCGTCTGCCGAACCGATCTCCATGTCGTCGATGGAGAGTTGCCGCAAGCTAAACGGCCGCTCGTTCCGGGGCACGAAATCATCGGCACGGTAACCGAAACGGGCGCCGGAGCCGATCGCTTTCGAGTCGGCGACCGGGTCGGCGTGCCTTGGCTGGGCTCGACTTGCGGCCAGTGCGCTTACTGTCAAAGCGGTCAGGAAAATCTCTGCGATCAAGCCCGATTCACCGGCTATACGCTTGACGGCGGCTATGCCGAATACACAGTCGCCGATCAACGTTTCTGTTTTCGGATTCCGGAAGGTTACAGCGACACAGAAGCCGCGCCGCTGCTCTGCGCCGGATTGATCGGTTACCGCAGCTTGATCAAATCGGGAAGCGGCAAGCGGATCGGCATCTACGGTTTCGGCGCGGCGGCCCACATCGTCACCCAAGTGGCGCGCTACCAGCAGCGCGAAATTTACGCCTTCGCCAGGCCGGGCGATGAAGCGGCAAAAAAATTCGCCACGCACCTCGGCGCCGTCTGGGCCGGCGCTTCTACCGAGTCGCCGCCGGTGAATCTCGATGCCGCGATTATTTTCGCGCCGGCCGGAGAACTCGTGCCGCAAGCGCTCAGAGCGGTTCGCAAAGGCGGCACGGTCGTCTGCGCCGGTATCCACATGACCGACATTCCATCCTTCCCGTACGCAATCCTCTGGCATGAGCGCACCGTCTGCTCCGTAGCCAACCTTACGCGCAAAGACGGCGAAGAGTTCATGGCGCTCGCACCCAGGGTTCCCGTGCGCACCGAAGTGCAGACCTTTCCACTCCGGCAAGCGGGCGATGCGCTCGTTCGCCTGCGGCGCGGCAACATTCAAGGGGCGGCGGTGCTCGTTCCTTGAAAGACAGAGCCGATCTATTGCGGCGTCTGCATCGGTGCAATCACTTCGCGCGCCAATATTTCGATCTGTTCGCGCCAGCCGCGAAACGGGCCGCACGGGCGCATGACGAACTTGCTCGCACCGGCGCGGATATAAGTCTGCACCTTAGCGCGCACCTGGCCGGGCGTGCCGAAGGCGGTAAATTGGTCGATCGGCAGATCGGGGCGGGGACGGATCGTGCGGCCGACGAGATCGAGAGCCGATTCAGCCGAATCGGCAAAGTAAAACGGAATCAGTACTCCAAAATGATCTTCGGGCACCGCGCGGCTCGCTTCCGCTGCATAACGGCGGATGCTGCCGATGCCTGCCTCGACTTCCTGCGGCGATACGGACGAGACCAGCCAACCATCGCCAAGCCGTCCCGTTCGCCTGAGCGCCGCTTCGCTCCGGCCGCCGATCCAGAGTGGCGGGCCGTTTTTCTGCCAAGGACGAGGCATAAGGGTGACCTCTTCGACGGAATAATATTTTCCCGCAAACGTCACCTGGCTTTCGCTCCAAAGTTTGCGCATGAGCGCGATCGCCTCATCGGTCCGGCCGGCGCGTTCTTTTCTGTCTATGCCGGCAGCTTGCAGATCGCGCGACTCGTCCCCGCCAAGACCGATCGCCGGAAACAAACGACCGCGCGAGAGAAAATCGAGCGTGGCAAGTTCTTTTGCGAGCAGCACGGGATGGCGCGCCGGCAAAACGAGCGCGCTCGTGCCGAGCTTCATTTTGGTCAATCGACCGGCAACGAAGGAAAGGAAGGTGATCGGTTCGAGCGTCAGGGCAGAGGAGACCATGCGATCACTCACCCAGAGCGAGTCGACTTCGAGCCCTTCAAGGGAGTCGATGAGTTCCGTCACGGCGCCGGCGGACAAATCTGCACTCGGCCACTGCCCGAGCTGAATGCCGATGCGAATGGTCATAAAGACCTGTTGCCTCCCACCGATGGATCCGCCTCAGCCTGACGCGCTGGAAGCGTCACAGCGGGCTATTTTTCGTAGAGTTTTTTGATGAACCCGCTTTTGTCCAGCTCTTCGACGAAGCTCGAGTCGACGAATTCCTCGGGCTTGTGCTTGTACACTTCCGGCCGCGTCGCCGCGACGTATTCGTAGCTGGTCTTCATGCCCTGCAAGTTCGGATAGGGCGCGGCCAACCGATGTTTGGCGAACAGCTCCCACGACTCTTGCGCCATCGAGTCGTCGTTCAGCCGGAGCATTTTCTTAATCACCTTCCTGCCCAGCTCGGGCTCCTGCTTGAAACGCGCGATACCTTCGATATGGGCCCGCATGTAGCGCATCACCAGGTCGCGGTCCTGCCTGATCTGCGTGCGCGTCGTAGCGATCTCGCTCCACGGGTAATCGACTTCTTTGAAGAAATCCCAGAGCACGTGAAATCCCGCCCGCTGCGCGAAAATATAGTTGGGGTGGGAAAGCGTGGCCAACGGTATTCGCCCCTGCTGCATGGAGATGAATCGATCGGTGTCGGAACCGATCTGCAGCATAGCGAAGTCCCTGTCCGGATTGAGGCCTTTTTGTCTGGCCAGATACTTGACCAGAAAATCGGTGAGCGAACCGAAGGTAGTTACGCCAATGGTCTTGCCCTTGATGTCCTCCGTGCGTTCGATGTCCGAGCGCGCCATCAGATACTGAATCACGCCCGGCATGGTGTGGGCCAGGATGACCATGTCAGACCCGGCCAGCACCGAATTGATCACCGTCGGTGTCGCAATAGGCGAGATTTGCACGCTGCCGGAGACCAGCGCTTTCGAGGCGATGCCCGAACCGGCCACCGCGATGGGCTCGACGTCCAAGCCGTGCTTTTCAAAGATTTTCGCATCCTTGGCGAAGTAGATCACGATGTTGCCCATGCTGATCGCCGGCACGCCGACCTGCACTTTCTTGAGTGTACGCCCCTGCGCCAACGCCCCCCACGGCGCCGACCAGCTAAGCGCCAACAGCGCGAGTAAACCGATTGCTCTTCCGATCATGGCAATCCTCCGGCGCACCGATCTTGGCGCATTTAGTCCCGCCGTCCGGCGAATGTCAAACCCCTCTCTCGCCGCGTTGACAGAACCGGCCGTTTGCATTAAGTCAGTGCCATCATGTTGCCCAAACTGGCGCGTCAAGATCTACTGGAACTGTGCCGGCGAATGTTCGTCATTCGCCATTTTGAAGAGAGCTTGGTGCCGCTGCACGAGCGCGGCGTATTCGCCGGCCATTACCACCTTTACATCGGCCAGGAAGCCACCGGGGTGGCCGCCCTCGCTTGTCTAGGCGCCGATGATTATCTCTTCACCACGCACAGAAACCACGGCCATCTGCTCGCTCGCGGCGCTGAGCCAAAACGCCTGCTCGCCGAAATTCTTGGCCGCGTCGACGGGCTCAACCGCGGCAAGGGCGGCTCGTTTCATTCGGTCGCGCCGTCGTTGGGATTTCTCCACAGCTCCGGTGTCGTCGGCGGCATCATTCCGCTGTCCACCGGGACCGCTTACGCTGCCAAGGCGCAGAAAAACGGCCGCATCACGGTTTGCCTGTTCGGCGATGGTTCCCTGGAAGAAGGCGCGGCGCCCGAAGCTTTTAATCTCGCCTTGCTTTATAAGTTGCCGGTGCTGTTTCTCTGCGAGAACAACGGCAAGTACGGCGCCGGCCGCGCCGTTGCGGCGGCGCAGTCGAGCACCATGGCCGTCTATCCGCTGACCGATTTGCCCAGGGCCTATAAAATTCCCGCCGTACAAATCGACGGCATCGACGCCGGCCTGGTGCACTCAACCGTGGCCGCTGCCGTGGAAAAACTGCGCCGCGGCGAAGGACCGCAGTTTATCGAGGCACAAACCGTGCGTTACCCCGGCAGCGAAACCAACTGGCCCACACTGCCGGTGACCACGGATACGGCGCTCGCCTGGGATGTAACCAGCGTTCCCGACAAAGCCCGCGAGTGGTACCGTAACGCCGACCCCTTGCTCATCTATATTCGCGAGTTGGTGCAAGCGAAGCAGGCGTCGCGCGATGAGATCGCCGCCATCGAGAGCAAAGTCAAAACTGAAATCGCCGCCGCCGTCGAATTCGCCGTCCACAGCCCTTTTCCCAAACCCGAAGAAGCCGAGACCGGCTTCTTTGCTTAGAAAGCACCCATGCGCGAACTCGCATACTACGAAGCAAAATTCGAAGCCCTCGACGAGATCATGACGGCCGATGAGCGCGTTCATTTGATCAACGGGACCTTTTTGAGCCTCAGTCCGCACCGGCACGTATTTCACGATTTGCAGAAGAAATTTCGCGAGCGGATGATCGCGCCGCCAATTTCCGAGCTGGGATTCTGCGGGTTGGCCACGGGCGCCGCCATGGCCGGGCTTCGGCCGATCGTCGATCTCAGCACCGGCAGTTTTATTTACGAAGCTTGGCCCCAAGTGGCTAACGAAGCGGCCAACGCGTTTTCGATGTCGGGAGGCCAGACCCGGGTGCCGGTGGTGTTTCATCTTTTTCATGGCCTGCGCGGCGGCGGCGCCGCGCAGCATTCAGGGAGTCCGCAGGCGATGCTGTGGAATGTTCCCGGATTGGAGATCGTCATTCCTTCATCGCCGCGCGACGTCAAAGGCCTGCTCAAGAGCGCCGTAGCGAGTGACAACCCGACGATATTCGTCGATCATACCCGCTTGCTCGACACCCGCGGCGAGGTGCCGGAAAACGACGCACCGATTCCTTTCGGTGTCGCCGATGTCAAACGCTCGGGCACCGACGTAACGCTCATCGCCACGTCGTACACCGTGCAAATTTGCCTCACCGCCGCGACCAAACTGGCGACCGAAGGCATCGATGTCGAGCTCATCGATCCGCGCACGCTGGTACCGTTCGATCTAGCGACCATTCTGACATCGCTGGAAAAAACCCGTCGCGCCGTGATCGCCGACGAGACCCACCAAAGCTGCGGTGTGGCTGCCGAGATCGCCGCCAGGATCGCTGAGACCGGCTTCGACAAGTTGAAAACCCGCATCCGTCGGGTCTCGACCCTCGACGTTCCGGTGCCCTACAGCCCGCCCCTCGAAGCGCACATCGGACCTTCCGACTCGCGTATCATGGAAGCTGTCCGTGCGGCGCTTGCATAGGCCGTTCCGCGCTTTTGAGCTTCGGGTTTCGACTTTTTTCCGTAAATTGCAGTAACCTGTTCGTCTACCTTCATCGGCGAGGAAACGGCTGGTCCGATGTCGATTGAGGGTGTGACCGTGGAGGAGCGAAGGGATCAGCGCAAATGTTCCATCGTCGGATTCGCACTTGGCGATCGATTTGAACTTTTTACCGGCGACTGCAAAGATAGGCCATTCGCCGGTGCTTGAAGGTAAAACTGCTTCGCCTTCGCTGCGGAAGGTTACGCGTCGATCGACACTTCACCATCAATCGCTCGGACTCACCATGGCTGATAAGAAACAAGACCGCTCTGAAATCATCGAGCTGCTGCGCCGCATGTGGGTGATACGGGCCTTTGAGGAGAAGCTTTCGGCGCTTTATGCCGAGCGGCAGATCGTCGGCTTGCTCCATCTCGGCATCGGCCAGGAAGCGGTCGCCGTCGGCGCGCTCGCTCTGCTCGCCCACGATGATCTTGTTTACGGCACGCATCGATCCCATGGCCACGCCATCGCCAAAGGAGCAGACCTGGATAAATTAATGGCCGAAATCGCCGGCCGGGCTACGGGATACTGCGGCGGCAAGGGCGGTTCCATGCATATCGTCGCGCGCGAGTGCGGCTTCATGACCGCCACTGGCGTCGTCGGCGGGACCATACCGCTGGCGCTCGGCGCGGCGTTCGCTTGCAAGGAGCGCAAGCAAGGCCGCGTCGCGGTGGTTTTCTTCGGCGACGGCGCGGCGCAAACCGGGCCGTTTCACGAATCGCTCAATATCGCGAGCCTGTGGCGCTTGCCGGTGATTTTTATCTGTGAGAACAACGGCTACGCCGAGTTTACCCCACTGTCGGCGCACACTCGAATCGAGCGCTTGGCGCAGCATGCGAAGACATACGGCATTCCGTCCAGCACCATTGATGGCAACGACCTGTTCGCCGTGCGCCAAGCAATGACTTTAGCCGTGGAAAAGTGCCGCGCCGGCAGCGGCCCGGTTTTTATCGAATGCCTGACCCAGCGAATGCGCGGCCACTATGAAGGCGACCCGGCCAAGTACCGGGAATTGTCAGAAATGGCCGAATGGAAGAAAAGAGATCCCCTGGCGCGCGTCGCGCGCGCGTTGAAAAGCCGGCAGGCGATCACCGACGCCGAACTCCAGGCCATCGAGAGCGAGGCCCGCGCTCAGGTCGAAAAAGCCGCGGCATTTTCGCTCTCGTCCCCATGGCCGGAGGAAAGCGCCGTCGCGACTCAAGTTTACGCGGCTCCATGACGCCTCGGACAAATTTCGCCGCTGATTCCATGCCCGAACAAAGCTATCTTGAAGCGATTCGCTCCGGACTCGAAGAAGAGTTGCGGCGCGACCCATCGGTTTACATCTTCGGTGAAGATGTTAGCCTCGGCGGGCCGTTCGGCGCCACCAAAGGGCTGGCGGAGATCTTTGGCGCACATCGTTTGGTGAACACGCCCATCAGCGAAGCAACCGTGATGGGGATCGCCATCGGCGCGGCTACCGCCGGCCTGCGGCCGATCGTCGAGATCATGTTCATCGATTTCATCACCCTGGCGCTCGATCAGCTGGTAAATCACGCCGCGAAGCTACATTACATGTCCGGCGGCCAGCTGAAAATCCCTATGACCGTGCGCGCCCAGTGCGGTATCAGCGGTGCCATGGGAGCGCATCATTCGCAGAGCCTGGAGTCGTGGCTCGCCCATGTGCCTGGCTTGAAGGTCGTCATGCCGGCAACTCCCGCCGACGCCAAAGGATTGCTCAAATCAGCGATTCGCGATGACAGTCCGGTCGTTTTTATCGAGCACCGGGGCCTCTACTGGAACAAGGGTGAAGTGCCCGAAGGCGAAGCCGCGCTGCCGCTCGGCCAAGCCTCCGTGTTGCTGCAGGGCGACCAAATGACCGTCGTCGCGTTATCGAGTATGGTGGCTCCGGCGCTGGCCGCAGCCGGGGAGCTGGCAGCGGAGAGCTTTTCAGTGGAGGTTATCGATCCTCGCACCCTCTCGCCGCTCGACATAGACACCATCGCCGGCTCGGTTCAAAAGACCGGCCGTCTCATCATCGTCCACGAAGCCGTCGAGCAAGGCGGCATCGGCGCGGAGATCGTCGCCCGAGTGCAGCAGCAAACGTTTTATCACCTCGATCGTCCGATCGCCCGAGTCGCAGCGCCATTCGCTCCGGTGCCGTCGAGCCCCGCTTTGGAAAAACATTATCTCGTCAGCAAAGAAAAAATCATCGCGGCCGTGCGGGCTGCGTTGTCCTGATTGCTGAAGGCGGTGCGTCGCTGCCAACCGTCGTGGCCCGGGCTGGCTCCTGCCTGCCGGCGCCAGCGCGCCTCTAATCTTCGCCTCTCGTTTGAGCGCATTCTGAAATTCTCCAGAATCCGCCGTCGCTGTCATTGCTGGCATGCCGCTGTCATGATTTGTTTGTCATCCGACAGGGTCGATCTTTGCGCGCACCTCGGGGAGCTTGGAAAACTCATGCCATCGCTCGCCATCAATACGCCGGTCCCATATGGCATAGCCATTGCTTTGACGTGCTATCGTCGCCAATAGGAGGAAAAATGGAACCGGCGTTGCCAAAAAAATCGAATGTCATTTCGCTTGATCAAGTGAACCTCCGCGCTGCGAAGTGTGAGAAATGCGGCGCCAAAATGTATCCGAGATCGTTGCTGCGACCGCATCTAAGCCGCCATCGCCGCCGCCAGCGCTGGGTCAATTCCGAGTTGCGCAAGTTGCAACACACCTTCGCCCATATGCGAGATATCGCATAGCACGTTCCCTGAACTTCCCCTTCGTAAGGGGAAGCCCCTCGACCAGTCCGCGCTGACCCCAACCGGCGCGGACTGGTCCCCCTCCCGAAGAGAAAATTCGACTCACCAAATCCGCATCTGACTCGCGCCAAGGCGCCGCGGCGCTCATTGCAAAAGAAATTTTTTCGGCTTTCGCGCTTTTTAAACCAGATCCGGAGCCATTGCAGCCCTGAATCATGCGGTTGCAAATCCGCAGGCCGTCGGATTATCTGGTTGCTCGAATCATTCGAGCGCCGCTTTGACACTCCTGCTGGCTGAAATTATCGCCATCTGCTCCGCCATGGGCTGGGCCTTCGACTCGGTGTTGGTTCGCCTCGGTCTGCGCCAGGCGAATATTTTCGCCGCCATGCTGATCAGCTATGCCGTTTCGATCACCTGCGTGTGGGGCTATCTGATCGCGACCACTTCGCTCGAATTTCTGACTTCCCCCGCGATCCTCTATTACATCATCAGCGGCTGCTTGCAGCCGCTGCTTGCTCGCGCCCTCTACTACGAAGGCATTACCAGGATCGGCGTTGCCCGCGCCGGACCGCTGCGCGGCATCGAACCGCTGTTTGCCGCGACGATCGCCGTGACCATTCTCGGCGAAGAGCCGGGATTTTTCGTTTACCTCGGCACGCTCCTGATCGTCGCCAGCCTTTGGTTGATATCGGGCAAACAGCAAGGCGACGCCAAATGGCGTCTGAGTGACGCGCTGTTGCCGATCGCCGCCGCTTTGATCTCGGCGGTCTCGCAGGCGTTACGCAAACAAGCGTTGGCCATCATCCCCGATCCGTTCGTCGCCGTTGCCATAGTCACGACGGTCTCGTTGCTATTACTGCTCCTTTTCATTGTCAGCACGGGCCGTGCCGAGCGCTTTTGCGTGCCGCGCCAGAGTTTTTTCTATTTTGTCTGCGCGGCCCTCACGGCGACCGTCGCTCAAGTGCTGAACTTTATCGCCCTTGCCCGCGGCCAGCTCGCGGTGATCATTCCGCTGCTGAACACCACGCCGCTTTTTAGCGTGCTCTTCAGCGTGATCTTTCTCCGCCACGTCGAAACCGTCAATGGACGCGTCGTTTTCGGCGCCGCGCTGATGGTCGCCGGCGTCGTCCTGATTACCAGCCGCTAAGGATTGACGCAACTAAACCAAATTGATAGCAAAAATTCGTCCTGCAACAACGGTAGACCCTGAACCCCGGAGGGCCCATGGATAGCCGCGAATTTGCCCGCTCGCTGGAGAAACAAGTTGCCGCCTTTTGCCAAAGCCTTGACGACAGGTTGCCCGCCTACAGCTTCATTCCGCTCACCGACGATAAGATGAGGATCCAAGTCATGCAGAGCCGGCTCTTCAACGAAATCCGCGCCGGCGAAATTTTCGGCGGCTGGCTCAAGAGCACGCCCGAATTGGATGTCAAGAAAACTTTAGCCGAAGCGACGCATGAAGAATACGAGCACGCAGTCTTTTTGGAGCAGGCCCTGCGCAGCCAAGGGGCCGTGCCCTATGATTATCGCCCGCTGCCGGCCCAGATGGCGATGTTCAACGCCTTCGAAGGATTGACGACCACGGTCGAGCGCATCGCGGCGTTTCCCATGGCGGGGGAGGGAGTCGCCGATTATCTGATCGCGAAAAGCCTAAACGCGGGCACCGTGCCGGACTGGGTAACCGCGCCTTACCGCAGAATTCACGAAGACGAAGCGGAACACGGCAACTACCCGTTCGAAATTCTCGTCAAATACGCAACCACACCCGAGCTGCAAGAAAAAGCCGCCCGCGCCGTGGCGATGAGCCTGGTGCTCCGGCGCGCCTATTTCGACAACCTGGATCGCTGGGTATACGAAGGGAAGATGTACTAAGAGTCATCCAATGTCGGAGCATCGAAGTAGCGGAGTGAAACGCTTCGCACACGGCTCCCCACGCCATGAATCGAGCTCTTTTCACCTGGCATAGAGCCCTTTGATAAACCCGGTTTTGTCCAGCTCCGTGACGAAACTCGCATCGGTAAATTCCTCCGGCTTGTGTTTCCACACATCGGACCGGGTTTCGGCGACATAGGCGAAGCTGACTTTCATGCCGGGATGGTTGGGGTACGGCGTCGGCAGAAACATCTTTGAAAAGATATCGTAAGACTCACCGACCAGTTCGTCGTCGGGTGTTTTTAGATATTTCTTGATTACCTTGAGGCTGAATTCGCGGTTGGTTTTGAACAGCGCGATGCCTTCCAGGTGCGCCTTCATGTAGCGCATGATCAACTCGCGATCGTTCTTGATCGCCGCGCGCCGTGTGGTGATTTCCATCCAGGGATAGTCAAGCTCCTTGGCGGAATCCCAAAGCATGTGAAATCCCATCTTGCGCGCCAGGCCATAGCCTGGATGGGACAGCGCCGACGCTTCCACCGCGCCCGCTTTGAGCGCCATCACGCGTTCGGTGTCGCTGCCGCCGGTGCTGAGCAAGGTGATGTCGCGCTCGGGATTGAGCCCTTTCTTCCGCGCAATCGAACGGACCAGAAAATCGGTCAGCGAGCCCAAGCTCGACACGCCGATTTTTTTGCCGCGCAAGTCCTCCGGGCGTTTGATGTCGGGGCGGACCATCAAGGCATGCACCACGGCGGGCATGGTATGAGCCAAAATAGCCATATCCGCGCCCGCCAGATTCGCGGCGATCACCGTCGGCGTGGCGATCGGGATAATATCCAGATTGCCGCTGATCAAAGCCTTCGAGCCGATTCCCGATCCCATCACGGTGATCACTTCGGCATCGAGTCCATACTTCTCGAACAGCTTGCCTTCCTTGGTGACAAAGATGATGATGTTGCCCATGCCTACTGACGGCACGCCCACTCGGATCTTTTTCATCGCTTTGCTCTGAGCAAAGCTCGCCGTAGCGAGCGCCAAGAGCAAGATCACCCAGGCATGCCCGCGCGCGAATTTGACGCCCTTCATACAATCACCTGAGCCAGAAGAATAACATCTGGAACCATTGGAACGGCTGGAACCGATCGTTCAGACCATATTCATATATACATCGACCAGCGCCGGCCGCTTCTCTTCTTTGATCACTTTGATCGCCCGCTCCACCGCCGGTCGGATCTCGCCCGGGTCGGTGATCGGGCCTTCGCCGTGGACATCGAAAGACCGCGCCAGATTGGCAAAGTCCACAGCGGGTTTCGCCATTTCCATGCCGACGAGCTTGTTTTCCACCGGCCGCGGTGCAGCGCCACTTTCTCCTGATGCTCGACGTCGTTGTAGTAAACCCGATTGTTGGTCATTACGGTGAGCAGCGGCACACCGGTATTCGCCGCAGTCCACAGGGCGCTCGAGGTGTAAAGCATCTCGCCGTCGCGCTGAAGGTTGACGCAAATCTTGCCGGTGCCTCGATAAGGCAGCGACGCACCCACCGAAGCCGCCGGACCGTAGCCCAACCCGCCGCCGCCGTAGCCGCCGAGGAAGAGCCCGGGTTTGTCCCATTTCCACAATCGGCTGGGCCAACCGCGAAAAGCGCCCGCTACCAGCAGCCAGTCCTCGTCCTTGATCGCCTGCCACACCTCGTACGCCAGACGCGGCGGCGCGATCGGCCGCTCTTCCCAGCGCCGTTTGAGGGTGTCCTCCCAGCGCCGGCGATTCTCCTCGTGCTGCGCGGTGAGTGCTTTGCGTCGCTCCTCGATCACGATCTTGGAAAATTTTCCCTGCCGCTGGATCTCTTCGGTCAGCGCCGGCAGAAAAACCTTGCTGTTGGCGACGATCGGCACGTCGACCGGCGCGAGCTCCTGAAAATCGCTGGTCCAGCCGCGCATGGAAATGTCGGCCAACGTAACGTTGATGACCTTGCAACCGGGCTTTGTCGCCGGAGCCGTGCTGTGCGTCGACGGATCCATTTTGACCAGCGCGCCGTAGAGATCGGTTACGTCCAGACCGAGAATGACGTCCGCATTGGCGATCAGTTGCGGATTGGCGCCGGTAAGATTGAGCGCGTGCGTGTTGGGGAAGTTCAATCGCGCGCCGAGATCGATCACCGGAATCGAGAGCAAATCGGCCAATTGCACCAGACTCAACACAGCCTCGTGATTGCGTCCCACGTAATCGGCGAGGATCACCGGGTTCTGCGCCGACGCGAGCAGGCGCGCCGCCTCGCGGATCGCCTCGGTTTCGGCCTGGAGCGGCGCCGGCGGGCGAAAGCGGCTCGGATCGGGCAGAGGGATTTCTTTTTCCAGGGCCGTTTCCTGATCGGTCACATCGAAGCAAAGATAGACCGGACCGGTCGGATCGCTCATGGCGATGCGATAGCCGCGCATCATCGATGACGGTATCGCCTCGACGCCTACCGGCTGGTCGTCCCACTTGACGAAATCGCGCACGAGATTGCCCTGCACCAGCGCGGTGTGAATCCAATCGATCCATGGCCGCCGCTTGCTCGAGTTCATCGGACCGGTGCCGCCCATCACCATCACCGGCGTGCGGTCGCACCACGCGTTGTAGATCGCCATCGAGGCGTGCTGCAGGCCGACGACGTTATGGACGATCGCCGGCATGATCTTGCCGGTGGCCTTGGCGTAGCCGTGCGCGACGGCGACCGCGATCTCTTCATGGCAGCACAAGATCATTTCTGGATTGGGCTTGTGCCCGCTCTCGTAGTTGACCAAAGAATCGTGAATGCCGCGAAAGCTCGAACCGGGGTTGAGGGCGACGTATTCGATGCCGAGAATTTTCATTAAATCAACGATGAGATCGGAACCATAGCGTGCCGGCATAGAACCTCCTGTTGTTAATGATTCACTCTTCTCCCCCACCTCTTTCCTGCTCGGGCGGAAAGAGGTGGGGGTTTTATCGTCGCAGAAACAAAAGGCGCGCCGTCAGACGTGAGATCGCCCGAAGCGCGCCATTGTATTTGCCGAGTTCGCCTCTACTGTACCGGATGCGGAATATCGATGTCGTAAAGCTTCTTGACGTTGGTATAAACCAACTTCTTTCGAATGTCCGGCGGCAGGTGGCCCAAGTCGCGGTCGATATATTTTTTCGACTCAGGCCAGGTTGAGTTGCCGTGCGGGTAATCATTGGACCACATGCAGTTGTCTTGGCCCCACCACTCGAAATTATGACCCGCGACGGTGTCGCGGAAAAATGTGCCGAAGATCTGCTGGTTGAAATACTCGCTGGGGTTTTTCGTGATCGGCGGCGGATTCTCTTTCTTGAAGCGGTTGTAATAGTAATCCCACTGCTGCAGCATGAAGGGCATCCAGCCGATCTCATTTTCCACGCTCACAAACCTGAGCCCCGGATAACGATCGAGCACGCCGTAGAAGATCAATTCGAAGAACGCGTGGATAATCTCCGCGAGTTTCAGGTTGACGCTGCCGCGATACGCTTCGATGCCGGTCCGTTTGTTTCCGAACACGGTCTGCTTGTGGTAGCCGTGGCCGGTCAGAATGTGCAGGTGCACGGGAAGACCCAGGTCCTGCGACGCCGCCCAGAATTTGTTGTAGTGCTCGGAGCGAAAAGGCAGATCGGCATGCGGCGCCTGCCAGATGATCGAACCTTTCATGCCCGCCTTGGCGCAGCGTTCGAGTTCTTTCACCGCCTCGTCGATATTGTAAACCGAGATCGCCGCAATGCCGATCAGACGCTTGGGCGACACCTTGCAGTAATCGATCAGCCAATCGTTGTAGGCGCGGAAGCTGACTTCTTGAAGCCTGGCGTCGTCCATTGCGAAATGCGGCAGCAGATAAGTCGGATAAAGCACCTCCGCGCTCAACCCGTCGGTTTCCATCTCTTTGATCCGGCAGGCCGGGTCCGATCCGCCGGGGTGAGTTTGAAAGCTCGAGCCGACCGCCAGTTTGGGAAACCGCGGCACCTGGTCTTTGTAGGCGTCAGGCGCTCGCTCGGCCAAGATATCCGACGGCTCCATCACGTGCGAATCCGATGAGATGATGACTTCGAACCCTGCGTCGTTCCCGTTTCCGGCCATGTGCTTTCCTCCTCCGGCTGACCGCCGGGCGAGGCGGTTCAGTTTTGTTATGGCAGGTCTACCACCAACCGCAGCGGAGCGTCAAGAATCACTCGCGACGCTGAGCGTTCAGCGCCTGACGTCTAGCGTCCAGGCAGTTCAGAAACCGCAGATCGAGACGCGGGACGCCGAACCGATCGCGGCCGGCCGCCATCACCTTGTCGAGACGATCAAGTTGGGATAAAAGATTATCATCATGGCGAAAACCGCTGGGATCGTCATCATCGGCAACGAAGTCCTGTCGGGCAAAACACAAGACATCAATTCGCATTTTTTCTGTACCGAGCTTCGCCAGCTGGGCGTCGAGGTGCAAAAGATTTCCACCATTCAGGACGCAATCGCGCTGATCGGCAAGGAGGTATTCGAATTTTCCCAGCGCTTCGATTGGGTTTTCACCTCGGGCGGCGTCGGCCCGACCCATGATGATGTCACCATCGAGGGCATCGCCCATGGTTTCGGTGTCAAGGTCGTGCGCCATCCAGACATTGAAAGGCGCATGCGCCAGCGCCTCGGCGCCGACTTGAACGAAGCGCGCTTACGCATGGCCAATGTCCCGGAGGGCGCCACCCTGCTTTGCACCGATGCGCCGTTCGCGCCGATCGTGGTCATGAAGAACGTCTATATCTTTCCCGGCATCCCGAAAATTCTCCAGGAGCGTTTTCACGCCATCAAAGAGCGTTTCCGCGATGCCCCCTATTTTCTGAAAAACGTTTACGTGCGCCACGGCGAAGGCCTCATCGCAACCATGCTGAACGATCTCCTGGCCAACTTTCCCGAGTTGATGCTCGGTTCGTATCCGGTGCTCGAGGTGGCCGAATACAAAGTCAAAGTCACGTTGGAATCGAAAGACCCCGGCTATCTCGACCGGGCCCTCAAAACTTTCGTCGCTTCCCTGCCACAAGATTCGGTGCACCGCATCGATTAGCTTCGAGTAATGGTCGGCTACCCGTGGGGCGCGCTGCCACCGTTTAAAAAGGCGCCGCTGCCGCCAGTGCCCGGGATCTTGCGCGCTTTGGGACCGGGCGTCATTTTCATGGCTTTGGCGCAGGGCAGCGGCGAGCTTATCTTTTGGCCCTACACGATCGCCAAGTATGGTCTGACGTTCCTGTTTCTGCTGATTCCCGCCTGCCTCCTGCAGTTTCCTGTGATTTACGAAATCGGCCGGTACACTCTGCTCACCGGTGAAAGCATTTTTCAGGGATTTATCCGCTTGAACCGTTATTTCGCCGCGTTCCTATGGATCCTGATGACGCTTTCATTTCTTTGGTTCGGCGCCTTCGCCGCGGCCGGCGGCACATCGATCGCGGCATTGAGCGATTTTCCCGCCGGTTGGTCGCGCCGCGATCAGACGCTGTTCTGGGCCTACGCGACCATGGCGTTGTTCCTCGCGGCGATCCTGCTGAGTAAGGTGATTTACCAACTGATCGAAGCTTTCATGTGGGGCGTGGCGATTTTTACGCTAGTCGGCCTCGTTTGGGCAAGCGCCAATGCCGACGTGCTGAACGCCCTGCCGGCGTTCCTGCAAGGTCTCTTCGCTCCCCAGCGGCCGATGCCGCGCCCCTGGGATCCTAGCGACGCCACCAAGGTGCTGACCGCAGTCACCTTCGCCGGCTTGGGCGGATTCTGGACGCTTTTTTATTCTTACTGGCTGCGCGACAAGGGCGCCGGCATGGCCCATTACATGGGGCGGCTTACCGGCCCGATCACCGGCAAACCCGAGGCGATACCGGACTCGGGCTCTCTGCCGACGAACGACGAAGGTTTGGCGAACGTTAACAGCTGGCACCGTTTCATGTTCTGGGACATCGTCATCGGCGTGATCGGCAATCTTATCACCACGCTGCTGACCTGTCTGCTCGCGTACGCCTTGCTTTTTCCCAAAGGACTCCTGCCGCAAGGCTATGAAATCGCGGTCGTGCAGAGCCGGTTTTTCGAAGCGAGCTGGGGCGGGTGGGGCAGGATCTTTTTCCTGATCATCGCAGCCGCCTTTCTCTCCGATACGTGGCTCGCCACTGCGGACGCCGTGAGCCGCACGCACGCCGATTGCGTCTATGGTTTTTTTCCGCGCAGCCACCGTATCGCCTACCGAAAGTGGTATTTGATTTTTTTGCTGCTCCTGACGCTCGTTACCGGCGTTACCGTGCAGCTCGATGAGCCGGGCACGCTGATCTTGATCTCGGCGGTCATCGGATTCGTCGGCACCGTGATCTATTCCGTCGCTCTGATTTTATTGAACCATGTCTATCTACCGCGTCACCTGCCGGCGCTCGCCCAGCCGGGTAGGCTAAGCCTTGTTTGCATCCTCATCTCCTGCGCCGCTTACTTCGTACTGGCGATGCTCTATGTCCTGACGGTTCTCAAAGTCATCTGAAATGCCGCCAGTGCTCACCGTTACAGCGGGTGTAACGTTCAGGATCGCGACAATTCATTTGTAGGGCGACCCCCGTGACCGCCCGAACGAGGGCACGCGCAGGGGCGTGCCCTGCATTTCACGCAGCTGAATTCTGACTGAACCAGTGTTGCCTAAATTGATAATTGGATTTGCCGGTGCCGAGCTGCTACCCTGGCGCAAATTAATTTGGAGGACGCCCATTGGCAGATATTCTCAACTGGATCATGGAGTCGATCCGCGCCTACGGCGCGTGGAGCGTCTTTGCCGGCGTCATCATCGAGTCGGTCATCGTGCCGATCCCTTCGCCGCTGATCATCATGGGCGCGGGTTTCATCCTGATCAGCCCCGAGTTGTCATTCTTTCAAGCTCTCACGCCGATCCTCGTGCAGATCGTCTTACCGGGCACCGTCGCCTCCACCGTGGGCGCCTACATCGGCTACGGCATCGGCTTTTACGGCGGCAAGCCGATGGTCGATCGCTGGGAGAAATTTCTCGGTTTCAGCTGGCGGGATGTGGAAAGCCTGGAAAAGCGCTTTCGCGCCGGTCAAGTCAATGTGTCCATTTTTCTTTTGCGCGCCCTGCCTATCTTTCCGCTTTCGGTGATCTCCGCGGCGGCGGGCTTGCTGCGTCTGCCGCTAAAGCAATTCAGCCTATGGACCTTTTACGGCACCATCCCGCGCTGTTTGCTTCTCGCTTATTTGGGTTGGGGCGTAGGCGAAACGTACCAGGGCATTGCCAAGGGCATCGACAAAGTGGAGGGGATCGTTTCCGCGTTGCTGGTCGTCGCTATTATGGGCTTTATCGTCTGGCTGCGGGCGCGCGTCCGCGGCAAGCTTCTGGACAACCGTTAAATCCAACCTAATTCACCGACGATTTTGCCGCCGAGAAACAGGCCGAACCCGATACTCGCAATCCCCGCGATGACGCGAATCCACCGGTTCATCAGCGAGAAACGCTGCGCCGTGAGAATAAACGGCAAGCTGATGATGCCGCTCAAAAGCAGCATACCGCCGACGGAACCCAGGCCGAAAATGACGATGTAGAGCAAGCCGCCCAGCGGCGACGTGATCGTCGAGAGCACGAGCAGCATGAGCGCCGCGCTGCCGGCCAGGCCGTGCACCATGCCGACAACAAACGGCCGGCGCATCGCCTTGAACGGATGGCTGTGGACATGGCCCTGCTGCGGGGTATCGTGCACGTGAAAGTGCGTGTGCGTCTCCGGGTTATGGCTGTGGGTATGTAAATGCACGCGCTCGGCGCCGAACGATTGGCGCAAAACGTTGGCGCCCAAAATCACCAGCATGAAGGCGACCAATAATTCCAATCCGGCGCCGAGTTTCGGCGGGATCGTCACGCGCAGCCCGATCACGATCACACCGACCAGAAATAGGGTCGCCGTATGGCCCAACCCCCAGAACGCACCGATCAGGGATGCCCATTTGAAATTTTTCTGCTCGCTCACGATGGTCGATACGGCGATCAAATGATCGGGGTCGAGCGCGTGCTGAACACCCAAGAGCAAGCCCAAGCCAAACGCAGCGATCAATGATGTTTCCATGAACCAAAAGGCGAGGGATGAAGGATAAAGGATGAAATCTGACTTTCTCTAAGGCGGCTTCCCTGGTTATGCGTCCGCCTTCATCCTTTTTCCTTTAACGATAGCGGTTGGCCGGTTTGCGTGCCGATCCACACCTCCCCGCCTTCGAATACTTCTTTTTTCCAGATCGGCACCGTTTTTTTTATCTCTTCAATGGCAAAGCGGCTGGCCGCAAAGGCCGCGTCTCGGTGGGCCGCGGATACGGCGATCACCACGCTCGCTTCGCCGATCTGCACGGGTCCCAACCGGTGCACCATCGCCATCCGGCAAAGGGGCCAATTGCGCGCCGCTTCGGCGCCGATGCGCGCCAACTCTTTTTCCGCCATTTCCTCATAGCCTTCGTAGTCGAGCGCGATGACTTTGCGTCCGTCGTTGTTATTGCGCGTCGTGCCGATAAACGTCGCGATCGCCCCCGCTTCGGGATCGCCGACGAAGTCCACCAGCTCCTGCAAATCGATCGCTCTGTGAGTCACACGAAACATCGAATGGACCGATGATGAGATCTGAAATGTCGAACTGTCATTCCAAGCGCCAGCGGGCTACCCTCCGCTCACCGGCGGTATAAACACAACTTCGTCCTGATCCTCGAGGGTCTGATCCAGATTCACGTAGTTTTGGTTGACCGCGTAGAGCATGCGAATCCCCGGCACGTCGAGTTTGGGATAGTCCTTCTGCAATTGGCGCCATAGATCCGCGACCGTACTGCCGTCGGCCAATTCTCGGCTCGTCTCGGCCGTTCCGGCGCGCTCTCGCAATATGGCGAAGAATTTGACGCGAACCTTCATTGCCCCTGAAGCTGCGACACCATATGGCGAAGTTCAGGCAAGATCAATTTTTCCATCGCCAAGGTCACGGCCCCGCGCGACCCCGGAAGAGAAATCAGCACTTTGCCGCGCGCGGTTCCGGCAGCCGCCCGGCTCATCATCGCCGCGGAGCCGATATCCAAATAGCTTAAATAGCGGAACAGTTCGCCGAAACCGTCGAGCTTTTTTTCCAAGCACCGGCTGACGACTTCATAGGTGCCGTCACGCGGCGATATGCCGGTGCCGCCGTTGACGATCACCGCATCGGTTCCGTCCGCGGCCAAAGCCTGATCGAGCAACGCCTCGATCTCGCGCGGCTCATCCTTGACGATTCGATAGCCGACCGCTTCGTGCCCCTCGCCGGCCAATAACTTTTTGATCGTTTGGCCGCTGGTGTCGGTGTTCTCATCGCGCGTATCGCTCACCGTGACGACGAAACAGCGAATGCTCTTTTTGCCCCGTTCCTTGTGCTCGTGAACCGCCATGGAAGATTCCTCGCCGCTCGATCAGCGCGACTATAACAACCGGACCGGGCTAATTCAAACAACTGAAATGTCTAGCCTTTTGTACTGCCGTCTCATTCTTTAATCGGCCCTCCTGCCCGATCCGCCGCGAATGTGAAGGAGCCGATTGCAGTCAGCTGAGCGCCCCTTTAGGATAGAGGCGGATGAGCCGCGCGCCTTTTTCGCTTTACATTCACATCCCTTACTGCGTCAGCAAGTGCCCCTATTGTGACTTCAACTCTCACGTAGTTACGGAGATCCCGGAAGCGGCGTACACCGACGCCCTACTGCGCGAATTGGAGCTTTACGGTGGCGCTGAAACCTGGCGCGGTCGCACGGCGCGCAGTATTTTTTTCGGCGGCGGCACGCCATCGATCTTCAAGCCCAGTACCATCGGGAAGCTTCTCGCCTGGGTCGCCGCGACGTTTCCCATCGACGCAGACTGCGAAATTACCCTGGAAGCGAATCCCGGTACGGTTGACATGGCCAATTTCACCGGCTACCGCGACGGCGGAATCAATCGCATCAGTCTCGGCGTGCAGTCGTTTCAGCCGCGTTTGCTCAAGTTTCTCGGGCGGATTCACGATGTCGAGCAAGCCAAGCAAGCGCTCGCAACGGTGCAGCGGGCGGGCTTCGAAAATTTCAGCTTCGATCTAATTTTCGCCAATCCCGGGCAGACTCTCGAAGAACTGAAATCCGACCTCGACATCGCGCTGTCCTTCGAACCGCCGCACCTTTCCGCCTACAATCTGACTTTTGAGCCTGGCACGCCGTTTCATCACGAACACCGCGCCGGCCGCATGGCGCATCTGAGCGAAGACGACGAAATCGCGATGGCTGAACTGATCGAGAGCGAACTCGGTCACGCGGGATTGTCCCGCTACGAAATTTCCAATTACGCCAGGCCGGGTTGGCATTCCCGCCACAATGTGAACTACTGGCAAGGCGGAGATTATCTCGGCCTCGGCGCCGGAGCTCACAGCTACACGCGAAATCCGGATGGCGTCACCGGCAGGCGTTGGAGCAACGAAAAAAATCCCGCCCGTTATATGAGCCTGATCGGAAACACCAAGTCTGCCAGGGTCGAAGAAGAAGCGATCGATTCCCAGAAAGCCGCCGGCGAGTTCATGTTTCTTGGCCTGAGAATGACCGAGGGAATATCGAATGAAAAATTTCGCGCGCTGTTCGGTACAGTGCCATCGGAAATGTATCCGCGCATTCAGACCTGGATCGACGGCGATTTCATGACCGAAAACGATGGCTTTCTTCGCTTGACACCTCGAGGCCTAATGTTGGCCAATTCCATCTTCGTCGAATTTATGTAGGGTCGCCGACTGGTCGCCCGCTTTCGGAGGTTTCATGACGTCTCAGAACAGTCTCGATAACATCCGCATCGACCACATCGGCAGTCTGGTCCGACCGGCCAAGCTCAAAGAGGTTTTCGGCCGCTATGACCGCGGCCAACTCGATAAAGAAGCGCTGGCACAAGCGCAAAACCAAGCCATTCGGGATGTGATTGAAAAACAGCAGGCACACGGTTTTCCTGTCGTCACCGACGGCGAGTTCCGCCGCCATAGCTTCCAGGAAAGCTTTTCCGAGTGCGTCGCCGGCTTCGACGTGCCGAAAAATGTCGCGCTCTACTACGAAAAACGCGACCTGAATGAGAAGCCGCTGGAGCGCGCGGAGCAAAACTTCGACGAAGCCGGGCCCGCGATCGTCACCCGGCGCGGCGCCGTCGAGCGGTTACGCCTGGTGCGGAACCTGCCGTTGGAAGAATTCCGCTTCGCACGGAGCGTCGCCAAAGCGCCGGTCAAAGTCACCGTGCTGAGTCCAGATCGAATCTCACAGCGGTTCAAGTGGGAAGCTTCGCTCAACGTTTATAAAGGCCTTGATGACTTCGTTGAGCATGTGGTTGAAATCGAACGGCAAATCATCGCCCAACTGGTACAGGCCGGCTGCCAGTACATCCAAATCGACGCCCCCGGTTACACCGCATACGTGGACAAAGTCTCACTCGAAAGGATGCGCTCACGCGGCGAGGATCCGGAGAGAAACTTGCAGCGCTCCATGAACGCTGACAACGCGGTTATCGATGGATTTTCCGGGGTGACTTTCGGCATTCACATCTGCCGCGGCAACGCCCGCACCCTCGACCCGAAAACCGGCAAGCTCGTTCCGCAATGGCACCGCGAAGGCAGCTATGACGCGATCGCGGAAAAGCTGTTCAACACGCTCAAGCACCAGCGCCTGCTTCTGGAATACGACAGCGAACGCGCCGGCGGGTTCGAACCGCTGCGCTTTGTGCCCAAAGATAAAATGGTCGTGCTCGGCCTGGTTTCGACCAAGAACTCCGATTTCGAAAGCGTGGATGGTTTAAAACGCAGGATCGACCAAGCAAGCAAATTTTTACCCCTCGACCAGCTCGCCCTCAGCCCCCAGTGCGGCTTTGGCGGTATCGACTCGAAGACACTCAGCGAAGCCGAGATGTGGCGTAAGCTCGATACAATCGTGGACACCGCGGCGCAGGTATGGCAATGATCGCGCTCGAATCGCTCCGGTTAAGCATCGGCGTTGAGGCGCCGCAACCACTCTTCGTGCACGTCGACAAGAACCGTGTCCCCACCTCGACAGCCTGACACTTCGCTTAAATCAAAACGCACGGTGTAAAGCGGATCGTGAATACCCCGGTGATCGCGGGAATTTTCCAGGCGACCGTGGGCAAACGCGACTACGCCTCGCTTGCCCCGAATGTACTTCGGCGTACGCGGATTGCCGTCAGGGTTTTCAACGGCCACCATGACGGCATCGCCAATCTTGAACTTTTGCTCGTCACTCATATTTGGGCTTGGTCAAACTTCTGCGCCCGACCGCGAATCCGATTTGCTCTATGAACTCTATGCTCTCTGTGGTGAAATCCGAGTCAATCGGGCCGCACGCGCGGCATTTCCGGCTCCGCGTGAGCCGCTTCGCGGGCGCGCTGCTCAGCCGGTTCCAGAGCATAGCCGGCGCCGATCAGGCTATCGACGGTAACGAGCTTGGCCAATGCTTCCTCCGACATGCTCTCCGTGCCGGCGGGGCGTTGCGGCAGGACAAAGTAGCGCACATCCGAGGTGCTGTCCCACACCCGCAGCTCCTTTTCGGCGGGAATTTCCAGGTGAAACATTTCCTTCACGCAAGCGCGCGGGTTCTGCACGATCTTCGTGCGATAGCTCTCATGTTTGTACCACCAGGGCGTATCGCCGAGGATGTCGTACGGATAACAAGAACATAAAGTACAAACGATGACGTTGTGCACGGCGTCAGTGTTCTCAACCACGACCAGTTTGCCCACTTTTCCTTGATGCACACCCATCTCGCGCAGCGCTTCTCGGCCGGTTGCGAGCAGCGCCCGCTTGAACTCCGGATCGCTCCACGCTTTGGCCACGATCACGCCGCCCGCCCAGGGACGTTCTTCATGCAACTGCTGCCATCGTTGCGCCAGCTCTTTGCGGCTCGCCCAGCCCCGTTGAATCAGCGCCTGGACGAAGACTTCTAGCAATTCCGTGTAATCGCTCAGGTCTTGCTGCAATGCCGCCATGCGTTCTTCGAGGTTGCCGTGGTGCTCCTTCTTTTTGATTTTAAAGAAGTCATCGTAATCGCCGCGCTCCTTGCGATTGTCCTCGGTGACCATGTCCAGGGCTTCGACGGTGCGGGCCGACACCAACGCGATGCCTTTGACGTATTCGTCGAGCCACTCTTCGAGGTAACGCACCCGCGCCTCGATATTTTTGCCCTGCGGCTTGGCGCGGGAAAAAAAGCGCTCTTGCTTCTTGAGCGTGGCGCGGACTTTAAGCAGATCATAGAACGTCACGACGCCGCGCCTGAGCAGATAAATGACACGCGGCTCGAATCTCTTCGCGCGGTAATACTCCAGATCCTCTTCGACGGCCTGGATATGGGCCATATAGTCGTGCATATGGCCCTCGAACGGTTTGTGTCCATGCTTGCCTGACATCTGCGCTCCTCCGAATGGCGCGGGCTCAGTGCGTATCAAAAATCTCCTGATATTGTTTGAGCTTCGCCTGGGTCGCCTCGGTTTCCGCTCGGGTGGGTTTGCCGGGCTCTGCCGCCGGCGGCAGACAGCCTAATTTCATCAGACAGGCCATCAGCAACAAACGCGCCTTGGTGGCGGTGAGATTGCTACCGGCGATCGCCAGCGGATCGCGCGTCGGATCGACGAAGCCGCCGGCGTTACCGCGCCCGACTTTCACGACCGGCATGCCACTAAAAGTGGCGCGCCTGAGGGCCGCATCCACCGAGTTGCTCATCGCGCCGAACGGCGCCGAGCCCTCCGCGACAAAGCCGGCGAGCGGTGCATCGTGCAGGTTTTTTTCGATGCGCGCGAGGATGTCCACCTCGCTGCTCGCATCCCCAGAAGTATCCTCGGGGAGGTAGCGCGCGTGTTTGAAGATCGTGACTTTTGGAATCGCCAGCGCCAACAACTCGCCTTGGGCGTCCTTGATCGGCACGCCGACCGTGCGCACTTTGGCGCCGCGCAATTTCGCTCCCTGCACCCGCTTCGGCAGCGCGGTGAGATTGACCAGCGAATGGTGCGTGTGCCGCTTGACCGGTTTGAAGGTAAACTGCGGCGCCCCCGGGTGGCCCATTCTGCCGATGATGCCGCCGTGGCCGCCCGTGGCGATGTAGCCGCCCGGGCGCGCGTCGGATTTCTGCACCTCGCGCGCGGTAAAAATCTGTTCATCGAGGATGGCCACCGACCCGATACAGTCCCTGCCGTCTTCATCGGCCCAGATGCGCGAGATGATGTAGTCGACGGAGTCCACGATGTTGCGATCACCGTCGTTGCCGATGGCGCCGTGCGGCCGCTGCGAAGAATTGGCCGCGATCGGCACCGTGGTGTCGATCAAGAGATTGAGCCAATAGGCGGTTTCTTCGACGAAGGGACTTCCCTCGAGCCAGATCGCGCCCATATAACGACCGCTGCCCAAGGCGTTTTGCACGACGTTGGTGACCCGCGCCAGTGCCGCCATCGGCGGTTCTTGGCGCAGGTAGCCGGGACGATAAGGAAAAAAATCCACGCCCCGCAGCTCGGGCGCGATCGGACCATCGCCGACGTCGGTGCGTTCGGCGGCAAGCCGACCTTTGGTGTAACCGCCGGACGGCAAGGCACGATAGAAATCAAAATCCGCCTTGGCGCTTAACAGGCAGCCTGTCCCCTCGTGTGAAAGACCGAGACGATCGATTTCCTCGAATAGGCGCGATCCGTCCGGGAAAAATGGCACCCGCACCCGGTCGGCGGCGGCGTCTTTTTCGGTGCCATCCATGTCCCAAGCTTGGCCGTTAATTTGCCGCGCCATGTACGGCAACGGATACAAGCCGTCTTGCGGCCGGAGAGTAACCTCGTACACCGGCTTATCGTCCGCGCTGGTGCGTTGTCTGTGAAAAATCCCCGAATGATCGAGATAGCCGTCCGGCGGCGCGTAAAGTTCCGCGGCGTCGCGCTCGAGGGGATGGGCGCTGAATTGCTCGATGTAAACCGTCACCGGAGCAGCCAGCCGCTGCAAGCGCAAGACATCGAACCGCAGTGCCGCGCCGCCTTGATCGCGCAGCAACGGCAGGCCGTATTTCTCGCGCGCCTTGTTGCTCGTCACCAGCGGTTCGCTATTTTGAATCGTCGCGGTCGGTCCGGAAAAAACCGCGATGCGCGGTTTGGCTTGCTTCCGCGTCTCAGCCACAATCACCTCGCTGCCTTTTCGACGATGGAATGAACTCCCGCCGGAGCGCGGCGCGCGGCGCTATTTTAACTCATAGGGTAGCTGCTTCGGCCCATAGCCCTGCCAGTAACGGTGGGTCGCGGGATCGTAACGACCTTGAAGAAATCCACCGGCTTTTTCGGCGCGCACAATGATCGCCACCGTGCGCTCCGCGCCGCTCTCCTCGGCGTGTATTTCGTAGGGCGCCACCAGATCGATCTTGCCGGCGCCGACCTTCACGTCGACGGTCTTGCGCACTTCGGCGTAATCGGGCTTCGAGCCGTCGTCGAGGCGCTCGTAGCGCTCGATGTTTTCACTACCGTCGAGCACCCCGTATAAAGTCCAGTTGTGGGCATGATCATGGATCGCGGTGCGCGTGTGCGGCGCTTTGATCAATCCATTGATGACGAATTTATAATCGGGATCTTCGTAGAACAGCAGGTTTTCGGCGCGCTCGCCCCCTTGCGAACAGTTCGGCCAACTTTTCGATTGCTCTTTCACCGATGGATCGGCGAGGAGCTCCTGCAAGAACGGCGTCATTTTCTGCCAGCGTTTGGCTGGATCGGACTCCTCGGCATGAAACCGACGCGCGGCTGCAATAAACTTTTGCACGGCGGATGGAGCACTCATCGGCACCTCCTGGAATGGATGGAGTTTGGTTCTTTCTAATCCCGCCAAGATACCGCGTCAAGCCAGCCGAAAGATAACTTGAAACGGGGAACTCGAAGCTATGGGGCTAGGTTCCGTGATCCCACGAGGATAGATACTTGGCCTGCTCCGGGGTCAGACTGTCGATGCGGATGCCCATGGAACTGAGTTTCAGCTTAGCCACCCAATTCTCGACGGCGCTCGGAACCTCGTATACTTTCGGCGTGAGCGACTTGCGGTTTCTGACCGCCCACTCGGAAGCCAATGCCTGCGTGGCAAAGCTCATGTCCATGACCGAAGCGGGGTGGCCTTCGGCGGCGGCCAAGTTCACCAGGCGGCCTTCGCCGATCAGATAAATCCGCCGGCCGCCCGGCAAAACGTACGCATCGACGAAATTGCGCACGTTCTTTTCCACCCGACTGGCGAGCTTGGTCAGGGCTTTGATATCGATCTCGATGTCGAAATGGCCGGAATTGCAGATCACCGCGCCATCTTTCATGAGCTTTAGATGTTCCTCGCCGATAACATGCATATCGCCGGTCAGGGTAATAAACAGATCGCCCGAGCGAGCCGCCTCTTTCATCGTCATGACTTCGAAACCGTCCATGGCGGCTTCCAAAGCGCGCACCGGATCGACTTCGGTGACGATCACTTTTGCGCCCATGCCACGCGCCCGCGCCGCCACCCCTTTACCGCACCAGCCATAACCCGCGACCACGACCCGTTTGCCGGCGATCAGCATATCGGTGGCGCGGATGACGCCGTCGATGGTCGACTGCCCGGTGCCGTAGCGGTTGTCGAACAGATGCTTGGTGGCGGCATCGTTGACGGCGATCACGGGAATCTTCAGCGCGCCTTCTCTTTCCAGCGCGCGCAGGCGGATCACCCCGGTGGTCGTCTCTTCCATGCTCGCCACCAGCTGGGGCGCCAAATGGGCATACTCGGTATGCAGCAGGGAGACCAAATCGGCGCCGTCGTCCATGGTGATGACCGGACGGTGATCGAGCGCGGCGCGCAGGTGCCGGTAATAAGTCTTGTGGTCTTCCCCTTTGATCGCGTAAGTCGAAATTTTTTCGTGCTTCACCAGCGCCGCAGCAACATCGTCTTGCGTCGATAGCGGGTTGGAAGCGCACAGCACTATGTCGGCGCCGCCCGCTTTTAATGTTTGCACCAGATTGGCGGTCTCGGCGGTGACATGTAAACAGGCTGAAAAGCGCATGCCCCGGAGCGGCTTTTCTTTCACAAAGCGCTCTTTGACCCGCCGTAACACCGGCATGTCTTGACCGGCCCACAGAATTCGCTTGCGCCCGCCCTCGGCTAACCGAATGTCTTTGACATCGTAATTCTTTCCCGCCATGCTACCGATTCCTCTCCTCGATGTGATTGTGACTGACGCGAAACCGCCTCTCCGAACTTGAAGTGGCAATCCGAACCGGTGAGTTTCGTGCCCGCAGAATGATCTCGTTCGCGGCTAAGAGGCGGCGCCCTAGGCGCGCGCGGCGGCCTTTTTCAGATCCGCCGCGCGATCGGTCTTCTCCCATGTAAACATCCCTTCTTCGGGCGTCCGGCCAAAGTGGCCGTAGGAAGCCGTGGCGCGATAGATCGGCCGCTTGAGATCGAGCGTCTGGATAATGCCTTTGGGGCTTAGATCGAAACTGTCCTGGACGATTTTGGCGATTTTTTCTTCCGCAATGATTGCCGTCCCGAAGGTGTCCACCAAGACCGAAACGGGTTGCGCGACGCCGATGACGTAAGCGAGCTGGACTTCGCATCTTTTCGCCAGCTCTGCGGCAACGATGTTCTTCGCCACGTAGCGCGCCATGTAGGCGGCGCTGCGGTCGACCTTGGACGGATCCTTGCCGGAGAAGGCGCCGCCGCCGTGCCGGCCCATGCCGCCATAGGTGTCGACAATGATCTTTCGCCCGGTCAAACCGCAGTCGCCCTGGGGGCCGCCCACCACGAAACGGCCGGTCGGGTTGACATGAAACACGGTATCCTTGTCGAGAAATTCGGCCGGGATCACTGCTTTGATGACCGCGTCGATGATGGTGTCGCGCAACTTGCCGTACTCCACTTCGGGACTGTGTTGGGTCGAGATCACGACGTTTTTCACTTTCACCGGTCTGCCGTCGCGGTATTCGACAGTGACCTGCGACTTGCTATCGGGGCGAAGAAAATAAGCCTCGCCCCCTTTTCTAACCTTGGCCAAATAGTGAACCAGACTGTGCGCCATTTGAATCGGGAACGGCATCAGCTCCGGTGTTTCGTCGCAAGCGTAGCCGAACATCATGCCTTGATCGCCTGCGCCTTGCTCCTTGTGCAAGCCTTCGCCTTCGGTGACCCCCTGGGAAATGTCCGGCGACTGCTGTTCGATGGCGGTGAGAATCGCGCAGGTGTTGCCGTCAAAACCCATGGACGAATCGGTGTAGCCGATATCGCGGATAACCTCGCGGACGATGTCGACGTAGGAAACCTTCGCCTTACTGGTGATTTCGCCGGCAACGACGACCATGCCGGTTTTCGCCAGACTCTCGCAGGCAACGCGGCTATGGGGATCGCCGGCCAAATGGGCGTCAAGAATCGCGTCCGATACCTGATCGCAAAGCTTGTCCGGGTGACCTTCGGAAACCGATTCCGATGTGAACAAGAAATTCTTAGCAGCCATGCGATGAACCTCCCAGCGGGACCGATGTTCGATTAAACGACACGTGGGGGTTGTTGATGCCCCTCGTCGAAGCGATCTTCGACGATGAAAGAGATGATGGATCCACTCCGAAAATCGCGCTCGAAAGCAAAAAAATAAATCTTGTATAGCGGATCAGAGGGGGGGATTCAACCTACTCGTTCTCGTTGAAGCGCGCCTCGAACAGCTTTTCGATGGCGCGGAGCGCCTGCTCGGCGTCCTCGCCGATCGCTTCCACCTGAATCTTGCTTCCCTGCGTCGCCGCTAGTGTCAGCACGCCCATGATGCTGCGAGCGTCGGCGCTCTGCCCGTCTTTGGTAAGCTTGATCTGAGCGGCGAATCGATTGGCGGTCTGCACCAGCAGCGCGGCCGCGCGCGCATGCAAGCCGAGCTTGTTCTTGATTTCGAGTTTTTTGACGGCTTTGCTCACGGCAGTTACTTGTCAATATCCCGGTGTTTGACGTGAATGCGAAACGGGCCGCCGCCCAAGCGTCTCTGCAGCGCCTCGACCAAAACCACCGAACGATGCCGGCCTCCGGTGCAACCCAGGGCCAGCGTGAGGCTGCTCTTCCCTTCGCGCTCGTAGAGCGGCAGCGTGAACTCCAACAGCGCGTAGACGCGGTCGAGAAAGCCGCGCGTTTCGGCCTCGCCGAGCACGTACTTTTCGACTTCTTTTTCCAAACCGCTTTTGGGCCGCAGCTCGTTAACGAAATAAGGATTGGGCAGGAAGCGCACGTCAAGAATGATATCGGTATCGTGCGGAATGCCGAATTTGTAACCGAAGGAGGTAAGAAACAGCGTCATGCGCCGCGCTGAGGGCGCAGCGCAGAACTGCTGTTCCATCTCGCGCTTGAGTTGATGCACGTTGAAGTCGCTGGTGTCGATCACCTTGTCGGCCAACGCTCGGATCGACTCCAAAGCTTTGCGTTCACGCGAGATGCCGTCTTGAATGGAACCCGCCCCGGCCAGCGGATGAGGTCTTCGGGTCTCGCTGAAACGGCGCAATAAGACATCGTCCGAGGCATCGAAAAACAGCACCTGCACATGATGGCCGGCACGGCGCACCTCGTCGAGGACCCGAGGCAACGCCTGAAGAAACTGACCGCCGCGCAGATCGACCCCCAGTGCAATGCGCATGATTTCCTCTTCATAGCCCTGGCAAAGGTCGATGAATTTAGGGATTAGCAGCGCGGGGAGGTTATCGACGCAGAAAAAGCCATTGTCCTCGAGAGCGCGAATGGCAAAGCTTTTTCCGGAGCCCGAAAGTCCAGTAATGATGAAAATGTCAAGCCATCCGCCATGGCCGCTCCGCCGCACTCACAAACGGGGCTCAACCCGGCCGAGCGGCTCGCCGCGGCGAGACACCCGCCGGCAGGCTGCTTTGCTCGAATCAAAACTTCTCATCTTCTTGCGCAATCAACGCGAAAAGCTCCTCGCTGCTCTTTCCCGCCAGTAAGCGCCGGCGAAAGCCCTCGTCTTTCAGCAGTCGAGAAATCCGCGCCAGCGCTTTCAGATGGTCGGCGGCGGCGTTCTGCGGCGCGATGAGCACAAAAAACAAGTAGGTTGGCGCGCCGTCAAGCGAGCCGAAATCGACCCCCGCGATGCTGCGCGCAAATACGCCGAGCACCCGGTCGACATCGGGCAGCTTACCATGGGGAATGGCGACACCTTCGCCGATCGCGGTCGTGCTGATGCGCTCGCGCTCCAGCAACACCTCGAATACCCGCTTTTGATCGAGGCTCTGATAATACGCCGTAAGCCCTTCGGCGAGTTCTTGCAATACGGCGTTCTTGTCGCGGCTGGCGAGGCTCGGCATGACCGTTTGGACGGTCAAGAAGTCGGTGATCTTCACGCCTTTTTCCCTCTCCGCTTGACCTTGTGTTTCTCCTTCTGCTTGCGCACCTGGCGCTCGATCTTATCAAGCACCAGATCGATGGCTGCATAGAGATCCTCGTGCTCTTCTTTGCCGTGGATCATGGCACCGTGGGTATGCAATTCGACCTCCGCCAATTGGCGCTGTCTTGCGTCGACGGCGAGAATGACATGGGCTTGGAGGGGATGGGAAAAATACTTGCCGATTTTGTGGATCTTCTGTTCGGCATACTGCTTCAACGAGGCAGTCGGCTCAATGTGCCGGAAGGTAACCGATACGGTGATTTCGCTCATGGCAAAACGCAACCCGCGCAGTTGTTACGACTCGACGTATGTTTCTCAGAAATCTCCCCGGCGAGATCGAAAGTCAATCGCCGAGCTTGCTCGACCACGCGCTTGCCGCGGCCCGTGAAGAATCGCTCCACCCCCACCCCTCCATCCACCGTGGGCTCTCGGCCGGTGTAACGGCGAGTCAGCGACATGGCGTTAGTTGGGCTTTTTGGCGAACGGCTGCCGGCGCCGTGACGAGGGCAAAATGCCCATGGCCTCGCGGTACTTCGCCACCGTGCGCCGCGCGATTTCAATGGAATCGGTGGACAGAGCCGTGGCAATATACTGGTCGCTGTAAGGCGCCCGCGGGTCTTCACTGTCGATGATCTGGCGGATTTTCTGTTTTACGCTCTCGCTCGCCACGTCCTCGCCGGTTCCCGTGCTGATGGCGCTTTGAAAGAAATATTTGAGTTCAAACAGCCCCTGGGGCGTATGCACGTATTTGTTGGCGGTGGCCCGGCTTACCGTGGACTCATGCATGTGGATGTCCTCCGCCACATCGCGCAACACCATCGGTTTAAGATGGCTCACGCCATGATCGAGGAATTCGACCTGAAATTTGAAAATACTCTGGGTCACCTTCATGAGCGTCTGCTGGCGTTGCTGAATGCTCTTGATCAGCCAGGTCGCGGCGCGCACTTTTTCCTGTAGATACTGCCGCGCTTCTTCTTCCGCGGCGCCTTCCTGGCCGGCCATGCGCCGGTAAAGCGAACTGACCCTCAAGCGCGGCACGCCGTCGTCATTCAAGTAAATCACCCACTCGCCGCCGATTTTTTCGACGAACACATCGGGGAGCACCGTCCGCACTTCATCCTGTTCAAAGCCGCGCGACGGTTTGGGTTCGAGCGAGGCGATCAAGTGCGCCGCGGCGGCGATCTCTTCGATCGTGACGTTCAAATCTTTCGCCAGTCGCTCGTAGCGCTTGGACTCCAGGAAGTTCAGGTAATGGGCAACGATGGTCGCCGCCAAACTATCGCTCAGCCCGAGATTGTCGAGTTGCACCAGCAGACATTCGCGCAAATCGCGCGCCGCCACTCCGACCGGATCGAAATATTGGATCCGCTTGAGCACCGCTTCGACCTCCTCGGGGGAGCTTTCGGTGGCGGCGCAAATCTCGTCGATGGTCAGTGTCAGATAGCCGTTCTCGTTCAGGTTCTGGATGATGTAGAGACCGATGGAGGACTCCCTCTCGGTGATCTTGCTCAGTCGGAGCTGCCAGAGCAAGTGATCTTCGAGAGATGTCTTTTTGGTCAGGCTGTTCTCCCAAGAAGGCGGCGAATCGCCGTCCTCGCCGCTCGCCTCGGCGGTCAGCGATCCGTGCATCGAATTAGAATGAGTGTCGAGGTACTCCTGCCAATCTAGCGTGCCGATTTTGTCCACGGTCGACAACTCGCGGTTGACGGTCAGGTCCGCCGCCTCTCCGCTGAGGGTCGTCGCTGCTTCACCGCGCGGCTGCTCCGCGTTGTCCGTCTCTTCGCTTTGGCCTTCTTCAAGGGCAGGGTTCTCCTGCAGCTCCTTGATCACCATCTCTTCCAGTTCGATGCGCGACAGCTGCAACAGCTTGATCGCCTGCTGCAGCTGCGGCGTCATCACCAGCTGTTGAACCAGTTTTTGAACTTGTCGAATCTCGAACGCCATAGTCAGAACCTGAAGCCTTCTCCTAGATAGAATTTGCGCGCTTTGGCACTCGCCGCGATGGTCGCCGGGGTTCCCTCGTCTAGGATGGCACCGGCATTAACGATGTAGGCGCGGTCGCAGATGCCCAAGGTTTCCCTGACGTTATGATCGGTGATCAGGATGCCGATTCCGGTGCTGATCAGTTTGCGGATAATTCTCTGAATCTCCGCCACCGCGATGGGATCGATTCCGGTAAACGGCTCGTCCAACAGCAAGAAAAAGGGCGCGAGCACCAAGGCGCGGGCGATCTCAACCCGGCGCCGCTCCCCGCCGGATAAGGTGAATGCCTTATGCGTCGCCAAATGGCTCACGCCGAGCATTTTCATGAGGGCGTCGCAGCGTTCCTCTTGTTCGCTGCCGTTGAGATCGAGGGTTTGCAAGATGGCGCGCAGATTGTCTGCCACCGTGAGCCGGCGAAAAACGGAAGACTCTTGCGGCAGGTAACTGATTCCAGAGCGGGCCCGCTGGTAAATGGGCAAGCCGGTGACCTTCTCGTCATCGAGCATGACCTCGCCTTGGTCGGGTTGAACCAAACCGACCATCATGTGAAACGTGGTTGTCTTGCCCGCGCCGTTGGGACCCAGCAAGCCGACCACCTCGCCTCCCTTGACTTCCAAGCTCACACCGTCGACCACGCGCCTACCGCCATACGTTTTCACGACCGACACGGCCTTGAGGACGCTCATTTGGGCTTGGCGTCCCCCGCCGAGTCGTGGCTTTTCAACTCATCGGGAAAAATCGTCGCCCTAACCCTGGTATTGTTGTCTCCCTCAACGACCGACCGATCCTGCTCGGTGAAGTAAATCACTTTGACGCCGGATACTTGGTTATTGCCCTGCCGCATCACCGGATTGCCGGTTAGCGTCACCGTTTTGGTTTTGTCGTCAAACACCGCTCTCTCCCCCGTGGCGACTCGATCTCCCTGAGTGGCGTTAACTTTCCCCTCCGCGATGATCTGCTTCATTTGCTTGGTTTGAGGATCGTAGAAAGCCGTCAAGGTGTCGCTGCGCATGGTCATCGAGTTCTGCACCGCGACTACCCGCCCCTTGTACATAATGCTGTATTTGGCTTGGTCCGCCTCCATCCAGTCGGCAGTTATATAAATCGGATCCTTTTTGTTGAACTCGAAAGCCGTCGGGCTTTTCTTTGCCTCTTCTTTGGCCGTCGATGCAGCTTCCCCCGCCGGCAGGGCAGCGTGCAAGATCAGAGATAGCGTGATGAAAAAAACGGTCGTCGCCGACATGCATCAGCCCCCAATTCGGCCGCTGCCGTTGGCTTTGTGCTTCTTCGCCAGCTTTTCCGGCTCGACTTTGGTCTTCACATTGTTGATCAAGCGAATCTTCTTGGTCTCCATTTCTACTTCCATGCGCGACCCTTCAAGCGCCAGCCCTTCCCCGGTCACGGTGGTTCGGCTCGGCAGGATAATCTGGTCCTTGGTGGCTAGATATTGCGCCTGTTCGGACTCGAGCTTGTAGCCCTGAAACGAAACTTCGATTCCGCCGATCAGCTCCATACGGTCCAGTTCCTTCTCGTTAAGATAAATGCGGGCTTGTTCGCCGGTGGTGACGATGGCTTCCCCCTTACGATCATAATAATAAAATTTTGGCTTTTTGATTACCGCTTCTTTTTGATCCTTGTAATAATTGGCTTCATCGCCAAACAGCTCCCACACTTTGCGCCCATTTTCCACCTTGGCGCGGTGAAAGTCCTTCATGTGCAGCGCCGATTCCGGCAAATAATCCAGTATCTTTCGCGGGTTCTTCTTGATCTCCTGCTGCATGGCGCGAATCGTCTGAGCGACCTTAAAAGCAACCCCTCCCAAGGACAAAAATATCACTGAGAGCAGTATCAGACGTCTGGCTTTGCGCATGGGAATTCCTGAATGAAGTGTAAAAATACCACTCTTCCCAGTACCTGTAAAGCACTAGGCACGAAATTTGCTTTGGAAATTATGGCCGCTTTAGAAAGAATCTAGCAAGCAGTTCAGCGGCAGGTCAATTTGGGCCATTTTCCCTGCGCTTTGAGCAAAAGTTCTGCTACTTCCCGCACCGCCCCTTGTCCGCCGGCTGCGCTGGTGACGTAGTCAGAAATAGACAACAACCCCGGCCAGCCGTCGGCAACGACGATGGCCAGACCCGCTTTTGCCAGTACCGCACCATCGACGATATCATCACCGACATAAGCGATTTCATCGTCTTTGAGTCCGCGGTCGAGCTTGATCTCCTCATAACAGGCGAGCTTATCGGCAACTCCCTGGCAAACCAGTTTGACACCGAGATCCTTGGCCCGGTGGCGCACCACGGCCGACGACCGTCCGGTCACAAAGCCGATCTCGATGCCCTCGCGTGTCAGCCACGCGATACCTTGGCCATCTCGGACATGAAAATGCTTCGTTTCGACACCGCGGTCATCCATGATGATCCGGCCATCGGTGAGGACGCCGTCGACGTCGAGAAGCAGCAGCTTGATCTTTGCTGCTTTTCTTTGCACCGAGGCAGGAGTGCGTCTCACGGCGCGCTAAAGTCCCGCTTTGACGATATCGTGGAGATGAATCACCCCGATCGGTCTTTTACTGCCGTTTTCGACCACGAACAGCGATGTGATCGAATAACGTTCCATGACCGCCATCGCCTCAGTCGCCAGCGTATCGGCCGGAACTGTTTTCGGACTTCGAGTCATGATCTCTCTGGCTTTGAGGTTCAATATCTGGCCGCGCCGCTCGAGGCCGCGGCGCAGATCGCCGTCGGTGATCACGCCGATGAGTTTGCCCGCGGCATCGGCAACGCCCGTGACACCGAGCCTTTTCGAGGTGATCTCAAACAGCGCCTCTTTGATCGACGTCTCTTCGAGCACCAGCGGCACCTGCTCATTTCGATACATCAAGTCGGCGACGCGCAAGAACAATCGCCGGCCCAGAATTCCTCCCGGATGGCGCATTGCGAAGTCCGCTTCCTGAAAGCCCTTCTCCGCCAAAACTACCACGGCAAGCGCGTCTCCCATGGCGAGTGCCGCAGTCGTGCTGGTGGTCGGCGCCAATCCGAGCGGACACGCTTCTTCTTTCACTCGAACGTTGAGCACCACCGCGCCGGCTCGGGCGAGGCTGGATTCGGGATTGCCGGTAATGACGATCAGGCGAAGCTGATGCGCGTTGAAATGAGGCAGTAATTTGAGAATTTCGTCGGTCTCACCGCTGTTGGAAACCGCGATGATGACATCCCCTTCCTGGACCATGCCCAGATCGCCGTGCAGGGCCTCGCCAGCGTGGAGAAAGAAAGCCGGCGTCCCGGTGCTAGCGAGCGTGGCGGCGATTTTTGCGCAGATGTGGCCGGATTTGCCGACCCCGGTCACTACCACCCGGCCGCGACAATCGCGCAGCAATTTGACCGCCTCGACAAAGTTGTCGTCGAGCCGCTCAATCAAGGCGCGAATGCCGTTCGATTCGTTATCCAACACCTCGGCGGCGCGCTTGAGCAATTCGGCGCGATTCATTATGGAGCGGCCTCGCGGACCAGATCGTCGATCGCCTTGACGGAGCTGAGCACGTTTTCAAAAAGCGCCAGCGCCAGCGAATTAGGTCCATCGCTCAACGCACGGTCCGGATCTTCATGCACTTCCATGAACAGCGCATCCACGCCGGCAGCCACCCCGGCGCGGGCCAATGCCGGAATGAACTTGCGCTCGCCTCCCGAGGCGCCGCCGAGTCCGCCCGGAAGCTGCAGACTATGCGTGGCATCGAACACCACGGGATAGCCGAGCTCGCGCATCACCACGAGCGAGCGCATATCGGAAACGAGGTTGTTGTAGCCGAACGATGCGCCGCGCTCGGTGAGCAGGATCTGCTCGTTGCCCGCGGAGCGAATTTTTTCAACCACGTTGGCCATGTCCCAGGGCGCGAGAAATTGTCCCTTTTTGACGTTCACGACTTTGCCGGATTGCGCCACGGCGACGACAAAATCTGTCTGTCGACACAGAAAGGCCGGGATCTGCAGGATATCGGCTACGTCTTTGGCCGCGTCCACCTGATCGATCTCGTGCACATCGGTGAGAATCGGCACGCCGATGTGCTTTTTGACTTCAGCGAGAATCTTTAAGCCTACGATCAAGCCCGGCCCGCGGAAGGAACCGATGGATGAGCGGTTGGCTTTGTCGTAAGAAGACTTGAAGATGTAAGGCACACCGATGCGATCGGCTTTTTCCTTGAGAGCCGCCGCGTGGCGCAGCGCCGATTCTTTGTTTTCGATCACGCACGGGCCGGCGATGACAGCGAGCGGCCGCCCGCCGCCGATTTCAATGCCGCCGGCCTTGACCATCTTGGTCTGCATGGGTTGCCGCCGAGCGCCTTCAAGTGCGCACGATTTTCATGCGCGGCACTTCCGTCACCGCCTGACGGCTCTGCCGCGCCGCCTCGATGAAGCCGCGAAACAGCGGATGGCTCTCCATGGGCCGCGACTTAAACTCCGGATGGAACTGGCAGCCGAGAAACCAGGGGTGGTCCTCGAGTTCGATAATTTCCACCAGCCTGCCGTCAGGCGAAAGCCCGCTTAGCGCCATTCCCTTGGCGCCAAACTCGGCGCGGTAGCTGTTGTTGAATTCGTAGCGATGGCGGTGCCGCTCGGCGATCTTTTCCCGCCCGTAGAGCCGCGCCGCGAGGGTTTCGTTTTGCAGCACGCAGGGATAGGTCCCCAATCGCATGGTGCCGCCCTTGCTGTCGATCGCCTTTTGCTCTTCCATCAGATGAATCACCGGATGAGCGGTCTGGAGATCGAATTCCGTGGAGTTGGCCCCCGCCAAGCCGCAAACATTGCGCGCAAACTCCACCACCGCCATCTGCATGCCCAGACAGATGCCGAGAAACGGAATGCGATTTTCCCGCGCATAGCGAATCGCGCTGATCTTGCCTTCGCTGCCGCGATCGCCGAAACCGCCGGGGATCAGAACGCCGTCGACGTTCTTGAGCAGGATCTCAGCCGCTTCCTGTTCGATCTTTTCCGCCTCGATGCAATCCATCTCGACTTTGACTTCATTGGCGATCCCGCCGTGCACCAGCGCTTCGAACAGGCTTTTGTAGGACTCCTTGAGGCTCATGTACTTGCCCACGACCGCGATGCGCACCGACTCTTTGGGATGGGTCAGCACATCAACGACTTTCTGCCAGCGCTCCAGATGCGGCGCGCCGGTCCAGATGTTAAGCTTCTCGACGATTCGCTCGTCGAGCCCCTCTTCATGAAACACCAGCGGCACTTCGTAGATCCATTCCACATCTTTGGCTGTGATGACCGCGTTTTCGGCGACGTTGCAGAAATGCGCGATCTTGTTTTTGATCTTTTTGTCGAGAAAGCGGTCGGTGCGGCAGAGCAGAATGTCGGGCTGTATGCCCAAGCCGGTCAGCTCCTTGACGCTGTGTTGGGTCGGTTTGGTTTTCAGTTCCCCGCCGCCGGCAATGTACGGGACCAGAGTCAAGTGGATATAGAGAACGTTTTCCCGGCCGAGATCCCAGGCTACTTGGCGCACCGCCTCCAGAAACGGCAGTCCCTCGATATCGCCGACGGTGCCGCCGACTTCGCCGATGGCGATATCATAGCCGTCCGCCGCGGCGAAGATGCGCCTTTTGATCTCGTCGGTGATGTGTGGGATCACTTGCACCGTGCCGCCAAGATAATCCCCGCGCCGTTCTTTCGAGATCACGGTTTCGTAAATCTGTCCGGTAGTGCAGTTGTTTTTCCGGCCCATCGGCGTCGAGATGTAGCGCTCGTAATGGCCGAGATCCATATCGGTCTCGGCGCCGTCGTCCGTGACGAAGACCTCGCCGTGCTGGTAGGGACTCATCGTGCCGGGATCCACGTTGATGTAAGGATCCATTTTGAGAATCGTCACTTTGAGGCCGCGGCTTTCCAGCAGCGCGCCGATAGACGCCGCCGCCAATCCCTTGCCCAATGAGGATACCACGCCGCCCGTGACGAAGATGTATTTAGTTTTCGTCGTTGCCATGAATGCCTCGTGAAGTTCCCCCGCCTCAGCCGGTTTTCTCAGCGATCGACCGTCGCTTGAGATAGCTTGCTGCCCGCTGCAAATCCTCAGCCGTATCCACCTCGACCGCGCGCTCGTCGACCTCCGTTACGTAGATCCGATAACCGTGCTCCAATGCCCGCAGCTGCTCGAGACTTTCGATCCGTTCCAGCGCCGTCGGCCGAAGCCGCGCGAATTTCAACAAAAATTCGCGCCGATAGACATACAGACCAAGGTGACGATAGCCTCGCAGTCGGCGTTTGCTCGGCGAAGAAAATTTCCGGCCGCTCGGCTCGATCCGGTCACGACGCGCGAAAGGGATCGGCGCGCGGCTAAAGTAGAGCGCGTAGCCGGCGCGATCCTTCAAGACTTTCACCACGTTGGGATTGTGCCACTCGGCTTCGTCGTAGATCGCCGTACAAACCGTGCTCATTACGATCGAAGGATCTTTTCGCATCGGCTCCACCGCTCGGCGGATGGTCGCGGCGCCGATGAACGGCAGATCGCCTTGTATATTGACCAACCATTGCGCTTTGATCTTGCGCGCCACTTCGGCCATACGGTCGGTGCCGCTTGGGTGCTTTGGCGACGTCATCATGACTTCGCCGCCGAACGATCTTACCGCCGCTTCGATGCGCCGATCATCCGTCGCCACGATGATCCGGTCCAAGATTTTGGCTCGGGCCGCGCTGCGATAAACATGTTCGATCATCGGCTTCCCGGCGATCTCGGCTAGCGGTTTGCCGGGGAGTCGAGTCGAACCATAGCGCGCCGGGATGACCCCCAAAACCCTCGTCATGCTCGCGTCGGTGCTGCCGTACTGAATGCCGCAGGCAAGATTCTCAAGCCCAAAAACAAAAAACCGCAATGGCCTCGGAAAAGCGCATTACGGAATTTGATCATACGCTTGACCAGCTCGCATTTCAAACTCGCATTGATTGAGTCCTCGACGACTGCCCGGCTTGACTCGTTAAGCCGGATCTATGATAGGAGTAGGAGGTACGGAATACTGCAAAGGATCGCCGTGGCGGAATTGATCAAGATCAACGCCGGCTTCGCAACCGTCGGCCAAGGCGCCGGGCCGATGATGGTCACTTGGAAGGCCGGCTTGTTTCACAAGCATGGGCTCGAGGTGGCGCGCCCGCCGGTGATGGGTGGCGCGAAAGGTGTGGTTCGCGCTTTGATGTCGGGTGAAATTCAATTCGGCAATCTGGCGGCGCCGGCGGCTTTACGAGCCAATCTGCAAGGCGAAGCTGACGTCGTTTTCTTGACCGGCGGCATCAATCAACAATTCGTCATCGGCCGCCCGGGCATCTCCAGCCGGCAAGAATTGACCGGCAAAAAAATCGGCACCGTGGCCGACGGCGGCATCGGCGATGCATTGGTAAAATTTGTGGTCGACCGTTTGACGGCAGCCGGCATAACCGGACTGCGCCCGGTGCCCATCGCTCATGGCGCCCAAGCCGAGCTCGAGGCGCTATTGAGCGGCAAGGTCGACGCCATCGTCGGCACGCCGCCGGAATGCATCGCCCTGATCCGGCACGGCTGCAACTATCTCATCGACTTTGCCGAATACGGCCTCAACTATGCGCTCGGCGGCATAGCCGCAAGGCGCGCCTACGTCGAGACGCATCCCGAGATTGCCCGGCGTTTCGTCAAAGCTTACGTCGAGGGCATGCACCGCTACCGCACCGACCGCGAATTTACCGTCGCCGTACAGGCCGATTACAGCGGCATCACCGACCGTACCATCGCGGAGGAAACCTACGATCTCACCCGACCCGGCATGCCGCGGGCGCCCTACCCCGTGGTCGGCGCGCTGCAAACTCTGCTCGATTTCATGGCCCATGAGCTGCCGGAAGCGACGGGCGCCGATGCGCGCCGTTTTGTCGACGATCGTTTCATTCGTGAGCTTGAGGAGAGCGGCTTCATCGGCGGGCTCGAAAACTAGAGGACATCTCATGCCATCGAGAAAAATTTGGTTCATCTGCCAACTGGCGCTCTACTCACTGGCAGTGCCTTTGGCCAACGCGGCCGTCTCCGACAGCCTGGTCGAAGCCGCCAAACGCGAGGGCGAGGTCGTCTACTACGCATCCATGAATCTCAGCGAAGCTAACGCCCTCGTAGTCGAATTTGAAAAACGCTATCCATTTATCAAGGTAAAACTGAATCGTACGGGCAGCGAGAAGCTCTTGACCAGGGTACTGACCGAATTTCGCGCCAAAAAGATGCTGGCCGACGTGATTCAAACCGTCGAGTTCAGCATGCATTTGTTCAACCGGAGCGGTGCCCTGGCGCGCTACGTGCCGCAGTCGAACGGCCTCTATCCTAAAGAATTCAAAGAAGACGGTTTCTGGACAACCGTTTATTACAACGCCTATGTCACCGGCTATAATACCCGCCTGGTGCCGGCCCGTCAGCTGCCAAAAACCTACGAGGATCTCCTCGACCCTAAATGGAAAGGCAAGCTCTTGATGGAAGGCACGAAAGCCGACTGGTTCGCCGGCATGCTGCAGATCATGGGACAGGAGCGCGGCTTGAAATACATGCGCGACCTCGCCAAGCAGCAGCCGAGCCCGCGCGAGGGACATGAGCTGTTGGCCCAGTTGGTCGTGGCCGGGGAAGGCGCCTTCGATATTAACATTCCGGCGGCATCGGTGGAGCGCATGAAGGAGCGCGGCGCGCCGATGGACTGGATCGCGCTCGGCACCGTGCCGGCGGTGATGGTAGGCGCCGGCGTCGCTAACGGCGCGCCACATCCGAACGCGGCGAGATTGTTTCTTGAATTCTGCCTTTCGCGCGAAGGCCAGAAGCTCATGCAAACTCCGGGGCGTCACAGCGCCCGCGCCGATTTCGCCAATGAGCAGTCGGCGATGCTGAGAGAGCTCAAGATCGTGCCCGTCAATCCGGCTCTGGCAGAAAAGCTGGACGAATATGCCAAGCAGCTGCGCTCCATTTTTGGCAGCTGAGAACTGCGCGTTGTAATCTCGCTCGCTATTCCTCAATTAAGGAGAGGCTCCCATGCGTTTCATGTTTCTAAACCATTCGGCCCAACGCCACTCGCCCCAGTTGGAGGCTCATATCGCAAAGTTGCTGAAGAGCTACGCTTCCCCGGAGACAACCTTTGAACTCGCTTATCCTGAAGATCTCGGCGGCGGCGCGGTCCTCAGCCTGCTCGAGGAACGAAAGGCGCTCTCCGGTTTGCATCACATCCTGGAAACGCCCGCCTTGGTAAAAAAAGCGATCGAAGCCGAGCAAAAAGGGTTCGATGGCGTTATCCAGAGCAACACCTTCGATCCCGGGGTCGAAGCGAGTCGTTTGGCGGTACGAATCCCGGTCATTGGCCTGCTGCGCGCCTCGCTCCACTTCGCCGCCACCCTGTGCGACCGTTTTGGCCTCATCGTGCCCTTGGAGACGCACATCCCGCACACGGCGAGATTGGTGCAGACCTACGGCATGTCAGGTTTTGTCAGCGGCATCCGGACAGTCGGATTGTATGATACCGGCGACTTGTCGGGTTATCACGACGTCGTGATCCAACGGACACTTGAAGTAGGCAAAGAATTGGTTGCCCAAGGGGCCCAGGCGCTGATCCCCCTCGGCGGCAAGATTTATCCTTACGTGGTCACGCCGGAAGAGCTCGAGCCCCATCTCGGCGTACCAGTGATCAATACCAAGGCGGTCGGCATAAGCTACGCCGAATTGATGGCGCGCAGCAAAATCAAACACAGCATCAAAGCGTATCCGTGCCCGCCCGGTCTGGATCCCGAAGCAGTTTCACGGCGAGTCAATTAGAGCTTCGGCACACCCTTAGGATCCACAGGCAGCCGAACCCGAGAAACAAAAAACCGCCATGATCATCGACGCCGACGGCCATTTTTTTGAAACCGAAGAGACTTTCGAGAAATACATGGACCCGGCCTTACGGAACTACCGTCCGCGCCTGCTCGCGGACGAGCAGGGCCATAACTTCTGGGTGGTCGACGGCCACACTTCTTACAAGCGGCCGACGGTCAAGGGCGCCGGCGCCGAGGGCACCGCCGCCCCGCCTGGAAAGGCGCTGCAGGCGGCGCGGCGCGCTACCCCCGGAAGCCAGACGCTGACGAATCTTCAAGAGCGGCTTGACGACCTCGATCGAGAAGCGATCGACCTGCAATTTATCTATCCAAGCTTTCTGCTGCACGCCAACGCCTGGCCCGACGGCGTTCTCGCCAACGGGATTTGCCGTGCTTACAACACATGGCTTCATGAAGCTTGCAGCCGAGCTCCGGATCGCTTGAAAGCGGTCGGCGTCGTATCGCTGATGGACCCGCAAGGCGCCGCCCAGGAAATTAGCCGGCTGCGTCACATGGGCGTGATGGCGGTGATGATCAACGGCACGGTCGGAACGCGCCGGCTCGATCATCCCGAACACGAGGTTTTTTTCGCCGCATGCGACCGGCTCAAGATGCCGATTGCGGTCCATTTCAGTTTGCAGTTCCCCTTGGTCGATCAGCTATTCGAGCATCATTTTCCCAATCGCGTGCTCGCCGGCATCTTCCCGATCATGGCCGGACTGACAAGCGTGCTTTGCTCCGGCTTGCTCGACCGTTATTCAAATCTCAAATTCGCTTTTCTCGAAGGCGGTATCGGCTGGGTGCCCGCCCACGTCGAACGAATCGACGATCATTTTGACAATCCGCGCTACGGCGCCCGAGATCTGCTCAGCCATCCGCCGAGCGATTACTTGAAAACGGGCCGTGTCTTCTTCGGTTGCGAAGGCAATGAAGGGAACTTGGGAACTATCGTCGCCGCGCTGGGTGACGATCTCTTTATGTTTTCATCCGATTATCCTCATGCCGACCGCACTCAGGGGACGGCCAAAATTTTACAAAGACGCGAGGATATTGCGGCGCCGGTACGGCAGAAACTTCTGGCCGAGAACGCGCGCCGCTTTTACGGCATTTAAAAAACGCGGCGTTCTCCACCCACCTTGATTTCCTTGGCTCGCATACTATAAAATTTTTCCTACAGTGGCCCGGCGCGGTTTTGTTGTGTGTTGCCCAGGAGGAGTGGAGATGGAACCCCCGAAATGTCAGAAATGCAACGATGGCGTGTTAATCCCCCTTTCGGATTACGGCCAGGACGGCGCCTCGGTCATGTACAAGGCATGGGCCTGCACCAATCCCTACTGCGGGTTCTCGCTGCGCATCGACAAGGGCGAAGTCACCTACGGCAAGAAAATCGAACCGAAACACTAAGCCGCGAGCGCGCTGGGGTGTTAGGCCTTGACGGAGGCCGAGACCCAACACTCCGCCATTCCATCACTCCAATAACCGTTCCCTATGCGGGCATGCTTCGGTTGAAGCTTTGAATCGCTTGGCCGAATAGTTGGCAGCCCGTTTTCAGCGCCGCCAAACACCTTTGCTGCAAATCGGCGTCCGTGCCATAGCGCCGCAGAATCTCCGGCGCGATCCACTCATGTCCTTCTTCGTCGGCCAATAACGTGTCGCGATAAATCGCCGCGGTGATCGGATCGATCGCCATGATTCGCTCGACAAACGATTTTGAAGTGCGCGGAAAGAACTCCTCGTGGCCGAACTGTACGCTGGCGATCAATTCACAGAGGGATCCCAAGGATGCGTGAAAGTCCCAAAGGTCTTTCAACTCCTTCAGCGGGCTGTTCCACAAAGCATCCGGATCACCGCTCAGTTCGGCGATCCGCTTGCGCAAAATCGACGCGTGCTTTAGCTCGTTGACGACGTACTCAGACATCGGCTGTTGCAGATCGAGATCGGGGATCTCAGCCACCCAGGGCGCAGTCACCTCCGCCGCTTTACGCTCCATCACGACGCCGAACTGGAGCCGCCGCAGCACCGCGGCGGCGCTGAGCGGCCTTTCGGCGCCGTAGCTTTTTCTTTCGGCGTTCAATTTTTCCCAATACTCTTCGCGGGCGGCGACCAATTGATTGAGAAAGTCGTCCGGCTTCAGCGCTGTCATAATCCCTCGGTTAAAATCGCTCTTGGCGTTTGACTCCCGAAATCATTTAGGTTTTAACCATACAAGAAAATCACCTGCAGTCAAAGCTCGGCGACGTGTCGAGCGACGCGCCGCAATCGATGGACAAAATGGAGAGGGAAGCTCAAAAGATCGTCGATGATCTTTATCGCGACGTGCACGCCCATTGGGACAAGACCATCAATCATGGCGAATTCATGACGCGGCTGCGCGCCGGCACTTTGCCGCTGCCGTGTCTGCGCCGTTTTTATAAGGACTGGGGGCTTTTTTCCATTGAGGTGGTCGCCCTCAACGCGGTGTCGTACTATGTTCACCTACCCTTCTTCGTGGAAAATTTCGATTTGCTCGGCCCGCTCTGCGACAAAGTCGCCGAGGAACTCATCGCGCCAAAGCCGCCCGGTCATATCTTGATCTTGCTCGAAACGGCGAATGCATTGGGCCTGTCGAAAGAAGAACTGTTCGAGCAGCCCGCTTCCGCTGCCGGACGGGCGATCAGCGATTACTGCCGGCGTGTATTTCAGGACGGCTCGATTCTTGAGCTTTGGTGCGCCCACGCCTATGAAGAGACTCTCGCTCACTGGTCCAAGCAATGGGGAACGGCGCTGGTCACGCACTATGGCTTCAGTGAACGACAGGCGATTTACTTTACCGAACATGCTGAAGCGGACCTCGTGCAGCATCAAGAACGCATGGGTCATGGGCCGCTCAATCGCATGATCCTGCAGCGGATCTTGGAACAGGGAAAAATCGCCAAAAAGCTTGGCTATGATCCGCGTTACTGCGCTTACACGATGGTCGACCTGCAAGCGCTGATGGAACAGCATGCGCTGGCCAATCCTTATCCGGCGTAATTTGTCCTGAATAAACTCAGCCGTGAATTCGAATCTCCATGCGGCTAAAATCGCACACGCAATCCCCGTGGTCCCCCTTTTGCCAACGGAATTTCGCGTCGCGGGGCTTTCCCCTCTTTGAAAAAGAGGGGAAAGCGGAGATTTTGGCCAAGCGCGATGCGCACCGGTAGCTTATCCGCGCTTTGCTCGCTGGCCGTTTTCTCTTTGTTTTCAAACGCCCACGCTCAATGGGCGGGCAAATGGCAAACCCGCACGCCCCTGCCCTCGGCACGAACCGAAGTCGCCGCAACGGAACTGGGAGGCAAAATTTTCGTCCTCGGCGGTTACGTCAAAGGCGGTCAATTAGTCGAGGAGTACGATCCGGCGAAAGATAGCTGGCGCGCCCGTGCGCCGCTGCCCAAACCGTTACATCATATCGCCGTGGCCTCATTAAACGGCAGGATCTACGTGATCGGCGGCTACCTCTCCGGCGTGGGTCCGGTCGACACCCTCTACGAATACGATCCGGCAAAGAACCGCTGGAGCGCCAAAAAAAACATGCCGACGGCGCGCGGCGCTCTGGCGGCGGGCGTCATCGGCGGCAGGATTTTCGCCGTCGGCGGCGTTGCCATCAGCCGGAAAAATACTCCAGCCAACGAAGCCTACGACCCGGCTAAAGACCGGTGGACGGAGCACGCGCCGATGATCACGCCGCGCGACCACCATGCTGTCGGCGTGCTTGCGGGCAAGCTTTATGCCGTTGCCGGCCGGATTGACGGCAATCACGACCGCAGCATCGGGGTGAACGAAGAATACGACCCGGCAAGCGATTCATGGCGCGCTTGCGCGCCGATTCCGAACGTACGCAGCGGCATCGCGGCCGCGACGCTGGGCGGCGAGATGTTTATCTTTGGCGGCGAATATCGGCGCCAAACCCGAAACCATGTGGAATCCTACAATCCGGCCACAAACCAGTGGCAACGCTGGTCGCCCATGCCGACCGCGCGCCATGGCCTCGGCGCCGCCGCCATCGGCAATTCCATTTATGTCATCGCCGGTGGCCCTAAGCCCGGAGCGACGTTTTCGTCGGTCAACGAAAAGTTCACGCCCTAAACCAGGCCAATGGAGCGCACGCCGCGCTCACCAATCGCGCGCTGCAGAATCTTCGCCGCTGACTATTCGGTTGCCGCCGGTTTGGGCCCAACACTACCGATCCGCAGCAGCTGATGGAGCAGCACCGCCAGCACCGTCGAGAAGGTGAGCGAAGACTCGAAGAAGGGCCGCAGCCAGGGATCGACTTGCGCATAGAGGTCCGGCATCACTTCCAGGCTCAGTCCGAATACAAGCGAAATCCCGATCACGAAAGTGCGCCGCACTTCGGCCTTGGTGCTGAGGATGATCTGCAGGCCGGACATGATCATAAAACTGGCGACGAATACTAAGATGGCTCCCATGACCGGCGGCGGCATGATCGACAGCAGGGCACTCAGCTTGGGCGAAAAGCCGAGCAGGATGAACAATCCGCCGGCGGCAAAACCGATAATGCGGCTGGTCGCTCCCGAGGCGCTGCTCAGAGAAACGTTGCTCGCCGAAGTATCGGAAGCCATGCCGCCGAGCAGGCCCGATACCGTGACGCACAGGCCATCGGCCACCAACCCGCCGCTCACTCGCGCCATGTCCGGCTGGCGCCAGTCATCGTCGTTGATTTTTTCACACAGAATGAGATTGCCGAACGATTTCAGCGCGCCGGTAATTGAAACGATTGCAAAGGTCGGCAATAACGACCAGCTGAAGGCGAAATCCCACATGCCGGCCAACACGGGCAAGGCCAGCCACGGCACCCTGATCGCGTCGCGAAGCTCCGCGCCGCTCAACAAGCCGGTTAGGAGCGACAACCCATAACCGACCGCCATGCCAATCAGCACCGCATAGAGCTTCAGTTTCCGCTGCGACCAAACGTTAATGCCCGCCATCAGCAACAAAATCACCGCAGCGACGAGAAAATTGCTCCCCTGAATCGGCTCGCCGTTGAAATTCACACCGAGAAATTTAGACGCGCCCAGGGGCACGAGGCTCACACCGACCATCAACACGACCATGCCGGTGATTTCGCTGGGAAAGAGAAATTCCAATCGGTGAATGAGCCGGGCAAACACGATTTCGATCAGACCGGCGACGACAGTCATGCCGCGCATGAGGGGCAGCCCGCCTAACCAGGCCGACTGTGCTGATACGGCAAAAAAATTGGGGCCGCAGAGGTTGGGACAGAGAAAGCCCGAGCCGACGCCGTGACCGCGTAGCGCCTGAAGAATCGTGCCGATGCCGCAGGAGATCATGGTCAGAGCCACCACGGCGCGTACTTGATCGGGTCCGCCGCCGAGCTCCGAAATCAGCACCACCGGCAAGACCAGCGTGCTCGACATTAGAAATATATGTTGGACAGCCATTAGCGTCGTGACCGTCCAAGGCGGCCGATCATCGACTCCGTATATGAGACCCGTAGGCTTGCTGGCCACAGGATCCTCCTAACCTCTCATCCAGATAGGCGTCGCCAAGAAAAAATCAGAGCCGACGATGAATTCTTCGTCGCCCACTCTCACCTTGCGGACATGCATGAGCTTGCGCGACGGCAAAGCGGCGCCGGGGCGGGGCCAGAGATACTGCACCCAGGCCTGCTCGCCGCGGCGAAGCTTGCCGAGCACCTCCTTGATAGTCGCCATGCCGACGGCGTCTTTGAATCCAGAAAGGTCACGCCCCTTGAGCGTCGGATAAGCCGGATCCACTACGGTTCGCCCCTGTATGTCTAAAACAAAAATATAGGTATCGAGGAAAACAAACCGTGAAGCGGGATTGCGGAATTCCTGAAAAGCGACGTCTTTTCCCTTGGCTTGCAAGAGATCGACAGCCTGACGGACTCGTTCCTCGACGAAAAACTTTTCGGTTTTGATGTTGTACACTCCGCTGCCAACGAGATAGATCTTGTCGCCTGGTCCGATGACCTTGCGAATATACGCACTTTTCCACATCGGTATCAGTTGGACGCGGTCGGGCCACAAATAAAAAATCCAACCGCCGGCTGTCTTTTCAGGCTTGCGGCCGATCTCGGTGATAAACTGAACGACTGGTTTTCCGCTCATGTCTTTTAGAGCGATCAGATTCTGGCCGATCAGTTCCGGCTGGATGGGATGAAACAGGCAGGTGCCGTCGAGACCGTAAACAAATATGTAATATTGATCGATCCACCACTTGGAACCTCGAGTGTTGAACTGCGCAAAGGCGCCCTCCCCCTGTTGCTCCACCAGCAAAGCCGCCTCTTCAACCAGCGACACCAGACGGCGGGTGTCCTCGTACAGGTATACGGAAGTTTTTTCCGCGCCGAGCGCAATATCGAAAGGGATGGCGAAAATCAGCGCGAGCTTCGCCAGCGCCCGCAGGCTTCTGCTTGATCGGCGCGGATAAGGTTTGCCGTTCACGTTGGCCTGACCGCCTCGCCTTCCCAATGTATTACGGAAAGCCGCTGGATACCTAGCAAACCTGCTTGAAATTGCAACGAGCAAAGCGCTCTCGGGAACCTAGCGTTGGCAAGCGGAGAAAAACTTGACAATGCGCCGCGGCATCCAATCGAAGGAGCCCGGGAAAGGGCTGCTGACAAAGCCCACGTGCCCGCCCGAAGCGGGATATTCCAGCGTTACGCGATCCGAAACCTCGCTGCCTAGCGGTAGAGCCCGTTCGGGCAAAAACGGATCGTTGCGCGCGTTCAGCAGCAGAGTCGGAACTTCGATCCGCTTCAAGAGCGGTTTACTGCTCGAGCGCGACCAATAATCTTCGGCGCTGGCGAACCCATGAAACGGCGCCGTATAGAGCTCGTCGATAGCCCGAAAAGTCGCGCACGCAAGAACCTCGGGGATTTGGATTTCGAGGCGGTGATTGGAGATTTTTCGCAATACTTTTTTTCTTAGCGAGCGCAGAAACGCGCGCGTATAAATAATTTTGCGATAGCCGAAATCAAGCACCCGCGCCGCGGCGTTGAGATCCACCGGTGCTGAAACCGCCGCGGCGCGCTTGACGATTGCGCGCGCGGCTTCGCCGCTCTCGCCCAGCCACTTGAGCAGCACGTTGCCGCCGAGTGAAACACCCACGGCGTAAAGATCCGAGCGTGGATGACGCTCCTTCAACCGCCGCACGATCCAATCAATCTCGGCGGAATCGCCGCAGTGGTACGAGCGCGGCAGACGGTTCGCTTCCCCGCTGCAACCGCGAAAATGGACCACCGCGCCGCGCCAGCCGTATCGCCGCGCGTGCGCCATCAGGCCCAACGCATAGTGGCTTTGGGAAGAGCCTTCCAGTCCGTGAAACAGCACGACGAACTTGGTGCTGGGCCGATCGGGCTCAACCTCATCGATGTCGAGAAAATCGCCGTCCGGCGTTTCCCAGCGTTCGCGTCGATAAGCGACTGGGGCGTTGAACCGCACGGCGTACGCATAGAGGGTCTGCAAATCGCCGCCCGGTAACCACCACGGCGCGCGATAACCTGAAGAAAATTCATCCGCGAGCGTAACGTTGCGGCGCGCGCCTTCTAATTCGTCTAATCTAGCTTGCGCCAAAGCGATAGCTCCATCGGCTCTGCCAAAAGCGTCTGCGCCAGATTGATCCAGTGCTGCACATGGGGCGCCGCCAGATGCTGGTTCAAGTCGCCTTCGCTGGTCCAATTCTCGTAAAACAAAAACAGGCAATCGTCGTCCTTGGCGACATGCATGTCGTAATTGATGCAGCCTTTTTCCTTCCGCGTCGGCGCCAGCAGCTTGTGCAATTCCTCACGAACCTCTGCTCTCGTTTCCGGCTTTGCCTTGATGCGAACCGCCACCGTAATTTGCTCGTTTGCCATAAGAAGTGTCCTTTCTGCCGAGCTTGTACAGCAAAGACCGGAAGGGGGTCAAATCCGGAGTTCATAAATTGGCTTCGAGCGATGGTGCATCCACTCAGAGTTTCCAATTTGAGCAGCACAGCGAACGGCGTGACATTTCGCCGAGCACACACCATCAATCGCTAAAAATGCGTCCGATGCTGCCGTGAGCCGGGCGTTGGCGGCACCATGCCGAACGGCTTCAGCCATTTCCCTTCTTCACTCCCTCCGGCGGCAAAAAGCCGTGTCTCAGAGTATTCTCGGAGATCGTTCGAGGTTCGAGAAACTGCAAAAGGTAATCGGGTCCGCCGGCTTTAGAGCCAATACCGCTAAGCTTCAAGCCGCCAAACGGCTGGCGTTGCACCACGGCGCCGGTGATGCCGCGATTGATATAAAGATTCCCGACATAAAATTCCCGGCGCGCTCGCTCAATATGGGCCGGCGAACGCGAGAAGACGCCCCCCGTCAACGCAAACTGCGAATCATTGGCGATCTCCAGAGCGTGCGTAAAGTCTCGCGCCTTGATCACCGACAGCACGGGCCCGAAAATCTCCTCCTGGGCGATGCGGCTTTTCGGATCGACATCGCGAAAAATCACCGGTCCAATAAAAAACCCGTCTTGGGGCGCTGCCATTTCGAGCGCGCATTGCGCTTCGCTTTTGCCGATGTCGATGTATTCGGCAATGCGCTTTTGCGCCGCCGCGTCGATCACGGGACCCAGAGCGTTGCGCGGGTCTTCGGGCGGCCCGATCTTCAAACTGGAGACCGCTTCGGCGAGCCGGCGCAGCAAGCGTTCGTGCACGCCGGCGAGAAGAATGATGCGCGACGCCGCCGAACATTTTTGCCCCTGATAGCCGAACGCCGAATCGATGATATGCCCGACGGCTTCGTCCAGATCGGCATCGTTGTCGACGATCACTGCGTTCTTACCGCCCATCTCGCAGACAACTCGCTTCACGTGAGCTTGACCCGGCCGGTGCGTATAGGCCTCGCGTAAAATTTCCAAACCCACCTCGCGCGATCCGGTAAAAGCGATCATATGAACGTTGGGCGAGCGCACCAAACGGGCGCCGATCTCGCCGCCGCCCTGGAGCAATTGACAAGCATCGTCCGGCAAGCCGGCTGCATGCAGAATCTCGAAGAGTTGCACGGCCATGAGCGGCGACTGCTCCGCCGGTTTCATCAGCACGCAGTTTCCTGCCGCTAGAGCCGCCGCGCTCATGCCGGTGAGAATCGCCAGGGGAAAATTCCACGGCGCAATGATCGCGGCGACACCGCGCGGTTCATAGGCACAAGTGTTGATTTCGCTCGGCAGCCATTGAGTCTGGCGCGGCTCGGCAAGGCGCAGCATTTCGCGCGCATAATAGTTGAGATAATCGATCGCCTCGCAAACGTCCGCATCGGCTTCGCGCCAGCCCTTGCCGACTTCGAAGAGCTCCAGAGCGGCGAGCTGCCAGCGTCGCTCGCGCATGATGTCAGCCGCACGGAACAAAATTTGGCTGCGCTGGGGCGCCGCGGTATCGCGCCAGTGCGGAAAAAAGCGCGCCGCTTTGGCGATCGCCTTGTCCACATCGGCAGGGGTCGCCGAGCGGACCTGTCCGATCAGTTCGTCGGGATCGGCTGGGTTGACCGACCTTAACCACGTGCCGCCGCGCGGGCGGGATTTCTGGAACTCGCGCCTGACCTCGAGCAAAGTTTTGGCAAAGCGCCGGCGGTTGTCCGCGCGCGCGAAATCGATCGGCGCCTGATTGATAAACGAGCCGGGTTCGCCGGCTGTCTGATGAGCCGGCGCCGCCGCGCCGAGCGACGGCGCCTGGATCAGATAGTCGATGGCTTTTTTGTCGGCGTAGGTCTGGCGCAAAAAAGACGTGTTCGATGTGTTTTCCATCAGGCGGCGGATCAAGTAGGCGATGCCGGGAAGCAACTCGCCCGCGGGCAGGTAAACGCGCACCCTCTCGCCGCTTTGAATGATCGCCTGGCGCACCGGCTCCGCCATGCCGTAGAGCATTTGAATCTCGTAACCGCGCGGCGGCACGCCGATTTCCCGAGCCGCGACGATCGCGTGCGCGAGACTGCGCAGATTATGGCTGCCGAAGGCCGAATCGATTACATCCCGGCCCTCGAGCAGCATGCGGCTCAACCGCTCGTAGCTGGCGTCCGTCGCCATTTTGTCCAGAAAAACCGGGATCGGCCAATTTTTCTGCTTCGCCCAGGCGACCTCGCTGTCCCAGTACGCCCCCTTCACCAGACGCACGCCGATCCGGCGGCCGTGCCGGCGCGCCCAGCGAACCAGATCGGCGACATCGTTCTCGGCGTCGCGCAAATACGCTTGCAGCGCGATCGCCACGCTCGGAGCGGCGCGAAATTCATCTTCCTCGAGCAGATCCCGAAAGATCGCCAGCGTCAAATCGCGGAACGCGTATTGTTCCATATCGACGGTCAGCGCCGCATCCAGATGCGCCGCTTCGCGCAATAGTTCGCGTAGTCGTAGGCCGACGATCTCTTCAGTGTTGGGATCGAGCGGATCAAAGCGCGCGCACAGCGAGGACAGCTTGACGGAAAGATTAACGCGCGGCAGGCTGCCTCCGGGCGCTTCGTCGATTTGCGCGCACGCCGGCCATTTGGCGCTCAAGGCGGCCAGACGGCGCAGCAGCTCGAGATACCGGCGCTGCGTCGCCGCGGCTTCTTGATCGCTGACCGTCGCTTCTCCGACCACGTCCAGAGTGAACGCTGCCGGCTCTTTTCTAAGATCCGCCAGAACCGTCGCCAGATGAGCGCCGCTCTCTTCGGCGATGAAGCGGCGCGCGAGCTGGATCACGTTCCGCCGCACCATCGGCGCCACCAGCGTACCCGCGTGCAGCGCCTGGGCAAGAATCGCCAAGCCGCCGAGCGCGTGATCGACCCGCGCAAAATATTCCTCCAGGTGGCGGCCGATTTCCGCCGAGCTTTCCAAGCTCGGCAGGACGTCGACGAAACGGAACAGCGCAACGCGCAGCGACTCGTCGTCGAGCGACCACTCGATCATGCGCCCCAAGAGGTCCTGCGCTTCAAACAGCGCCGGCTTGCGCCGGGCGGCATTTTGATAGAGAGAGCGCGCGAGTTTCTGAACCTCGATTTCAGAGGTGATCGCCATCAACGTTTATTGTCGTCCGTCCGCCTTTTCCATATTGGCAAAGCGGCGCCTACGTCATATTCCTCTTTAAAGAGGAACCGAGCAAGGGGAGATTTTCCAACAGGCGGGTCGCCCGCGCCTCGACGCTCTCGCTCTATCATAAATAGGCGAGGGGCCCGGAACGGTTGTCACTCGTCCGCGACCTTGTTACGCTGCGCAACCGATGGTGAACTCCCTTGACGAGACCGTCACCGGCGCCGAAGCCGCGGTAGAAATGCTCAAGCTGCATGAGGTCGAGTTTATTTTCGGCCTTTGTGGCGATACCAGCTTGCCCTTCTATGACGCCTTGGCGCGCTTGCCGCACGGCATGCGCCACATTCTTGCCCGCGATGAGCGCTCGGCGGCTTATATGGCGGACGGCTACGCTCGCGCCTCCAATAAAGTCGGCGTCTGCGAGGGCCCGAGCGGCGGCGGCGTCACTTACATCATTCCCGGCGTTGCCGAGGCCAACGAGTCATCGGTGCCGCTGCTCTGCATCAATAGCGATATTTCAGTGGCGGCGCGCGGCCGTTACACGCTCACCGAATTGGACCAAGGCGCGCTCATGCGCGCCATCACGAAGTGGCACGCCGTGGTCGATCGCAGCGCCGAGATACCGGCGGTTTTTCGCGAAGCATTCGCGCAAATCACCTCGGGCCGGCCCGGCGCCGCCCATATCGCTTTTCCGTTTGATGTTCAGAACGGTCCGGTGAAGCGCTCGGAAATCGGCGCCATGCCACAACCTGGGCAATATCCTGCCGCCCGCGCCGCCCCTGATCTCGCCGAAGTCGAACGCGCCGCAAGGCTGCTCAGAGACGCCGCGCGTCCGCTTTTCATCTGCGGCGGGGGCGTGATCGTTTCCAGCGCCGAGCGAGAATTGCTCGAACTTGCCGAGCGCCTTTCCGCGCCCGTAGCGACCAGCATCAGCGGCAAAGGCTCGATCGACGAGCACCAGGCGCTCGCGATCGGGGTCGTCGGCTCAAACGGCGGCACGCCCGAAACGCGCGCGCTGGTCGATCAAGCTGACCTGATCTTTTTCGTCGGCTGCCGCGCAGGGTCGGTCACCACCGAACGCTGGCGCCATCCGGCGCCGGGAAAAGCCAAGATCATTCACCTCGACATCGATCCCGAAGTACCGGGCACCAATTATACGGCCGATGCGGCGCTCGTCGGCGATGCCAAAATCGCTCTCGAAATGCTCCTCGCCGCGCTCGCCGATTTAAGACGGTCCCCAGACGCGGCTCGCGTCGAGGCGGTAAAGGAGCAAAAATTCGCCAAATTTCAAGCGCTCGCCGAGTCGAACGCCATACCGATCAAGCCCGAGCGCCTGATCGCGGAAATGTCGCGCAGGCTCGATGCGGACGCCATCGTTGTCGCCGACGCCGGCACTCCGTGTCCCTATCTTTCGGCTTATTATCCGGTGCGCTCCGGCGGCCGCAAGTTTATTTCCAACCGCGCCCATGGCGCCTTAGGCTATTCGATGGCTGCCGCGATGGGCGCTCATTTTGCGCGTCCCGAGGTAAAATGCGTCGCGGTGATGGGCGACGGCAGTTTTGGCTTTACTTGCGGCGAGCTTGAGACCGCCGCGCGCTACCGTTTGCCGATTACCTTTATCGTGATCGCCAACTCGAGCTACGGCTGGATCAAAGCCGGTCAATACCACGGTTACAAACAGCGCTTCTACGGGGTCGATTTTGGCGCCAGCGATCACGCCGCCGTCGCTGCAGCTTTCGGCATCAAGAGCTGGCATATCACCGAGCCGGCAGAATTAACCAAGGCGCTGCGCGCAGCGCTTGCCGACAGTGGACCAACGCTCATCGACGTCGTCTGCCAACCGTTACACCAGGCGGCCGCGCCGGTTTCGGAGTGGATTGCGTGAGCAGAATGGAAGGATCGAGTCATGGAGTGTCGGAGTGTTGCGAGTTCGGGAGCCATGACTGCACCACTCCAATACTCCATCACTTCAGTTAATTGTCAATTTTTCAGCCGTACCCGGGTGCCCAGATCGGCGCAATCTTCATCGGTCAAAAGCCCCGCCGCGCGGATTCCGTGAGCGGCCAGTTCTTCGTCCTGCTCCTGGGTATCGCCGGTCACGCCTACGGCGCCGATGACGTCGCCCCGTTGATCACGAATCAGTCTGCCGCCGCCCTCGGGGAAAATCTGATCGTCCGAAGCGCGCAAGAGATACTGCATGAACATGGGCCGTTCTTCGGCGCGCATGCGCACCAACGAGGACGATCGGCCCAAGGCAAGCGACGCGTAAGCCTTGCCGTAAGCCATCTCGAATCGCATCATCGACGAGTCGTCCTCTTTCTGAAAGGCTTTGACCTTGGCGCCGGGCTCGAGCACGATGACGCTCATGGGCCGGCACTTCAGTTCCCTGGCGCGCGCGAAGATCGCCTCAATGATGCGATTGGCCTGGACCAGGTTGATCATGCTCATGTCCATTCCTGCGCACGCGGTCGTTTCGAACCCGGGGGTTATTTCTTCTCCGTATATAAAAATGCATCCAGCAAGCGCTGGCGCATCGCCAGTTCGCCGCCCGGTAACGCGTCGAACTTCGTCGTCGCGTCGGTTTTTTGCAAAACTGAGCGGCCTTCTGGATCTTCATGCATCGTCAGCAGAACCTTGCTAATCTGATGGATCAAAGCGGGGGCAAATCTTTGCGCACGGAAACCAGGTGGCGCGGCAAATTGTCAGTTTCCGCCAGGATCGTCAAATCGCTTTTCTTCTTGTCATCGAGAGCGTCATAATCATCGTTGCTGAATGCTCCGGCGGCCACCTGCTGCGCCAACACCCATTCGAGCAAGCGCTCTTGCGAGTAGGCGAAAACATAGCCCACTTCGCCCGACGCGACAGCCGCGCCGATCTGGCCCTTTTGCGCGAGTTTGAACCCCCGCTTCGAGAGAAAAAACTTGGGCAGATAGTAGCCTGAGGTCGACCCCGGGTCTTCGAAAGCGATCAGCTTACCGCGCAACTCTTCCAGCCGCGCGCTGGCGCCACTCCTGTGGGTTAAAATGAGGCCGCGATATTCCGCCTGGCCTCCTTTCCAGCGCCTGAGAAGCAATTTTCCCGCGCCGTAAACGCTATTAATTAAATAGGTCGGGTAGGCGCTTTCGAGATAAAAATCGACCCTGCGTTCCGTCAGTAGTCTGGCCAGCCGAGCCTGCGACGGGGCTGCCGCGATTTTGCCCTCGGTCACCGCGCCGCCGGTCAATTTTTTGCCGACATAGCGGGCGAAATCGCGAAAGTGATCCTCGACCTGCCTTTGATTTGTTTCGGCAACCACGCCGAGCGTCAGCGTCTTTGCCCCAGTTCCGCCGGCGGACTGGCCTGCATGGACGTTAAGCGGGCATCCAAGAAAAAACACGGCAATGGCCGCGAGCAACCCCTTCACCAGCATCGCCATAAACTGGAGCGCAACTATGGCGCCGGTCTTATCGAAATGGAGCGATCTTGACAAGAACCACCGCCAGCTCGTCTTCCTATTACCGATCACAAGCCCTCAGCGGAACAAGACGGCGGCCAATTCGGAACGATATTTATCGGTCAGCGGATCGTCGGAGCCGAGCACCTCGAAGATCTGCACCATCGCTTTACGCGCCCCGTCGTCTTTGAATTTTCGGTCGGCTTTCACGATGGCGAGAAACTCGCTTAGCGCTGCTTCGTAGTTTTCCACGCTCGCGAGCGCTTGTGCCAAGTCGTAACGCGCTTCGAGATTGTTCGGTTCGGCCTTGATCTTCTCTCTGAGCGACGCTTGGTTCTGCGCGCCGCCGGCCTGGAGATCGAGTCGGGCGAGCAGACGCTCGGCCTCTTTTCGCTCCTCTTCCAGCACCGGAACACGCTCGAGATAACTCCGCGCCGCGTCGGGGTCGCCGCCTGTCATCGCCAATCGGCCTAGCGCCAACAACGCCTTGGCATGGTTCGGAGCCTCGTTCAGGACGGCTTGATAAGTGGCCTTGGCCTTCTCGATGTCTCCGGCAGCCTCCAGTTCGGCTGCCGCCATCGCCTGCTTGTCCAACGCGGACGGCAGGAACTTGCCCAGGAATTGCCGCACCATCGCTTCGGGCAACGCGCCGGTAAATTCCGCGGCCAGATCGCCGTCTCTGAACAATTTCACCGCCGGTATGCCCTGGATGCCAAAAGCGGCGGCGAGCTGTTGATTTTCATCCACGTTGACTTTGGCCAAGATGAATTCGCCGCGGTACTCGCCGGCCAATTTCTCCAGCAGCGGCCCGAGCGCTTTACAGGGGCCGCACCACTCCGCCCAGAAGTCCACCAATACCGGCACTTCCGTGGAACGCGCCAATACTTCCGCTTCAAAATTCTCCTCGTTAACGTCAACGGTCCACTGATTCATCGCTGCGTCACTCTCACGCTTGTCCAATCGGCAGTTTCTTTCTTCGGGTCCCTGTGCCTAACCGATAAATGCTTAGCTCTTGAATGCGGCCGGATCGAAGCCGGCGCCGTTGAGTGTGTAGGCGCTTTTCACCGGTGTCGGGCGGCGGATGGTCTGAATGACATAGCAGCCCGCCTCGGCGTTACGCACGACCTTGGCGACTTTCTCGGCTGGCTCGCTGGAAATAATTTCGCAGCGCGTCTCGATTCCCAAGCCCTCGGCCTGCACGGTTTCGCGCAGCACCGATCCTTCGTTTCTGAATCGAGCGGTGACGAAAACCTTGGCTTTGTCGATGTGAGTTTTGAGCATTTCCCCGTACCGGGAAATCTGCGTCAATAGTCAGAATCCCACCGACAGGCCAAAATAGGCGAGCGGCGGCGGCGCGGTGTTATCCCCGCCGATGTTGCCGCCTTCGTCGCAATAAACCGTGAAGCCCCGCGCGCGCCCCTCCTTGCGCATGCGCTCCAGTGTTTCGGCGTCGGCCTCCAGGACAATCTCACGCTTGATCATCAACTCGTCAGCCATGAAAGCACCCCCTTGAGAAATCCCCGCGCGAAGCATGCTCACCCTGCCGAACTCTCCGCGGTACGCCAGAGTCGCGCTTGGCGTGCTCAGCTAATATTTCAGAATCGAAGGGGCTTGCCAAGCTCATTCGACTCCCCCCGACCGGCGAGTCGGCGGGCAGGCCCGTCACGCAGTTGCGCCCCAAGCCCTGGATCGCGTAATAATTCGGTAGGCAGCAACGGGTGATTGCGTTATGATCGGGGCGCGTATGGCTTTATGACCGATCTCGCTCCCACACGCTTGCGCGTGTCAATCCAACGGGCCACAAAGTGAAACTCCGCAACTTGCCTCTGATCCGATACTTCGCCGGCGAGCGGCGGCGCGGCCGGCTGATGCGCGATTACTTTCTGGTCTCCGTGCTGCTCGTGGGCGGCGGTCTGGTTGCGAGCGGTGCGGTTGAGATCTACTACAGTTTTCAGGAGAGCCAGCAGAACCTCGCCGACGTTCAGCGCGAAGTCGCCGCTGGTGCGGCGATCAAGATTGAGCGTTTTATTCACGAGATCCATAATACCCTTAAAGGCGCTACGCGCAGCCGCGAGATCGCCCCCAAAGGACTGACCGACGAGTTCCGCTTCGAGCTAGAAAAATTACTCCTCATCGCGCCCGCAATCACCGAGGCGGTGGCGCTCGATCGCGAAGGCAACATCCAGGTCCAGGCTTCCCGCCTGCGCACCGTTTTGCCCGACTCCAAGCAGAAGGAAGCCGCCAGCGCAGGCGCTTTTCAAACCGCCAGAAACGGCAAATCCTTTTTCGGCACTGCTTACTTCGTGCGCGGTTCCGAGCCGTACATGACCGTTGCCGTACCCATCGAACGGTTCGCCGGCGACGTCATCGGCGTTTTGCGAGCGGAGGTCAACCTCAAATACATCGGCGATGTTGTCAACAATCTGAAGATCGGCAAGGCCGGCTACGCCTATGTTGTCAGCAAAAGCGGCGAGCTGATCGCTCATCCGGATATCAGCCTGGTGCTGCAGAGGCGCAATGTGTCGCAGCTGGAGTCGACCAAGATGGCGTTCGGCGAGAGCGTCGCCAGCGGCCTCCGCAACGCCTTGGTCACGCGCAACATCCAAGGCAAGCAGGTTTTAAGCTCCGCCGCGATTATCCCCGGCTTCGATTGGGCGATCGTCATCGAACGGCCCGCCGTCGAGGCCTTCGAGCCGGTTTATGCTTCGATCGTGCGCACCGCGGCGTTGCTCATGCTCGGTCTGGGTCTGGCGCTCGTCGCCAGTTTGTATCTCGCTCGACGCGTCATTCGTCCCGTCGGAATCCTGCGCGCCGGCGTCGAGCGCATCGGCGCCGGCGACTTGAGCCATCGCCTTGAGATCAAGACCGGCGACGAGATCGAGGTCTTGGCCGACGAATTCAACAAAATGACCGCGCAACTCGAGGAAAGCTATGCCAATTTGGAGCAAAAGGTCGAGGACCGCACGCGCGAACTGACCGAGTCCCTCGAGCAGCAAAAGGCGACCAGCGCCGTCTTGGGGGTCACCAGCGCCTCGCCCACCGACGTGCAACCGGTCTTCCGCGAGATTCTCACCCACTCGCTGCGTCTCTGCGAAGCTCACTATGGCGGCATCTTCACTTTCGACGGCGAGGCATTCCACCATGCCGCCACGGTGAACGTCAATCCGGAGCTGCTCGCTTATTTGAATAGTAGCCCGATCAAACCCGGCCGCCAGAGCGCGCTCAGGCGCGTGGGTCTGGAGCGCCAGCCCGTGCACATTCCCGACGTGCTCGCCGATCCCGAATGCGAGCTGCCCGAACCGTATCGTAAAGAAGGCCTGCGCAGCGTGCTCGCCGTGCCGATGCTGCGTGAAAACGCTCTGATCGGCGCGATCACCATTCACCGGCGTGACATCCGGCCCTTCACGGACAAGCAAATCGCTTTGCTGCGCACCTTCGCCGATCAGGCCGTCATCGCGGTGGAGAACGTTCGCCTGTTCAAGGAACTCGAACAAAAAAACCTTCAGCTGGAAATGGCGAGCAAGCACAAGTCTCAGTTCCTGGCCAACGTCAGTCATGAGCTGCGCACGCCGCTCAACTCCATCATCGGCTTTACCCGCATCGTGCTGCGCCGCAGTGAAGGAAAGCTGGAGAACTTGCAGAAGGAGAACTTGCACAAGGTGCTGGTCAGCTCCGAGCATCTGCTCGCTCTCATCAATGAGCTGCTCGATCTCGCCAAGATCGAGTCCGGCCGTATGGAAGCGTACGCCGAGACTTTCAAGCTCGACGAGATCGTCCGCGTCGCGACCGCCACCGTCGAACCGCTGCTTAAAAACGGCCGGGTGAAAATGGTGACCGACATCGCCCCCGACATCCCGCCGCTCAAAACCGATCGCGATAAGCTCAAACAGTCGGTGCTCAATTTACTGAGCAATGCCGTGAAATTCACGGAAGCAGGCGAGATTAAGGTGTCTGCCTGGCGCGAGGACGGTCTATTAAAGCTGACGGTATCCGACACAGGTATCGGCATGAAACAGGAAGCGCTCCAATACATTTTCGACGAGTTTCGTCAGGCCGACATGTCGAGCACGCGCAAATACGGCGGCACCGGGCTCGGCCTCGCTATCGTGAAAAAATTTATCAATCTCATGGGCGGCGACATCATCGTCGAGAGCGAGATCGGCAAAGGGTCGCGGTTTACGATCACGCTGCCGATGGAACTGAAACAGGGAGCGCAAACGTAAGGGGTAAGGGTTAGGGGTGGGGCGTATTGATGACAGGCTAATTCGGCACTTAAGTACGTCATGAACACAAAACTCAAATAAAGAAGCGGTTCAACGTCTCCGGACGCCTAACCCCTTACTGTTTGCCCTTTACCTTCTGAACTGAAAGAGGACCCTGCCATGCCCAAGAAAACCATTCTCGTGGTTGACGATACCGACTGGAACCGCGACCTGTTGGTCCAGCTGCTCGAAGAGGAGTATGACATTTTGCAAGCGGCCGACGGCGGCGAGGGCGTGCGTATGGCGGAACACCACAAACCCGACTTGATCCTGATGGATTTGGGCATGCCGGTTATGGACGGTTGGGAGGCCACCCGCGCGATCAAAGCAAACACGGCTCTAAAGCACATCCCGGTGATTGCGGTCACCTCCCACGCCATGGTCGGCGACGAGATTGAAGCGCGCAAGGCCGGCTGCGACGATTATCTGTCCAAACCCATTGACGATGAAGCGCTGATGCAAAAAATCAAGCGCTTTATCGGCTGATATCTATTTTGGATTTTCGATTTTGGATTGGGAAGAAAGACATGCAAAGCAAACATCCGAGCCGGCCACTGGATTATTCGTCCGACAATCCAAAAGCGCAAATGTAAAATCCAAAATGGTCGCGGTGTTTTATGCCGAAGAAAATCTTGATCGTCGATGATGAACCCTTCAATCTCGATCTGCTGGAGCAGGAGCTCATGGACTACGATTATATCCTGGAGCGGGCCGTTGATGGCGTCGACGCCCTGGCGAAGACCGAGAGCTTCGCTCCGGATTTGATTCTGCTCGATTATATGATGCCGAAGATGAGCGGTCTCCAAGTGATCAAGCAGCTTCGCCAGAGCGATAAGCATAAAGGGATTCCGGTGATTCTCCTGACGGCCAAAGCGACCCGCGAAGACAAGATCGCCGGACTTGACGCCGGCGCCGATGATTACGTCACCAAGCCTTTCGACTCCTTCGAGCTTTTGGCCCGAGTGCGCGCCATGCTGCGCATCAAAGATCTGCACGATCAGCTCGAGGAATGGAATCGCTCGCTCGCCGCCAAAGTGAAACAGCAAGTCGACGAACTCGAGCGTATGAACCGACTCAAACGGTATCTTTCGCCGCAGATCGCGGAAACCATTTTGGCAGAGGAAGAGAACTTGTTTAAAACTCATCGGCGCGAGATCACGATCGTGTTTCTCGACCTGCGCGGCTTCACCGCTTTTTCCGACAATGCCGAGCCCGAAGAGGTGATGGATTTCTTGCGCGATTATCACGCCGAGATGGGCCGGCTGGTGTTTAAGTTCGAGGGCACCTTGGAGCGCTTCATGGGCGACGGCATTGTGGTCATTTTCAATGACCCGATCCGCTGCGAAAACCACGTGCAAAAGGCGATCGAGATGTCCGTCGAGATGCGCGATCGGGTCAAGCAGTTGCGGGTCGCCTGGCTCAAGAAAGGCTTCGATCTCGATCTGGGAGTCGGCCTCGCCGCCGGCTACACCACCCTCGGCACGGTTGGATTTGAGGGCAGAATGGATTATGGCACGGTAGGGAACCTGCCCAATCTGGCGGCGCGGCTGTGCGCCGAGGCCAAAGGCGGGCAAATCCTCACGGACCAAAAGACCATGAGCAAGGTCGAAGATCGGTTCGACGCCGAGATGCTGCCGGAGCTGCAGCTCAAAGGCATCAGCCGGCCGGTGATCGCGTACAACATCGTCGGTGCTAAATGACTCGCATCGTGAACCGAAAAGCGAAGCCACATTTCCGGCGGGCGGATGAGCGCGCCTGTCACCCTGCGCGCAAAGAAAATTCGACCTCCGGCTGCGCAAGCATGCGGTCGGTAACGGACTGTGGGGATTTTCCCCGAAAGGGTCGTTTGCGGTACAACCCATAGCCATGCAACAGCGCAGAGGCAGAAAAACCGGCCAGGCATTCACCGTGCGCTTTTGGGGCGTCCGCGGAAGCTATCCGACGACCGATTCCGCGACTCGCGAATTCGGCGGCAACACATCCTGCGTTGAAATCGTCGCCGCGGGACACCGCTGCATCTTTGACGCCGGCACCGGCATCATTCCGCTGGGTAAAGAAATCTGCCGGGATCATTCATCGAGGCCGGCGGCCTATGTGTTCCTCAGCCATACTCACATCGACCATGTGATGGGACTGTGTTTTTTCGAGCCGCTGCTGACCGCCGAGTCCATTTCCTACATCTATGGCCCCGGCGATTCGCACGGAGCGCTCGCGCGCAGTCTCCAGCAGCTTACTCACAGTGATCTTTTTCCGGTATCCTTTGACGAGCTGAAGGGAAAAAAGGAGATCCATTCTCTTGCCGGTGGCGAGTGGCTTCGCTTTGGCGCTCCCGGCAAACGTCCGCGGCTCGAAAGAGAGCCGACAGCTCGGCTGCGCGACCGCGACACCCTGACGATCCGCACTTTCAAAAGCCCGGCGCACCCGCGCTTTGGCGTGATGCTTTATCGGATCATGTATGACGGCAAGAGCATCGTCTACGCCACCGATATCGAACAGCAGCAGGGCGGCTATCCGGAAGTGATCGAATTCGCCCGCGGCGCCGATCTGCTGATCCATGACGCGCAGTATCGGCACGATGAGTATTTTTCCGCGCTAAAAGCAAAAAAGGGCTGGGGCCACAGTACCGTCGAGATGGCCGCAGAGGTGGCTCACAAAGCCGAAGTCAAACGCTTAGCGCTGTTTCATCATGAGCCTGTGCACGATGATCGTGCCATGCGCGCCATCGATCGGCGCGCTAAGAATCTGTTCCCGGCTGCAATCACGGCGCGTCAGGGAAGCGAGATCAAGATTTGAGATACGCTGGCAAAGCTTGCCGTGCTGCCATGGATATGGCGGCCAATCCGGAGTTTCGGGTTTCTGCGCTCGCGCCCTTGGAACCGAGACCTGAAACCCGAGTTGGGCTCGGATGCCCCGCCTCGGCGGACAGGGTGGGCTTGAAGCCCAGCGGCTCTCAGCGGATGTTTTTGGCATTGGCGCGAAAATCCGCTGTAAAGATCTGCTTGATCCTGTGCTTGCTCTTGATCTCTGCGTCCGCCCGTGCCCAAAGCGGCATCCCGAAAATCGGCATTCTCGTGCAGGAGCTCGGCCGTGCTCAGTCGCAAGCGATCCGGGGTCTAACCCTCGAGCTGCAGCACCTCGGCTATTCTGAGCGAAAAAATATTCATCTCGAGACCCGCAATGCCAGAGGCGATCGCAACGCCTTGCAGAGCGGCGCTAAAGAGCTGGTAAGCAAAAAAGTCAATGTTCTCTTTGCCGCCGGCACCCGAGCGACACTGGCGGCCGCCGGCGCGACGCAGGAAATCCCCCTCGTATTCGTGCAGCCGGGCGATCCCGCCAACGTCGGGCTGATCAGAAACGAGGCCGACAAACCCCGCAACATCACCGGTGTCGCCGCGTACGCCACCGAAACCACCGAAAAGAGATTGTCGCTCCTCAAAGAGCTGGTGCCCGCGCTCACCAAGATCCATGTGTTTTTCGACGCCAACAACAGCGCGGCGCGCGAACGAATCGCCGCCACGCAAAACGCCGCGAAAAAAATGGCCGTGCAATTCGTCGCCCATGGGATCCGATCCGGCGATGAGCTAAAAACCACCCTCGGCAACCTTTACAGCGAAGCCGGCGCGGCGATATTTCAAGTCAGCGACGATCTGGTAGAAAGCGAAGCCGAATTCATTTTTGCCACGGCGCGGCAAAAGAAAGTCCCGACGATGTTCAATGAGGAGGCCTGGGCGATCGCCGGGGCGACCGCCGCCTATGGTCCGAGCTATCTCGAGATGGGACGCCACGCTGCTCGGATTGTAGATCAAATCCTCAAAGGCCAAGCGCCCGCCGCGATCCCCATCGTTCGAAGCAGCAAATTCGACTTGACGATCAACTACAGGGGGGCAACCTATATCGGTCTGCGGCTGCCTCAAGAACTGCTCAAAAAGGCCGATCGAGTCATCCGGTGACGGTGCGCGCGATGGAACCTCAAGCCGAGAGCATCATCAGCATTCCCATTTTTTCGGCTTTGGCGCGCGAGGATATTGCTAAGGTACTCGGCAAAATGGAGGAGATTACTTTCCGCGCCGGTGAAACGATTATTCGGCAAGGCGACCCCGGCGACGCTTTCTATTTGATCAAATCCGGCGCAGTTCAGGTGGTCGTGGAGAGCGGCGCCGGCAACTCGGAAATTGTCGCCGTTTTTGGACCCAAAGACAGTTTCGGCGAGATGGCGCTGTTTTCCGGCGAACCGCGCTCGGCCACCATTGTCAGCGTCAAGGAAACCGTCCTATGGCGCCTCAAGCGCGAGGATTGGGACGACCTCATCGAAAAGCATCCGAAATGGCTGCTGCAGTTTTGCGCTACGCTCAGCAAGCGGCTGTCCTACGTCGATCGCCAGTATTCCTCAGGACGCGAGGCCTTCAACTCTCTGGCGGAAGAGTTCTACACGTCGCGTTCCGACGGCGAGCAGCGGTTCTTTCGTCAAGCCTCGTTGCTTGGCGCCATCGATGGACGGTACTTCGACCAACTGTTTAACGCCAACGGGCTCACCCGGCTGTTGAGCGATTTGGGCAACAGCCAATTCCCCCTGATCCGCCACTTGGGTCAAGGCAAGTATGAGCTGCACAGCTTCTTCAAGGATTTTTTGCACGACAAATTGATGGCGGTGGACGGCGCCGAAGCCAAACGGCAGCTTCACGTGCAGTTCGCCGAACGCTTTGAAGCCCTGGGCGACCCGCAACAGGCGCTTTATCACGCCGCGCAGGGTCAGGATTGGCCCAACGTCATTCGCCTTTTGACCGCGCACGGCGAGCGGCTTCTCGCCGAGTCGCCATTGCTTTTGAAAAACGTCATCGAGAGCTTGCCGCACGAGCAGATCCTGGCGAACCTCCGATTGATCAACCTGAAGAGCAGCGCGTTGATTCAATTGGGCGATATCGCCGGCGCTTATCGGACCTATCTGGAAGTGTTGACCCAGAAGAGTTCCGGCGCCATCGGCGTCGATGCGATCATCGGCTATCGGCGCATGGCGGAAGCGCTGGCGCAGAAAAAGCAGTACGAACAGGCGATCAATCACCTGCGCTCCGCGCTCAATGTCATCGATCAGGACAGCGCGAAGGCAGCTGACTTTTCAGACTCTTTGGCGGAATCGCCGCGATCCGAGGCGCCTTCCCAAGAGCAACCCGGCGCCGCCCGCTCCGTCGGTTTTCTGCGGACCAGGATGAGCGCGCTACAGTCTTCGCCCCTCGGCAAGTGGTTCGGCGCGGTTTCCGGCATCGCGTTCGGCGGCTACCTCTGGTTCGCGCAACCGGACCTCGGCCTCGATAGCGAGGGGACCAAGCTGCTCGGATTGATCTGCGCCACCCTGCTCTTTTGGGTGTTTCGCACGCTGCCCGATTACGGTGTGGCGTTGGTATTTGCGATGATCGTGATCTTGACGAAGTTGGAATCCGCGGAGACCGTCATGGGGGGATTCGCCAGCACTACCTGGTTTATGACGCTGGGAGTGTTGGGCCTCGGCGCTGCGATCACCGGCTCCGGTTTGTTTTACCGTCTATCGCTCCATCTGGTGCGACTGTTCCCGCTGAGCTTTTACTGGCAAATCGTCGCCACCGGAATCATGGGCGTAGTGGTGATGGCTTTGATCCCGCAGCAGACCGCGCGCACCGTGATCACGAGCCAGATGCTGATCAATCTCTCCGAGAGCTTGGGCTACAAGACACCGTCGAAGGCTTCCACCGGCCTATTCACAGCGAGTTTCTTGGGTTTGGGCCAGCTCGGTTTTCTCTTTCTTACCGGTTCTACCACCAGTTTGATCGCTTGGGGCCTCATGCCCACCGACGTGCGCGAGCAATTTACCTGGGGATATTGGTTCCTCGCCGCCTTGCCTCCGACGTTGGTCGTCATTCTCATCATTATCGCCAGTTCGATTCTCCTTTATCGACCCGAGGTCCAGCCGAAGATCTCTTACACCATGGTGCAAACCCAGCTCGACATTCTGGGCAAGTTGTCGCACAAGGAATGGATCAGCTTCGCGGTGCTCTGCTTTACCGTAGCGGGCTGGCTCACGGCTTCGTATCACGGCGTCGATGGCGCCTGGATCGCCATCATCGCGTTCGCTGTTCTCGTCAACACGTCGATTCTCGATTGGGGCGCCATGCGCAAGGGCATCGACTGGGAACTCTTGATCTACATGGGCGTTACCTTGAGCCTGCCGACTCTCTTGAAGCAAGCGAAAATCGATCAATGGCTGGTCGACCTGATCTCGCCTCTGCTGCTGCCGTTTATGGATAGTCCGGCGTGGTTTTTTATCATCGTCGCGCTGATAACCTATGCGCTCAAGTTAATCTTCACGAGCTTTCTCGCGGTGGTGACCCTGTGCGTCGCGCTGCTGCCCCTCTCCGTGGACGTGGGTATGAGCCCGTGGATTATCGCCATGGTTATTCTCATCGCTTCGGAAGTCTGGTTTTTCCCTTATCAAGTGGACTGGCACATGCTTGCTTATTCGACGACTGATGGCAAAGGCTTTTCCTATCCGCTGATGTGCCGCATCAATCCGTTTTACGCGGTCGCCTACATCATCGCGCTCATCGCCGCCATTCCCTACTGGCGCTACTTGGGGTTGATGGGATAAGCGCATCGTTCGTGAATAAAACAGCCGTTGAATTTTTGGCCGCCGATGAATGCGCAATTCTTCAATGCGCCGGCGCGGAAGATGTTTCGGAAAAATTTTTGCGAAAAAATTTCTAAAATGACATTTTTTTCTTGACATACAATTTGTTGTGTCATTATAATCGCGCCAGCTACAAAATATGGGAGGGTTAAAAATAAAAAATCCCGATGCCTGAGTCAGTTTTTCTGCCCGCCACACTTCGGCCCACCCGCGGAATCTTAAAAGGAGGTGCTTATGGCTGCTAAGAAGAAAGCCAAAAAGAAAGCCAAAAAGAAAAAGTAAGTTTTGAGATGTGAGGTTGTGGAGTTGTTGTTGTAAACCCTCCTTAACTCTCAGGCGACAGGGTAACCGTTCTGGTTACCTAATACACAGAGCCCTTCAAGCTACGCGCTTGAAGGGCTCTGTGTTTTTGTACCTATAAAAGTATGATTGCTGCACCTCCGACGGTCGTTTTCGAGCGCCTGCAGTTATCGAGAAGCGCTATTGCTTCACCACCTGCGAATGGCTAAAGTATTGTGCCGTAAACGCGATGCTAAAGATGCGTATTTTTGGCTTGATCTCCTACTGTTGGCTCGTCGCCGCCGCTCTCGCCAGTCCAGTGGCGTCGGGTCAGTCAACGCTCGACTACAAGGTTGTACCGATTCTTCAACCCATGAAAGACACCGCGCCAACGCCCGAAATCTTGCTCGGCACGCTGGATGGCAAAAAGATTTCCCTCAAAGATTTCCGTGGCAAAGTTGTCTTGCTGAACTTCTGGGCGAGTTGGTGCGCCCCCTGCCGCGAAGAGATGCCGGCGATGGAGAAGCTTTACCAAGAATTCAAAGACAAAAACTTTACCGTTCTTGCCATCGCCGTCAAAGACTCCAAGCAGGACACGCTTAATTTCGCCAAGGAATTCAAACTCACGTACCCGATCGCTCTCGATCCGGACGCCAAGATCGGCCAAGAATACGGCGCCTGGGGACTGCCCGTCACCTATCTGATCGGTCCCAAGGGTGAAGGCCTGGCGCGTGGTTGGGGCCCGGCGGATTGGTACGGCACGGCGGCGCGCAGATTGATCAGAGATCTCATCGACGGCAAACGATGACGGAAGTTAACATCTTCGTCGCCTTTGCCGCCGGCGTCCTTTCGTTTCTTTCGCCTTGTGTGCTGCCGCTGATTCCTTCCTATCTCTCGTTTGTGTCCGGGGTCTCGCTCGACGAGCTGCGCGGGGATCAAGCCCGGGCGCGGATGCGCCTGCGCGTCGTGCTGAACTCGCTGGCGTTTATCATCGGCTTTTCCATCGTCTTCGTCTCCTTCGGCGCTTCGGCCAGTCTTCTCGGCGCCCTGCTGATGGACTACCGCAACGGCATCCGCTTGATCGGCGGCCTCTTCGTTCTGGCGGTCGGACTTTATCTGCTCGGCGCCTTCAGGATCGCCGCGCTCGAACAGTATTTTCAGTTCAACCTCAAAGATAAGCCGGCGGGTTATCTCGGCTCGATATTGGTCGGCATTACTTTTGCCGTCGCATGGACTCCGTGCGTCGGGCCGATCCTTGGCGCCACTCTTGCCCTGGCCAGTACCGAAGGCGAAGTCGGCCGTGGGGTATTCTTATTGAGCGGTTATGCCGCCGGTCTCGCGCTGCCGTTTTTCCTGAGCGCCTTGGCGATCAATTCCTTTTTCCTGTTCAGCCAATTCCTGCGCCGTTATCTCAACGCGATTCACATTCTCGCCGGAGTGCTATTGATTGCGGTCGGCGTTCTGCTGATCACCGATTATATGGCGGTTCTCAATGTGTACGTCCTTCGCTTCACGCCCAATTGGCTGCTCCAGCGGCTCTGACAGCCTCGGTTTGACCACCCTCCGGCCAAATGTTAGCTTTTAACGTTTGGTTTCGCGCCGGCGCGATATCGACTTTGAGTTGGAGCTTAATGGAACAGGAAATTCGAAAAATTCTCAAAGCCATCGGCGAGGATCCGGAGCGCGAGGGGTTGCAGCGTACGCCCTACCGCGTGGCGCAAGCCCTCAGCTTTCTCACCCGCGGTTACCAGATGGACCCCGGCCAGGTGATCAATGATGCGCTCTTTACCGAAGATTATGAGGAAATGATTGTCCAGAAGGACATCGATTTTTACTCCTTGTGCGAACACCACATGCTGCCCTTTTTCGGCAAGGCTCACGTCGCCTACATACCGCACCATAAGATTGTCGGTATCTCCAAACTGGCTCGTCTCGTCGATGTTTATGCACGCCGGCTGCAAGTGCAGGAGCGCATGACCAATCAGATCGCCACCACGATCATGGACAAGCTCGATGCACTGGGCGTCGCCGTGGTTCTGGAGGCGGAGCATCTGTGCATGCGCATGCGCGGCGTCGAGAAGCAAAACTCTTACGTGATCACCAGTAGCCTGCTTGGCGCTTTTCGCAGCCGCATCGAAACCCGCAACGAATTTATGAACTTGATCCGGCGCAAGGATTGACCATGGAAACGCGCTTTCGCGACGCCCAAGTCGACCGGATCAGGACCGATCTGCTGGTCATCCCGGTACGGGAAAAAAACCTGCACGACCCGACCGTGCGGCTGCTCGATCGGCGGCTTAACGGCCATCTCCGCGTGCGCATCGAAAAAAGCAAATTCACCGGCAGCGAAGGCAGCAGCCTGCTTTTTCCGGCTGCCGGACGTCTGCCGGCAGAGCAAATCCTCTTGATCGGTCTCGGCGATGAAAGTGCCGCCGAGAACTGGCGCAAAGTGGGCGCGCGGGCGCGCAGGGAGGCGGGCGCCGTCGGCGCCGGAGAATGGGCCATTCACTTTGCTCCGGCAAAAAATCCGCAAGATGCGGCGGGCGCTATCATCGAAGGCGCGATGCTCGCTTGTTATCAGTTCGACAAGTATCGTTCCAAGGCCAAACCATCGCCCGAACCGAACTCGCTGACTTTGTTTCGCTCCGGCTTGACTGTCGATGCTCCGCTGCGCAAAGCGGTGTCAATGTCGCAAACGGTTGTTCCGGCGGTCTTTCTCGCCCGCGATCTGGTCAATGAACCGCCCTCCGTAGCAACGGCGCGTTTTCTCGGCGCGCGCGCGCAGGAGCATTGCCGCGGCCGCGGTCTGACGGTGGAGGTATGGAACAAGAAAAAGATTGAGGCGATGAAGCTCGCCGGTCTTTTGGCCGTCAATCGCGGCAGCCATGAAGAGCCCCGCTTCATCAAAATTCGCTACCGGCCGGCGGGAAAGGCCAGGAAGCGGGTCGCGCTGATCGGCAAGGGCATCACCTTCGATTCCGGCGGTTTGTCGCTCAAGCCGTCCAAATCGATGGAAACCATGAAGCTCGATATGGCCGGCGGCGCCGCCGTGATCGCCACCATGGCGTGCTTGCCTAAACTCGCGTTGGACATCGAGGTGACGGGGTACGTGCCGACCACGGACAATCTGCCTGGCCACGGTGCGCAAAAACCGGGTGACGTCATTCGCTACCTGAACGGCAAGACCATCGAAGTGCTCAACACCGACGCCGAAGGGCGGCTGATCCTTGCCGACGCGCTCGCTCTCGCCGCCGCCGAAAAACCGGACTGCATGATTAACCTCGCGACCCTCACGGGCGCTTGCGTTACGGCGCTCGGCACCCATGTCGCGGGGCTTTTTTCCAACTATCAGCCGCTCGCCGATGATTTGCTGCGCGCGGCGGAAGCGGCCGGCGAGAAGCTTTGGCAGCTGCCGCTGGTCAAAGAGTACAAGGAGTTGATCAAGAGCGCGGTCGCCGACATGAAAAACATCGGCGGCGCCCACGGCGGCGCCATCACGGCCGCGCTCATCCTTCAGGAATTTGTCGGCACAACACCCTGGGCGCATTTAGACATCGCCGGCCCAGCCTTCGCCGAAAGTGATAACGCGCTTTGCCCCAAGGGCGGTACTGGCTTCGGCGTGCGCACGTTGCTAAAATTCTTGTGTGGGCTCTAATTCGCCCGAGCGGGTGATCGGATCCGGCAAACGCCAGACGCGAGACCCTAAACGCTAGATGCTTTTGAGGAGGCCATCGAAATGGGCAAGATCACTGAGGTAGGCGACAACAATTTTGAAGCGGAAGTCCTGAAATCCCCCGTGCCGGTATTGGTGGATTTTTGGGCCCCTTGGTGCGGTCCCTGTAAAGCGATAGCACCCATTGTCGAAGAGATTGCCGGCGAGTATGAAGGCAAACTCAAAGTCGCCAAACTGAACGTCGACGAGCACCCTGCAACCGCATCGCGCTACGGTATCCGCGGCATACCGAATCTGCTAATTCTCAAGAGCGGCGCCGTCAAAGAACAGATCGTCGGCGCCGTGCCGAAAACCAAACTGGTCGCCGCCATCGATAAGGCGCTGCAGTAAAAGAATGGCTTGATGGCATAAGCGACATTCCATTATTCCCACGCTCCAATTCCTCAGAAGATAAACCTCCGCATGCTCACGTTCATGATCACGCCGATCGCGAACATCATGGACGCGAGCGCCGAGCCGCCGTAGCTCACCAGCGGCAGTGGCACGCCGACCACGGGCATGATCCCGGAAACCATCGCTACGTTGATCGTCACGTGCCAAAAAACGATCGTGATCATGCCGAAGACCAACAGCGCGCCGAAGCGGTCTTTCGCTCGCTGCACCACGCGCAGACAGTACGCGATCATGACGAAATAGAGCAGCAAGAGCACCGTGCATCCCAGCAAACCCCATTCCTCGGAAAACACCGCGAAGATAAAATCGGTGTGCTGCTCCGGCAGGAAATTGAGCCGGTTCTGCGAGCCGTGCATGAAGCCTTTGCCGAAAAGCTTCCCGGAACCGATGGCGATTTGCGATTGAATGACGTGATAGCCCGCGCCCAGCGGGTCGCGATCGGGATCGAGAAACGTCAAGATGCGGTTGCGCTGGTAAGTCTTGAGGAACTGCCAACCGATCGGCAGGCAGGCGATCCCCGCGCCGACCAGAATGGCAAACGACCGCAGGCGCAGTCCGCCCATCAGCACCATGCTGATAAAAACCACGCCGAGAATAATCGCCGTGCCGAGATCGGGCTGAATCAAGGTCAAAAAAATCAACGGCGCCACCAGGGCGAAAGGCACCCACAAATCGCGCAAAAAGTAACCTTTGGGCGGTTCATCGGTTTGAAAATATTTGGCCATGAGCAGGACGATGGCGAGTTTCGCCGGCTCCGAGGGTTGGAGGCGAAAAAAACCGAGATTGATCCAACGCTGCGATCCTCCGCCGGAGTGGCCGATCAAAAACACCAGCAGCAGCAGCAGCAGCATGACGCCATAGAATGGGTAAACCATCCGATCGATGTGGTGGTAATCGAAACTCAGGGCAGCGAACATGGCGATCAGTCCGAGTCCGAGCCAGGTCGCCTGGCGCATCGGCAGGATACCGGCGTGGCCTTCGGCGATGTTGTAGTTGGCGCTGTAGATCGTCGTGATGCCAATGGCGACAAACGCAAGCGTCATGAAAAACAGCGCCCAATCGAAATGGGCGATCATGCGCCGGTCAATTTGCACGGTGATTGCCCTCCGCCCGCACCTGCTGCTTGTCGGTCAGTTGTCTTTGTATCTCGAGATATTTTTCGAATATCTTTTTTGCCATCGGCGCCGCAGCATCGCCGCCGTGGCCGCCATGCTCAACCAGGACCGCGACCGCGATTTCCGGGTTTTGCGCTGGCGCGTAGGAAACGAACCAGGCATGGTCGCGGTTGAAATACGACAATTGCTCGCTCTTGAGATAAGCGCCTTTCATCTCGACCACCTGCGCCGTGCCGGTTTTGCCGGCCACCTCGATCGCCGGCGAGCGCGCCATGCCGCCGGTGCCGCTTTTCACGACATCGGCGAGAGCGTTGTGCACGCGCGTGATTGTATCCGGCTTTAATTCAATCGTGCGGATCAATTCCGGACCATATTCGCGCACCGTGGCGCCGTCCGCCGATTCCACCTTGCTGACAATGCGCGGCCGAAAAAGCTTGCCGCCATTGGCCACCGCCGCCATCATATTGGCAAGCTGCAGCGGCGTTACGGTGACATAGCCTTGGCCGATGGCAACCGAGACCGTTTCGCCCGGATACCAGGGCTGGCGAAAGCGTTTCATTTTCCATGCCGTGTCGGGAATCGTGCCGCCGCGTTCATCGTCAAGCGCGATGCCGGTCTTCTCGCCGAGACCGAAGGCGCGCGCCCATTTAGCGATCCGATCGACGCCTAGCTTCGGCCCCAGTTGATAGAAATAGGTGTCGCACGAGATGACCACCGCTCGATGCAGATTGACCATGCCGTGGCCGCCTTCCTTCCAATCACGGAAGTTGCGGTTGCCGAAGGGGAAAAAACCGGGATCCGAAATCGCCGTTTCAGGGTTGATGACCCCCTCTTCAAGACCCGCGATGGCCATAACGATCTTAAAGGTGGATCCGGGCGGAAATTGTCCTTGCGTAGCGCGGTTGCTGAGCGGCCGCAGTCGGTCCTTGACCAGCGCATTCCATTCGTTGCCCCTGATGCCGCGCGCGAACACGTTGGGATCGAAGGCCGGCGTGCTGGCGAGCGCCAAGACCGCCCCCGAGCGCACGTCGATGGCGACGATCGTTCCTTCTTTGCCGCTGAGAGCTTCGAAGGCGGCTTGCTGCAGTTGCCGGTCGAGGGTTAGATGCATGGTGTAGCCTGGTACGTTGTGCACTTCGTGCAGCACGCGCACGCGCCGCCCGAGCGCATCGACCTCCACTTGCTGCCCGCCGTTTTGGCCGCGCAGGATTTCCTCCCAGTGGCGCTCCAGCCCATAATGACCGATCTCGTCGCCGCTGCCGTAGCCTTGGGCCCTGAGCGTTTTTAACTGCTTGGAGTTTACTTCGCCGATGTAGCCGAGCACATGGGCGGCTGCCGGTCCGTCGGTATAATTGCGCCGCGGTCGCGCCCGCAAGCTGATTCCCGGGAGATCGAGCTGATGCGTCTCCACGGCGACGATCGTGGACCATTCGACGTCCCGCCCCAAGGTGATTTCATCGAAAGCCGCGCGGTTTTTGTTTTCCTGATAGATCTTCAATAAATCGTTCTCGTCCCATCTGAGATAACGCGCCAGCAGCCGCAGAGTTTCTTCGGGTTGATCGCTGTCCTCAGGCACGAAAAAAAGATCGAACGACGGCCGGCTATCCACCAGCAGTTGGCGCTGCCGGTCGACGATCATACCACGGGAGCCGGGCACCCGTTTGAGGCGAATGCGGTTGTTTTCCGATAGATACGTATAGCGCTCGCCCTCAAAAACTTGCAGGTACGTCAGTCTCGCGAACAGACTGGCGAACACCAGTACTAGAAGCACGTAAAGAAGAGTCGCGCGCCGCCTTAGCTCCGGCGCCCCGTCCTGCTTATTGATTGCGGTCAAGGCCATGGTCTTATTGCGCCGCCGGACCCGGTTTGGCAATCAGATTTTCGCTATGTTGGAGCAGGGCGAACATGAACGGCGCCAAAACCGCGGCGATCAAGGCTTCGCTGACGATGTACTTTATGGCGCCTTGCCAGAAACCTTCAGTGCTGAGAAAAACCACCCAGACCACAACCAGCCCCGCCCCTTTGATGACCGCGGCAAATAATACGATGATGGAGCTGACGATCGGATGGTGCAACCAGATCGATCGCGAACCCAAATAAACCGCCAGAAAGACCAGAGACATCGCAAAGGCATTCACGCCGAGCAATCGGCTCGAAACGATATCTACGGAATAGCCGAGCATGAACGAACCTAACGCAGCGCCGGCTGTCGGATGGTGCAACCCCCAGTAAACGCACAGCACCAAAATCAGATCGGGGACCACCGGCCCGACCGGCAAGAGCCTCTGCAAGCTCGTCTGCAGCACCACCAGGACAATGCCAAAGCCAAACAAAAGTAAGGAGACCTTCATGCTAATGGGCCAATGAATGCTTGACCGGCTCGGCTTCAGCTCCGACGACCAGAACTTCTTCGATCCTCGTCAACTGCACCGCCGGCAGCACTTCGATGGATTGAAACAGGCCGAGGCTCTGTTTGTTCACTTTGATGACCGTTCCGACCAGCAGTCCCTTGGGAAAAATCCCGTCGACGCCGGAGGTGATCAAGCGGTCCCCCACTTGAACGTCTTCGCTCCGTTTCATGTATTTTAAGACCGTGCCGTTATCGAGCGAACCGGAGACGATGCCGCGGCTGCGCGTGCGCTGAACCATGACATCGATGCCGCTGTTGGCATCGGTCAAAAGAATGACTTTAGCCGTGCGCGCGGTCACGGAAACAACTTTGCCGAGGACCCCGAGCGGCGTCACCACGGCCATATTTTTGTCCACGCCGTGGGCGCTTCCCTTATCGAGAATGCAGCCTTGAAACCAGCTGCTGGCGCTGTTGGCAATAATCGATGCGATTACCGGCTTGCCCGGCAGCTGAGCACGAAAATCCAGCAACTGTTGCAATTTGCGATTGGTCGCTTCGGCCTCGAGCAAGCGCTGCCGTTCAACCTCCAGAGCCTGGATGCGCTTGCGCAGGCGTTCGTTCTCGGCCTTATAGCCCGAAAGCGTCAGATAATTTTCTTGGATGCCGATGAGCCAATTGGTCGTGCCCTGAGCGACTACCTGCAGGGGCCGGATGAGCCACATCAAAAGCGCGCCGACCGGTTCGTTTGTCAGTTGTCCGCGCGCCGAGACGATCAGAATATAAAAGGATAACAGCAGGCAGAAACCGGAGCTTAATCCTATTTGATACTTACGCAGGAAAGCGAGCATGGAAGGCTAGATCCGCCTCGACAAGCAGAAGAGCTGGACAGAAGCCTAATGAACCGCAACCTCCCGCAAGAGCGAAATCTCGTCGAGTGCCTTGCCTGCGCCCATCACCACGGCGGTCAGCGGATCGTCCGCCATCATCACCGGCAGGCCGGTTTCTTCACGCAGTAAAATATCGAGATTGCGCAGCAATGAGCCGCCTCCGGCCAACACGATGCCGCGATCGACAATGTCGGAAGCGAGCTCGGGGGGCGTGCGTTCGAGGGATAGCCGGACCGCCTCGACGATCTGGTTGATCGGCTCCAGCAAGGAATCGCGAATTTCTTCGTCCGTGATGACGACGGTTTTCGGCACCCCGGCCACCAGGTCGCGCCCCTTGATCTCCATCGTCTGCACTTCGTCGCCCGGGTAAGCCGAACCGATGGTGATTTTGATCAACTCGGCGGTGCGCTCACCCACCAGCAAGTTGTATTTTCGCTTGATGAACTGGGCGATCGCTTCGTCCATTTTGTCCCCGCCCACCCGCACCGAGCGCGAGAACACGATCCCGGAAAGCGAGATGACAGCAACCTCCGTGGTGCCGCCGCCGATATCGACGATCATATTGCCGGTCGGTTCGGTGATCGGCAATCCGGAACCGATCGCCGCCGCCATCGGCTCTTCGATGAGATAGACTTCCCGAGCGCCCGCCGACTCGGCGGATTCGCGCACGGCCCGTTTTTCAACCTCGGTGATGCCGAAGGGGACACCGACGATGATACGCGGCCGGACCAACGTGCGCGGGTTGTGCACCTTCTGAATGAAATAACGCAGCATCGCTTCGGTAATTTCAAAATCCGCAATCACCCCGTCCTTTAGCGGCCGGATCGCCACAATGCTGCCGGGCGTGCGCCCCAACATGCGCTTCGCCTCGGCCCCCACCGCAAGAACTTTTTTGCCGCCGCGTTCATTGCGCTGCTGCACGGCCACTACCGACGGTTCGTTGCACACGATGCCTTGGTTTTTTACATAGATCAGCGTGTTTGCAGTACCGAGATCGATAGCGAGGTCGTTGGAAAAGACACCGAAGAGGGCATCCAACATCAGCAAACTCCTTTTTGTGGGGGCGGAAAAACCTTCAGCAGAGCGAAAATAACAGATTTGCCTGGAGCAAGCAAGTAAAGGAAAAAATTAGAGAAAATTCGTTTTAATCGAATCGGCGCCAGTTGCATTGAAGAGGGCCATTTTCTATCATGATGGGACTCTATCTACCCCTAAATACCGAAAGGTTCCTTGGCCCCATGCTGGATTTTTTACGCAAGCGAAAGCGCCATTGGATTATCGTTTTCTTTGTCTTCATCATCGCCGCGGTTTTTGCGTTGTTCGTCGGCAGCGGCAAAATCGGCGACTCCGGCTCGGGCGAGGTCGCCGAAATCAACGGCGAAACCATCAGCCAGCGCGAGTTCGCGCTCCATTATCAGCGCGCTATCGAGCGATATCGCGACATGTTCAAGGGCTCGCTCAACGAGGAGATGATCAAGGGATTGAACATCAAAGGCAACTTGGTGGAGGAGCTGATTCAGAAGAAGCTCGTCTTACAAGAGGCACGCAGTCTCGGCTTGACCGCAAGTGATGACGACGTGGCCCGTCAGTTGATGAAAGTGCCCGAGTTCCAGGTGGCCGGTCGCTTCAACAAGGATCAATATCTGCGCGTGCTGCAAGTCAATCGCCTTTTTCCGGTCCAGTTTGAGGAGGAGCAGCGCGATCAGCTCACGCTCACTCGTCTCTACAGCGTGATTCTCGATTCGGTCCAAGTCAGCGAGGCCGACGTGCGCGAGCGCTACCGGCTCGAGCACGAAAAGATCAACCTGAATTTCATCAAACTCAGCGCCAACGATTATCTGTCCGAGGTGAAGATTAACGACGATGATATCAACAAATTCTACGAACGAACCAAGGACTCGCTAAAGGAGCCTCTCAGACTGAGAATCGAGTATCTCGCCTACCCGTTTGAACGCTTCACCGGCGCCGTTCAGGTAAGCGAGAAGGAAATCGAAGACTACTACCAAGCGAATCAGAGCGCCAAGTTCCGCAAGCCCAAAGAAGTCAAGGTGCGCTACATTTCGCTTCGCCCCAAGCCCAATGACGACGCGCAAAAAAAATCGGAGCTGCGCGCGCGCGCCGAAACGATTGTCAAGGAAGCCAGAGCCGGAAAAGATTTCGCTCAATTGGCAAAGCGGGAGTCGGACGATCCCAGCGCCGCGAAGGGCGGCGATCTCGGCTGGATGACTCAAGGGCAGTTACCGCCGCAGTTGGCGCCGATCTTTGAACTGGAAAAGGGCAAGGTGAGCGATGTCATCGAGTCACCGAGCGGTTTTCAGATTGTCAAGATCGAAGACACGAAGGCGGAGAAAACCCCTACTTTGAAGGAAGCCACCGGCGAAATCATCGCCGCCTTGAAAATCGATAAAGCTAAACAGGAAGCCGGAAAAATTGCCGAGCGCGATCGCGAAAAGGCGCTCTCGGGAACGGATTTTGCGGCGCTGGCAAAAGAGAACGGCGCCACGACGGGAGTTACCCCCTGGCTCGCCAATGGCGAAGTCGCTCCTGAAATCGGCCAAAACCAAGAATTCTATAAAAGCGCTTTCAGCTTAAGCGGCAAAGAGCTGAGTCCGATCATCGGCGGCAGCGGCGCGTATTATTTGTTGCGGGTCAAAGAGCGTAGGGAGCCGAGCGTACCGCCGCTGGAAAATGTCCGGCCACAAGTCGAAAAAAACCTCCGCCAGTCGAAGGCCTATGAGTTGGCGCTGGAAAAAGGCAATGCCCTTCTTGAACAGCTCAAAAAGGAAAAAGACCTTGGCAAAGTCGCCGCCGCTAACAATGTGCGACTCGACGAGACCGGCTGGTTTCAGCGCAACGCGCCGCAGCTGCCGAAAATCGGCGATCTCCCCGATCTTCAAACCGCCGGCGGACTGACCTTGTCGGCGCGCAGACCGATCCCCGATCGGCTCTACACGCAGCGCGATGCCGCCTACCTGATTGCCTTCAAGCACAGCCAGCCCGCCGACATGGAACGATTTGAGAAGGACAAAGAAGATCTAAAGAAACAAGCGCTCGCCGAAAGCCGCCAACGGGCTCTGATCAAATTTCTCGAAAGCCTCAAGGCGAAAGCCCGCATCAGAGTCAACAACGCGTTTCTCGAGGCGAGCTAATTTGTGGACCGGCCTGGCGCATTGCAGATTGTCCTGGTTCGCCACGGCGCGACCGATTGGAACCTCGAACATCGCTGCCAAGGTTCCACCGACCGCGATCTCAGTGAAATCGGCTTGCGCCAGGCCGAGGAGATCGCCGGGCGCTTGCGTCACGAGACCATTCACGCCGTCTATTCAAGCGACCTCAAACGGGCGCGACGCACGGCCGAGCTGATCAGCGCGCATCACCGGCTTCCGGTGACCATCGACAAGCGTATACGGGAGCTTGATCACGGCCACCTCGAAGGCTTGACTTTTAGCGAAATTAAACAGCACTACGGCGACTTTCTCGCCCGTTGGCGCACCGAACCGGCGGAACTTGAGGTTCCCGGCGGCGAGCGCCTGGTCGACGTCGCCGAGCGCGCTTGGACCGGCTTGAAGCGAATCGCCGAGCGCCACACCGAAGCGCAAAAGATCGTCGTCGTCAGTCACAACTTTCCCATCGTCGGCATCGTCTGCCGCATCACCGGCACCCATTTAAATGACTACCGTCATTTCCACCTCGACCCTTGCGGCATGACGCGGCTAGAGCGCAGTTTAGACGGCCGCTGGCAAGTGACTCATATCAACGGCGACGAATTCGCCCATCACCGCGGACGAGTCATACCGACATGATGCTTCATTGATTTTTTTCCTCGCGCCCTTAAGTCCTTGGCGCGAGATATTCCGAACCTTCTTTCGGCTCCGCGGCCGGGGAACGGATCATGCCTCGCGCTGAGCAAACGAGCCGACGGCGACGAAAAGCGCCGCAAGCAAGAGATAACCGAAAAAAAACTCAGGCGCGGCCATCCAGCCGAAACGGTTGGCGATGCCGCCTGCGGTGAGATCGTACGCGTGGATGATTCCCAGGCCGGAAAGCGCCGCGGCGGCGGCGGCCCAAGCTCCGGCGCGGACGAATTTTCTCTCGATCAAAGCGACCCCGATGGCGGACAGAATCATCGAGGTAAAAATAAAACCCCGCTCTAAGGAAATCATTCCGTGAATCGCTAAACTCTCTTGCGTAAACTTTTCCAGACCCACCTCAAAGAGCGATTTTCCGGCGGCGCGGAGTCCGGTTTCCAGCATCAGCAATCCCCATCCTGCAAGCGCCGGCACAATGCCCAAGGCCACCGCCGGGGCGTGTTCTTTGGGCGTCTCTTGAAATGATTGTGCGACGATAATGATGCCGATGTAGAGGAGAATGCCGATGCCCGCTTCGAGGGGGATGAGCCCGAGCACCGCCTGAATCGTGCCGGTGAAACAGAGAAAACTGATGAAGACGCCGTTCAGTGCGGAATAGCCTGAACGCGCGCCGAGCCGCTTCCAACCGGGATGGCCGATATAGATGGTCGTCGGAAAAACGCTGCCGAACAATGCCGCCACCACCGATCCGATACCGTTGGCCATCAGTGAAGGAAAAGTTCTAAATCGGTCCCCCGCCGCTTCGGCACTCTCGATGTTCTGCAGCGACCCGACGACGTTAAAAATGCCCATCGGGAAAATGACCGAAAAATAATTTAGAAAGGTCGGATGCGTCAGTCCTTCCCAGAGCGCGGCTCCGCTGAATGCCGGCACTGCCAGGGAAGCGTGGATCGCCAGCCCCTTGATGTTCATCACGCCGAGCCCCCAGCCGAGCGCCGTGCCGACGGCGATCGCAACCATGCCGCCGGGGAGCCCGAGCGGCAATTTTTGATGCGAAAAGTAGGCGACAAAAATCACTGCCATCGGCACCAGCGCGACCAGCGGCCGGGCAAAAATTTTGAAGGTAAAATCCATCGCGATGAAGGTAATGGCGATGCCCGACAATGCCGAGAGAAGCGCCGCCCGCGGCGTGACCCGCCGCACGGTTTCGGCGACGAAAGCGCAGACAATTTCGATGACGCCGTTGAGAAAACAAGCCACCAAGCCGACTTTCCACGCCCAGATCGGATCTTTGGTTTCGAGATAGATCGGCAGCATGATGAAAAATACGAACGCGAAAAGACTCACCGTGTTGATGCCGTACGGCAGCGCCGTCACATCGTCGCGCCCGGTTTCGCGCGCCAACCGCCGCGCCTGCCAGGCGTAAAAAAAATTGCCGAATAGGATCGAGATCGCCGCGCCGGGAAGAATCGTGCCGAAGATATAGCTGTCCGGCAGGTGAATCAGCTCGCGGCACAGGCCGACGATGAGAATCAACTGAATCAGATTGTCGATCATCAAACCAAAAAAGCCGTCGAGATCCTTGCGCACGAACCAGGGCGGATGATTAAAAGTGCTCTGAGCCATAGATTGAAAGTCCGGAGTGAATTTCCGGCAATGTAGCCGTCACAACTCTGCGCTGTCAAATGAACCGCTTGGAGAAAGTGAGGAGATCATCACAGGTTGCATGCATGCCGCGAGACTGTTTCATGGACGCCCCAAGCCCGGAGGAAAGTGTGCCCGCCTTCAGCGCCGGCCGAGGTCCTGCGCCAGCTCAATCAAATGTCCGTCGGGGTCGCTCACATAGGCAGTTCGTTGGCCCCAAGACCGGTCGGTCGGCGGCACCGCCGGGCGAGCGCCGAGCGCCACCACCTCACTGAAAGCCGCATCGACGTCAGCGACTTTGAAGCCGATCTCGAAACCCGGCGAATTGGTATCGGGCGCATCGAGCGGCTTTGCCAAGATCTTGCTCATGGCGCTTCGCGCATAAAGCGCCAGGCGCGTGACACCGGTATCGAACTGGGCGTACTCTCCCGCCCGATGGCCCAGACGAAGTCCCAAGACTTCGGTATAAAACCGCAGCGCCCGGTCCAGGTCCTCGACAATCAAGACGACATAGTCAGGCGTGTTAAGCTGCACGATTGATCTTATTTTATTGAGCTGCTCAATTTAATGCTCTATCCAACTGGAGCTGTTCGCAGAACGGCTTTTCACACAGATTGTATTCCCGCTCGATCTTCATAGCGCGAGCGCTGCGTAAAATGGCGCGAGTCATGTCGCAGCTTGTCGCAAGTTCTGTCGCGAATCTGTCGCAAGTTTTCATAAGAGCTTGTACTCAAGCCGGTTTGTGGCGCTGGTCGCAGCATCCAGACCTTCCTGACGGAGCCGATCGGCGGCCCAATAAAGATGACGCTCGAGTTTTGCGAGTGAAAGCTTAGGCATGAATCTTCAATAGTGAATTTTCGCGATTCTACGCGATTCACCGGCAATTGGGCAAGGCAGTAATGACGCCGCTGACGCCGAGCGGGAATCGGCTAGTCTTGAATGCTTAAAGGGTGGAAGCTAAGAGTATGTGAGTATGTCGGCGCTGATTTACCGAAACCTTGGCCGCTTGGAATATCGAGCAGCGCTTGAGCTGCAGGAAGACCTCGTCGCGGCAAAGCACCGTCAGCAAGCACCCGACATGCTGCTCTTCGTCGAGCACCCGCACGTTTACACCCTCGGGCGAGGCGGGAAAGAAGCGCATGTTCTTGCGCCTGCCAATGTGCCGGTTTATCGCACCAGCCGGGGCGGCGATGTGACTTACCACGGTCCCGGCCAGCTCGTGGTCTATCCCATCATCGATCTGCGCTCGAAGCTGCGCAAAGACGTGCACCGTTATGTTCGCAATTTGGAAGCGGCGGCGATCCTGACGTTGCAAGATTTTGGCATTGACGCCGTGCGCCGGCCTCCCTTCACCGGGATTTGGATCGGCGACAAAAAGATTGCCGCCATCGGCATCGCGGTGCGCCGATGTATCAGTTTTCACGGACTCGCCCTCAATGTGAATCCTGATCTGAGTTACTTCGGACGCATCATCCCGTGCGGACTCGCTTGGGCCGAGGTGACTTCGATGCAAAGTGAACTTGGTGAAGAATATAGCCTAGAAACCGTTAAAGATCGTTTTCTCCACCACTTTGCCGGGATTTTTGGCTACGCCGACGTTAGGCGGTGGGACTTGGCCGAGGAGCGAGGATGGAGGCTGGAGGATCGCTATTCTCAATCCTCGGTCCATGATTCTCGTTTTGCCCCGGCGGTTAAACCCGAAACCCGGAACCCGAAACCCGAAACGATCTAAGCCATGCCTCGCCATCATCCCGACTGGATCAAAGTCAAAGCGCCGGGAAGCCCCAATTACCTGCGCCTCAAACGCCTCATGCGCGAAAAAAATCTCCACACGGTATGCGAGGAAGCCCGCTGTCCGAATATCGGCGAGTGCTGGGGCAACAAAACGGCGACTTTTTTAATCCTCGGCGACACCTGCACGCGGGGCTGCCGCTTTTGCGCCATCGATAAGGGCAAACCCGGGGCGCTCGATCCCGAGGAACCGCGCAACGTCGCGCTCACGGTCAGAGAACTCGGCCTCCATCATATTGTAGTGACATCGGTCAATCGCGACGACCTTCCGGATGGCGGCGCATCGCACTTCGCCCAGACCGTCTTCTGGATCAAGCAGCTCAATCCCGCCATCCGCGTCGAGCTGCTGATTCCCGATTTCGCCGGCGATCTTGAAGCCGTCGCGACGGTGGTGAACTCGGGCATTGAAATTCTTAACCACAACATCGAAACGGTGCCGCGCCTCTACGGCAAAGTCCGCCCCGGACACAGCTATCAATGCTCGCTCAATATTTTGCGCCACGCGAAAAAGATGCGCTCCGATTTGCTGACCAAATCCGGTTTCATGGTCGGCGTCGGCGAATCTTGCGACGAGATCAAGGCGACCTTGCGCGACTTGAGAGATAGCGATGTCGACATCGTCACGATCGGCCAGTATCTCCAACCGTCAAACCGCCAGCTAAAGCTTGAACGCTATGTGGCGCCGGAAGAGTTTGGCGAATTTAAGGTTGAAGCAGAAAGACTTGGCTTTCACCACGTCGAGTCCGGGCCGCTCGTGCGCAGCTCGTACCACGCGTGGAGCCATGTGTGAACTAGTTTAACCGGAGTGATGGAATAATCGAATGATGGAATAATTGGAGTGATGTCCGAAACCCAGAACTCCAGTGCTCCGACACTCCACTCCAATAGGCTCTAGCAAGGAGGGGATCGACGATGAAAGTCCTGCGCCTGCGCTCATGGAATATTCATGCCGATAATCTCGATGAGATGGCGCGGTTTTACAAGACTGCGCTGGGCGCGGAAACAACCGCACAGCAAACTATCGCCGGCGTCAAAGTTTTCCGCCTGCGCGCCGGCGAGACGGGTATCGGCTTGTTCGACGCAGCGGAACGGCGCGCGCCCGGCGTGCCGCATCATACCTTCGATATCGAAGGGCCCGGTGATCCGCAGCAGCTGGTCAGAGAATTAGAAGCCAAGGGAATTAAGACCGACGGCGTGCGCATGCACGGGCAAGGACCGGGTTACTCGGTCTACATGATCGATCCGAGCGGTAACCGCATCGAATTGTCGAAAGATTAGCGGAGCTCTAACTTCCCGCCAGTTTTGCCGCGAGCCAGCGCGCCGTGCGCAGCAGTCTCGCATCGCCGTCGCGCGGCCCGACGAGCTGTACGCCGATGGGCAGGCCGCCCGTGCTCTCAAGCAGCGGTAGCGTGATGCAAGGCATGCCGCAAAGTGTCCAGAGGGTGCAGAATGCCGGGTCGCCGGTGGATGCGAGGCCCTTCGGCGCGCCGCCCGGCGCAGCCGGAGTGAGGATCGCGTCGTAGCGCTGTTCGAAGAGTTCCACGAAGTTTTCGTGCAACGGCGCGATCTGGCGCAGCGCACGCTGATACTCGAAAGCGCTCACGGCGCGGCCATGCTCGAGTTGCTTGAGCAGCGGCTCGGAAAGGCGCTCGCGGCCGCCGCTCCAAGCGTGTGCCAGATTAATCGCCATCTCTGCGCTCATGATCGTCTGATGCCACTGCCAGGCCTCCGATGCCGAGGAAAAAAGTTCCACTTCCTCGACAAGGGCGCCAAGTTGCTCGATCAGCTCGGCGAAACCTTCCTGAGTTTCTTTGTCGGCGCGCTCCCACATCGGCGTTTTGATAAAGGCGAACATCGGCTCGAGCGGCGGCTCCTCGGCGGCCATCGCTCCAAATGGAATCTTGGCTCGGGGCCGGGTATCGGGATCATTCTGATCGAACCCCATCAGCTGCTCGCAGAGCAGCGCGACGTCGTCGATGGAGCGGGCAAAAAGACCAACGTGATCGAGAGTCCGTGAAAGCGGTGAAACTCCGTGCCGCGAGATCAGCCCGTGGCTTGGTTTGAAACCGATGACGCCGCAGTAGGCCGCCGGACGAATCGTAGAGCCGTTGGTTTGGCTGCCGATCGCCAGCGGCACCATGTTCGCTCCAACCGCGGCCGCCGAGCCGCTCGAAGAACCGCCCGGCGTGTGTTCGGGATTCACCGGATTGCGGGTTTTGCCCGGCGAAAAATAAGCGAACTCGGTGGTCACGGTTTTGCCCATGATGACGGCACCGGCGCTGCGTAGAAGCGATACCACGGTCGCATCCCGCGACGGCGTCCGCCCGGCGCAAAGGACCGAGCCGTTTTCCGTCGGCATGTCGGCGGTATCGAAAATATCTTTGATGCCGACGGGCACGCCGTGCAGCGGCCCAATCGGTTTGCCTTCGAGGCGAAGCTGATCGAGAGAGCGCGCTTGTCTCAGCGCGTGATCGCGGTCGAGAAACGCCCAGGCTTGAACCGCGGGCTCGCTTTGCTCGATGCGCGCCAAGCAGGCTTCGACCATTTCCTCGGAGGAAATCAGCCCGTCGCGCAGCAGGCGCGCCGCCTCAGTGGCTGTGAGTAGGTGAAGATTGGTCAAATCCATCCGGAGAATGCCGGAGTGATGGAGTACTGGAGTGCTGGGACGAACCCATTACTCCATTATTCCAGTAACCATTACTCCATTTCTTTAATTTCCATACAAAAACTCGGGCAGCCAAAGCGTCATGCCTGGCCAGGCATACATCAACACGAGGCAGAGAACGACGATCAGCATGTACGGCATCATACCGGCGAAGATCTGATTCAGTGTCACGTGCGGTGGCGAGACGCCTTTCAAATAGAAGGCCGACATCGCTACCGGCGGCGACAAAAAAGCCGCCTGGAGGTTGACCGCCACCATGGTGCCGAACAAGATCGGGTCGACATTGAAATGGCTCAGCAGCGGGATGAAAATCGGACAAAAAATCACGATGATCTCCGTCCACTCAAGCGGCCAGCCGAGGACGAAAATAATCAGCTGCGAAACAAAGAGGAAGCCGAGCGGCGAGAGATTCATGCCGAGCACCCAGCGCTCGATCAGGCCCTGGCCGCCGTGCAACGCAAACACGCTGGAGAACAGCGCCGACCCGACAAACAGCCAGCAGACCATCGCCGTCGTCTTGGCCGTGAGAAAGGTCGCTTCTTTGAGATTTCGCCTGAGTTCCGCCGATTTCGGCAAGAACTGTGCGAGCGGCCCGGCGGTGCCGGCAAAGGTGGCGCCGAGCGCTGTGGCCACCACCAGCTCCGCCGTTTCATTGCGTCCGAGCCCGAGGAAAAATCCACCGACTGCTCCGGCAAGGCTCCACCAGCCGCATGCGCGCGGGTACTGTACCATGACCGCGAGATAAAGCGCGCCCAGCGCGCCGACCGCGGCGGATTCCGTTGCGGTACAGATACCCAGGAGAATGACGACCAAGACAACGATCGTTAAGAGGCCGAGCGGAACGACAGAGATCACCAGCTCTTTGAGAATCTCGAACTGTTCGCCGTCCATGCGCCAGTAGTAGTAGCCGAGGAGTAGTGCCGATAAAGCGGCCAAGCCCCCAAACCAGGCAAAAAAATCTCCTGGAATCTTGCCGCCGGAGCCAGGCGGGGCCGCTTCGCCGAGTGAGCTCATCTCTTGGGCCGGCGCATCAGCCGGGAGTTGCGTATCGGTAGATTCCACGGTTGTTTCCGCCGCGCCCAATTCGACCGGTTTTTCCGCAGCAGGTTCTTGGGCGAGGCCCAACTGTTGCGGCTTGTCGGCCGCTTCGGGCCCGGGCAAAACCGGCACGGCCGGCGCAATCACCGAGCTGCCAACCGGTGCCGCATTGTAAATCACCACGTACCACCAGGTTCCCGCGAAGGCGCCAACGGTAAGCGCCAACGGTACCATCAGTGCAAGAAAGTTGTTGACGATAAATCCGTAGTGCAACGGTTTGCCGTCCGGTCCGCTTGCGCCGCGCAGTTTCCCCGGCCGCCACAAGAGTGTGGTCAAGCCGTCGAACACGCGCCTTGACGCGCCCCGTTCGACGCGCTGCAGCCATTCCGGCACCGCGACGCGATATTGGTCGGGCGCCAGTTTGGGCGCGATTTTAGGATTGATGATCGCCCAGCCCAGAATGTAGACCAGATACAGGAAAGTTAGAAAAAAACCCGGCAACATCGCCGCCGCGTAAAGTTTGACGATCGATTGACCGGCTACCGCGGCGTAGACGATGAGCATGACGGAAGGAGGAATGAGAATGCCGAGGGTGCCGCCCGCCGTGATCGCGCCCGAGGCCAGCCGCACGTCGTACCCCGCATTGAGCATCGGCCGCATGGCGATCACCCCCATCAGCACCACCACCGCCCCGACGATCCCCGAGGCGATTCCCCAAAACGCGCACACCAGAAGCGTGGTTACGGCCAGCGACGCCGGCACGCGGCGAAAGGCTAACTGGACGCTGTGAAACATCCGGTCCACCAGAGCCGCCCGCTCCATGACGTAGCCCATGAAAACAAATAGCGGCACCGACAGCAGAGTGTCATTGACCATAACGCCGTAGGTGCGCTGCACCATCAGATCAAAGATCTTGTTTTCCCACCAGTGCTCGATCGGATTCCAGAAGGCGATGGCGCCAAAAACCATCCCCAGGCCCACGAGCGTGAAGGCAGTGGGAAACCCCATCATGATGGCGATCACGATGAGTCCGAGCATGATGAGACCGAGTACCGGATCGCTCATGTTTGCTTCTCTTTGTCCAGTTCCACGGCGCTGCGATGGCGCGCCGCCTCGTCGATGGCATGGGCCGATTTCATGGTGGCGAGGCGGGATTCCTCGTCTATAAATTCGCTGTGCGAAAGCTGCGTCTCGACGACGTCGATTTCCTCGACATCTTCCAAGCGGGACGGCCACGCTCCGGTTCGGATGCACAGCACGCAGCGCAATATTTCCGCCACTCCCTGGAGCATCACCAGCGCTCCCGCGACCGGAATCACCGATTTAAAGTGATAGATCGGCGGCCCTTCGGCGGTGACGGTCGAATGCTCGCCAATGCGCCAAGACTCGGCGGCGTAACCGTATCCCGCATAGATCAGCGCAAGGATGCCGGGAAAAAAGAACAGCAGGTATAACGATAAATCCAGAACGGCTTGAGCGCGCGGTTTTAAATAGATATACACGAAGTCGGCGCGCACATGGCCGGCGAGCGCCAGCGTGTAGGCGCCGCACATCATGAACAGCGTGCCGTAGATCATGTTGTTCAAGTCGAAAATCCAGGCGGTCGGCGCGTTCAAGATGTAGCGTTTGAACACCTCAATCGAGACCACGACGGTCAGCGCCACGATCAGCCAGGCAAAGGTCTTGCCGACCCAGTAGCTGATCTGGTCGACGAATCGGAGCAGCGAGCGCGCACTCATCGGCGGACAAAAAAGCCAGCCATCCAGTTTTCCCGGATGGCTGGCCGTGGAACGAATCCGATTAGAAGATGTTTAACCTTTCTTAGCGGCTGGCGCTGTAGGTTTGGCTGCCGGTCTGCCGAAATAATGATTGTACGCCATGACCGGGGTTACTTGCGTGTCGAGATACCACTTTACGGCGCGCTGGGCAAATTGGCGTTGCGAGGCTTCGATCTCTTTGAACATGGGATTCTCGGCTGCCTTCTTCGCCGCGGCCTGATCGTACACCACCAGCTGCCTTTGCAACACGGCCGCCGGCGTCCTGAAAAATCTGACCTTCTCCTTGGTCTGCATTTCGAGGTAGTCTTTGGAGTAGCGGTCGATCGCTTTCCACGACATATCCGCCGATGCCGCCTCGACGGCATATTCGATCAGCGCCTTCATCTTGGCTGGAAGGGCGTCGTATTTGGTCTTGTTGAATAGGATCTCAAACTGCTCGGCGTTCTGATGATAGCTTTGCAGCATGCAGACCTTCGCAACATCGGGAAAACCGAGGACCCGGTCCGACGATGCGTTGTTGAACTCCGCGGCATCGAGTAGCCCGCGGTCCATCGCGGGTACGATTTCGCCGCCCGGCAGCGCATTAACCGCGGCGCCCAAACCGGTGAACACATCGATGGAGATGCCCACCGTGCGAAATTTGAGCCCTTTGAAATCTTCCACCTTCTCGATGGGCTTCTTGAACCAACCGAGCGGCTGGGTCGGCATCGGCCCGTAGGGGAACGACACCACGTTGGCGCCGATGGAATTGTAGAGCTTGTTGAGCAGTTCCTTGCCGCCGCCGTATTTGTGCCAGGCGAGCAACGTGTTGGCATCCATGCCGAACGCGGGACCGGAACCCCAGAGCGCCAGCGCGGTTTGTTTGCCGTAATGATACACCAGCACGCCATGACCGCCGTCGAGCGTCCCTTTCGACACCGCATCGAGCAGACCGAAAGCCGGCACCACCGCGCCGGCGGGCAGCACTTCGATTTTGAGATCGCCGCCGGTCATGTCGTTGACCTTTTTGGCGAAGTCGTTGGCATACTCGTGAAAAATGTCCTTTGCCGGCCAAGTACTCTGCCAACGCATGCTAATGGGCCCGGTCTGTCCCTTGGCGATCATCGGAAAACCCAACGCCGCGGCGCCGCCCGCCGCCATCGCCGCTTTCAAGACATTTCTGCGCGAAACTTTTTTCGCTTCCTGCCGCTCGCCTGGGTCAGACATAAGCTCCTCCTCGCAGATTGGATGTTGCCAATCTATATTACAGTTCAACCGATCTCGTCAATTAGTATCGACCGCGGTTGACACTCCGTTTTGCCGTCGTATACGGTTAATCAGCGTGCGGAGCTCAGCCGATGAATAAAACCGAACTGGTGTCCGAACTGCGTCGCATCGTCGGTTCGCGCTACGTTCTCGTCGAGAGGGAAGATGTCGTCGTCTACGAGCAAGACGGCTCCATTTTTCAAGTCATGCCGGAGCTCGTAGTGGTTCCCGGCAGTGCCGAAGAAGTGGCGCGAGTGGTCAAGGCTGCGCGCTCGGCGAACGTTCCGATTGTCCCGCGCGGGTCGGGGACGGGACTCGCCGGCGGCGCCGTGCCGGCGGAAGGCGGTATCATTCTGTCGCTCGCAAGGCTCAATCGCATCATCAAAATCGATTTTGCCAATCGTGTCGCGGTGGTCGAACCGGGGGTCATCAATCTTGAAGTGACCAAGGCCGTAAGCAGGGAAGGTCTTTTCTACGCCCCCGATCCGAGCAGTCAGGCGGCCTGCTCCATCGGTGGTAACGTGGCCAATAATTCCGGCGGCCCGCACACCCTTGCTTACGGCGTGACGACCAATCATGTGCTCGGCCTCGAAGTTGTGCTGGATGACGGCAAGGTCGTCTGGCTCGGCAGCGCTGTTCCTGATACGCCCGGTTACGATCTATGCGGCGTCTTCGTCGGTTCGGAAGGCACCCTCGGCGTGGTGACCAAGGCGATCGTCAAACTCATGCAATCTCGCGAATCGGTCCGCACCCTGCTGGCAATCTTCGACGATATGGACCGAGCCACCAAGACGGTTGTGGACATTACCGCCGCGGGCATCATCCCCGCCGCTCTGGAAATCATGGATCAGACCACCATCGAAGCGGTGGAGCGCGGCGCTCCCGTGGGTCTGCCGCGCGATGCGGCCGCCGTGCTCATCGTCGAAGTGGAAGGGCTAAACGAGCATACCGACATTTCGATCGAACTGGCGCGCGGCATCTGCCAACGAAACGGCGCCCGACAAGCGCGGATTGCCGAAGATGAAACCGAGCGACAACTCCTCTGGAAGGGTCGCAAAGGGGCCTTCGGATCGATGGGCGCCCTGGCGCCCAATTACTACGTGCAAGACGGTGTCGTGCCGCGCAGTCAATTGCCGGAAATGATGCGCCGCATTGCGGCAATCAGCCGGCAGTTTGATCTCAGGATCGCCAACGTGTTTCACGCCGGCGACGGCAATTTGCATCCCAACATTCTCTTCGATATGCGCAACCCCGGCGAGCTCGAGCGCGTCGTCGAAGCCGGCGCCGCCACCCTGCGTGCCTGCGTCGAGCTCGGCGGCAGCATTACGGGCGAGCACGGCGTCGGCCTGGAAAAAAAGGCTTATCTGACTCTGTTATTCAATGAGGCCGATCTCGGAGCGATGAACCGTGTGCGCAAGGCTTTCGATCCAGACAGCCGCTTCAATCCGGCGAAAGTATTCCCGGCCCCGGCCAGCTGCGGCGAGATTCACCTCGAACCCGCTAAAATTCCGGCGGGGTTATGGATTTAACAATTTCGTTTCGAGTTACGAGTTCTGGGTTTCGAGTTCCCAACCCGAAACCCGTAACCCGTAACCTGTAACCCGAAACAGGTCGTACTTGGAACCAACACCTCCGCGCACGGACACACCGAAGCTTCCGAGCCTCGATCTCCCCGAACTACGCCAATGCATCCATTGCGGCTTGTGTTTGAATCATTGCCCGACCTATCGCGTCACCGGGCTCGAACCGGAATCACCGCGCGGTCGAATTCACCTGGTGAAGGCGGCCGCCGAAGGCCGCATCGAGCTGAACGACCGGTTTAAAGAACACCTTTACCTTTGTCTGCTCTGCCGCGCCTGCGAAAGCGCCTGCCCGTCCGGCGTGCGCTACGGGCGCATCGCGGAAACCGCGCGCGAGCACCTCGGCGCCCCGGCTACCAAGACGGCCGGAAAGATTTTAAATCTGGTTTTCACCCGGATTTTACCCAATCCAGACGCGCTGAGATGGTTGTTTGCGCTGTTGCGCTTGTACCAACGGAGCGGGCTGCGGAGAATCGTGCGCCCGCTGCTGTCTAACAAGCTACGCGGGATGGAAGCGATGTTGCCGGCGATACCGAAACCATTCTTTTACCCTCGAGCGAACCTCTTGGCGGCCGGCAGTTCGCCCCGCGCTCGCGTCGCGATGCTTAACGGCTGCGTGATGCCTTTGCTCTTCGCGGATGTCAATGCCGCCACCGTCCGCGTGTTGCAAAAAAACGGCTGCCAAGTGGTTTTTCCGCCGCAACAGGTCTGCTGCGGCGCGCTGAACGTGCACAACGGCGAGCAGGTCGTCGCTAAAAAAATGGCGCGCCAGAACATCGACGCTTTTCTGCACGCGGACCGGGAACAAAAAATCGATGCCGTCATCGTCAATGCCGCCGGCTGCGGCGCGGCCATGAAGGAGTATGACTTTTTGCTGCGGGACGACCCGGCATACGCTGAACAGGCGCGGCGGCTGAGCGCGTTGGTTAAAGATGCTGGCGAATTCCTCGCCGATCTCGGCCTGGCCGGAAAATTGGCGCCAGTCAATTTGACGGTTACGTACCAGGATCCCTGCCATCTCGCGCATGGACAAAAGATTCGCCGCCAGCCGCGCCAGCTCCTGCAGGCGATTCCCGGTCTCAGGTTGATCGAGATGGAAGGCTCCGATCGCTGCTGCGGCAGCGCCGGCATTTACAACCTTACCCATGCAAGCATGTCGCAGCGTCTGCTCGAGGAGAAGATGCGCTCGATCGGCGCCGTACCCGCACAGGCCGTGGTGGCGCCCAATCCGGGGTGCATGCTCCAGCTCGCCTACGGCGCCAAGCGTTACGGCCCCAATCTGCCGGTTTACCACTTGATGGACCTGCTCGACCGCGCTTACCGCGCAGCCGAAGGCGCGTCCGAAAATGAATCTTAGCCGCCCGCAACTCGTTAGCCGGTTTCGCGACGTCTTCGAAGCCGACCTGCTCCGCGCCGAGCCGGAGGCTTTGGCAGCTCATTCGATCGCCGGAAAGCCGCCGGCGCTTGTTTGTTCGCCGGAAACGGCTGAACAAGTTTCAACGGCCCTGCTCATCTGCGCGGCCGCTCAGGCGGCGGTGGTGCCGTGGGGCGGCGGCACCGCGATGGCGGTTGGAAACCCGCCGAGAGACGTCGATGTGATCATCTCGACCAAGCGCTTGAACCGTATCATCGAACATGATCACGCCAATCTAACCGTGACAGCGCAAAGCGGCGCCGTCGTCTCGGCTCTGCAAAGCGCGCTTGCCGCGCACGAACAATTTCTGCCGTTCGATCCGCCGTTTCTCGATCGCTCCACCATCGGCGGTGTGATCGCAGCCAACCTCAACGGACCCCGGCGAGGCAGTCTCGGCAGCGTGCGCGATCTCGTCATCGGTGTGAAAGCCGTTCTGAGCAGCGGCGAACAAATAAAAGCCGGCGGCAAAGTCGTTAAAAACGTCGCTGGCTACGACATGTGCAAACTTTTTACCGGCTCCTTGGGGACCCTGGGACTGATTATCGAGGCGACTCTGAGAGTGGCGCCCCTTGCGGAAGAGAGCGCGACAGCGGTGGCGCGAGGGAATGCGACCGAGCTGCTGGAGCTGGCACAGAAGCTCGATCAGGCGAAGTTGCTACCCAGCGCGGTTTTTCTCACCAAGGGCGCCGTTGAACCAAACTGGCTTCTGGCGGCGCGCTTCGAGGGCTTTGGCCCGAGCGTCGCGCGCCAGGTGAGTGCATTCGATTCGTTGGCCCAACGAACCCGCCTGGAGATTGAAATCCGTGGGGCTCGGTCGGACCGCGAATTTTGGCGCGCGCTGGCCGACTTGCCGCTGCAAGCAAATCGTTTGATCTACCGGATGACCGTGCCGCCAGCCTCGATCAAGCTAGCGCTCAACGAAGTGGAAAAGTTATTCCCTAATCTCCTAGCGCTAAGCGCTGATGTCAAAATCGGCACTTTGTGGATTGTTCTGCCGGCGAACGGGGGCGGTTCCAGCCACTTCGAAAAAGTGCTTTCACTGGCGCAAGGACATCAGGGGCATGCGATTCTCTTCGCTGCTCCCGCCGAGGAAAAGATTGGTATTGACGTGTGGGGACCGTCGCCGCCGACGATTGGCCTGATGCGCGAAATCAAGAGCCGCTTTGATCCGAGAGAAATCTTGAACCCCGGCAGATTGATCGGCGGCATCTAGGCTTTGTTTTGGGGCAATCGCCAGAAAATGAAAATTACCGGCGGCGATGATCTGCGATCAGAATACGCGGACGACCCAGTCTGTCAGCCAATTGTCCACGCCCCAGGCTGCGCTGCCGCGAAAAACGAAATACAAAGCCGCTGCCACGAATACCAGGTTGTCGCGCAAGCCGACTTCATGAGCGTGATATGCTTGTCTATCAAATGAGCGAAAGTAATTTCGCGCCTTTTCGTCCTCGACCGCGGCGATCACGACCGGCGCCATCGTCGGCAAGACCTTCAGCCAGTGAAAATGCAGTGCAAACGTCGGCACGAGAAAAATAATGATCATGATGGCGCAGATCGATGTCTGTATTCCCGCCGCCAAACCGAAACCGCCGACAACCATTAGGAAAGTCGCCATAAAGCCGAAAAAGGTTGCCCCTTTGGGAAACAGGATGCTCGCAGTGTTGACCGGATTGGGCCAGCGCCGGATGTTGCTCAAACCGCTGATCAGCATCCGCCAGCCGAGAATTAGCCGCAGTCCCGCTTCCGCCACTAATACGAACGAAGAATTTTCCAATGGCACCCCCTGATCAACGACCGACTGTACCGATAACTGTTCACGGATCACTGATTACTGTTTTCATGGTTGTGATTGCCTTCCGAAAGACTTTTTGCCTCGAATGACTCCTCTTGTTCAACCAAATGCGCCGCACTATATGCAGGCCCGTTCATTGCGGTCAAATCGAACCCCTTGGGCCAGCTTTTCGGACCCAATCGCCTGACCCCTGTGTTTGATCCGTTCAACTTTGCCGACCCCGAATCGCGCAGAGCACCGGCAAAATGCCTCGTTCCGATTGTTTCTGCCAACAAGTTCCCTTAGAATACCGCGCGTCGGCGTTGGCACTAGGGTTGCTCTTTAGCGGCGCTGCCGGTATAGAGGTAACAATGAAGCACACAAAACTACGGCTGGTGTTAATTTTGATCGGGCTTCTGTCCCTGCTTCCCGCAAATGCCAGAGCTCAACAAGAAACCGACTATCGAAATCCATTTCCGCTCCCGGCGGGTCTCGAGTCCGCAGTCGAGTTTTGGAAAAAAATCTTCAGCGAATACGGTCTTGCCCAGCTGGTGTATTTCGACCCCGACGATCCAGCGAGAATTTATGAAGTCGTCGAGGTCGGCGAAGAAAGCCGCTCCAATCAGTATATCAACAGCGAACGGGCTCGCATCGCCGAGGCTCATGGCGTTGATATCGAGCGCGTTAAAGCGCAGCGCGGCATCAAAGAACGAACCGCGGCTGGCATCAAGCGCTCCGGCCGCTACCTGGCGCAGATTCAGCAAATTTTTCGCGACCGCGGCTTGCCGCCGGAGCTGAGCTATCTGCCGGTGGTGGAATCGTCGTACGACATCTATGCGCGTTCATCGGTGGGCGCCCTCGGCATCTGGCAGTTCATGCCGAGAACAGGCCGCGAATACATGCGCGTCAATGCCGCCGTCGACGAGCGGCGAGATCCCCTCGAATCGACGCGCGCCGCTGCCGCCTATTTGAAACAAGCCTACGAAACCCTCGGCAACTGGCCCCTGGCGATCACCTCTTATAACTACGGTCAAGGCGGCATGGCCCGCGCCGTCGCGGCCGTCGGCTCGGATAACCTGGTCGACATCATCCGCTCTTATCAACATCCCTATTTTGGTTTTGCGCCGAAACATTTTTACGCCGAGTTTCTCGCCGCCGTTGAGGTCGCCGGTAATTTGCCCAAGTACTTTCCGGGACTGGAACTGGATGCCCCGACGCCGCTCCAAGAGCGCGAATTGACAGCCAACACCTCTTTGGCCGCGCTGGTGAATTCTACTGGCTTGAGTCGGGACGAATTGCTCGCTTGGAATCCGGCATTGAGCTCTTCGACCCGGATGGTTCCCGCTGGATACCGCGTCAAACTGCCGTTGGATCGTAATAGCGAGCCCCTTGTCACGCTGGCGCAAGCACGGCAGAGCGCGCCGTTGTCGAGGCGCGCGCCGGTTAAAGTAGCCTCCGAGACGCCTCGGCGAGCCGCCGCTCAGGTGGTGCACCACCGAGTGAAGCGCGGTGAAACGCTCTTCCAGATAGCCAAACGCTACGGCGCATCGGTGCAGAACATCCTTCAAGCCAACGGTTTGCGCCAAGCCCACTTGGTCAAGGTGGGGACAACGCTGGTAATTCCGAAAATCTAAGGCCAAAAATTTCCTAGCTCGAAAGGCCGAGTCGGCAGCACCGTACTCGGCCTTTCTGTTTTTTGGCAATAACCATCCTTCAACTTTCCCAGTCGATATCCCGCTACGCGCGTTGACAAGGTTTTGACCCGCTGGTTATAGTCGGCGCGTGAAACGCTCAGCCTACGTCCGTTTGATGAAAGGCGGGTCATCGCTACGGCTCTCCCGCCTGATCGGCGTGTTAATCGTAGTGGCGCACTTGCACGCGCCGATCTCAGCCCAGGAACCCCAGCGCGTGCGCATGGCTTACTCTGCTTTCAGCGTATCGTTTCTAAATCTGTTTGTCGCTCGGGACGCCGGCCTGTTCAAAAAACACGGACTCGCGCCGGAGTTGATTCAGATGGCCGGACCGCTGCCCGTCGCTGCCCTGGCGGCGGGCGAAATCGATTATCTTACCGGTTATACCACCGGTATCGTCGCCACCGGCCAGGGGGCGCCGCTCAGAGGCATTTTGATCGCCTTAAGAAAGCCGCCTTTTTACCTGGTTGCGGAGCCCAGCATCCAGCGCCTGGCGGATCTGAGCGGCAAACGCGTCGGCGTCGATCGCATCGGCAGTTTGCAGCACTTGATCGTGCGCCTGTTGTTGCGCCAGAACGGGGTTGATCCGGAGAAGGCGATTTTTACACAGACCGGCTCCGTCTCCAATACGGTGACCAGCCTCGGCCAAGGAGCGGTATCCGCGGCAGTTCTCTCTGGGCCTCACAACGTGATCATGGCTCAAAAAGGATTTCGCCAGCTCAGCGCTGCGGACGAACTGCCCATGCAGTTTCCTACCAGCGGCCTGGTGGTGAACGAGAACAAGCTCAAGACCGAGGCGCCGCGGATCAAAAGCGTCATCCGCGCGATGCTCGATGCCGCGGCTTTTTGCCGCAAGGAAAAATCATGGATGGTAACTTACATCGGCAACAAATGGAGCGTCGAGCGTAAAGTCGCCGAAACCGTTTATGAACAATGGCTCTCGATTCTCACGCCGGAGGGCAAGATCGCAATCAAGGAGATGCAGGAGTATTTCGATCTGGCCTATAATCAAAAGCAAATCCCGGCCCCGATCAACGTCGCGGCCGTGACGGACTTTTCGCTGCTCGATCAGGTGCTGGCAGGGAAATAAGCCTGAAGCTCTCGAGTGTTTGAACTAACGCTAGACCCTGGACGTTAGACGCCGAACGGAGGAATTTTTTATGGTGGACGGACAAGCGCTCGTCGATTCGGTGCGTCAAGAGATTATTCAGCCCGGCATCCAACGCCTGATGGACTCGCAGTATTTCACCGAGCTGCGCCAGGGTAAGCTTTCGCGCCGGCGCCTGCAAGGTTGGGCGATCCAACACTACTTGCATAATAAGGCGATCCTCAAGTCTTTCGCTTTAGGCATGGTCAAGAACGCCCACGAGCCGACGATGTTCGACTACTTCACCGAGCAGTTCACCGAGGAGCAGAGCCACCCCGATCTGGCCAAACGCTTCGGTCTGGCGCTCGGTCTTAAAGAAGATGATTTCACCGAGGCGACGCAGATATTCGAGTGTCAGATTCATTCGGCGCGTACGGTTTTCAACACGCTGATGGGCTACCCGCCGCAAAACCGCGCCTCGGCATTAACCAGCGAAAGCATGGTGTGTCGGTACTCCGAGGAGTTTCTGCACGCCGGACGCAAGCATTACGGGCTGAGCGATCACGATCTGACTTTTTTCACCGTCCACATGGTCGCCGATCAGGAGCACACGGCCCGCTCGGCAGAATTGATCGCCCGCATGGTCAAGACACCGCGGGAAGAAAGGCTGGTGCGCGAGAGCGCTCAGTACATGGTGCGCATCAAACTCGGCAAGTTCGACGGCATCTACCGCGAATATTCGTAAATGAACTTTTTCGTTCGCGCTCCCCGGATCGTCTCGACGCGGCGCGATTTTCCTCGCAATCGCCGCACCTTTTTCAAGCGGCCTCAGACACAAGGCGGATCAACTCAGCGCCGTCGCTTCGATCTCGACGAGATATTTCTCGCCGGCAAAGCCGTCGACGAAAGTAAACTCGATTTCAGGCGGTTGCAGCCGATGGGCTCGAGCGAGAGCTTGTTGAACCGAAGCGAGGTTGGCGCCGCGTTGCAAAAACAGCGATAGTTTCACGATTTTACTCCAGTCCGTTTTCGCCCTGGCCAAGGCGCCGTCGAGCGTCGCCAGCACTTCGCCCACCTGTTGTGCCAATGCGGCCGCCTCGGATGTGAAACCCGAGAAGAACAACAGAGAGTCGTATTCCAAACAGCAGAGATAATTGCGCGGCGGATTGAAGTCCACGGGCCGCCGCGCCGGGCTCGAACTCGACGGCCTGAGCGCGAGCAACTCCAAACCGGCAGCTGCCGTGGAATCGAACCAGTCCTGGGCGATGAAACTGGAGCTCGCCGCGCGCCGATGGCCGCTAAGTATTTTAGAGCGCGCCAGGGTCGCATCCGTGCGCGCTTGCCGGTCGCGACCAAACACGCGTATACGCACGGTATTGTCGAGAGACAAACCGAGCGGGCTCAGAGCATCGGCGCATCTTTGAAACAATTGCGCGGTGGCCGACTCCACTGAAGCTCCGGCGCGCGCCTCGCCGACGATCTCGACAAACTCTCGCCCCAACCATGAGAATAATTTGGTCTCCATAATGGCTCAGCCTACTGCGGCCGCCGTTCACAATGCAACGCCAGCTTCTCTCTTGCCTTTGTTTTGCGATTTGTCATATCTCACTGGCAGATAGCCGGTCAGTCTCGCGCCGGCCGCAAATGCCGCAGCGAAATTCGGCAAGTTCGGAAGGGAGAAGTGCATGAGCCACCCGATCATTGGCTTCATCGGCCTCGGCATCATGGGCAAACCCATGGCGCGCCATTTATTGAACGCTAGCTATTCGCTGGTCATCCACAATCGCAGCCGGGCCGCGGTGGACGAACTTAGCAGAGAAGGCGCGCACCCGGCGGCCAACTCGGAGGAAGTCGCTCGGCGTAGCGACCTGATCATCACCATGCTGCCCGACTCGCCCGACGTGGAGCTCGTCTATGCCGGCGAGCACGGCGTCTTCGCCGGGATAAAACCCGGCACGCTGCTGATCGATATGTCGAGCATCTCGCCCGTGGTCGCCCGCAAGCTCGCGGTCGAAGCCGAACAGCGCAGTTGCGATATGCTCGACGCGCCCGTGAGCGGCGGCGAAGCCGGCGCCATCGCGGCCGCGCTGTCGATCATGATCGGCGGCAAAACTGCCGCCGTCGAGAGGGCGATGCCGATATTCCAAAAACTGGGCAAGAACATCGTCCATGTGGGCGAAGCGGGGGCGGGCCAGGTCACTAAAGCGGCCAATCAAATGGTCGTGGGCACGACCATCGCGATCGTCGGTGAAGCTCTGGTGCTCGCCGCCAAAGCAGGCGTCAATCCGGCCAAGGTTAGACAGGCGCTCCTCGGCGGTTTCGCGCAATCGAAAATCCTCGAAGCGCACGGCCAGAAGATGCTCGACAGAAACTTCAAACCGGGTTTTCGCATCCGTTTACATGAAAAAGACATGAAGATCGCGTTGTCGGCAGGATCGGAATACGGCGTCCCGCTCATGGTTACCGGCGTGGTCGCCCAAATGATGACCGCCATGAAGGGAACGGGTAACGGCGATCTGGACCACTCCGGCCTGGTGAAATTTATCGAAACTCTGGCCCAAACCGAGTTAACTCCGAAACCCTGATCATCGGGTGCTCGATTTTCGCGCAGCCAGGCCGGAAAAATAGGCGCGGGGTTCGATGGCTGAAAGAGCCATCCCGAAACCGGCAAAGTCAGGGCACCAACAAAATGCCCCGCTCGATCAAGCTCAGTTGAGCGGATAGAGCAGTTTGGGATTGTCGAAAAAGATTTTGTCCGTCAGCGCTCGCGGGACGTCCTCGCGCGCGCGCATGGCAGCCACCAATTGCCGTTCTTCGGACGGGTCTTGATGGCCGTAGTCCGAGCCGATCACGAGATGGTCCTCGCCCGTGTATTGGGCAATATAACTGATATCTTCATCGGCCTCGGCGGCGACAAAGATGCGGTACTCGCGAAACAGGTCCCGATCCGACGAAAATTTCCATCTTTCACGGAAAAGCCGCTTGAGGATATGCATCATGAACGGCACCCAGCCCGCCGATGCCTCGATAAATCCGAAGCGCAGTTTCGGAAACTGTTCGGGAATCTTGTTGTGGATGAGATCGCGGAAGGCCAGGATCGGCTGGATCCGGCTATGGCCGAAGGTGTGATTGCGCTCGACATCGAAGAGTTTCAAAAATAGCGGGCAGCCGGCGCCGGTGTGAATCAGGATTGGCAGATCGGTGTCGCTCGCGGCCTGGTAAATCGGATTGAAGTAGGGATTGTCCAGGGTGCGCTCGCCCTCGATGCCGCGGAAGAACACTCCCGCCGCGCCGTTGTCTTTGCCCCATCTGATTTCTTTGACCGACTCTTCCACCGAGTGGAGCGGTGGCACCACCACCCAGCGCATGCGCCCGCCGGACTTGGCGCACGCTTGCGCGATAAAACGGTTATAGGCGCGCGCCAGAGCGACATCGAGAGCGGCATCATCAGTGATATAAATCAGAAACAGAGTCGGGAAAACCACCTGCAGTTCGACGCTGAGCTTGTCCATGTCGCGCAGTCGTCCCGGGATATCGGTCATCTCGCGATAGGCCAAATGAATATCGCCGCGCGCCGTTTCGAGCTTTGAAGCCGACGGCGTAATCAAGCGGAAGCTGCCTTTGCCGTTAGGCTTGGGAAATATGTTTCCGTCGATCAGCCAGAATGCGTTGCGCGGGCCGTAAAGCGTATCGTCTGGCGCTTTTAACAGTACCGGGCGGCGCGGATACATTTCCTTGTCCATCATCGCCCACATCGCTTCGCCTTCAGAAATGTGCGTGTCGGCATCGATGATTCCTGCCATGATCGCCTCCTACTGGTCTTGAGTATGCATAATACAATCCTAAGCCAAATCTCAACCTACGACTTAATCGCGCCCCGCCGCGCCCATTCGGCGGCGATTTGTCGCACGTCCAGCGATTTCTCCGGAGCCATCTGCGCGACCAACTTGCCGAGGTGCAATAGATCGATCTGCAGGCTTTCATCCATGTAGCAAAGGTACTCGTCAAAGGTCTTTTCGGCGAGCGAGCGGGAGTAGGCGAATCGGTCGATCAGAAGCTGCGCGACTTTTTCGCGATTCGCTTTGGCGTAGCGAATGCCTTCGGCGTGCGCCGCCAGGAACGCGGTAAAATCTTTTTCTCTCTCCTGCAGCAATTTTTCCGTCGTCTCTAGGGTGATCGGCAGCGGGTCGTCGACCATGTCGTTCCAATCGCGCAGGCGGTGAAAACCTTTGTCCTCGGCGACAAACCCATAGGGGCGCGGCACAATCGCCGCCGCCGCCTTTTTTTCCAGCAGCGTATGAAAGGCTTCCTGGTCGCTCGGAACGAGCTTGAGCTGAAAATCGGCGCCCAGGCTGACACCGCCAAGTTTTTGGAATTGCGATTCAAACGGGACGCCGCGCGCTGGCCCTTCGCGGCACACGATGATCTGGTTTTTCAGATCCTTTCTGCCTTTGATCGCCGCGTCGGCGACGAGCAGATACGGACAGCTGTTCATGGCACAGCCGAGCACCCGAGTCGCTTTGGTATCGAGAAAATGTTGCAGCGACGCTCTGCCGACGACGAAGGAAATCTGCGCTTCACCGCTTTCCAAGCGGCGGTAGCGTTCTTCAGTGCCTTGGACATGATTCCAGGACACCTCCAGCCCATGTTTTTCATAAATCCCGTTAGCAATGGAAAGATAGCCGGTGATGTCGCGCGCGAACTTGGGCTCGATCGCTTCGAGATGGCCGTACATGCAAACAAGCTTCGCTACACTCATTCGATTCCTCCTTGGCAGCACTTGTATAATACGCTTACGGCCGGCAAACAAACCGACATGCAGCTTGACGGCTTTCAGTTTCCGGCTGTAGTGTAGGTGGTACTACATCGAGGAGGTTTCATGATGGCAGAGCTCGAAACACCGTCGCCCTTTAAGGTGGCAAAGATAAATTCGCAGATGGTGAGCCGAGGTAAGAAGGGCCAATCGCTCTTCAGGACCGATATCCTCGGTACCACCGTTCAGGTGGTCACCGAAGGCGGCGAAACCAATCTTCACGCTCACGCGGGGAGCGATGCCACCTGGCTGGTCATAGCCGGCCAGGCAACTTTCTATGGCGAAGGCGACAAAGTTGTCGCTAAACTAGACAAGAACGACATGCTGCTGATTCCACGCGGCACGCCCTACTGGTTCGAGAGCAGCAGCAAGGAGCCTCTGGTGATCATCCGCTTCAGCGCCCGAGCGCAGAATACCTTGGACAAGCGCATCGACTATACCGAGCGCAAGCCAAAGCCACGCGACGTGATTCCCGATAGCTATTTTCAAGGTAACTCGGAGCGCGGCTAAGAGCGCATTACGTGCGCTCTCGCGACGGCGCGAAGCCAATGCTCGATATTTCCGTTGGGTTGTCGGCCAGCATGGGATGGGAATAAACACGGCTATGCCCGGAGGCACCGTCTTTTTGCCGTAAGCGGCTGAGCAGGTCTTTTTCCATGATGTCCAGGTGCTGAAACATCGCGCCTTTGGCTTCCGCGACATCATGCTGTGTCACTGCTTCAAGTATATGGGAGTGCCAACGTCGGGCGAGTTCGTGCCGGCGTGCGCGCACGGCCCTGACCTCGGCTTCGTCGAAATGCTTCCAGTAAAACGGCAGACGGAAAAACAGACCGCGTCCGGACTCGTAAATTTGCTCGAGGGCGGGGTTATGGGCCGCTCTGACCAGGGCGTCGTGAAAGGATCGGTTCGGCTTTGCCGGCCCGCCGCTATGGATCACATCGGGTTCGATGGCGCGCCGAATTCGTTCGATATCGTCAGGGATCGCCCGCTGCGCCGCCCAACCCGCAGTTTGCACTTCGATCAGTTTGCGCACTTCGTAGAGCTGCCGAATCGAGACCTGCAGCGCGAGTTCAGCCAAATCCGCGACCGGCGGAGAAATATTCTCCGGGTCGGCGACGATGGCGCCGCGGCCCTGGCGCACAACCAGTCCGCGCACGACCAAAGATTTCAGCGCTTCGCGGATGGTTGTACGACCGACGCCGAACAGGCTGCACAGGCTCCGCTCGGAAGGAAGCTTCTGCCCGGCAGGTAGCTCCCGGCGCAGAATCTGATCCTGCAGATCGCTGGTAATTTTGTCGACGCGGCTGGTATTCTCAATCATTGGTCAGGCCATCGATGTTCTTGACTCCATGAATTATGCGCTATATAGCAAACAGTAACCGTTTTGGCCAGACCATAGCTGCATAGCGGCTTGCGAGGAGAACGTCAATGACCACGAACGAAAAGATCGTCGTATTCGGCCCGGCCCTGCCACTAAACCTCGCTCCCATGTGGGTGGCTTACGACAAGGGGTTTTTCAAGGAAGAGGGTTTGGATGTCGACCTTCGGCCGGTACAAGGGATTCCCGACAGCCAACACCCGCGCCATCAGTGGCGCAAAGAAGGAGCCATCATCTTCCAGTCGCCCGGCGGTTCACCGCCGTTTCGCTCGGTGTTGGAAAACCGTGATCATATTGACGGCGAAGTCAACGTCGTTTCCATCGCCAACCGCACCGCCCACGTTTTCGTCGCCAAGCCCTACGTCAAGGATGTCATCGATTTGAAAGGTAGGAAAATTGCCGGCGACCTCAAGGGCGGTTCCAGCATGGACGCCAAGATGGTCATGCGCCACTTCGGCGTCGATCCGGAAAAGGACGTTACCTGGATCGACAGTCGCGGCAAACCGCCCAACACCGAACGTTTTCGCCTCGGCTTGTTCGAACGCGGCGAAGTGGATGCCGTGTGCTGCGATCCACCGCATTGGAATATTGCAGTGCAGATGGGCGGCCATGCGCTGCAGTCGTGTCGCGATCTGTTTTCCATCCCTGAAGCGGGCTTTTCCACCTCACCCGCCGTAATTGCGGAGCGGCCTTGGGTCGTAAAGGGGATGATTCGCGCTCTCTTGAAGGGCGTCATGGTGGCGCGTCACAGCAAACAGGAGACCCTCGATTCGATCTTGCGCCATAATCATTTCATCAATCGCGAATTGGCCAATCTCGCTTACGAGGAAGTGCATAAAGAATGGGGCCCCGTGCTCGATTTCGACGCTTACCAGCGCAAGGTTGATTTTTACACCAAAGAATGGAACCTGCCGAAGAAACCGGTAAGCGATTACTACAATTTCAAGTACCTGAAGGAAGCCCTCGACGAACTGGGCTTGATTAACAGCTGGGACCCGAGAATGGAATTCAAAGCATAACACGCTGCCAAAATGACGACCGTTTCGGATCGTGAGTTGAGGATTTTCAGAATTTTGTTCTTGTTTCGAGCTTCGATATTAGAATTCAGTTTTCCTCTGCAATCGGAGGTGTTTCGTGAAAACGACTTGGTGCAAGAATTTCGCTCTGTTTCTCGTCGGCGCGTTTTTCTGTCTTGGCGCTGCCGCCAAACCGTCCCGGCCGCTAGTGATCGCCGTTAGCACGGAACCCTCGACCCTCGACGGTCAGGCCGTCATCGATCGCAATTCGCGCGTGGCCAGCGGCAATATTTTCGAGAGTCTGCTCGACCGCGGCGCCAACGGCCAGGTGATTCCCTGGCTGGCCGAGAGCTACAAGGCGATCAACGACACCACCTGGCGCTTTAACCTGAAAAAGAATGTCAAGTTTCACAACGGCGAACCCTTCAATGCCGAAGCGGCCGCGTTTAGCGTCAACCGAATAGTCGATAAGGAGTTCAAAACCCAGCGCGCTTCGTACATCGAAAACATCAAAGGCGCCAAGGCAGTCGACGAAAACACCGTCGACGTCATCACCGGGGGAATCAACGCCGTGTTGCCGGTGCAGATGACCCAGCTTGTGATGGTGCCGCCCAAAGCGGCCAAGGAAAAAACTTTCGGCACGGCGCCCGTCGGCACCGGGCCGTATAAGTTTGTCCGCTGGGACCGCGGCCGGGAAATCGTCCTCACCCTCAACGAAAACTATTGGCGCGAGAAGCCGACCATTCGGGAATTTTCCGTGCGCGTGATCCCCGATCCGCAAACTCAGATTTCCGCGCTGCAAGCCGGCGAGATCGATCTGGTGCTCGACCTGCTGCCGGAGCAGGCGAAGCTGGCGCCGAAATTCATTTCGGTGCCGGCCACCGAGTTCAGCTACATCCAGTTCAATGCGCATAAGAAGGAACTGGCCGATCCGCGCGTGCGTATCGCGCTTAATCTCGCCGTCGATAAAGCGACCTTGGCAAAGACCATCTATCAAGGCCATGCCCGGCCGATGGACGCGCAGCATTTGGCCAAAGGAATGTTGGGATACAATCCCAAACTCAAACCGTATCCGTACGATCCCAAGCGGGCGCGCGAATTACTCAAGGAGGCCGGCTATCCGGACGGTTTCGAGCTGGTGTTGCATGCACCCATCGGCAGGTATTTAAAAGGCGAAGAAACGTCCGAGCTGGTTGCGGCGCAGCTCAAGGAAGTCGGCATCAAAGTCAAAATTCAACTTCATGAATGGAATGCCTACCGCAAGCTCGGCCGGATTCCCGGCAATGAAGCCAACGCCTTCGACCTCAAATACGGCTGGAATTCCAATGAATGGTTCGACGCCTCGCGGATTGTGTCGCATATTACGTGTGACGGGACGTCGAGCAAGCTCTGCGACAAAAAAATTGACGAGCTGATGGACAGAGCGATTCAGACCTTGGACCAAAAGGCGCGCGATAAGTACTATCAAGAAGTCTGGGCGCTGTTGAACAAGAACCCGCATGCCATTTACCTGCTGCAGCAAAACTTGATTTACGGTTTGGCCAAGCGTTTGGAATGGCAGCCCAGACTCGACGATGAAGTGCGCGTCGCCAGCATGCGTGCCGGCTAGCAGCTGTCGGATCTCTGCTTGGATCACCAGTCACTTCCCGCCTTTCTGCTCGCGCGTTTGCGCGACGGAATCATCGTCCTGTTCCTGGTCACAGTGGTGATCTTCGTCTTGGGTCATGTGATCGGCGATCCCGCCGGTCTGATGGCGCCGGTGGATGCGAGCGATCAGGAGATCGCCCGGCTTAGGCGCCAGCTTGGTCTCGACCGCCCATTCACCGAGCAATTCGCCAGCTATTTTGGCTCCCTTTTGCGCGGCGACTTCGGTCAATCTCTTTGGCAAGATCGTCCCGCTTTGACCGTCGTCCTCGAAGCCTTGCCGGCAACCGTCGTGTTGACCCTCGTCGCCCTGCTGTTCGCCGGTCTGGGTGGTTCCGTCCTCGGTGTGCTAGCCGGCGCGCGGCCGGAGTCTTTACTCGATCGTGTCAGTAATTTCTTGTCGATTACCGCATTGTCGGTGCCCAATTTCTGGTTGGGTCTCTTATTGATTGTGATCTTCGCCGTCCAATTCGGCGCGCTGCCGACGTCCGGCTTCGGCAGTTGGCAAAGCTTGATCTTGCCGGCCGGCGCGCTGGCGATCATCCACGGCGCGCGGGTTTTTCAGCTCGTGCGCTCGGCGACATTCGAAGAGATGACCAAGCCTTATGCGATGGTGGCGCGCAGCAAGGGTTTGCCTGAACGGCTGATTCTCTGGAAGCACATCTTACGCAATACCGCGGTCACCATGTTGACGACGATCGGCTGGGAATACGTGCGCATGATGGGCGGCGCCGCCTTCGCCATTGAAGTCGTGTTTGCCTGGCCCGGCATTGGTCAGCTGATGATTCATGCCGCGTCACGCCAGGACTTTCCCGTGCTCCAGGCGGCCGTTATCATCGCCGGCGCCTTCGTAATCGTCGCCAATGGAATGGTGGACCTCCTTTACCGGGTGCTCGACACGCGCATTCGCGCGGCGTGAGCGAGCTCATGGGAAAATGGAGTACTGGAGTCATGGAATATTGGGGTTTAAATGCGTTACTCCAACACGCCATTAACCCATCACTCCAGCGTTTTCTGAGCTGGGGCCTGCTTCTTCCTTGCCTCTACCTCCTCACGGTTACTTTGTTCGCTCTGAGCGGCGGCGAGCTGGCGCCGCACGATCCGACTGCCCAGCAAGTCTTGGCGCGACTCCTGCCTCCCTTATCGGCGTCGAACCGCGGCTTTCATTGGCTCGGCACCGACCAACTCGGCCGGGATTTGTTATCGAACATGATCGCCGGGGCGCGCCTGACGCTCTTCATCGGCTTTGTCAGCAACTTTATCGGCATGGCGATCGGTGTCGCGCTGGGCACGCTGGCCGGTTACTACGGCGGCACCGTCGATCGTTTGATCATGCGGCTCAGCGAAGCGCAGACGGCCATGCCGATGTTTTTGGTCGCCATTTTCTTTTTGACGGTCTTGGGACCCACGGTGTTGAACGTCATCATCATACTGCCAACTTTGGTCTGGCCGGCTTTCGCTCGCCTCGTGCGGGCCGAAACGTTGCGCCTGCGCGGCGCGCTTTTTGTTGAAGCGGCGATCGCTTGCGGCTCGACCGATTGGACCGTGCTCTGGTCTAACATTCTCCCCAATCTGGCGCCGCGCATCATGGTTCTCGCCGTCATCGAATTGGGTCACGTGATGCTGGCGGAGGCCGGACTCAGCTTTCTCGGCATCGGCGTACAGCCGCCGTCAACCACCTGGGGTCTCCTGATCGCCCGCGGCCGCCCCTATCTTGCGGTTGCATGGTGGCTCGCTATCATGCCCGGCATCATGCTCGGTTTGACCGTGTTGGCGCTAAACATGTTGTCGCGCCGATTCGCCGCCACCACCGGCAGCGCCGCCTGAGCCAAAGATTCAGATTGGGGAGAGTTGGCCGCAAAGAACGCAAGGGACGCAAAAAGGAAATCGGATTCGGAGTACTTAAGCACCCAACGAAACACACGGAATCGACGTCGGGGATTCTTTTTGTGTCGTTCGTGTGTTTCGTGGTTGATTTCTTAAGTTTCCGGGAACTTAGCGCCTTTGCGTCTCTGCGGGAGCAAGATTCACATTTGACAATGTACAGTTTAAAAGGACCCTCGTACGAATCCGCCGTTGCTTGAGATCAAAAACCTGCACACGCAGTTCAGCACTGCCAATGGCTTGCTGCGCGCCGTCGATGGCGTGTCGTTTGCGCTGCACCAGCGTGCCGCCATCGGCATCGTCGGCGAGAGCGGCAGCGGCAAGAGCGTCACCGCTCTGAGCATTCTGCGCTTGTTCGGTCCTCTCGACAAAGTCTCCATCCGCGGTGAGATCCTATTCGAAGGGATCGATTTGGTCAGGCTTTCGGAAACCGAGTTGCGCCGTATCCGGGGCAGTAAAATAGCCGTCGTGTTTCAAGATCCGCTCACCTCGCTCAATCCCGTCATGCCGGTGGGCGAGCAAATCGCCGAAACGCTGCGCTTTCACCGTCGCCTCAACAAGGCCGCCGCCAAGGCGCGCACCCTGGAATTGATGGAGCTGGTCGGCATCGGCGAAGTGGCGCGCCGCTACGGCGATCTGCCCGAGCAGTTCAGCGGCGGCATGCGCCAGCGCATCATGATCGCCATCGCCATCGCCTGTGAACCGAAGCTCTTGATTGCCGACGAACCGACCACGGCGTTGGACGTTACGGTGCAATCGCAAGTGCTCATGCTGCTCAACCGGCTGCGCGATGAATTGGGCATGGCGTTGATCATGATCAGCCATGATCTCGGCGTCATCGCCGCCACCTGCGATTTCGTCCAGGTGATGTATGGCGGCCGCGTGGTTGAGAGGGGCCACATTCAGGAAATCCTTAACCGCCCGAATCATCCGTATACTGCGGCGCTGCTGCGCCTGGTGCCGCGTATCGATGGACCCGTCCAACGAAAACTCAACCCGATCCCCGGCCAGCCCACGCCCATTTTCGCATCGGTGCGCGGCTGCTGCTTTGCCGCCCGCTGCGAATTCGTCACCGAACGCTGCCGCACCGATGATCCGCCGATGCATGATTTTGGCAACCATCACGTAAGCGCTTGCTGGCTGGCCGAAGAGAGAGAACTCGGAGCTTTAACCACAAAGAGCACAAGGATCACAAAATAGGACGTTGAAACGGTACAAACCCGGCCGCGCGAATGCGCCGCTTTGTCTCCTTTGTGCCGTTTGTGGTTAATTCCTTCTTCATGAACGACGCAACTCCTACAACCACAGCCGCGAGAACAAAGCCCCTGCTTTCGGTAAAAGATCTGGTCGTGCGTTATACGCTCGGCCCCGGCCGCGTGCTCACCGCCGTGGATCAGGTCTCCTTCGAGCTTCATCCCGGTGAAACTCTTGGTTTGGTCGGCGAGAGCGGCTGCGGTAAATCGAGCCTGGCGCGCGCCGTTTTGCAACTCATTCGTCCGGCCTCGGGGAACGTCACTTTCCTCGGTCAAGAGTTGACGCGGCTCAACGGCGCGGCGCTCCGGTCGATGCGCCGGCAAATGCAGATCGTCTTTCAAGATCCGCGCGGTTCGCTCAACCCGCGCTGGCGCGTCGGCCGGATCGTCGAAGAGCCGCTGCGCGTCCATCGGCTGGCGGAACGCGACCAGCGTAAGCGGATGGCGCACGCCATGCTCGCCCAGGTCGGTTTGGCGCCCGCCTATTTCGAGCAGAGGCCGGCGCAGCTAAGCGGCGGGCAGCAACAACGGGTCGGCATCGCGCGCGCCTTGGTCACGCGTCCCAAGCTGGTCGTGTGCGATGAGCCGGTCTCGTCCCTCGATGTTTCGATTCAAGCCCAAATTCTCAATCTGCTTCAGGGGCTAAAAGAAGAACTCGGCGTTTCCTATTTGTTTGTCGCGCACAATCTCGGCGTCGTGCGCTCGCTGAGCGACCGCGTGGCGGTCATGTATCTTGGCCAGTTCGTCGAGACCGCGCCGTCGGCCGCGTTGTTCGAGCGGCCGCTTCATCCGTATACGATGGGATTAATCGCTTCGGTGCTCCGTCCGGATTTGAGCGCCCGCGCTCAGCTCGACCGAGCGGCGAGTTATGCTGCCGGCGATATTCCCGGCCTGCTCCATGCGCCGCCCGGCTGCCGTTATCATACCCGCTGCCCGTACGCTCAGCAGCGCTGCCGCGAACAACGTCCGGCGTTGGAAAAAGTGGACGGCCAGGACAGCCATCAGGTCGCTTGTCACTATTGGCGCGAGATCGCGCGCAACGCGTAAGGGCCTTAGCTATTACGATGGCAACTGCCCTTTGACTTTTCGCCACGCTTCTTAGCATAATTCGGGAGCGCTTTGACGCGCTTGAACTGAGCTGCTGATCAGCGGCACTTGGGAGGTGAGCTGGTGCGTTTTTTTGCCGTTACTCAAATCCTCACAGCAATGGTTGCGCTCTCATCACCGTTTGTTGCAATGCTCGACGGAGCCGAGACCCGAACACCGACTCAGGTCTGGGAAGAGACCCTGCGCGCAGCACGCAAAGAAGGCGCGGTGTCGGTTTATTTTTGGCAAGGCGGCAATCTCGACAAGGTGCTGCAAGTTTTTCAGCAGAAGTATCCTGATATTCGGCTCACGGCAGTGGGCGGACGGGGTTCGGGCTTCATCACGCGAATCGTGACCGAAATGCGCGCCAACAAACATCTGGTCGATGTCTGCATCTGTGGCGTGACGTCGCCCTATGAAGTGCTGCACAAGCGCGCCGACGCGCTCGAACCGATCAAGCCGGCGCTGATTTTGCCGGACGTCGCTGATCAGTCCAAATGGTGGCAGGGCAAACATCACTTTCAGGACCCCGAGGGGCGCCATATTTTCGTCTACTGGGGACGGGCCGCGGCGACCCGCGTATCGTACCACACCCAAGCGGTCAACCCGGCGGAGTTTTCCTCGTACTGGGATTTGTTGAATCCCAAATGGAAAGGCAAGATCGTCGCTATCGAGCCGACCGAATCCGCCGGCGGCTGGCGCGCGCTCTATTACAAGCCCGGTATCGGCGCGGAGTTCTTGCAGCGGTTATTCGGTGAAATGAATATCATGTTCAGCCGCGAAGACCGCCAGGCCGGCGACTGGCTGGCGGTCGGCAAAGCGTCCTTGGGATTGTTCTTATCGGCGATCCCCGAAGCGAAGGCGCAGGGTCTGCCGGTCGATGAATTCAGAGACTCGAATTTCAAAGAGCCGCCGAGCCTGGACAGCGGCCCCAACGGCACCATCGCGCTGATGAAACAGGCGCCCCACCCCAACGCCGCCAAGGTGTTCATCAACTGGTTTCTATCGCGGGACGGACAAACGATCTATCAACAGATCATGAACTCGCCCACCGATCAGGTCGAGTCGATGCGCGAAGATATTCCGAAAGATCCGATTCCCGCCGCCTCTCGCCGCCGCGCCGGCGTCGAGTACGTGCCGATGTTCATGCCCGACCGCGCCGACCCGGCGCCCATCGTCAAGCTTTTCAAGGAGACGGTAAAGCGATAGAAGGCTCGATTGGAGAGAATCGCAGAGCAGCAACCCGACAAAAAAGGAAAGCCGCCGATGTTGAGCAAGAAAGAAAATGAAAAATTGGCGCTCGTCGGGCCCGGCACACCGGCGGGGAAATTACTGCGCCGCTACTGGCACCCAATCGCCGTCGCCGCCGAGCTGAAAGAAAAAAGCGTCAAACGCCTGCGCATTTTGGGCGAAGACCTAGTGCTCTATCGTGGTGAAGAAGGCAGTTACGGCTTGATCGTGGAACGCTGCGCCCATCGCGGCGCCTCGCTCGCCTACGGCAGCATCGAAGGCTGCAACATCCGCTGCCCGTATCACGGCTGGCTTTACAGTCCGGCGGGGAAGTGCCTCGAACAGCCCGCCGAGCCTTCTCATAGCACATACAAAAACCGCGTCATGCAGACGGCGTATCCGGTCCAAGTCGTCGCCGGATTGGTTTTCACCTACATGGGCCCGCGACCCGTGCCGCTCCTGCCAAGCTACGATGTCTTCACGCGCACCGACGGCAGCCGGCATGTCGTGGTGTGGCCGCAGTTGAACTGCAACTGGCTGCAGCCGATGGAGAACTCGGTCGACCCCACCCACGTTCACTACTTGCACGGAGCCGGTCGCGGAAAACCGGTGCACGGCGACGGCAATGCGGAGATCAAGAAGTACGAGTTCGAGCCTTTCGAATACGGCATCATGAAAAAACGTTTCGCTTTGAATGGCAACGGCAAAGTCGAAGTCGTCAACCAGCATCCTTTGGTGTTCCCCAACATGTTGCGCCAACATCACGGCTTGGAACACTATCTCCAATACCGCGTGCCGGTCGATGACACCCATACGCTGTTCTTCGAAATCTATTTCCTTGAAGGAAAAGCCGATGGCGCCGGATCAACGGAAGTTCCCGTGGAGTACGCCCCGTCGGCCATGAAAGAGGACGGCAGCTACCGCATGGATCGGGTCTGGACGCAGGACTACATGGCGTGGGAAACCGCTGGCGCGATATTCGACCGGAGCCAGGAACACCTCGCTTCGGCGGACCGCGGCATACTCGTTTTTCGCAAGATGCTCAAAGAGCAAATCGATCGAGTGAGCAAGGGAAAAGATCCCATGGGTGTCATTCGCGACCCCGCGCGCAACCGGCTGATCGCATTCAATACCATCACCGACAGCAAGCGCGAAGTCGGCAAGGGTCGATAAATTTCCCCGCGGGTAATAAAAATGGCTTGATCCGCCATTACTTTCTCGCCCTGCGGCTGAAGCGGGGGAGGGAGGTTCAGAATTTAGATTATCTGAACCCTCGTGCTTTTCGTGTCTTCGCGGTCAAACCACATCACAGTGAACTGAAAAAACTACTTAGCAAGCGCGTCGAGCCACTATGGCACACACTCTCAAGCTAGGGATCGCGGGGTTGGGTAACGCCGGACAAGCGGTGCTGAGGGACCTGCCCGCGATTTCTGAAGTCGTGCTGGGTGCAGTCGCTGACGTCAGGGAAAAGGCTGTGGCGGCTTGTCGAGCGAAAAACCCGCATGCGGAAGTCCATTCCAGCGTCGAAGCGATGTGCCAGAGCAGAAATATCGACGCTGTGTGGATCGCCACCCCCAATGAGTGCCACGCCGTCCACGCCGTCGCGGCCGCCAACGGCGGTAAACATATCATTTGCGAGAAGCCAATGGCGCTTAGCCTCTCGGAGTGCGACCGCATGATCGAGGCCGCGGCGAAGAACCGCGTTCAGCTGTTGATGCACTCCAAGGCCGGCGACCCGCCGATCCGCAAGATGCGCGAAGTTATTACCAGCGGACGAATCGGCCGTGCGATTCAGATCAGCTCATGGAATTATAAAAGCTGGCTCAATTATCCTCGCCTGCCGGCCGAGCTCGACACGGCTAAGGGTGGCGGCATCGTCTTCCGTCAAGGATCGCATCAAGTGGATATCGTTCGTTGCGTCGGCGGCGGCTTGGTCAAGAGTGTGCGTGCGGTTACGGGCCGTTGGCACCCACGCTTTGATACCGAAGGCAACTATACCGCGTTTCTTCAGTTCGCTGACGGCACCCCGGCGTCGTTGGTTTTCAATGGCTACGGCGGCTTTGACATGACCGAGCTTACCTGGGGCATTGGTGAAGGCGGCTACCCGACGGCGGAACGAGCGGCCAAAGGATCTGTTGTCGATGCTCCGGTCGACCCAATCGAGAAGTATTCCGAGCCGACACGCGCCGAACGGCGCCGGCGCGACGGTGCGCGCCACCAGCCTTTCTTCGGCTTGACGCTGGTGAGCTGTGAAAAAGGCGACATGCGTCAGTCACCCGATGGTCTTTATCTTTATACGGATCGAGGGCGTGAAGAAATTCCCTGCGCGCCATTCACGGATAGAGCCGGAGAACTGCGCCGGCTCTACGAGGCGGTACTCGAAGGACGGCCAGAATTCGCCGACGGCCGCTGGGGCAAAGCGACGCTGGAAGTGCTGCTCGCAATCATGGAATCGTCTAAGGAGGGCCGCGAGATTTCGCTGCAGCATCAGGTGCCCTGCACGCTGTGATTTGCCAGAGTCGTAAGTCGCGACAGCGCGCAATACCGGGAAAAATAGGTCTAACGGAGAGAACGGGGTCAGACTTCTACGTCTCGACTATTTTGCTCAACCGCTCAACCTCCCGACGAATCGCCGCGTCCTCGTCAATCCTTGCCGCCAGACGCCCCAACAACGTTCCCACCGTCGCCGGGTCACGGCCCAGATACTTCGCCACTTCTCCCAACCCGTATCCTTGCCTGCGCACCAGCACATATCCGATCATCGTGCGCGCCCGCGACACTCGCCAACTCCGATCCGCGCTCCTCAACTCCGCAACTCCGATCCCCAACTCCTTGCCGAGCGCTTTCATCACGGCTTCCAACGCTCTACGCTTGCCCGCTCTCGGTTCGTTTTGTTTTTCTCGCAGTTTTTCGCCGAATTCTTGGCTTCCCAAAAACCTCTGATCCTGGACCTCGTAATAGGCCTCTTGGTGCCCGTCCTCGATCCCGTCGCTGACAAACACCCGATAACGCGCCCTGCTTCCTAACATTGCCATCACCGGTCCCGGATCGATTACCTCGGTGGCTTTCCCCTCCGCGTAGGCCTTATGTCCGCTGTAAGGATAGCGGCCGGCTCTCTAACCATGCCGCTCGACTGGATTCAAATGGATATAGCGCACCAGTTCCAACAAATACTCATCCTTCTGGCATACGATCGCCCGATACCGCCCCTGAAAGACGTGACCGACTTGCGATGGCGCAGGTGATAGCAGAGGTCAGGCCAGTGCGAGATCGTGCGTTTAAACCAAAATACGGAGGCCAACTTAGAGGGCGGAGCTATATTTTGCGGAAAATGGAGGCCAAGGAGCAAAAACAGTTCACTTCAGATGAGCGCTGAGAACATCAGAATGTCCCCCTTTTCTTCTTTCTCAGCTCCCGCCTACGAAAACATCCTCGACTCGGTTATGATCATCGAAGTATACGTAGGCGATGGGTTCATTTCTCACATAGATAAAAACTTTGTTTCCAATCTCTCGTTCTTTATGGGCGTATCCTGCAACGTAGTAATTCTTCGGAGCAGTTGACCTTTCGAAGATTTTATTCGGCTCGCCCAAAATATTCCTTACCTGTTCCTCGCTCATCCCGACCTGAATGGATCTAAACGCTGCGTAATCCTTCTGGAATACTGTTTCCATTGTTCTCTGACTTCGTGCGAAATACGCTACCACTGCCATCAGAACAATGGTTATAGCTGCTCCTACTAGCATTTTCTTTACTGGGAAACGCATAGACTAATAATGCTTTCTACAGCAAGATTCACAGTCTTCAGGTTTGTTCTTGCTCAATCAAGACTTAGGGTCAAATCTTTACTTAAGGTGTAAGGGCCTCGTCAATTTCTTTTATGGGTGGACCAGGACAGTTATCTGCTGGAACTCAGCCGCTACGTGCATCTGAACCCGGTCCGGCCAGTATCGCTTTGTATCTGACCCTGGTAGAGGTGTCCGACCCGGCGATTGCGTCGGTTGACGGCGGCGGTGTAGCTGATATTGAAATGGCGCATGAACGCGGAGAGGTTGGACTTGGGGGTGGCCACCATCAGGTGAAAGTGATTGTCCATAAGCACGTAGGCATGAAGCTCCACTTGGTAATCGGCCACCTGCCGGGGTAACGACCGGCGCGCGATCTTTCGTGACGAGCGGGATCGTTCGCTGTTTTTGGAAAAGCTGCGGGGCTCGTTGACGTGATAATAACCTCCCGCAACCAGTATCCGAAGTGGCCGAGTCATGCTCTCTCAAGCACCATTGTCAATGATAAAGATTTGACCCTACTACTATAATGCTGACGTGACGCGTATATTGCGCTAGCCAGCCCATTTCCTTATTCCGGAATTCCGGAAATAAGGAAGCACCTTTCGATTACCACCGTTTCGAGAATGCTTGAAGAGCGTGATCGAACGTGCT
>Ga0073934_10000274_pt1 | contig 155221 bp, 150 predicted proteins | sample LarsenN4metaG_FD_76834 | JGI IMG/M metagenome (GOLD analysis project Ga0073934, IMG submission 76834) | Hot spring sediment bacterial and archeal communities from British Columbia, Canada, to study Microbial Dark Matter (Phase II) - Larsen... ... | reverse complement strand
GGCTGAACTAGATCTGCTATGGGTGCAACAGGTCCGCGAGAAACTACCGCTGCTCAAAAACCGCCGCGCGGAGATCTACAAGAATTAGCCCGCTGAGCCAATCGGGATGATCGCCATCGCGCTTTGCTCGCAAAACAAACCCTCCCCACCACTCAACCACCTGGGCGCGCACAAAACCCGGCCCTATTTCTTCAAGAAGAGCGACTCGTACAGCTTGTGATTCTCCTCGAGTTGGCCGGCCACGACTTCGGCATTGGGTAAGAACAGTTTGAGCTTTTCCGGATAGCCTTCCGGCTTGATTCCCGGCCTGGCGGCGACCCGGCCTAATTTCGCGATTAGACTTTGCCCCTCTGCCGAAATCACGAAATCGATGAACAGCCGTCCTGCATTGGGGTGTGGCGCTTTCGTTATCAAACTGATCTGCGGCGCGCCCGTGATCGCCGGCTCGATGCCCACCCACCCGATGGGCGCCTTGTCCTTCATCAGACGGTTCACCTCATGCCAATAGGCGACGATCTGCACGTCGAACTCGCCGGCGAGCAGCAGTTGGGTCAGAAGGCTGCGGCCGCGACGGATATAGATATCCTGTTGCGCCAGTGATTTGAGAAAGCCCACGGTCTTGTCGCGTCCCATGATTTGCATCAGTCCCGGCACCCAGCGCTCTTCATTGGCATCGAGGGCCATCCGCCCTTTCCACTTCGGCTGGAGTAGATCTTCGTACCGGCGCGGCAACTCATCGGCTTTCACCCGCCTGGCATTGTAGGCCAGGACCGCGACGGTGAGATAGACGCAGGTCCAATAGCCTTGCGGGTCCCTGAATTCCGGCGCGAACGCCGCCATCTCCGGCGACGCATAGCGCGTTGAAAGCCCCTGTTTTTTTAATTCCAGGGTGTGGAATTCGCCGACGCTGATCACGTCGGTGACGTAACGCCCAGCTTTCTGCTCGACCGCAAATCGGCTGAACACGGCTTCCCTTCCAGCGCGATAGAAATCGGTCTTGATGCCAGGGTATTTTTTTTGAAACGCCTGGGTCAACGAGCGCGCGTCGCCAGCATCCATCGATGTGTAGAAAACCACACTGCCTTCTTTGTGAGCCAATTCCGCCAGTTTCTTTCGATCTTCAGCTTCGGCACCGTTCGCCAAACCGGCCAAGAAAACGAGCTCACCCACCACACAAACTAACGCCACTGCGCGGCACAGATTCATGGCTACCTCCGATCGATAGGCAATTTATAAGCCCAGCAGCCGCTGGGCATTTTTTCCGGCGATCTTTTCTTTGTCCGCGGTAGAAATGGCTTGGTTCGCCATCAAGCGCGGCATGGTATGAGGGAAAAAAGTATCGGGATGCGGATAGTCGCTCCCCAAAACGAGATTATCGCAGCCGTACGTCTGAATCGTGTAGGGAAGCAGCTTTTCAAATATTTCGACCGATAAAAATAGGTTCCCAATATATTCTTCGGGTGATTTTCTGATCAACTCATCTCGCACGATGTTCCCGCGGTTAGCTACAGCATCTCTGAGGTCCCGTTTCTGCTGGTCCTTGGCCCGTTCCGCGACGGTTTTGGACGTGAGCCAGGCATAGGCATCGCCCGTCAGCCGGTCCATCAAGTGGGCAAAGAAACCGACTCCGCCTTCGAGAAAGCAAAATTTCAAGTTCGGATATTGGTCGAGAACGCCGCCCAGAATCAAGCTTGATATTGCGATCTGCATTTCGAACGGAAAACCGAGTACGCCGGTCAAACGCACTTGGCTAAATGGCGGATGCTTATCGATTTGACGCACGCCGTAAACCATGAAATCGGAAACGCCATGAACAAGAACCGGGACGTCCAAGTCGCTGACTTTTTTGAAGAATGGCCGGAGCTCCGCCGCGTCGAGCAGTTTTCCGTTAACGTTGGTCGCAATGTTGACGGCTTTGAGGCCGAGCTTCGTGACCGCTCGGTTCAGTTCTTCGACCGCGAGACTCACATCCTGAAGCGGCACGATGGCGGCGCCGATAAACCGGTCAGAGTATTGCATGGCTTCAGCCGAGCCGTCGTTGCAGGCACGGCAGATTTCGAGCCCTACTTCCGGCGTGGTTTCATAATAAGTCAGCCGGCTGCCGCAAATGAGCACCTGCTTGTCGAACTCGGCGATGTCCATATCGTCGAGGCGCCGTTTGAGATCGGGGATCGAGGACTTTTTGGCATGGGTATATTTCTGGTGGTAGATGACCTCGTCGCCGATCCGCTGATCGAAACCAAAGCGCAGCCCATCGGCGCCAAACATCCCATCGAGGCGGCGCAGCGCCTCGAAAGGGGTGTAGTGTGTGTCCATGTCGATGTTCATTTGATTTTGCTCCTCGACGTTGTATTCGGGTGCGTCGCTTATCTTTGCGATGCCGCATTCCGCCTCGCCTTCGAGTCATGATCGAGGCCGCGCATGCTGGACTCGAGAGTATCCGCGACGATTGTCTGACCGGACTCCATTTGCTAACCTGGCATCCTAACCGAACATGACGCCCAAAGAAAAGCTAAAAAAAATTCGTGAGGAACTGAAACAGCGCTTTCTGGAGCGCGCCGATTTGATCGATGGGGCGCTCGCCGCCCTGCTCTCGTCAAATCATTTGTTGATCATCGGCCCGCCCGGCACGGCGAAGTCGATGCTCGCCGACGAACTGTGCCGGCGCATCGAGGGCGCCAACTATTTCCAATGGCTGCTTACACGATTCACCACGCCGGAAGAAATTTTTGGCGCCGTTAGCCTTAAAGCTCTGGAACAGGACGATTACCGCCGGGTTACCCATCGCAAGCTGCCCGAGGCGCATATCGCCTTCTTGGACGAGATCTTCAAAGCCAATTCGTCGATCTTGAACGCGATCCTGACGCTGATCAACGAGCGCTTGTTTCATAACGGCAAGGAAATCGTCAAAGTGCCGCTGTTAACGCTGTTCGGCGCCAGCAACGAGCTGCCCGAAGAGGAAGAGCTAACCGCGCTTTACGATCGCTTTCTCGTCCGCTTCGTGGTCGGCTATATCGCCGAGGACTTTCGCTTTCTCCGCATGCTGGAGTCGCAGAAAGCGCTCGAAGGAACCGCGCTCACTTTGGCGGAGCTGGTTGAGCTGCAGAGCCAGGCGGCGGCCGTGACGATCCCGCCGCATGTTTACCGCAGTATCGCCGATATCCGCCGCGAACTGAACAAGAAGAACATCGTCGCCTCCGATCGCCGCTACCGCCAATCGCTCGCCCTGCTGCAAGCCTACGCTTGTCTGGAAGGCGAAACCGACGTGTATGAAAAGCATCTGCTGTTTTTGGAGCACGTTCTGTGGCGCGATCCCGCCGAACACGAGACGGTGCGCGGCACCATTCGCGAGCTCTTGCTCGGCTATGAGCAAGAAATCACCGAATTGCTTTATGAGTCGCGCGAGCTTCGCGAAGCCGCTCTGAAGCCCGGCCGCACCAGCGACGAGAACGCGCGCGCTTTGATTGAGTACCACACCAAGCTCAGGAACATCATGGCCAAAGTCGATCAGATCGCCGACAAAGCCAAACGCATGGGCCGCCCGCTCGATCGAGTGAACTCCGTTCGCGGTGAAATCGAGCAGCTGCAGAAGGAGATGCTGGAGCGCTTCTGACGGCGCCGATGGTCCTGCCGCGTAAGCGGCAATCCGGATTCGTCGTTAAACCGGAAGAAGCCCTTCCTGATCATGCCGCCGAAGTTGAAAAAAAAGCCACTCCCCCGGCGGACTTTTCAGCCGCTGCCGCAAAATACTTTCTGGATCGAAAACGACGCCTATGACCGGCGCGTCTGGGAACATTTGCGCGGCGCAGCACCCTCGCTCCAGGAGCTGGAGTCTGCGGGCGCTCATTTACTGCCCCATTTCGGCTCCTTGCTCCAGGATATTTTCTGTCTCGTGTTCAAGTACAACGTTCAATATCAACCCGAGGCCGAGGTGCTGGCGAGCGCGCATCTTAATCAAAACTTCTTGCGCGCCATCCATCACGGCACCCAATACGAGTTTCTTCGCGAGCAGACCCTTCTCAATGAGGCCCATGCCGGCCTATCGACCCTGATCTTGGGCGAGCGGCTGCTCGCGCTCGTGCGCGAAGAGAAGCTGCTTAACCGCCGCGATTTGCGCGATCTGTGGGACATCCAAAAGCAAGAAGAAATCGTTGCCCAGAAGATCGAGGAATACGACAACGCCGAGACCATTCCCGCGGATCAGTTGTCGGATGACGGCAGAAAAGCGCTGCAAAGGGCCAAGGAGAAGATGGCCGGCGAAGTGCAGGGCGCCGAGGCGCTGCTGCGGCATAAAGCCAATCAGCTCAAGCAGGACTTGAAACAGATCGAAACGCAGGCGAGCCATCGCATGCAGGCCGAGGCGATCAAAGTCGCGCAGCAACTGGAAGACGCGGCTAAGGAGGCGGAAACGTGGGGCAACGCCATCGGCGGCGGCGAAAAATCGCCGCCGGGGCAAACATTAGAGTTGGGCCGCCGCTTGGCGGGGAACGAAAAGCTCAAGAAGCTCGCGCGCATGGTCGGCCGCATGAGATTTCACGCCCAGGCGCTGCGCAAGAAAGTCTTCGAGCGTTCCAGCGAAGAGCTGCTGGAAGTGGAGCAAGGAGACGCGCTTCATCGACTGCTGCCGCACGAGCTTGTGGCTCTGCATCATCCGGTGCTGCGGCGCGATTTTCAGCGTCGTTTCCTCGATCAAGAGCTGATCCAGTACTCCCTCCGTGGCGTCGAGGAAAAAGGCAAGGGCCCGATGATCGTTTGCTTGGACGGCAGCTCATCCATGTCGGGCGACAAGGAGATCTGGTCCAAGGCGGTCAGCCTGACGCTGCTGGAAATTGCCCGCAAACAGCGCCGGCTTTTCCGTTCAATCTGCTTTTCATCGGCCGAAACGCCGCTCCAGGTGCTCGACATGAACCCGCGCGACCGCTACGAAGTGAGCACGAAAACGGTCATGGATCTGGCCGAGTATTTTCCCGGCGGCGGCACCGATTTTCAAAAGCCGCTCGACGCCGCGCTCGACTGCCTCCGGCAATCGCGCTTCAAAAAGGGCGATGTTATTTTCATCACCGACGGCGAGTGCCAGGTGGATCCTCACTGGGCGGAAAATTTTCGCCGCGAAAAGGAAAAGCTCGGCTTTTCGTTATTTTCGATCCTCATCGACATGGGGCCGGCATCGCTCGGCGTGCTCAAGGAGTTCAGCGACCGCATTTCGACGATCAAACAGCTGACCGGTGATGAAGCGCGGGATATCTTTGTGCGATTTTGATTGGGCGGCGACAATCGGCTAGCGGTTTTTTCTTCGCGTAAAAACTGCGATGATGCCGGCGCCGAACAGTATCCAGGGCGCCGGTTCGGGAATCGCCGTTGCGATCTCGATAGCCCAGCCGTTGGCGATCCGGCCGGCGTCGCCGCTTTGATCATCGAAGACGAACAGTTTCCACTCGCCGTTTGGATCCGTGCCGTCGAGAATCGACAGCAGACTACCGTACGGTCCGGCAGGCGCTGGCGCAGGAAATGCGTCAGTCGGACCGCCGTTGCCGGTGTAATTCGACGGCCTGAACGATCCGCCGACAAGCAAATCGCCGTTGGCCAACGACGACGCGGCCTCGTCGTCGAACATGATTGTGACGTTTATGAGATCATGAGGTCCGCCGGCGTCGGACATCAAGATCACCTTGTGCCCGCTCGGCCCGACCAGAAGAAGATCGAGATCGTCAGGGAACGTATGATAGAGGCCGCCGACGATGACGTTGATATCGCCGATGACGCCGCTCAGGCCCGAGACGTTGATCATCGACGGGTACGGGTTGGCGATCCCCTCACTCCCGGAAGCGGGTAGTGAAATTGGATTGATGTTGGCAAATGACGTGGCCTCGGCCGGATTTCGGAAACCCCCAAGCGCCAGCGCCGCTGCCAAACCCAACAGGCTCGCTATGGATCTGCTCATTGCCGCTCTCTCCCGGATGTGACTACCTCTACACTTTCCAACACGCACGGCATTGGACGCGGAACGCAAGGACGATGCCTTTGCTAAACGGAAGCAAGAAGCGACAATTGCGAGGTTCTGGTAGGGACAAACAAGCGATCAATCGTACCCGCGCCAAACCCCCGACAAGCCGTTGTCATTTTGATGACGGCTTTAGCCTCCCGCCGTCAGCGCTCCTGCGATTTGCGCGGATACAAAGCATCGAGCATGGCGCGCTTGTGGTAGAGCGGCGTGCCGAGGTACTGATAAAGCGAATGGGCCAAAACGCTGTGCGCCATGAGCGGATGCTTGTAGTCCGTGCCCGGGCCGGCAAAAACCATGTGGGAAAAATGGCACGCCTGGTAGTACGCTTCGCTCGCCACTGCTTTGGCTTGATGAACGCTCGCCCTCGCATCGATGCCGGAATCGAGTTTCCACAAGGTCTCGTAAGTCGTCCAGCGCGCGCCGTCGAGATGGATCGAAATATCGACGCAGTGATCTTGCACGCGCTGAAAGCGTCCGATGGGCTGGCCGAATACCACGCGGGTACGGGTGTACTCGTTGGTCATATCGAAGATCTCCTGGCACGCGCCGACCTTATAGGCGCAAAGAATCGGCAGGGACCTCAAGGACGCGCGTTCGACCGCCTGCCAGCCGTCCCCGCAGTTGCTCAAAACCGCATCGGCGCCCACCGCAACGTGGTCAAGAGTCACTTCCGCGGCTGCGATCATGAAACCATGGACCGGCTTCACGGAAACACCCGGAGAGTCGCGCTCGATCAGCGCCAGGATTAAGGCGCCTTTGTCGTCGCGCGCAGCGCAAAGAAAATGGCTCGCAGCTTCGCCGTCGTGAACAAAACGCTTGCTTCCGCTCAAGCTGAACCCGCCGGCGGTTTTTGACGCGTGGCTCCCGACCGAGCGCGCTCCCCAATGAATGGAATCATCGGAAATCGCCGGAATCACGACCGCGCTGCCGGCGCAGATCTTCGGCAGCCAGTCTGCTTTCTGAGCGGCGGAGCCGCCGGCCAACAAGAGCTCCGCGGCAAAAACGCCGGAACTGAAATACGGTCCGGGCAGCGGCCCGCGCCCGAGTTCTTCAAAAACAACCGCGCAGTCGGTGCACGAAGCGCCGCCACCGCCGAACTCCTCGGCGACCATCATGCCGAGCCAGCCCACTTCCGCGGTTTTCTTGAGCAAGGCTGGTATGTACGCATTCTTTTTCTGATACCACTCGGTAATGACAAATGGCGGCGCCTCGGTTTTAACAAAATCCGCCGCGACTTTTTTCAACATCCTCTGCTCGTCGTTCAACTTGAGATCCATGAGTCCGATTCCCCTCTGCGCTCTTCTCGTTGCCTTTGTTACTTCCCCACTCAAACCGTCGTCGGTGCGGCTTCTTGCGACGGCCGGCCGAGACCGAGCCGGCGCGCGATGATCAAGCGGTCGGTATCCAGAGTTCCGCCGCCATGCAGCCAACCCGGACCGCTCCGCACCGTATATTCGAAATCGGCCACTTCATGGACCGAGTTGTCCGGAACGAGAGCATCGTAGCCGAGAATCCTTTGCACGCGCTCTGAATTGCGCAGCCGCACCATGCGCTGGAAATAAAGATACTGCGGCCCGCCGTACGGGTGCGGATCGCGCACGTAGCGGTGCCAAAAATTGCGCAAACCCATGAGCCGTTGAATGTCGAGATCGATCAGCAGATCGCGATTTGATCGCGCACGTCTTGATCTTCCATGAGGCTTTCGCCGTCGAATCGGGTTTTCTCACAGTGCGCGATCAGCCGCTTGAAAAGCGGGTTTTCCGCCACGCTGCCGCCCCCGCCGTGTTCGAGTTCCAGATAACTGTTGGCGACTTTCCAGCCATTGTTCTCGCCGCCCACCAGGTACTTGGCCGGCACCTCCACGTTTTCGAAGAACACGGCGTTTTTGATGCCCATCATCAAGTGCAGATGTTGGAGCGTGACGCCCGGCAGCTTGGCAGGAATATAAAGCCAGCCGAGGTTCTCGTGGCGCTTACCCGCGGGATTGGTGCAGACCAGCGTCCAAAGATAGTCCGGCGGCAGATGGTGCCCGACCATGATCTTCTGGCCATTGACGAGGTAATGATCGCCGTCGCGAATTGCCCGAGTCTGGCAATTGGCGACATCGCTGCCGCCCTGTGGCTCGGTTAGAACCTGCCACACCGCCACCTCGCCGCGCAGCATCGGCGGCAATAATTCCAACTTTTGCTCCTCGGTGCCGAATTTCATCAAGGCCGGCGCCACCAAGCGCGCCAGCGTGTAAAACACCGACCCAAGCGGCAGACCATAGCGATCGATGTCGGTTTCCAGAACAAACTGGTGATCGAGGCTCAGACCGGCGCCGCCGTAGCGCACCGGATAGGTCGGGAACAGCCAGCCTTTTTTGCCGAGCTTGGCGGCCAACTGCCTGCGAAACTTGTACTCCTCGTCGTTTTCCCGCGTCGACCAGATGCCCGACCAGCGCAGGTGTTCGCTGCCTTTCATGTTATCCGCCAACCATTCGCGCACTTCCCGGCGAAAGGCGCCGATTTCCGGAGTATCCGGCTGCAGGCTAAAGTCCATTTTTTCGTCTCCTTGTGGTTTAACTTTCTATTCTTGTAAAATCCCACGCCTTCCCGCGCCGCATAGCTAGGATAGGCATGCCCGTCGCGACCCTATACGTTCCACTCTCCGGCCAAAAGCCGGGGAATGAGCGGATGCAAGATTCGATACGACAGTCCCCACAGGCGGTGCGCACCGATGCGATAGAACGACACCTGTTCCGCTTTTTGCCAGGTTGGGAAACGGTCGATGATCTTGTCATGTGCGCCGGGGCGCACGAGGTCGCCGAGTCTGACATCGATCAGTTCCGCGACCTCGCGCTCGGCGACTTGCCATTTTTCCGGCACTGTAATCCGCGCTAGATAGGGAAAGACCCGGTAGCCGGTGGTGCGCGTCTGTTCCATAGGCAACTCGGCAAGCACGTCTTCGCGCGGCACCATCACGCCCAACTCCTCGCGCACTTCGCGCAGAGCGGTATCGAGCATCGTCTCGTCTTGGGCATCGTGCTTGCCGCCCGGAAAGCCGATTTGACCTCCGTGCACGCCGCCGGCATTGCGCAGGATCATGAGAATGTGCAATTCGCCGTCGTGCGTGCGATGGACCGGAATGAGCACGGCGGCATCGATCATAGGCGCTTTCCTTTCGCCGCTTTTACTACAGGCGCGAGGATCCGGCAACGACCGGAGCCGGCGGGAATTTCCATCTCCCCCTCGGACTGTGCTAATGCTTTGGCTGAGGCGAAGCACCTATGGATAGAGCACCGAATTTTCTCCTCATCATCACCGACCAGCAGCGCGCGGATCATCTGGGCTGTTACGGTAATCCCATCTTGAGAACGCCCCACATCGACAATCTCGCGACGAACGGCACGCGCTTTGAAAATTTTTACGTCGCAACGCCGATTTGCATGCCCAATCGTGCCACGCTCATGACCGGTCGAATGCCGTCGCTTCACGGCGCCAGGCAAAATGGCATTCCGCTATCGCTCAAGGCGACCACCTTTGTCGAGATCATGCGCTGGGCCGGCTACAAAACCGCCCTAATCGGCAAGTGTCATCTGCAGAGCATCAGCGGTACGGCGCCGACCATCGGCATGCCGGCGCCGCCGCGCGACAAAATTTTGCCGCCGTCCCATTTGCGCGAGGCTGACAGCAGCTGGGGCGATCATGGCCGTTACGATCAGGAGCTTCGCTCGACCTGGCAGAACGATCCCGAATTCGAGCTCACTCTGCCCTACTACGGCTTTGCCCACGTGGACCTCGCAGTCGGACACGGCGACGAAGTAGTCGGCCACTACGATCGCTGGCTCCGGCAACGCGCCCCTGAAGCCGACGCGCTTCGGGGACGCCAAAATCAGTTGCCGGGCAATCACTATACGGCGCCGCAATGTTGGCGCACGCGTGTTCCCGAAGCGCTCTATCCGACCGCGTTCGTGGCCGAACGCACGATCAAATTTCTGGAGAATTATTCACGCACCGACCGGGCAAACCCCTTTTTCATCCAGTGCTCGTTCCCCGATCCGCACCATCCGTTCACACCGCCGGGCCGCTACTGGGACATGTACGATCCCGGGCAGATTCCGCTGCCGCCCTCGTTTCACGGCGGAGAGCGGCCGATCGCGCCGCACTTGCGGAAACTCTACGACGAGCGCACTGCCGCGAAGGCCAACCGGGACGGCCAGCGCACGTTCGCCATTACCGAACGAGAAGCGCTTGAAGCGACCGCATTGACTTACGGCATGATCACAATGATCGATGACGCGGTCGGCAGCATTCTCGGCTGGCTGAAGACGCTCCGCCTCGATGACGACACGGTGGTGATCTTCACCAGTGATCACGGCGATTTTATGGGTGATCACCAGCTGCTCTTAAAAGGCGCTTTGCATTTCCGGGGTCTGGTGCGTGTGCCGTTCATTTGGTCGGATCCGCAAAGGGTAAGCCGGGGATTGGTGAACGGCGACCTTTGCGGCACGCTGGACATAGCCGAGACCATCCTTGACCGGGCCGGTCTGGCTGGCGCCAACGGCATGCAAGGGATCAGTTTGCTGAACGCGATCGACGGCGCGCCCACCGGGCGCGATGCTTGGGTCATCGAGGAACATCAACGGCGCGGCTACATGGGATTGCCCAACAACTTCCGCGCCCGCAGTCTGATAACCAAGCGGCACCGATTGACGCTTTACGAAGGAGCAGCTTGGGGCGAGCTCTACGATTTTGCCGAAGATCCCCATGAGATGAACAATCTCTGGGACGAACCGCGGGCGCGCGATGAGCGCCACGGGTTGACTGAGAAGCTAGCCAGAAAACTGATGGAACTCGCCGACCCGAGCCCGCTCGCGACCCATCACGGCCCGTAAATAGAAGCGCACGTCGCAATCGAATCTGGGATCACGCCTTGCAATTCTAGTCAATTAAATCTCTCGACAACGCTCCGGTTGGCATTTCAGGCACCCCTCATATCGGCTCAGCGTTGAGTCGATCGTGTTGGCATCTCGATTCACCTAACGCGCCACTGCGCCAACGCCATTCCCGGAGCGTCGCGTCACCAACAATAATAGCCGCAGCGATTGGGCTCAGGGTTTCAGAGCGGCAGCGATCCATGCCGGCATCGGCAACTCGACCGTTTCGCCGGTGGTGTACGTCTTCACGGCGGCGCGGATTTCGTCGCGAATTTTATGCAGCACGGTAGGTTTTTGCGCGCGCAATAACCCGGCCGTGCGAACCGTGCTGTCTTTCATGGCATTGAACAGCCCGTCGCCGGCCGGTATCCTCCAAGTCTGATTTATTTTGGCGACCTGGGGCGACTCGAATCCGGCCACGAGCAAGCCGCGCGTACACTCGTCGGGATCGCTGTAGCGGAAAAACGGCGGTCCTTCGGGTAGCTCAACGCGCGGCTCGCCGTGCCGTTCCACCGCCCGCAGGACTATGCCGAAGCCGATCGTCTCCTCCGGTTTGCACCAGACTGAAAAGGCGAAGCGCCCGCCCGGGCGCAGCACACGATGCGCCTCGAGCAGCGCCTCCGCAGGGCGGCCCAGGTGAAGAATGCCAAAATTCATTGCCGCCGCATCGAACAAGCCATTGCCCAACGGCAGCTTTTCGGCATCGCCTTCGCGAAACTCGATTGAGCGGTGAAGCTTTCGCGCCTGCGCCACCATGGCCGCCGAGAAGTCGACACCCAGAACGGTTGCGCCGCGTCGGGCCGCAGCCGCAGCAAGGTAACCGGGCCCGCTCGCGATATCGAGAAAACTCATACCCTTCCTGAGCCGCAGAGCATCGAGCAGCGGTTCGATCGCTTGCGTGGTCAGTCCACCGAAGCTCTCATGATAGCCGGCCGGGATACTCTCCCAACCGGCATGTTCGAAACTGCGGAACTTTTCTGCGTCAAGAATCATGTCGGCGCCCGATCTGTCCTTGCCGCTTGGATATAGCACAGACAGCGCATCAAGGGAATTTCGCCTTGACCCTCGAGCCGCTTTTTTTTAGTGTTGGCGCGCGGAGGAGTTTATGAGAGGAAAACTTACGCCGTTGATACTGCTTTGTTGGCTGGGCACCGCAGCCGTCAGCGAGGGAGCGCAAAACCTCACCAAAGTCGTCATGACCAGTGGCTCGTTCAGCGAGCGCGAAGCCGCCATGTACGTCGCCCAGGAATTGGGTTTCTTTCGGCGCTACGGACTCGATCTCACTTTCGTCACGGTGCGCAGCGGTCCGGTGGGCATGGCGGCGATGGCCTCCGGAGAATCGCAGCTGCACTCCGGCTCGGCCACGGGAGCAACGCTGGGATCCGCGGCCGAGGGCATGGACTTGGTTTATGTTGCCGGGATCATCAATAAACTCATCGGCAACATCATGGCCATACCGAAAATCAAGACGCCAGCCGACTTGAAAGGCAAGCCCATCGCCGTCACGAGCGCCAGCGGCGGCAGTTGGATGTTTACAACCTTGGCGCTGGAATACTGGGGGATCGATGCCAAGAGAGACGGTATTTCTTACCGGATCTTGGGCGACGAATCGGTACGCAGCCAGGCGCTCCTCAATGAGAGCGTCGCGGCGACGCATCTCGGCTATGCTTTCTCCGCGCCGCTCATCGCCAAAGGCTTTACTAATCTTGGCGACCTTGCCAAACTGCCGATCCCGTTCCAGAGCACGGGCATCCTGACAACCCGCCGGTTCATCAACAGCTCACCGGATGTGATCGAAAGCGTTTTACGAGGCTTGACCGACTCGCTGGCCTACGTGATGCAGCCGGAAAACAAGGCGGTCGTGGTAAAGATCCTGATGAAACGCCTGCGCCTGCAGAGCATGGAGCAAGCCATTGAAGGCTATGAAATCCTGCCGCACATTTATGAGCGCAAGATTTACCCGCGCGTCGACGGCGTGCGCAATGTCATCCGCCTGCTCGGTCAGACCAATGAAAAAATTCGCAAGCTCAAAGCAGAGGACCTGGTCGATGATCGCTTCGTTAAAAAACTAGAAAAAGAAGGCCGTTTTTGAGACCCCGTTTCATGTTCTCTCACCCGCCCTGCTCGCTTGTGCGTAGAGTGTGCAAGGCGCGCGCGTCGTAAAGCTAAGGCATCTCTTCCAAAAGCTTTCCAAATCCTTTGACTTTCTGGCGGATGTGCAGCCGTTTCTGAACGGCCCACACGCGCGCCGGAACCGCGTGGACCACCGGCACCTGCAAGTCTTCCTCGAGCAGATGAACGATATCGAGACAGCGCCAGCCGGTGCCGAGCATGTAGATACCGTCCGCCCCGGGATGCTTTAAAAACACTCGCCGGGTATGCGCGTAGATCTCCGTTGAAGCCAGCCGGCCAACGTCGGCGAAGTCGACTTTCATTCCTTCCATGGCCAAAACTTCGAATCCGGCCTCCTCGAAGTAGCGTTTGAACATGTCATTGATGCTGCCCGTTGAGTAGGTCACGCCGACAAATTTTTTGATGCCCAGGGCGCGTAACGCTTCGACCTGTGTCTGGCCCGCCGTGACGATCGGGATCTTGAATTCCGCCTCCCACTCTTTGACTATTTTTTCCTCGCCTTTGAAGCCGTGTATCATGAAGACGGGCGCGCCTTCGGGATGAACCAAATCGACGCCTTCCTTGGCGAGCTCCGCCACTTTATCGTGGGCGGCGCTGAGCGCCGAGAGAAATTCATCCTCGGTGCCGCGTTGAAAATTGAGATAGACCGGCACGACGCCCACCCCTTCCGGCATCAGACGAATAAACTCTTCCAGCGACCCCGGTCTATGCGTCGGTTTGACGACACCTACGACACCGCGCCAGCTTGTAAAAACCATAAATAAGTTCCAATTGTTCCAGCCGTTCCAATCGTTCCAACGTTTCGGAGGCCCTCTCTTTCGACTTGGAACCTCTGGAACTCTTGAAACGACGGGAACAGTTTCGTTATTTAAAAATGTTCGGAAACTTCGCCTTCATCTTGGCGCGATAGTCTTCCGGCACCTCGACCACTTTGGGAAACTCGCCGCGCAGCTTGCGATTGTACGGCTGGCAAGCGTCGATCAGGATCCGGTTGTTGAAATTACCCGGCAAAAACATCGGATCGCGCCCCGAGGACCAGGCTTTTTGCACGATATCGATATCGGTCATCGGATCGAAGCGAGTACCCATCGCCCACAATACTTGATCGATGTCCGAACAATCTACATCGTCGTCGACCACCACCGTCCACTTCCCGTTGTAAGCGCCGGCCATGCAGTTCGACGCGACGTGGAGGACGTTGCGCGCGTGGCCCGGATAACGCTGGCGAATTTGGATCGCGGTGAAGCGAGTGGCGGGCGCGCCCTCGTGATTCCATACGCCGAGGATATCCGGCAAGCCGCATGCCTCAAGAGCCTTCCAAATCTCCGCCGCACCGGCGATGCCTTTCAGCAACCCGGTTTCATCCACCGGCTTATGCTGCGGCGCACAGGTGAGGATCGGATTGTTGCGGTACATGACGGTCTTCACGTTCAGATAGGGGCGCGGCACCACGTCATCGGAATAATAGCCCATCCACTCGCCGAACGGACCCTCCGGTTTGGTCTGCCCGGGAATGGCTTCCCCTTCGAGGACAATTTCCGCATCCGCCGGAATAGGAAATCCGGTGAACGGACCTTTCACGACTTCCACGGGCTCGCCCCGAATACCGCCGGCGAAATCGTATTCGGAAATGCCCGCTGGCAACGGACTGGCGGATAGCAGGTAGAGCAACGGGTCTTGTCCGCAAACGACGGCGAATTTGCAGCTCTGCCCGCGCGAGAAATATTTGTCGCGGTGAATGCGGCCGTGTTTGCCTTCGGTGATTTGGCAGCCGATGGTCTTCTCATCATAGACCTGGCAGCGGTAAGCGCCAAAGTTATACCAGTCGGCATCGGGGTCTTTGGTGATGCACATATCGGCGGTGCCGATGTAGCGGTGCGTGTCCGCCTGGTGGTGCAGCGGCACCGGCAGCTTCAGCACATCGACTTGATCGCCTTCCAGCACATTCTCGAAAATCGGCCCCGTTTTGACCTGCTTGGGCTTGAGCAATTTCATGTCGGTCATAACGCGATGATAGGCCTTGACGATGTCGGCCTTGTGTTCGTATTCGAGCGGCAAGCCGAGCGTCAGCGCGACCCGTTTGATGGTGGAGAATTGGCCGTACAGCGTCCGGTAGCCTTTCGGATAGCCGGGAATTTCATCGAACAGGATCGCCGGCGCTTTGCCTTTGCCGGTCTCCGTGAGCATCTGGGTTATCGAGCCCATTTCGCGATCCCAATGGGCGCCGTTGACTTTCAGCAACTCGCCCAATTTGTCCACCTGCTCGATCCAGTCGCGCAATCCGCGATAGCTCACCGTGCTTTGGGACGTGCCAACTCGTTCCGGACGTGCCATGCTTCCTCCTCGCAAACGCCAACTCTAGGGAAGTCCGTCCACCTTACGTTTCGCCTAATTTATTGTCAAGAAAGTCGCGGCCTTAGAACTTGTCTAGCCAAACTCACAGTGCTATGAAACGCGCAGTGCGCGGGTGCGGCGCCGGCACGCAACGGAGGATCATGCGCGAAAGGAAAACATACGATCGCCAACTGCGCGCCCTCGGACAATCCTTGGAAGCGCAGCGGATTCGAATTTTCGAGCTTCGCCAAGACGGCGATCAATTCATCGTCAAGGGCGAGCCGGAACAAGAAAATTCGCTTCTCGCCAAACTCCGTCATTGGCAGATGCGCAATCGCGCGTCCGGTACGAGGGCTTCGCTCACTTTCACGCCGCAAGATATCGAACAACTCGAACGCCAGGGCCGGGCGCAAAGGTCCCGATTGAATCGGCTGCCGGACTTTCACAGCCTGGCCAACATGCTACGGCTAGTCGGCTCGCACCTTGATGCCAAAGGGGCCGAGTTGATCGAACTGCACAAAAAAGAGCTGAGCGTCACGATTGTGGCCCGCAATCAGTCCGGGCACCCCGAGCTCGAAGAACGAAGCATCGGCTCGTTTTACGATCTGTTCACGCGGCTCCACGCGCAGCGGAACCCCGTCAGGAGTAAGGAGTGACTCCTACGATCTTCCCGTTCATCCAATCTTCTGCACCAGCATGATGCCGTCCCGCACCGGCAACAGTACGTTTTCCACGCGCGGATCGTTACGGATGCGTTTATTGAGCGCGTCCACGGCGGCGGCGCGCGGATCGGACGGCTGTAAGACTTTGCCGCCCAGCAGCATGTTGTCGAGAACGATCAGGCCGCGCGGCCGGGTGAGCTCGAGACACTGGTCGTAGTAGGCGCCGTAATTCTCCTTATCGGCGTCGATGAAGCAGATATCGAAGGGACCCCAGACTTTTTTCAGCGATTCCAGCGCCGGTCCCAGTCTGATTTCGATCTTGTGGCCGTGGGGGCTTTCGGCAAAGTAGCGTCGCGCGATCGCCGCGCTTTCCGCATTGATATCGCAAGTCACAACCCGGCCGTCTTTCGGCAACGCCTCGGCCCAAGCGAGCGCGCTGTAGCCGGTGTACATGCCGATTTCCAGAATCCGCCGGGCTCCGGTCAAAGCGGCGAGCATTTTGAGAAACTGTCCTTCTAGCGGGCCCACCATCATCTTGTGGCTGTGCGTTTTCGAGTAAGTTTCCACCCAAAGTTTGTCATGCACCGCCGAGAGCGGCTTGCTGCACCGCTCCGCGTAATCTTCGATCCCGATGGGTCTCAGGTCCAACATTGAATCGCTCCTACGATGGGAGGCTTCATCGGCTAAACCGCTAACGCATCGCTGACAACGGATCACTGCTCGCCGAGCAGATCACGGTCCGGTCAGCCGCATGCCGCCATCAACAGGCAAGATCGCCGCCGTGACCATGGAAGCCTCATCCGAGGCGAGGTAAAGCGCGGCATAAGCGACGTCCTCGGGCTCGCCGATCCGGCCGACCGGCACCCTTGTCTTATAGCGCGCCAACTTTTCCGCCGTGGAGGTGTCGACCATGGGCGTGCGCGTCGGTCCCGGGCAGATGCAATTGACGCGAATCTTGTCTTTGGCATGGTCCATCGCCATCGCTTCGGTCAGCGTAACCAGGCCGCCTTTCGAGGCGCAGTATGCCGCCCGGCCCGCTTGGCCGAGCATGCCGGAACGCGCGCCGATATTCAGGATCACGCCGCCGCCGCGCTTGATCATCTCGGGAATCGCCAGCCGCGAAACGATGAACGCGCCTTTCAGGTTGACATCGAGGGTGCGATCCCAGTCCTCCTCGCTAATCTCGGTGATGCTGCCGTTGGTGCGCACGCCGGCGCTATTGATGACGATGTCGATGCCGCCCCATTGTCGCACGGTCTCGTCGATGAAGTGCTTCATTTGCTCCGAGCTCGATACATCACCGGGCCAAAAAAGCGCTTTGCCGCCGAATTTTTCGACCAGCGCCACGGTTTCTCTGCCCTTGGCTTCGGTCGGCGAAGTGCCCGCCACCCGAGCGCCCTCACGCGCATACATGACGGCGATGGCTCGGCCGAGTCCGGAACCGAATCCTGTGATGAAGGCGACCTTACCTTTCAGTTTCACTCTGAAAAACCTCCGTGCGTTGGACCAGATATACAATTGCCGCGCGGTTGACTCAACTGTGGGGCATTGTTATTTTTGAATATTGTTTTATGAATTCACCGACGTTATCGAACAATGATGACCGCGTCCCGGTCACCGTGCTCACGGGCTTTCTCGGCGCCGGCAAAACCACGCTGTTGAATCGCATTCTCACCGCCGATCACGGCCGGCGTGTTGCGGTCATCGTCAACGAATTCGGCGCAGTCGGCATCGACCATCATCTGCTGATTTCTTCCGATCAGGAAGTAGTCGAGATGAGCAATGGCTGCATTTGCTGCAGCGTGCGCGGCGATTTGCTTCGGAGCCTGTTTCAGCTGCTCGATCATCGGCACAAATTCGATACCCTAATGATCGAAACCACCGGGCTCGCCGATCCGGCGCCGGTGGTGCAGAGCTTTTTTGTCGATGATCAAATCAAGAGCGAGTACGCCCTCAACGGCGTGGTCACCGTGGTCGATGCCAAACACATCTTTCAACAGCTCCGCAGCTCGCCCGAAGCCAAGGAACAGATTGCCTTCGCCGACATGGTGCTGTTGAATAAAATCGATCTGATCAATCCCGAAGACCTGCCCGAGTTGGAATTCAAGTTGCGCAATCTAAACGGCGCCGCGCGCATCTGCCAGACCCGGAATTCCGATGTCGACATCGGCATGGTGTTGGATTTGCGCGGCCTAGATCTGCAGACCAAAGCGGCCGGCCACGATCACAAGCACGCCCACACCGAGGACATCGAGACGGTTGCCATTGAGACCGCCGGCGATCTCGACGGAGTCAAAGTCAGTCAATGGTTTCGCGAGTTGATCGCCGAATTCGGCGAACGGATCATGCGTATGAAGGGCATCCTCAACCTGCGCAAAGATCCCGATCAGTTCGTCTTTCAGGGCGTGCACATGCTGTTCGAAGGACGGCCCGGGCGCGCCTGGTCCGAAACAGAGCAACGGCTCAATCGCCTGGTGTTCATCGGCAGAAACCTGGATAAGGAGAAGATCACCCAGGGATTCATGAACTGCATTACCACCGACGGCGAGTACGCCTCGGCGGACGATGTCGACCCCTACGGTAAGAAGCAGGAGGTTTCGACGTTCACCCTCGATCAGATTCGCTACTGGGTGCAGACCATTCTATCGTTTCCTCCCGACGCTCCGATCGTCATCAAAGAAGTCCCCTGCGTCAAAGCGGGCTGCCCGCCGGTGGAAACCGCCCTGCTGGTTCTCCTCAAAAACGAGCCGCCGCGCACGTTCAAAATCCTCGCGCGTATTAACGAAGTGACTTTCGATCACGTCTACAACTTGATCGAAAATCCGTTGCCTTGTTGTTGACGGCGGAGTGCGGGTTCCGAGTTTCGGATGGAGCTGCCGATGCGCGGGGTCTGACGGAGGCGGGCGCTTATTTGAGCGCCTCCCGCAAATAGCTCTGATCGACGTATTTCGCCGCGTTCGGCATCGGGCTTTTGGATTGGCTTTGTTCCCAATAAATCTGCGTCACCACCTGCAATCCTTCGAGATTGACGTCGCCGTCCGGGTGCCACATTTTGGTTGTCGTATAGAATTCCCAGCCGCGACGCGCATGTTCCGGCTTGAGATTCATTTCCGTGGCAAGATAAGCGACGGCGGGCTCCTTGTTGTGATGAAGCCAGCGCATGGTTTGCGCCATGGCGCGCATGACGCGCACCAGCACCGGCCGATTTTTTTCCGCCCAAGACCGCTTGGTTGACAGAGCAGCGAGCTGGTAGTTGGGAATGACGTCGATGAACCGGCCAATTTCGTTAAAGCCCTGCTCCTCGGCCGCGTAGTTGACCGGCAGCGACAGTGCCGCGGCATCGATGGAACCGGCGGTCAGCGCCGCGTAGGTTTGCGGCGTACCGCCGATGACCAGCAACTTGTAATCGCGCGGATACTCGAGCCCTTTCACCTTGAGCACCTGGCGCAGCGCAAATGTCACGCCGGAGGTCAGACTGATGGCGCCGAAGGTAGCGCCGCGCAAATCGCCGTAGGTTTTGAACCTCTTCGCCGCCATGATCGACTGCGTCAAACCGTTGATAATGCCCCCGACGATGACCAGATCGAGTCCCTTCTCGACGGCCGCGATCGGCGCGTCCGAGGCGCTGCCGGCAATCTCCAATGAGCCTCCGGCCAGCGCCTGAATGCCGACATCGGAAGCGCGAATCACCACCAGATCGACATCCAAGCCCTGCTTGGCAAAGAAACCCATTCGCGACGCGACCCACAGCGGACCGTACCCGAGAGTCTTCGTCGCCGAGCTGATACGCAGCTTGACTCTTTCCTGCGCGTCGGCGCTTCGCTCAAATGCGAAGGCAAGCAGAATTATGCCAAGAACGTATTTCGCCATTGCTCGCTCCTCGTGCTATGCCGATCTTTCTCTCAGAACAATGCTTTCCGCGTACGTTGTGTCCGATTCCCCATTCCCCACAAGCGCAACTCACGTCAGCACCTCTTCGCGGCGCCACTGCTCAATCGTCGCTTTGTCGTAGCCCAGAACCTCAGTGAGGATTGGTTCGTTGTCCGAGCCAAAGCGAGCCGGCAACTCAAGCGGCTCCTCCGCCATCGCCTTGAAGACAAAACCGCTGCGCGGGATTTCAAACGGGCCGATGAGAGATTCGTTGAAGCGCGAGAAATAATTCCGGTGACGGAGCTGTGGATCGTTGAGCAAATCCGCGCCCGTCTGCACCGCGCTTGCCGGCACGCCCGCAGCCTGACACCGGGTCATGACCTCCTCCGCCGTCCGAGCGGCCGTCCATGCGCCGACGATGCGATCGAGCGCGGCGCGGTTGAATAGACGCAAGGGCAGATTCTTAAACCGGCCGTCTTGGATCAATTCCTCGCGGCCCATGACCCGGCAGAAACTGCGCCACTCGGAATCCTCGCGTACCGAAATCACGCACCAGCGATCCTCGCCCTGGCAGTGATAGCAGCCGTGTGGCGCGGCCAGCGCATAATGATTGCCCTTGGGTTTCGGATCGTCGCCGTTCACCGAAGCCTCCAGATAGGTGGTGCCCAAAACCGCCGCGGTACCCTCGATCTGCGCTAAATCGACGGTGACTCCTTTGCCGCTCCGGCGGCTGTTCAACAGCGCCGCGATCATCATGGTCGGTCCTAAAACGAAACCCAGGTGATCGGGGTACACCCCCTGGCTGCCGATCGGCCGGTCTTGCTCGGGATGATTCCATAAATAGGTGATGCCGGAAAAGGCCGTGAGGTTGAACCCCCAGGTTCCATAGCCGCTCTTGGGACCCTCGCTACCGAAACCGGGCAACTTCACGATAACCAGCTTAGGATTGTTTTTTCTCAGCTCGTCGTCGCTCAGGCCCAATTTATCCAGCACCCTCGGGCGAAAGTTCTGCAACACTGCATGGGATTGACCGGCAAGCTCGCGCACCAACTTGGCGCCGGTCGGATGCTTTAAATTGATCGCCATCGAGCGCACGCCCAGATTGCACTCGATAAAACGCGGCGCCGCGTCGATGTCTTTGTGCTGGCCATAGTGGCGAAACGTATCGAGACCGCCCCGGCGCGATTCAATCTTGATCACCTCGGCGCCATAATTGGCGAGCAATCGGCCGGCGTACGGACCTGCATAGCCGGTTGTAAATGCGAGAATGCGTACGCCCTTCAATATTTCGTTTGCAGTATCCATGTTTCACGATTCCAGATTCCAGATTATCCCAAATGACACATTATCCGAGCCGGCCAATTTGGAATATGGAATCTGGAATATGGACTTAATCATATGATTCGTTCCGCAGCCAAAGCAGCCAGAGCTTCGCCGCTCAATCCGAGTTCGCCGCGAAGAATTTCCTCGTTGTGCTGCCCCAACAGGGGCGCAGGCGCGGGACCGGCGCGTCGGCCGTCGACCGTGAAGAAACTGCCGGGAGCCTCGAAAGTGCCGAGCACGGGGTGCGTCACCTTGCTGAAAAAACGGCGCGCTTGAATGTGCGGATCCTTCATAAAATCCGCCGGCGAGTTGACGGGCAGACCGGGGATGCCGTGCTTTTGCATCAGCTCGGCCAAATCCTCCTTGAGGAACCGCATCGTAAAAGACGTCACCTGCGCGTTGATATAATCGGCATGCTGGCGGCGCAGATTGCTGTTGACCCACTTGGGATCGTCGAGTTCGGGATCGTGATTGTCCCATACCTTCAGCAATAACGGCCAGTGCGTCTGAGTGACGAACAGGGCGATCCACCCATTCTGGCACTGAAACAAATTCGCCGGCGCATTGTGCTGATGCTGGCTGCCGGCTCGTTTCATGATGCGTTTTTCCGCCGCGTAGTTAAACGCGACGTGCTCATGCAGCGCCATGCTCGCCTGCACCGAGGCATCGATCCACGCACCGATACCGCGCATCTCACGCCGCCAGAGCGCCAGCATGGTCGCATAGCAAGCCATCAGGCTGGCGTAATAATAAGCCTGAGTTTCGGGCGGATTGCAGGGCGTCAATTTGGGATCGCCGCTGATGTAGAGTAAAGCCCCCATCGCATTGCCGACAATGTCGGGAGCCTTATACTGTGCATACGGCCCGTCCTGCCCGAAGCCGCTGAGGGAAATCAGAATCAGCTTGTTTTGCTGTTCGATCAATTGCTCGTAGCCGAGATGGAGCCGCCCGAGCTCGCCCGGCACGAAGGTCTCAAGCACGATATCGGACCTCCCCACCAAATCAAGGAAGATTTCCCGGCCGCTGTCTTTCGTAATGTCCAGCGTGATGCTCTTCTTCCCGGCGTTGAGGTATGCGAACCGTAGACTCCCTTCTCGATGCGCATGGCCGCGGGCGAAGGGCGGCTCCGACCTTCCCGCATCACCGCCGGGCGGTTCAACCTTGATCACCTCCATCCCCAGGTCGCGCAACACCTTGCCGCAAAAGGAGCCCATCGAAGAACTCAAGTCGAGGACCCGATAGCCCGGCAGGAGCGCGAATGGCTCAATCGTAATGCTCATGGAAATTCTACCTGGAGTATTGCAGTGATGGCGTAATGGAGTAAGGGATGGATCCGGACAAAACCCAAGACACCATCACTCCAATCTTCTTATCCCTTGTGATTCCGAATGATATGCTGGGCCAAACGCCAGCGTAAAACTTCCGGCGTGCCCTCGGTGATGCGGATGCTCCGCACCTGGCGGTACCACCACTCGAGCGGCAATTCTCGCATCAATCCCAAACCGCCGTGGACTTGTATCGAGCGATCGACGACGCGGCCGGCCATCTCGGCGCATTGGATCTTCGTCATGTACGACAGCTGACGGATGTCTTCGCCGCGATCATGGCGCCACGCGCACTCGTAAACCATCAGCCGGCACGCGTGCAGCTCCATCGCCGAATCGGCGATCATAAATTGGATCGCCTGCCGGTTGGCGAGCGGCTGGCCGAAGGTCGTGCGGACCTTCGAATATTCGATCATCATGTCGAGGGCGCGCGAGGCGATCCCCACCGGACGGGCGCCGTGGCCGCGCACCCGCCCCTCTTCGATCCATTTCTGCGCGATGGAAAACCCCTGGCCTTCGGCGCCGATCATGTCCGCGGCGGGCACGCGCACGTTTTCGAAATGAATCTGCCCCGGCGTGTCGCCCATCATCGTCGGCCACAACCGTTCGAGCGTGACTCCGGGCGCCTTCATGCTCACCATGAAGCAGCTGACGCCGCCGCGTGCGCCTTTTTCCGGATCGGTGACCGCGATGACCTGCGCGTAATCGGCGTTTTTCGCGCCGGTGATGAACCGCTTGGTACCGTTAAGGACGTAGTGATCGCCGTCGCGCACCGCGCGCGTCTTCATGCCGGCGGGGTCGCTGCCGGCGTCCGGTTCGGTTTGCGCGAAGCAAATTTTGATCTTGCCGTCGATGACCGGCTGCAAAAAGCGCTTTTTCTGTTCTTCGTTGCAATGAAACAGCACCGGCCGCACTTCCGGTCCGAAAATCGGCGCGTAGCGAAATGGGATTGCAATGGTGCGCGCCACTTCTTCCATGATCACGCAGCGGCTGAGCAAGTCCAAACCGGCGCCGCCATACTCCTGCGGTACATCGAGCAGCCAGAGACCGATCGTCTTGGCCTTATCCTGCAGCGGCCTGATATACTGCTCCGGCATGTCTTCGCCTTCCGGACGGCACTCCCGCTCAAGCGGGATCAGCTCGCGGTCAACGAACTTGCGCACCGTGTCTTTCAGAACCTGGAGCTCTTCCGGTAAATTAAAATCCATTCCAACAACCCAGAAAACTTCAGAGGGGAAGCAGGCGCTCAGTCGAAGTCTACGGCAACCTCAATCCGGCCCAGTTCCCCTCCGAAATTTTCAATTTTCAATTATCCATTTTCAATTATTTTGCCGCTCGGTTGTACTCGCCCAATCCCGGCCGATAAGTCTTCTTGTCGAGGAATTGTTCCATGCCGGTCTCGCGCCCCTTTTCCGGATCGGTGAGACGAAGCGCAGTGCCCTTCGCCGACATGTAATCTTCCGCCTGGCCGTAGTCCATCGTACGGCAGTACTTGTAAACTTCCTTCGCCGCGCGTAGCACCTGGGGATTCTTTTTCATAAGCTTTTTCGCCAGGCCGATCGTTTCTTCGCGCAGTTTTTCTTTCGGTACCGCGTAGTTGATCAATTTCATTTCCGCGGCTTTTTTGCCGTCGAAGGGATCGCCGGTCATGATGTACCACATGGCGTCGCGGTAGCACATCGCATCCGCCAGCACGCGGCTTACCAGACCGCCCGGGAAAATACCCCAGTTGACCTCACTCAAGCCGAAGGTCGCGTCTTCGGCGGCGATGGCGAAATCGCAAGCGATCAGCGGCGTGAAAGCGCCGCCGAAGCAAAAGCCGTTGACCATGGCAATGGTGGGTTTGGGAAACCAAAAAAGCCGGCGCCAGCGCCACTCTTGCGACGCCCAGCTCGCCTTGCGGCGCTCCAGCGGATTGTTATCCGTGCCGCGAAAATACTCGCGCAGGTCCTGCCCAGCGCACCAGCTCGGTCCCGCCCCGGTGATCACCAGCACCTGAGTTTCCTTATCGACCTCGAGCTCGGTCAGCGCTTCGAGCATATCGTAGTGCAGCTGCGGGTTCATGGCGTTTCTCTTTTCCGGGCGATTGAGAATACACCAGGTGATCCCGTCCTCTTTTTCGACCTTGACGGTCTTGTAGTCCTTCCACAACGTGGCAGCCATTTTCCGATGCCTCCTTAATGCGTGAAATTTAGCCCCTTACTTATTCGAGCGATGGGCGATATTCAAGCCGAAAGGCCGTCGTTTCAGTGTTGTCCCCTTACTTAAGGAGTCATCGCGCTTTTCACGGCTCGCCCCTTAGCGGGTCATGTTGGCAAATAATTTCTCTACTTTTGGCTTTCTCCCCATGCCTGCTTGAGATAGCTCTGATCGATGTACTTGGCGGGCTGCGGCAAGGGTTCCTTCAGGACGCCCTGTTCGGCGCTGATCCGGATCAATGTGCGCACGCCTTCAACGTTGAGATCGGCGTTGCGGTCCCAAATGCGGTTCTTCCAGTTGTAGTCGGTAGCATAGCGGCAGTGCTCCATGCTGATGGACATTTCCTTGGTTAGATACGCACAAGAGGCGTCGCGATGGTCCGCCATCCAACGCATGGTCGACACCATCGCCTTCATGAAGCGCACCACGAGCGGCCGGTTCTTTTCCGCCCAGGCGCGCTTGACGATGTACACGTTGAACTGAAAATTCGGCTGATCGTCGGCAAAGTAGCCGATGATGTTAAAGCCCTGCTGCTTGGCGACGAGATCGAGCGGCACGCCGACCGGAGCCGAAGAGATTTGGCCCGACGTCAGCGCCTGATAGCGGTCGGCAGCGCCGCCGATGTTGAGCAGTTTGTAGTCGCGCGGATATTCCAAACCATGCGCCTTTAGCACCAGACGCAGGGCAAATCCCGTTCCCGAGGTAAGTGTCTGCGTGCCGATGGTGGTGCCGCGCAAGTCGGCGTAAGTTTTGTATTGCTTGCCGCCGATCATGCTCAAACCCAGGCCGTTGATCAGACCGCCGATCATCGTGATGTCCGCGCCCTTTTCGTAGGCATTGATGAGCGGATCGACCGTGGCGTTGGCCACGTAGATGGAATCGGCGGTCAGCGCCTGGATCGTGAGCGGCGAGCCGCGCATCGTAATAATCGGCACATCGAGCCCCTCTTTCTCAAAAAATCCCATCCTCGCCGCCACCCAGAGCGGCCCGTAGCTCAAGGTCTTGGACGACTCGCCGATCGGAAAACGAATTTTCTCCTGCGCCGTGCAAGGGCGAGCCAAAAAACCACAAGCAGCGAAAATAACTACGAGCGGCGCCCAGCGAACGTTCATCCTCGACCCTCCGAAACAAATTTTATTTTTAATTTTCGATTATGGGCTTGATCACCGACAGCGTATTGCGCCCGGTCCACATCGGCAAAAACACCGAATGCCGGTGCTTGCCGCCAGTGACGATCACCATGATGTCTTCCGGCCTAGTCGAAAGATGAACTACGCCGTCGGGCGTTATGTTGATCGACTCGCGCATCAGATCCTCGTCTGACTTATGGCCCTTGCGGCGCGCCGGAATTTCGGAAAATTTAAGCGCCGCATGTTCCCAGAGATAACCCTTCACCTGTTTCTTGGTGATGCCGTCACGCGCCATGATCTCCGCATCCTCTATTCCCAAAGCGATCAAGGGCGTGCCGCCGCCAAAACTTCCGACATCGAGATGGCTCACGCCGTGATGCATCTTGATGACCTCGGCGAGCGAAGCCAGCGCCTGCTCGCCGCGATTGCCGGCGGTGTGTATCGGCAAAAAACCGTTGATGCCGAATACCGTCACGGCGCTTTGGTCCGGCGCGAAACCAAACTCGACGTGGTACGGCTCCCACGGGCTTTTCTCCTCGTTTTCGCCGAAACACATGGTGTATTTCCCCGGCCAGCCGAACGTCGAGCGATCCGTCTCCCCCGGATAGCCACCGCCGACCGTTATTAGAATCAAACGAATCGCCCGGCCAATGGTGGCGTTGGCGCGAAAACCGGGACCGAAGACCCCTGAGTCACAGTTGACCTTGAGAGATTTTCGAATCGGTCCATTGAGCAGGAGCGCCGGACCGACGTATCCTGTGGTTGCTTGCACGCCATATAAATTGAAGCGCGGCTCGCAGATCGCCTCCACGGCCGCGATGATCACCGGCAGATACTCCGGCGAGCAGCCCGCCATCACCGCATTGATGGCGATCTTTTCAACCGAGCAGGGCGCCCACTTGGGCGGAATCGAGCCGATCACCTCGGCCGGATCGCGCGATGTCGCCGAGAGCATTTTCTCGACCCGCTCGACGGTCGGCGGCACGATCGGCAAACCATCGCTGAGCCTTTCGTTCAAAAACCAGTCATTGACCGCTTCCCAGCTGTCTTCGACTTCGATCAGGTTTGAGGTGAGGTGCATCGCGAACTCCGGTTTATTCCGCTTGAATGTCCGGCCCCACGCGCCGGCTCATCTGCCCGCTCGGGCGGAGCGTCAACTTCTCCCCCAGCGCACGGATCGCCCCTTCGGCGTCGGCGCGGTGCTCGCCTTCGCGCGCACCGCCGCTCGGATGGTGCGGGACTTCGATCAACGGCAGTTGCGCCAGGCCGAAAAATTTCGCTTCGGTGCGCGCGAGCTCCATAAAGATCGACTGGCAGAGGGTCACCGTCGGTTTGCCCTTTTTTTGCAGCTCGATGGCGTCGTGGACACTCCACGACGTGCATGAGCCTCAGGCCCCGAGCCCGGTGATCACGGCATCGCACCGGCGCAAGCATTCTTCCATGATCGGCTTGGGTGCGCCTTGCATATGCGTCGGCTTAGTGCGGAACAAAACCTCCTTGGTCCGATACTTCTGTGCAATCAACTGCGCGAGCTCTTTAAACATATCGGTGGAATTGGATTGGCCGTTGTCGATGATGCCAATCGTTTTATCCTCCAAAGTATCTAGCCCCGGCACCAGCGGGTGCTGATGACTGCCGACCGGCGCGCGCGGATCGACAAACTTCACCGTCGCCATGTGTTTTGTCCCTCCTTGAGGTCTATATACGCAAAGACCCCGAATTGCTGCAACTGTGCTATAGTATCGGCGCGGAGATATACCCAGACTATGTCGTTCATAGGATCCGAACCTGCATACTGCCTCGGCAACCGTAAAACTGTTGCTTGTAAAGGTTCGTTCGCTTCGGTACCGTCACGAGTAAGCATGGACTGACGTCATGGACTGGTGGATTTGGCTGCTGATCGGTCTACTGCTGGCGCTGGCTGAAGTAGTCACGCCGGGTGGTTTTTACATCCTTTTCTTTGGCATCGGCGCACTCCTTGTCGGCATTCTCGGTATGGCGGGACTGAGCGGTCCGGCATGGTTCCAGGTCCTGCTCTTCTCGTTGATTTCGGTCGGAGCGCTCTGGCTGTTCCGCGAAAAGCTACTGCAACTCACTCAGAGCAAAACACCGGCGTCCGTCGATAGTTACGTCGGCGAGACCGCGCGGGCCTGCGAAGACATAGCGGTCAACGAAATGGGCAAAGCCGAGCTGCGCGGCGCCTCCTGGAACGTGCGCAACGTCGGCAGCACGCCTCTTGCTCCGGGCGCCCGCTGCATTGTCGAACGGGTCGAAGGTCTGACGCTGCACGTCCGTGCGGAGCATTAAAAATGGAGGGCGTATTCATGGGTGGCTTCATCGTCGTCATCGTTCTTGCGCTGATTGTTATTGTCATTGTCGCCAAAACCGCGGTCGTGGTGCCGCAGCAGAGCGCGTATGTCGTCGAACGGCTAGGCAAATTCAGCGGCACATTGAGCGCCGGATTTCATATCCTCGTGCCCTTTTTCGACGTGGTGCGCTACAAACACTCGCTCAAAGAACAGGCCATCGACATCCCGCCGCAGGTGTGTATCACGCGCGACAACGTGCAAGTTTCCGTCGACGGCGTGCTCTATCTCAAGGTGCTGAATCCCGAACGCGCCTCCTACGGCATCGGCGACTACGTGTTCGGCATCACTCAATTGGCCCAGACCACGCTGCGGAGCGAATTCGGCAAAATCGAGCTCGACCGCACTTTTGAGGAGCGCAGCAACATCAATATTCAGGTGGTGAGCGAGCTCGACAAGGCTTCCGAGCCCTGGGGCATCAAAGTGATGCGCTACGAGATTAAAAATATTACTCCTCCGGGCGACGTCCTAGCGGCGATGGAAAAACAGATGCGCGCGGAGCGGGAAAAGCGCGCCTTGATCCTGACCTCCGAAGGGCAGCGCGACGCGATGATCAATAGCGCCGAAGGCGAAAAGCAACAGGTGATCAAAGCCTCGGAAGCGAAGAAGCAGCAGCAAATCAACGAGGCGGAGGGCGAAGCCGCGGCGATCCTATCTATCGCCGACGCGACTGCGAACGGCATTCGCAAAGTCGCCGAAGCGATTCAACAGCCCGGCGGCATGGAAGCCGTCCAGCTGCGCGTCGCGGAAAACTATCTCGCCCAGTTCGGCAAGCTCGCCCGGGAAGGCAACACGATGATTCTCCCGGCGACGCTCAGCGACGTGGGCTCGATGATTGCGCTGGCGATGAACGTGATCCGCAAACAGAACGGCGCCGAAGCCGCTGTCCCGCGCAGTTAAAAATTAAGTGCGCCAATTGCAGCCCGCATCGGGGCCTCGTCACCCCCCGACGGATTTGCCGCTCGCGCTCGGGCTTCGGCCGGGCTTGGTGCTGACCAGAATGATGCGATTCGTGCTGGTCTGGTGGATCAGGAGATCGCCGTCCGCCGTCGCCCGCATATGCCTCAGGATGCCGGCATGAATATTTCCCGACGCGATCGGCCAGCTTTGAAATCTCTCGGTCGCCGGATCGAAGCGTACCAAAGCATCTGGACGCTGTCCGGATTCATTGTACCAGACGATGCCGTCGACGACGGCGATCGCGTAGGGATGCGACTTGGGACCGCTCGGCGATGGCCATTCTTTGTATTGGCCGGTTTTGGGATCCACTCGGCCGAGCCGGCCGAGCGCTGAGTTAACGTACCAGATCATGCCGTCGCCGGCGATGTCGAGGCGGCGCACGGTGGTCTTTTCCGGCAGATTGAATTCCCGAACCGCCATGGTCTCGGGATCGATCTTGAGCAAACAGTTGCTGCCGTTGCAGGCAACCCAAATGGATCCGTCAGCCGCCTGCTTGATGCCGTAAGGACGAGAACCTTTTCTCGGCGAGGTGATCAGCTTGATCTCGCCGGTGGACGGCACCAAGCGGCCGATCATGTTGCTCACCTGCAAAGTGAACCACAAGCGTTCTTGGGTATCGAAGATCGCCGTGTGTGGATCTTTCGCCGCCGGGTCGGGCATTTTATATTCGGTGATCATGCCCGTGCGCGGGTCTAATTTGCCCATCGTGCCATTGCCGTTGCCGGTGTACCAGATATTGCCGTCGCGATCGGGCGTAATGCTGTGCGGCAAAGCTTTCTCCGGCAGCGTGTATTCCACCATTTCCCCGGTCTTCGGATTGATCTTCCCCACGATATTGCCATACTGGCCGGCCCACCAGATCATGCCGTCCGCCGTCTGCACGGGATCACGCGCGCGCTGCCCGAGCGTGGGCACCTTCCACTCGCGAAAGCTGATCGCCGCTTCACCCCGCACCAGAGTCGGCTTCAACTGCTGGTGCGGCGGAAAATGGGTCGCCAGATACTGCGCGATGGTTTCCTGCGCCGGCGTGCCTGACAAATTGACCATCGTACCGATCAGTTCGCGCCAAGCCTCGCGGCTGTAGCCTGAGCTGCGCGTGATCAGATTCAAGTCATGGCAGGCGCCGCACATGCCCTGCACCAATGCCTTCCCTTCACCGTCGGGCAACTGCACCGGCGCTTGTCCGCTCTGCGCGCCTGGAGCCGGCAAAAGGAAGTAGAGAGCGACCAGTAATCCGCCGACAAACTTGTTCATGATCTACTCCTCTGTTCTGTTGAATGTCGTCGCAGCAAACCGGCGCTAGATTATCCCTACCGTACGCTGTCTGGCAAGCCGGCGGACGCTAGACGCCGAAAGGGTTTCACGACTCCCCGACGATCTTGGTAACCGAGCGTGTCGAGCCGCCTTCTGGCGTGCTTTGCCCCCAGACGTGAATGTATTGCGATTGAGAACCGTCGCCGCCAGCGACCACGATGAGGATATCTTCCGGGCGATCGGTCACCGGAATAACGCTCTCTCGGGTGAGGCGCAAATCACTGCGCCGCTTCGCTCTCTGGGCAAAAGTCTCCTCCGGCAAATCCTTCATCCGATAAGCGGCGCGCTGCCAGATAAATTGCTGCACGTCTTTCTTGCTCAAGCCATCGCCGGCGATGATGCGCGCATGCTCGGGACAAATGACCATGACGGCTTCCGGTCCGGACGGTCCCTCCATGCGTTGAGCGAAGTTGGTGAGGATGCCCGCGCCCGTGGTGCTGTCCAGATCGGATGCGCGAATCGACGCGTCGGCGCTGATCGCCGTGACCGTGCTTTGTTCGGCTTTGAAGCCGCGCTCCACGTGCAGCGGCTCCCACGGGCTCGCTTCTTCGTTTTCGGCGAAGCAGATCGAATACTTTCCCGGCCAGCCCAGCGTCGCCTTGCAGGTTGTGCCCGGCAGGCTGCCGCCGATGTTGCGCTTGACCAGCTGAACAAAGCGGCCGATGGTCGCGTTGGCGCGCCAACCTTCGCCCAGAGCGTTGGAACCCCCGTTCGCGCCGATGCGTTGACGCACCGGGCCATTGATAATGATCATCACCGCCGGGCCACCGGTGGTCGCCTGCAGCGCATAGAGATTGAGCCTCGGATCGGTGATCGCTTCGACGCACGCGATCAGGGTCGGCATGTACTCCGGCTTGCATCCGGCCATCACTCCATTGATGGCGATTTTTTCCACTGTCGCCCGGGCCCAGCGCGGCGGCACAGCGCCGATCACTTCATCTGGCGCTCGTCGAGTCGCCGCCAGCATTTTCCCCACTCGATCTTCAGTGGGCGGAATCACCGGCAGTCGGTCAGACCAGCCCTTCTCTTCGAAGAACGCCTGCGCCTCCCAAAGATCGTCCGGGATTTCTATCCGATCAGCCTGCAAAGCTGCGCTTCCCATACCTTCGACCTTCAAGAACTGTTTGTTAGGCGACCCTTGCGCGCGCTTCCTCGGGAGCGAGTAGAATGCTGCGTAACTTGTCGAATGCCGCATCGGCGCGCTTGTCGACTTCTTCCGGCTTCACCGTGCCGATCGGATGTTGTACCACCAGCACCGGGTGGTCGGGAGCTCCGAACGCTTCCCTTTCCGATTTGGCCAGCGCATCGAAGGCGTGCGTGATCACGGTGACGGCGAAGCGGCCGCGTTTCTGAATTTCAATCGAGTCGTGGATACTCCACGACGTGCACGATCCTCAATCTCCCAGGCCGCTTAAGACGAAATCCGCCTGGGCCGCCAGCTCATCGAGATATTCTTTCGGCGCTCCCTGCTGCGCGGTGAGCTTGCGTCTCGTGATCACGCCGGCGATGCCGTAGTTCTCCTTGAGCAACTGGGCGAAGCGTTCGGCCAGTCTGTCCGCGTTGGGTTTGCTGTTGTCAAGCAGACCGACAACCTTGCCGCGAAGATCAGCGAATGGCGGCAAACCGGCAACCTTCGTTGCCGAGCTCTCGGTTTTTCCTTCCGGGCTGAGAATGATCATCGGCTACCTCCCAGATCGTTTTCCCGAATCATCGAGCCGTGGCGTCCCTATGCGAAATTCGCGAGCCTCCATAGGGTGCGCGGGCCGTCCGGCCACAGTCAAATGCCATAGAACGCTTTCGGATTGTCGTAGAGAATCTTCTGCACGGCGCGCTGCGGGATGTCACCTTTGTCGGCGCGCTGCTCGAGAACTTTCCGAAACTCCAATTCCATCGATGGATCGCGGTGAGTGTAATCCGAACCCACCATCAAGTTGTCTTCGCCCACGGTTTTCAGAATGTAGGGCAAATCCTCATCCACCTGGCAGGTTACATAGACGCGATTATCGCGAAAAATATTGGCCGCCAGATCGAGCTCCGGGACGCCGAGGACACCGGCGGTCTCGCGCCCGCGCTGTCTGAACTGCTGCCGGCGCAGATCATAGGCGACGAACGGTGTCCACATGGAGCCGGCTTCAATGCAGCCGATCCGAAGCTTTGGATAACGGGCCGGGATTTTGTGCACGATCAAACCCATCACGCCGTTGATCGCCGCGGCTTTGGTGCGCATGAACTGTCCATGGGAAAACTCACGCGCGGGGGAAAAGTCAGGAATTCCCGACCCGGTGTGAATGCAGATTGGCAGGTCGAGTCTTTCTGCCGCTGCGTACAAAGGATCGAAGTAAGGATCCGCCGGGTATTTGCCGGCTTCGCGATCGCCTTTTTTGATGACGCCGCAGGCGCCGTGCTCCTTTGCCCAGGTCAATTCCTCCTCCAGCTTGTCCATTCTGTGTATCGGCGGCAGACACGCCCAGCGGAGCCGGCCGCCCGACTGGCCGCACCGCTCGCCCAGCCATCGATTGTAACTGCGCCGCATGGCCGTGGTGACCTCCGGCTTTTCACTCGCTTCCATCAAGAACAGGGTCGGAAAAATCACCTGAATGTCCGTGCCCAGCTCGTCCATATGTCTGAGCCGAGCCTCGATATCGAGCAATTCCCGCGTCTCCACGGTGGTGCCGGAGTCCTTATCGCTTCGAACGAAGCGGATCTGCCTCCTGCCGTCGATCACCCAATAGCGCGCGGGCGGCAGATTGGGATCGGGATTGGCGGGATAGGCGGTGGTCGGCTTGTACTGCAAATCATCACCGGTCATGTACTCCCACGTCGCTTCGGTTTCATCGATGTGGGTATCTGCATCGATTATGTTCACTGCGGAACTCTCCTAGCTGAAAGCATGCTCAATTTTTATTATGCTTCGAGGGAGTTTTAAAGAGCCGGAGTGATGGAGTACTGCGGCGATGGGGTTACAGCCCAATACCTTATTTTTATCGCGCCAGTTTCTCCATTTGTGCCTCAATCCCCCGCCAGTTTTCGGCCCGCCATTTCGGCCAGCGTCGCCGCCGGCGTGACGAATTCGTAATCGGTCTCGACCTCGATCAGAGCGGAACGATCCGCATGCATGGCGCGCTGCAACGCGAGCAGAAACTCTTCATCGCGCTGGACTTTGAAGCCGAGCGCGCCATAGGCTTCGGCCATTTTTGCAAAATCGGGATTCTCCAGGGCGATGCCGTACTGCCGTCCGGGATATTGCGCTTCCTGATGCATGCGAATCGTGTTGTAGCCTTGGTTGTTGTAAACGATCGCGACAATCGGCGCGCCGTACTGCTTGGCCGTGGCCAATTCGTGCCCCGTCATGAGAAAACCCCCGTCTCCGGAATGCGAGACCACGAGCCGGTGAGGATGGGCGAGCTTCGCACCGACGGCCGCCGGGACCCCGGGGCCCATGCAGCCGAGCGTCGGCGAGATGTACGAGTTCGGCCGATCGAACTCGAGATAGCGTTGATGCCATTGGCCGAAGCTTCCGGCATCGGTTGTCGTAATGGCGTCGGCCGGCAGCGCCGCTTTCAAGTCCCGCATGACGCTTTCCATGGACACGCGCCGCGTCGGCCGCAGTTTCGGCGCGGCGTAGTCTTTTTGTTTGGCGTGCAGTTCAGCGATCCACGAGGCGCGGCTTTCGTTAGCCCCCGGCCCGGCCTGTCTGAGGGCGGCGAGCAGAGTCTGTTTGGCATCGGCGACGATGCCGATTTCCGGCCGAGAGTTCTGCCCGATTGAAGCTTCGTCGGCATCAATTTGAATGAACGATTGGCCGGCTTTGGGAAAAGTAAAACCGCCGGTGGTCGGCTGATTGAGCCGGCACCCGAGCACAATCAGCAGATCGGTTTCATCGGCGGCAAGCGCGCGCGCCTGACGATTCGATGTCAACAGGTTGCCGGCGTAATGGGAATGACTATTGGGAAAAGCATCTTGACGCTTGTACGAGGTGAGCACCGGCAGTTGAAATTTTTCGGCGAAATCGATCAGCTCCTGCCATGCCCCGGCATACTGCGTACCCGAACCGACGAGCAACACCGGCTTGCGCGCCGAATTGATCCGCCCGATCAGCATTTCAATCGCCGCCGGGTCTGGCGCCGGCCGGACAAGCCGATAAGGCTTTACCATCGCGATGTCGGCGTTCTCTTCGATGACATCGCGCGGCAGCGACACCACGACGGGACCGGGCCGCCCTGTGCGCGCCAAATGAAACGCCCGCGTCATAACGGCTGGGATCTGCTTGGCATCGTTGATCTCGATCACCCACTTGGCGAGGGTGCCGAAGAAATGGGTGTAGTCGATCTCTTGACCGGCTTCCCGGCCACGCGCCGCGCGTCCGACTTGCCCGACGAGCAGGACGAATGGCGCGGAATCGTATTTCGCGCTGTGAATAGCGATGCTCGCGTTGGTCGCGCCGGGACCGCGTGTGACGATGCAAACGGCGACCTGCCGCGTCGCCTTGGCATAGCCTTCCGCCATAAACGCAGCGGATCCTTCCTGCCGGTTGGTAATCAGTTTCACTTCGGGAAAGTTATACAGTCCGTCGACCACGGCGATGTAGCTTTCCCCCGGCACGCTGAAAACATGCTTCACGCCCTCGTTGCGAATGCACTCAGCTACTGCGTGGCCACCTAACATCGCGATATCGCCTCCTCCAAGTTGCCAAAACTGGCTATATTCCCATTTGCGCGCACGTGTCAACGACTGTATCCGGGCCCTGCACCGGCGATTTTCCCGCCTGCAAACAAAAAGGGCAGGCTGATCTAATCTCAGCCTGCCCTTTTTGTTCACGAGAAAGATCGATCGCTTATTTTTTGCCGTTGGTTCCGAACAGCTCGGCGCCCCACTTCTTCGCGGTCGCGTCGAGCACCTCCTTCGGCGATTCCGCCACTGGCGGAAAATCTTTCATCCATTCGTAGGGTCGCGTGGCGTCGATGATGGCGCGCGAATTGAAACCCTTCTTGGTCGGATGAATCACCGGATCGAGCGGGCCGCTCCAACAACGGCGCAGGATGTCGATATCGGCCTCGGGCTCGCAGCGGCTCGACATCGCCCAGATGACATCGTCGTTGTTCGACGGATCGATATCGTCGTCGACGACTACGACGAAGCGCCCGAGATACGCGCCGGCGTGGCACTGCGAGGCGATGACTGCCGCCTGCTTGGCGTGGCCGGGATAGCGCTGCTTGATCGATACCACCATCATCAGCCGGCTCCCGCCCGAGACGGTGAGCCAGACTCCTTTGACATCCGGCACGCCCGCTTTCTCCATTTCATCCCAGATCAAGGCCGAGCGCAGATAAGAACGGTACCAGCCCAGTTCCACGGGCGGGCGTCCCGGAGGCGAGCCGAGAATGATCGGATCATTGCGGTGATAAAGCCGCTTCACGTGAACCCATGGCTCGGCGCGCTCCGCGCTCGCGTAATAGCCCGTCCACTCGCCGAAGGGTCCTTCGACTTTCGGCTGGTCGAAGTGCACGTCCCCTTCGATGACGATCTCGGCGTTCGCCGGAATCGGCAGTCCGGAATACTCTCCTTCGATCATCTCGAGGGGTTCGCCCCGAATGCCGCCGATAAATTCGTACTCCGGAATCCCGTACGGTACTTCGATGCTGCCGGCCAGGAAAGTCAACGGATCGTGACCGAAAGACATCGCCATTTTGAAGGGCTCGCCGCTGGCTTGATACTTCTCGCGCTGAATCCGCCCATGCTTGCCGGGAGAAATGTAGAAGCCGAGCTTGTCTTTCTCGTGGATCATCACCCGGTAGGTGCCGTAATTGACCCAACCCTCGTCAGGATCGCGCGTGATATCCACGCTGCCCGTGCCGATATAGCGGCCGCCGTCCTTGTCGTGCCATTTGGGCGTGGGAAATTTGAACATGTCGATATCGCCGTCGCGGTAGACGTTATCAAACAGCGCGCTCTTCTTGACGAACTTGGGCGGGATCGGTTTTACCTTCTTGTAATTCTCCTTCCAGATCTTGACGAAATCCATCTTGGTTTCGCCCGCCGGCAGCCCGAGGGTCAGCGCCAGCCGCTTGCGCGATGACAACGAGTTGGACAGCACCCGGTATCCTTTCGGATAATCCTTGATGTCTTCGAAAAGCACGGCCGGCCCGTCCTCTTTGTGGCCGACGATTTCGGTGATCGCGCCGATCTCCAGGTTCCAATCGCAGCCCTTGAGGGTTTTAAGCTCGCCCATTTCTTCGGCGATTTGGATCCAATCTCGCAGATCCTGATATTCCATTATTTCCTCCTATTTCCTTCCGTTATGGCCGGCAGCAACGATGCCATATTTCTTTTGCAGTGCTGCGACCTTAGCGAAATTTCGCCCCGGAATCAAGCAAGGATTCCCAATTGAAAACAACAATTTATCATGCTACCGAAGGTCTGTGTCGGGCAAACAAAAACGCCTTGACGAGCTTACGGCGATCGCCGCAGAAGCGCGTAAGAGCGGCAACACCGTGGTCTTCACCAACGGCTGCTTCGATATTTTGCACCGTGGTCATGTCCACGTTCTGCGCCGGGCGAAGGCCGCCGGCGATCTGTTGATCGTCGCTCTCAATAGCGACGCCTCGGTGAGACAGATTAAAGGCGATCGACGTCCGGTACTGGCTGAGGCCGACCGCGCCGAGTTGATCGGCGCCATGGAGATGGTAGATTACGTGATCGTCTTTGACGAACCGGAGCCGACCCGACTGATCGCCGCAATCAAGCCAGATGTTTTGGTCAAAGGCGGCGACTGGAAAGATAACGTGGTCGGCGCGGAGTTGGTCCAGGGATACGGCGGTCGTATCGTTATCGTTCCCTACCTTGAAGGATTCTCAACCAGCGAAATCATCGAAAGGATCAAGAGCAATGGCTAGAGTTTGTCGAATTTGCGGCAAGGGTCGCTCGGTGGGCAACAACGTCAGTCACGCCAACAACAAGACCAAGCGCGCCTGGTTGCCGAATCTCAAACGCGTGCGCGGCATTTTTGACGGACAGGTGAAGCGCTCGCTCGTCTGCACCGACTGCATCCATTCGGGCCGGGTACAAAAGGTCGCCTGAGCTTCGGCTGTCGGGCTTCAGTGGAGGTCATCCTTGGGCGCCGCCTCTGAATCCAGCTTGCCGCCGGCACGGCCGCGGGCGCGTACCGCCTTATACACGCCGTTGACCTTGGAAATATTTTGCAGCACCTCCTTCAAGTGCTCCGAGTTTCTGATCATCACCTCGAAGGTATTCACCGCCCGCTGGCTTGAAAACGTACGCACCTGCGCCCTTGCGATATTGGCCTCGGCGCTGGTAATGGCCGAACTGATCGCCGCCAACAGCCCCGGCTGATCGATACAGGTCACCTCGATTTTGACCGGCCGCGGCGCCTGGCTGCTCTCTTCCCAACTCACTTCAATCTTGCGGTGCGGATCGCTTTCCAGCACGGTCGGACAGCCCACGGTGTGCACGGTCACGCCGCGGCCCCGGGTAATGAAGCCAACGATATGTTCGCCTGGCAACGGGTGGCAGCACAACGCGAAGCGCACCAGCACGTCATCGACGCCCTTGACACGAATGCCCAGGCCGCGTCGTTGCTTCGAGACCATCCGGAAAAGCGATTGTAAAGAACCGTCGGCTTTTTTGCTGCCGCTGTCGAGCTTTTCCGGCGGCAGCAATTTCGCCAGCACATGGCGCGTCGTCAAGCGCCCGTAACCGATCGCGGCCAACAGCGCTTCCTCGTCTTTCACGCCCAATTCTCTGAGCAGCCCGGCAAACCTCTCCTCGCCCCGCAGCGCCGTATAATCGAGCTGATGGCGATGCAGATCGCCGTCGAGTATTTCGCGGCCGAGCACGACACTGCGCTCTCGCTGCTGCGCCTTTAGCCAGTTGCGGATCTTCGATTTGGCGCGCGGCGTCTTTACCCATTTGAGCCAATCGCGGGTCGGCGCCTGCTGTGGCGTCGTAATGATTTCAACGGTATCGCCACTGCGCAGGATGTAGCGCAGCGACACCAACTGGCCATTGACGCGCGCGCCGGAACAGCGCTGGCCGACTTCGCTGTGAATGCGGTAGGCGAAATCGATCACCGTCGAGCCTTTGGGAAAGTTCAGCAGGTCCCCTTTCGGCGTGAACACGTACATCGATGTCGAGAACAAGTCCTCCTTGAGGCTATGGAGAAATTCTTGCGGATCTTGCAAGTTCTCCTGCCACTCTAAGAGTTGGCGCAACCAGGCGAAGCGGCGAAAATCGCTCACCTGAAAATCCCCGTCTTTGTAGCGCCAATGAGCGGCGATGCCTTCCTCGGCGACGCGGTGCATGTCATGGGTGCGGATCTGGATTTCGATGCGCTCGCCGTAAGGTCCGATCACGCTGGTGTGCAACGACTGATACATGTTCGGTTTCGGCAGTGCGATGTAATCCTTGAAGCGCCCGGGCACCGGACGCCATTGCTCGTGGACAACGCCGAGGGTCTCGTAACATTCCCGCGGCGTATCGACCAGGATGCGAAAGCCGACCAGATCGTAAATCTGGTCGTACAGCAAGTTCTGGCTCTCCATCTTCTGGTAGATGCTGTAAAAATGTTTCGGCCGGCCGCTGACCTCGGCTTCGATGCCTTCCGCTTCCAGTTTTTTGGTGATGATCGAGCTGACTTCTTCGATATACTTTTCGCGGTCGGTCTTCTTTTTGGCCACATTGCGCTTGAGCTGGTAATAGATCTCCGGATGAAGATACTTGAGCGCCAAATCCTCCAGCTCGGTTTTGATCCAGGCGATGCCAAGCCGGTGCGATAGCGGCGCATAGATATCGAGAGTTTCTTGCGCCGTGACGATTTGCTTCTGGCGCGGCAGGTAATCGAGCGTGCGCATATTGTGCACGCGGTCGGCAAGCTTAATCAGGATCACCCGCACGTCTTTGCCCATCGCGAGCAGCATTTTGCGGAAATTCTCCGCCTGTTTTTCTTCCTGGGTGCTGAAAGTGGGTTTTCCCAGCTTGGTTACGCCATCGACCAGCGCCGCGATCTCCTTGCCGAACAAGCTCTTGATTTCATCTAGGGTCGCGAGCGTATCTTCCACCGTGTCATGCAGCAGCGCGCCGACGATACTCGGCACGTCGAGCTTGAGCTCGGCGATGACATCGGCCACCGCCATGGGATGGATCAAATACGGCTCGCCGGACAGCCGCGTCTGGCCTTGATGCACTTTAGCGGTAAAGTCGTAGGCCTTGCGGATGATTTCACCGTCCGCCGCCGGATAGTAGGAGTGGACCTTTTCGATGAGCTCGTTGATCCTGTCTTTCATAAGTCCTGCGCCCCAGCCGATCAACCGATCCGGAGGAACCGATTGGCCTTGCTCTCCAGCCGACGCCCCGTGCCGCCAGCGTCGCGCCGTTCCCTAGCGCTGCAGCGGCCCGTTACGCCAGCGGATGACGCGGGAAACCCGCGCACGTTCGGCCCGGACAATGCTCGCGAGCACGGCAACCGCGTCATCGATTTGGCGATTCACGATGTAATAATCATAATGGATTATCTGGCGCATTTCACCCTGGGCATTGGCGAGCCGGCGCCGGATCATCGCGCGATCATCGGTGCCGCGCGCCGACAAGCGGCGCTTCAGCTCGGCCAGCGAAGGCGGCATCACGAAAATCGCCACGGCATTCGGGTAACTGCGCTTGATCTCGCCCGCGCCCTGGACATCGATGTCGAGCAAAATATCCCGACCCGCTTTGATCGCCCGATCGAGGGGCTTTCTCAAGGTGCCGTAATCATAATCATGCACCTTGGCTGATTCAGCGAACTCGCCGCGGCGCTTGAGCTCTTCGAACCGGCGCGGCGTGATAAAACGGTAATCCCTCCCGGCGCGTTCGCCGCGCCGCGGCGGCCGGGTGGTACAGGACACGGAAAGTTCGATTTCCGGATAAACTCGCCGCAGTCCGTTGTAAAGCGTCGTCTTGCCGGCGCCCGATGGCGCCGACAGAATGAAAATGATTCCTTGCCGCGTCGCGATCGGCCGATCGCCCTGTTTCATCGCTGGGTGCGGCGTACGGGATAATGCCGCAGGACAATCGCTAAAAACGCCGTCGTGGGAACGCTTCCCTAGATGGCTCTGCTTGGCAGTCCCTATCTTCCGTCGCTCCGGCGGGTTCATTCGATGTTTTGCGTCTGCTCGCGAATCTTTTCAACCCGCTCCTTGCCCTGCAGGACGAGCTGCGTGACCGGCAAATAGGGCACCTTCGAGCTGATGGTGTTGAGCTCTCGATTCACTTCCTGGAGCATGAAATCGATCCGCTTTCCAATCGGCTCGCGCTCGCGCACCGTTTTGCTGAGAGCCGCCACATGGGTCTTCAGGCGCACCAGTTCCTCATTGATATCGCCTTTGAAGACAACGTTGGCATTGTCGGTCGATTCCCTCTCGGAACGCTCGCCGAGTTCTGCGCCAGGCGCTGGAGCTCTGACCGGCCGCACGCCATTCTCAGCGGCGCGCGCCTCAAGCGAGTTGGCGATCTCGCGGAGCGCGCCGATTTGCGACTCCATATCGGCGCGCAGATGGCCGCCTTCGCGTTCGCGCGACTGCTCGAGTTTTTTTAGCGCCAGACTGAGCGCCTGCAAAACCGCGTGGCGCTCACCGGCACCGTCGATGTCGACTTCACGCACGCGGAAAATGTCCGGGATCGTCGAGAGCAAGGACACGCCGATGTCGCCGGCCAATTTGAATTTTTTTTTAAGTTGGCTCATCCCGGCGACGTACTGCCCGACCAAGGCTTCGTCCATCTCCAGCATCCGGGTCTGGCCTTTGGTGGCGTAGCGATTGACGAAAAGGTCGATCCGGCCGCGCGAAATCTTCTGCCGCACTATTTTGCGGATCTCCTCTTCGAAGGAGAGGTACTCGCGCGGCGCGCGCACCTGCAGATCAAGATGGCGATGATTGACGCTGCGAATTTGCACGCTGACTTTGCCGTTCTTGATGTGCCGCGTGGCCTCGCCGTAGCCGGTCATACTCTTCATTGTTTTTCCTCGAGGCGCTTTTTGAGTTTTTCCTGTGCCACAGCCACAGTGCCGACCTCATCGCCGACAAACCCCGCCGCCAAGTTGGCCAGCACCGCCGCCTCCTCGTAACGGGCGCCGCACGCCAAAGCGAGCGCGCAGACAGCCACCACGGTATCCCCGGCGCCGGTGACGTCGAACACATCGCGCGGCTCGGTCGGAAAATGCTGCACCGCCCCGCCGCGCCGGAACAAGGTCATACCCTCGGAACCACGGGTGATGAGCACGGCTTTAGCCTGCCATTTGCGCAGCAATTTTGCCCCGGCCGCGCGTAAGGACGTCTCGTTCTCGATGACGATGCCGGCCGCTTCGCTGGCTTCAGCCTTGTTGGGCGTGATCAGCGCCGGCAAGCGATAGCGATGATAGTTTTCCCTTTTGGGATCGATCACGCAGACGAGATTGCCCCGCCTGGTCCGGTCGGCCGCTACCTCGAGCAGCTCCTGATGAATGGCGCCCTTGCCGTAGTCGGACAAAACAATCGCATCGTAATCCTTCACATGTACGGCGATGTACTCGCGCAATTTTCTCAGCGTGGCGGGCGCCGCACCTTGCCGGTCTTCGCGATCGAGGCGGACGATTTGATGGTGGCGCGGCGTTGCGATAATGCGCGTTTTCTGAATCGTTTGGTACGCCCGGTCAACAAAAACACCTGCCGTTGAAGCGCCCGCCTGGCGTAGGGCAGCCAGCACTTTCTTGCCGGCGCTATCACCGCCGACAATGCCGCAAGCGGTGACTCGGCCGCCGAGCGATTGCACATTGTGAATCACATTGGCCGCGCCGCCCAGACTGAAATGCTCGGAGACGACTCGAAGCACCGGCACTGGCGCCTCAGGCGAAAGCCGTTCCACCTCGCCGCGAATGAACCGGTCGAGCATGAGATCGCCGACCACCAACAAGCGCGCTCTGGAGAATTTTTCAACCAGGGATAAAAGACTGTACACGACACCGAGAATGAAATAGCAGGACGGGACCTGTCCTTGCAGTCGTCAAGTCCGCCGCTGATGAACTTTTCTTTTTTCCTCGAGTTCCAATTCCCACAATTTGGCGTACTTTAGAAACACGTATACCGCGCTGGCGACGGCGACGTAAAAGCCGGCAAACCCCTCCATGAAACCGCGTTTGATAATATAGGATCGGACAAAGCGAACCCACGGCCTCAAGAGCGCGTCGCTCAACCGCCAACGCCGGCCAGCCTTCCTGTTCTCGTTTGCCGAGATCGAGGAGTAACGGTTGAGCCGTTGAAAGTGATCGTCCATGGAGCGGTAAGTAAAATGCTCCAAGGGATGCTTCAAGCGGCGCACCTTACCGTCGACGATAATTTTTTCGTGCGGTTCCGTGCCCGCCCAGGTGGCTCGCTCACGCCGAAACAGCCTGATGTCGTAGTCCGGATACCACTCGCCGCGCCACCACCAGCGCCCCAAGTAGTGCACCAAACGGGGCACGGAATAGCCGGCATACTTTTCCCCGTCGCGCTGGAGCGCATCCAATATCTCTTGTCTCAAATGCGCCGATACACGCTCGTCGGCGTCGATCATTAACACCCAATCCTTGGTCGCCAGAGAATGGGCGTGCGCCTTTTGATCGCGATAACCGGACCAGGGGCGCTGGAAGAAGCGGTCCGTGTAGTTCCGGCAGATCTCAGGCGTACGGTCGGTGCTGAAAGAATCCACCACGACGATCTCATCGCACCAGCGTAAACTGTCGAGACAAGCTCCGATGCGCTGCTCTTCATTGAAGCAAACGACGATGGCGCACACTTCTGGCCGAGCGTTGGTCGGCGCTTCGGAAAGAGCCATGGCTTCCTCGATACCGGTTCGCTGATCGCTCATGCGCTCTTTGCACCTTGAACCCGGTTCTTGCTGTCGTAGGCCGCCATCGCCAGTTGGTACAAGCGATACTTTAGGTGAGCCGGGCGAAGTCGAACTGCCTGCTGAATCGCCAGCCGGGCGCCGGCGCGCTGATTGTGGCGCCAGCGCGCCTTGGCCAAGCGGTAATAACGGTACGCCAACCGATTGTCGACGACATGTGTTCCGATCAAATCCCTAGCTTCGGGATGCTCCTGAAGGAGTTTCCCTATGACTCGAATATTCTCGGTCAAACGAATCTCTTCGTTGCGAGTGATACTCCCGTGATGGGTGCGATATAAAAATACCACCTGGTTGCAGTATTTGACCGGATAACGCATGAACACCCGGAATGCCAGATCCAGATCGTGGCAGATTTGTAGCGACTCGTCCATACCGCCAAGGGATTCGTAAGCCGCTTTGGATAGGATCGAGGCCTGAAGGCGTACTATGCTCTTTTCGAAGAGATCGAGCAGGGACACGCCGGCGCTTTCTAGCCGGCGCGATTGATGCGCGGGTATGATGGTGTCGTGGCGTCGGTTTTCCAGGTAGCCGCCGTTGGCGAAAACCATGCCACGATCGTGGTGCTTGCGGACAAAATCAATGAGTGTCTCCAAATGGGTGGGCATCGATAGATCGTCGGAGTCCTGGAACGCGATCCAAGGCGCCCTGGCTTGGCTGACGCCAAAGTTGCGCGCCGCCGAAGCTCCGGCGTTGGCCTGATGGAAACAGCGCAGACGTGATCCGTAACCCGCCAGCACGGCTTGGGTGTCGTCGGTGGAGCCATCGTCCACAACAATCACTTCAAAATCTTGGAATGACTGATTGAGCACCGAGTCGATGGTCGCCGGAAGGTATGCGGCGCGATTGAAGGTCGCTATGACGACAGAAACGGCAGGTTTATCGCTCATTACGTCACATCCACAAAAACGGCATGCTAGGAAGTCCTCGACCGGCGCCACTTTCCAGCAACGTAGCCAAGACATTTCGAGATCCGCCCTTCGGTTCTATAGGCCTTCTGGCGCCAGCCCAACGAACGATAGAGCGCCAGGCGAAAGCAATTGGCCAATAGATTGGGAACCACGTTGAAGACAATCGAATCGTTTCGATAAATGCTCCGGCTGATCCCTTTGCGGTACTCGATCTGGCGGTGATAGCTGCTGCCGTAACGGTTCGGGTTGAGCTCATGATAGACGATCGCACGGGGCGTGTAGCCGATTTTTAGCCCGGCCTTGCGGATGCGGCTGGAAAACTCGCTGTCCTCGCTGAAGCCGGCGGCGCCTGGACCCAGGCGCGTGTCGAAATACCCCACCTTCTCGACCAGCTCGCGCGTAAACGACATGTTGGTGCCGGTCAGGCCGCGAATCTCGCAGCCTTCAGGGCCGTAATCGATGAGCGGTATGTTGTATTCGCCGAGTCGGTCGAACTCGGCGCCGCGACCAGCGGGATCGACGCCCGGCAAGATTCGCCCTTGCACGGCGGCGTAATCACTGTTGCGGTGAGCGTCGACATGATGGATCAGACAATGAGGCTCCACGGTCACGTCATCGTCGAAGATGACCAGCAGATCGCCCGCACTATCGGCCAATGCCATATTCAGAGCATGGGACTTGCCCAGAAGCGGCTGACAAAGCACTCGCAGCGGGTAAGGCTTGAAATCGGCGCTGAGCTGCCGCAGCACTGCCGCGGTTGCGTCCGTCGAGCCGTTGTCAACGACGATGATCTCGGTCTCGGCGCGTTGTGGCGCCTGCGCTTGCGCCAGACTATTGAGCAAGGCCATCAGGCTCGCCACCCGGTTGCGCGTCGGGATGATGACCGAGATTTTTTGCAAAACGGCAATCAAGCTAATCACCCGGCGGCGCTGGCGGCCTCGAAGCTTCGCGGGCTTTCGGCTTCGGCTCGCTCGAAAATCTCATAGCTGGTTCTCTAAACCCCTGGAGGGCTAGCAAAACAGGCGTCACGCCGGTCACTCGACACGCCGGTAGCGGGCCGGAAAGCACTCGAATTGCTTTTGCGCGAAGATCGACCAGCGATGGAGCGAATAGCGCGCCAGCAAGAGCAATATGCTCAAACCGTAACGCACACTGGCGCTGAAGCTGGCGCTTGAAGCTTCGGCGAAGTAGCGCGTCGGCACCGGAATCTCCTTGATGACGAAGCCCAGATGAATCGTCTGCACCAGCATTTCTTGGTCGAAGACGAACTTATCTGAATTCAGCAAAAACGGCACTTCCTCCAGGACACGGCGGCTGAAGGCTCGGTAGCCCGTATGGTATTCGGAAAGATGCTGGCCCAAGACCCAATTCTGAATGCCGGTCAAAAAGCGGTTGCCGAGGAACTTCCACCAGGGCATGCCCTGCTCCACGACATTGCCGCCGAGCAGGCGAGAGCCGAGCACGACATCGGCTTCGCCGGCCTTGATCGGCGCCACCACTTCCGGCACCAGCGTCGGATCGTATTGATAGTCGGGATGGAGCATGACGACGATGTCGGCGCCGGCTTTGAGCGCTTCCGTGTAGCAGGTTTTCTGATTCCCGCCGTAGCCGTAATTGCGCGAGTGGACGAATACTTCGAGCTTGAGTTCCTTGGCGATCTTCAAAGTCTCATCCTGGCTGCCATCATCCACCAGTATTACCGAATCGACATCCTGTTTGGGAATCCCTTCGTAAGTCAGGCGTAGAGTTTTCGCCGCATTGTAAGCCGGCATCACGACCACGACTTTGGGCTTGTCCGTGTTTGACTCCATGCCCGCTCCTAGCTACCCGAACGCCGGCATGCGCGGCGATCGCACACCGAGATTTGTCCGGCTAGAACCCGTCTTCGAAACTGCGTCAAAGAAACCTCAGCAGCAACCATAAAAACCCCGGCCCATCCGAACTGATGGGGGAGAGCGCTACAGCCAACTCCGTGCCGCGCGAGCACGAGAGGGGATGGCTACATGAGCCCGGTGCGGCTTAACCATCCCGTCTCTGCGTTCCCACTGGCAAAGTTACTCGAACGGCCACCAGCGCTCGACTCCTTCATGACGCTCAGGACCACGCGCCGGCGCAAACTTCGTTCCTTGAAGGCTAAACCGAGATAGTGCTTTAAAAAGTACAATTTTTCTGGCCGTCGAACATAACGTCCGAGCGTGCGGTTGAGCTGCGCCAGGTTTTTGATTTTTCGCCGCCGGCTCAAGTGCTTCAGTTTGGCGACGCCGTCAAGGTCCAGCAGGACGAAGCGAAAATCGTCGCCGTCCGAGCGGACCATGATATTGGCGTCCTTCAGATCGTTATGGTAGATGCGCTCGTCGTGCAGGGTTCGAAACAAGCGCGCGAGCTCGGCCAGGAAACGTCTGCGCAGCACGATACCCTCGGTGCTATTGACGCCGAGCAGTCGAGCGCGCCAAAAGGCATCGCTGGTCTGCCCGCCGGCAATTTCTTCGGATAAGAAAAAACTTTTGACTAAGGCGCCGCTCCTGCGGTTCTCCACCGCAGCGACCGGCGGCGCGCTCGGAATCTGCGCTGCGCGCAGAATTGCCGCGCCGCGGAGCGAGCGAAACGCGCCGGAGTTCAGGAAAGGCGAGAAAAGCTTGTAGCGCCACGAAAACGCATTATAGCGCTTTACGTAGATCGTGCGCGGCTGGCCGGAAATCGTTACGGTGATCCGACCGATTCTGATTTTCCGTTGGTCTTTAACGATTTGGCAGCCGCCCTGCGCGAACAAACAATCCGCGTTCATCAGGCGCTCCAGAAACGGCGGCTCGTCATAGCCGCGAGCGATCCAGATCGCGGCGTCGCCGCGCTGGTGGAAAACGAAATTAGGCAACACGGCTCTCAGCGGCAACTTCATGCAAAAGGGCGTCGAGGGCGCGGAAATGGCGCTCCCACGAGTGGGCCTCGCCGATGCTCCGGGCCGCGCTCCTCTCCAGTTCACCGGTAGCGCTACCGAGAAGCCGCAAAAGCTTGGCCGAAAGCTCTGCGGCATTATCCGGCCGCTCCACGATACCGCCTGCCAACGCTCCGGTCAGGAGTTCCGCCGCCCCGACGCAACGGCTCACCAAGACCGGCACTCCGGAGGCCAACGCCTCGAGCACGACATTGCCGAAGGCTTCTTGCAACGACGGCAGCGCCAGCACATCGGCGGCGCCGTAATATTTTTCCACTTGTTCTTGCGCTCCGGCGAAAAGGATCCTTCCGGGAGCCACCGAATCGGCCCACCTTCGGTAAAAGCCCAGGCGCGCGTCACCGCCGACGACGAGCAGATAAGTATTCGCCAACGCCGGCATTCGCCAGACCCGGATGAGCCGGTCTAATCCCTTTCGGCGAAAACCGCTGCCGACAAACAACACCAACGGCGCCTCGGCGGGAATCTGCCAGCGGCTGCGCACTTCGTGACGCGAGTCGGCGCGCCGCTTGGGGTGAAAGCGGCGGCTGTCGACGCCGTTGTAAAGGACCGCAATCCGCTCGCCATCGACTCCATACTGCGCCATGATATCGCGTTTGACTTCGGCCGAGACCGCAATAATTTTCTTGATCCGATCTGAATGAAACTGCCGATGTTCCAGGGCCAGGACCGCTCGATGATACGGGCTAAGGTCGTGCCAGAGACGTCTGAGAACGCCCGACTCATGGTCAAGACTGGCGAGATAACCCCGATGCGTGCCCGCGCCGCACCGTAGCACGTCACAGCCGGGGATCCGGTCAAAACTCATGACCAAATGACAGCCTCGCCGGCGAACGATTTTAGGCATGCGCAAGGCCATACTCAGTAACCGCGCCGTTCGCCCGAGCGGCATGACCGAAACCCGATGGGCCGTGACGCCCTCGGGAACCGCAACCCGATACTCAGCGCAGAACAGATGGACTTCATGTCCCAATTGAGCAAGCCCTTGGGCGGTCCGGAAAAGATCTCTCTCGGTCCCGCCGCTGAAGTCAAGCCTCTTATGAATCAAAGCGATTTTCAATTTGAGCGTGCCGCGGACGCCAAAGCTCGGACAACGGCTCAGCCGATTCTTGACCTGTTCGATGGCGCCACGTCCGCAGACCAGCGCATGAGCCGGCGAAAGCTCTCCGATGGATCGGCGCCGTCGCACTCTCTGCGCCTTTCGCGAGTCTTCGCTTCGAGCCAGCGTGCCAATCGACGATCGGCCCTCGATAAACGCTTGACGCCTAGATACGCTTGCAAGAAGCACATGCGGTCTTGCAAGGAAATGCCCGGCAGTGGCAAACGATTTAACTGAATCAAATTGCGCTTCCAAAAACTCTGACAAAACCAGGCAGGGTAGCGGCGGGTGCGATCATTGTCCATGAAAAAAAACCGCGGCCCTGTCGCTCCGGTGGTGTTCACGAGGATATTGCTCGCCACCAAGTCGCCGTGAACGAAGCCGGCGTCATGAAAGCGCCGGATCAACCGCGCCAACTGTCGAATTTGCATTCGCTTCGCGCCGAACGGCGCCGCTCCCCCGCCGCATTGGCGCAGGCAATACTCGTTTAGCGGCAAGCCATCGATGCGGGGAGTCAAGGTAAACTCGCGTCGGCTTGCTCGCCAACCGCTCTGTTTCCCAACGACTCTGGGAATCGGCGCGTTGAAGCCCGCCGCCGACAAGGCGAGTCCCTGGCGCCAACTGCCGAAGGCGCGGCTCGTTCGAAAAAGATCTTTGAACGCGGCGAGCGGTGAGGTACGGTGGAACACCTTCAAAAAAAAAACTTGCTCTGAACCATCTGCCGGATGCCGCAACTCAATCGTCTGCGGATGACGCGCTGATGTCTGGGCGAGGACCAGCGCCAAGACCTTTTCTTTCAACGGCCCCGTCCATAGATTACCCTGCGCGAAGATCTGCCACCCCAGGCCGCCGACTCGGCCGAAATTAGAACGCGCTAGCATCATGGGCCCTCGCCGCCGGTCGGCGTTTGAGAGCTTCGGCCACCTTGACGGCAATCGCAGAGACGCCAATCGACCGCATACAGAGCCGTCCGATGGGACACCGCCTGCGCCCACACGGCACGCAAGGAGCTTCGCCGCGAATCGCCAGGTCGGCGAATCGAAACGGCCCGGTGCGTTTTGGGTCGGTCGCCCCCCACAACGAAACGACCGGCGTACCGACCGCCGCGGCGATGTGCATCAGCCCGGTATCCGGGCCGATCGCCAGCCTGGCTTTTTGAATGATTCCGATCGCTTCTCGCAAAGTAGTTTTTCCAACCAGATCGAGGACGCTGTGGGCGCTGCCTGCCATCGCTTGGCGCGCCAGTTCGCGGTCCGCAGCACCGCCCAACAGCACCGCGTCCAGACCGTAATCGGCATGAAGCAGCGCGGCGCAGGCGCTCATTTGTTCGGGGAACCATTGTTTACTCGGCCACCGCGTGCCGACAAATAAGACCGCATAGGGCCTTGAGGTTTGCGCCAGGTGCCGTTCGACGGCGTTCCATTCGGAGCCGGTCAACGTCAAGTCCCATTCAAGGGGCAGCCGCGGAACGCCCAAGAATTCTGCGAATTTGAGATAATGCTCCAGCTTCGTGATGCTCTCGCCGTAGCGCTCGATATGGAGATTGTTGAAAAAACCGTTTCCTTCCTTGCTGTCGGCGGGATGAAAACCAAGGCGCCGCGGCGCGCCGCTAAACCAGCTGATGATGCCGCTTTTCAAATGGCGCTGAAGATCGAGCACGAGGTCGAATCGTCGGCCGCGAATCTCGGCCAAGAACGGCGCGAAGCTGCACCATCCCTGTTTGCGCTTGAATAAAATGATCTCATCGATCGCCGGATTTCCCTGGAGGAGCGGATAGGCCGCCGGCTCCACCGACCAGGCCAATGACGCGCACGGGAATCCGCGCTTCAACAGCTTGGCCAAAGGCAAGGCGCGCGCGACATCGCCGATGGAGCCATGCAAAACGATGAGAATCTTTTTCGGCTCGAGCTTAAGCGCCGCTGCTGCCATAATACTGTTCGACGAATTGTCGCCAGTCCTCTTGGGAGACGTAGCGCCGTTCAGGATCCAGTTTGCGCGCCGAGCGCAATAGCCGGTCGAGGTTTTTCTTCGCCAACTCGAGCGGTAACCGCCCAAGGAAAAGCGTTGCCTTGTCAAAGTCAATAAGATAACTGGCCAGCCCGCCCGGTTCTTGCCGCAGCAAAATATTCTTCATGTTCAGATCGCCGTGATAAACTCCTTCGCGGTGCAAGGCGCGCAAACTGTTCGCCACGGCGCGCCACGTGTTTTCGACGCCCCATCGATGGACCAGGCCCTCTTGCAGAGCCGACCATAAATCGACGGCGCCACGCAGTTCCTGCGTTACGAACCAACCCCGATAGAACGGACCGCAGCCGCGGCTCACGCAGGCCGCGTAGACCTGCGCGGTCAGCACCCCCCTGCGGCGTAGCTCCTCGGTGATCGCCAATTCGCGAAAAGGACGCGGCGGCCAGGTAAAAAACCACGCGCCCGTCAGCGCCGCGAAAATGCCGCCGTGACGATACTGGCGCACCAGCGCCGTTTCGCCGTCAGAAAGGCGCAGCGCCGTCAGGACGCCGCGTCCTTGGTAAACGCTCGGCTGCGTATAGAGATGCTGTTTCAAGCAAATGTCAAAGCCGATTTCCCGCTGGCGTTCTGGGCGGACCAACATGCGGTTGCCGTTGCCGTCGGTGAGTTTGACGAAGCCGCTTGGCGAGGCTCCCCAGATAAAGGTTTCGCGCAACATTTTCGCCATCGCCGCTCTGCGCGATTATGCCGCGACAAACTCGGGTTCGAAGCGGTCGGGCGGTGCCCAGACATCGCCGGGCACGGAGCGCAGTAGTTTTTCGACCGCCGCGAAAACCCGCGCCGGGTCGATCAGCCGACTGCATGCTTCGGTGCCAAGCGGACAGCGACGCCCGCCGTGGGATGTACACGGTCGGCAGAAAAGCCTTTTCTCGACCACCACTGCATGATTCGTGTACGGAAAAAAACCCAGCTCGCGCGTGGTGGCACAAAAAATCGCCACAGTCGGGACCCGTTCGGCAACCGCGATGTGCATCGGACCGCTGTCGTTGGTGACAAAGACACGGCAGCGCCGGATCGCCGCCGGCAGCTCGCGCAGCGTGACCTTTCCCGCCAGACTGCTGGCCGCCCCGCCGCAAGCGCCGAGCACGCGGTTCACCACCGCAGCATCGTCGGCGCCGCCAAAAAGTACGATTCGGCAATCGAGGCTTTCTTCAAGCCGGACGATCAAGTCGGCAAACGCTTCGGCCGGCCAACGCTTGGTTGGCCACACCGAACCTGGATTGACTCCGATAATAGGTTTCTCTGCATCGATGCCCAAGTCTGCGAGCTTTTTGTCGACTTCGCTTTGCAGCTGAGGATTGACCGGCAATTCAAGCGCGCGTTGACAATCCTCCACGGCCACGCCGAAGGCGTTGAGCAACGAAAGATTTCGTTCAACATCATGGCGCGTCGGATCTCGCGCGATGCGCCGGTGAAAAAGAAACCAGCCCCGGCTCTGGGCGAAACCGATGCGCACCGGTATACGAGCCAAGTATAACAGCAGAGCGCTGCGCAGGGATTTGTGCGGCGTTAGCGCCAGCGTGAATTTCCGTTCCGCCAGAGCCTGCGCTTTTCGGTACATGCCGCTTAGACCCGCGTCAGCATGCCTTTTGTCATCGACAATGATCTCATCGATAGCCGGATGCCCCTGTAATAGCTCAGCGCTCGCGGGCTGGCAAACCAGGCTCAGATTGCGGACCGAGAAGCGCCGGCGCACTTCGGCGATCAGCGGCAGGGTCAACACGGTATCGCCAATGAAGCTCGTCTGCAGAACCAGCACGTTGCGCCATGCCGCAGCGCCGGTCCGCTGGCGCGCCGGGTTTTGGGTTGCGATTTCTATGTTCAGATCTTGACCTGAGCGGAAGCGCGTCAAAAGGCGCGCGTCTTTAGAAGCGGCTCGCCTCGTCGATCAGCATCACAGGAATGTCGTCTTTGATCGGGTAGCTCAGCCGGCAGGCCTGGCAAAGCAATGCGTCACCGCTCTCATTCAGGTGAATATCGCCCTTGCACTTGGGACAGGCCAGAATGTCCAATAGTTCCTTGCTAATTGCCATCGAAAAGCTCCTCGTTATCGCTAAGTTCCTTCCTCCCCTCGCGCCAGACAGCTAGCGCTGATAGGGAGTGAAAGCATCCCAACCGCGACGGTAATCGCGTTGCGACTGAGCCGCGTCGCGATTGACAAAGTGACGATGATACATGGGGTGGCGCAAGCTGCGCACTTCATGCTCCAGAAGAAATTTGCCTGCACCGCCGGCCGGATCGATGATCTCTTTAAAGCGAAACTGATGATTGCGCACATCCTCCGTGATCGCTCCACGGCTCTTGAGATAGGCATAAGGGCCGGAGAAATTGGCCACGTAGACCGCCACATGATGGCCATCGTACGGCGCGATGGCGCGGTCGCTCTCGCGGAAGAGCAGCGCCTGCTGGCGGCCGATTTTCACCCGCCCGAATCGGCCCTGTTCATCGTTCTCGAGCGCTGTCGGCGCGCCGAACACGGTCTCATAAAATCTCAAAATACCCGCCGCCTTCTCGGGCGGCACGAAAAACTCCACGTACGGCATGCCGAGTGCCATATCGCCGAACTCCGGCCGGCTCGTGACACAGCGGAATCGATTGCCCCAGGGACAGGTCACCATTATATGATCCGTCTCGCGCCGAAACGAAAACCGGGTGCCCTGCAAAGCCTCGCTGACCGACCGAAGGCGGCGCTCCAACTGATCCAAATCCGGCAGAACCAAACCGATGTGGCCGTCGATCACCTGGGGCGTTCGGGTTGGCAGATGAAACTGTTGCTCGCCAAAATTGACCCACATGTTGTTTAAGCCGACGTTCAGGTAAGGATCGCGCGTGCCGCCCAAACCGACGACATAAAACAGCGTCGCCAGCGCCTGATCGGAAATCTGCACGTTGACGTGTTCCAGCGCAATGATGTTGCCGACGTCCTCTTCGCCATAGTCCGGCATGGTTCACCTCCGAGTTAGTGTCTGCCAAACGCCCGAGGTCGCTTGAGAAGGTCTCTCGTTAACCTTCGATGGAGCAGATCCATTGCCACTGCGCCGCCAATCCCGATTCCAAACCGACTTTGGGGGCGTAGCCCAATTTGCCACGCGCCTGATCGAGCCGGGCGCTGGTGTGGCGCACGTCCCCTTTTTGCCGGTCGAAGCGCGCGAGCTTGGCTCGCCGTCCCGAAACTTTTTCCGCCAACGCGATCGCCTCCAGCAGCGATACTTCCGAACCGCCGCCGAGATTGAAAACCTCGCCGGCGCCGGCGTAGTTCGCCGCGCTCAAGATGCCGTCGACAATATCGGCGCAAAAAGTAAAGTCACGGGTCTGCGCGCCGTCATCGTAAAGCGGCACCGCTTCGCCGCGCAACAGCCCGCGCATGAAAATATGAAAGAACATGTCCGGGCGTTGCCGCGGCCCATAAACCGTAAAAAAGCGCAGCGCCACCGTCGGCACGCCGAACGCTCTCCAATAAAGATGGCAAAGATGCTCGGCGGCTAGCTTGGTGGCGCCGTAAGGCGACACCGGCCGGGTGCGCCCCTCTTCGCGCATGGGCAAATCGTCCGTGTCGCCGTAAACCGAGGAGGTCGAGGCGTAGACGAACTTGGTAAGGTTGGCGGTTTTGGCGGCCTCCAGCAGCAGCTGGGTCGCCATAATGTTATTTTCAGTATAGCGGCTAAATTCGCTCCCCCAACTGGAGCGCACCCCGGGCTGGCCCGCCAGGTGATAAACTATTTCGACGTCTTGCAGCAAAGCACCGAGATCGAGCTGGCGCAGATCGGCGCCGATGAGCTTGAAATTTTCATGGGCTGCGAAGCCGGTAAGATTGTCTTCCTTAAACCGTCGCGGATAATTGTCGAGGAAGTTGTCCACGCCGACGACCGTATCGCCGCGCGCCAGTAATTTCTCAACCAGGTGAGAGCCGATGAAACCGGCGGCGCCGGTGACCACAGTTTTCATACCGATCCCGTTCTCGGCTGAGGCCGCGAGCGCTCGAGAATCCAGGCCGCGGCGGCCGCCAAATCCGCGGCTGCGTGGCAATTCGCTGGCAGCGATTGCGCGGCGCTCACACGTTCGCCGACCAATATGCCCGTGGCGCCGATCGACCACGCCAGCTCAAGATCGATCGTCTGGTCCCCTACGACGAAGGAGATCGTCGGATCGATGTTCAGCTCCGCCGCGGCGCGTCGAATCATTCCGGGCTTGGGCTTGCGACACTCACAAACCGTACGATACGTCTCTCGACCCTCGGTCGGATGATGCGGGCAGTAATAAATGCCATCGAGCCGCGCCCCAGCGCAAGCCAGCCTGTCGACGATCTCGGCATGAATGGCCTGCAAATCGGCTTCGCTCAAAAAACCGCGCGCCACGCCGGACTGGTTGGTCACCATGACCAGTTTAAAGCCGCCATCGCGCAAACGCCGCAGCGCCGCGGCGACGCCGGGCAGAATGTCGATCTGGGCCATTCCCGATAAATAGTTGACCTCGCGTATCAAGGTGCCGTCGCGATCGAGAAATACCGCCGCCTGTCGCCGCGCCCCATTCATCTCTCGGGCTGCCTCGCCGCGACAATCTTATTCACGATCGCGTCCACAAGCGCCTCGCCGTTCATCACTTCGAGCGTCACTCGCAAGGCCAAAAGCTTGTCCTTGGCGAACGGGAAGCGGGTTAATTTTAAAATATCCTTCTCCGTCGTAATGATCAAATCGACCAGGCGGGCCATTCGGCTGATCTGCTGCCAGTCCTGAGCGCCGTACGCATAGTGATCGGGAAACTCCAAGGTTTCCACGATGTCGCCGTCCCATTCGTGGATCAGCCGGTATAGTCCGCGCGGATCCGCGATGCCGCTGACGGTTAGAATTTTGCTACGGTAAAGAAGCGTGAGGGGAAATTCGCGTATTCCTTGACTGCTGAATCCAACCAGACAAACCGGCTGCAGCGATGCGTCGAATGCGGCGGCGGATTGCTTTGCAATGACGGGCGCCCAGGCGCCCATCGCTCCGGTGGTCAATAAAAAATCTGCCCGCCGGAGATTGCGCCGGGGCTCACGAAAAGGCCCCGCCGGCAGCACCCGCCCCGTCACGTCGTCCCCGAGTAGCAGGAGATCGACGTCGCGCTTGATCCGCCGGTGTTGAAAACCATCATCGAGAAGAAACACATCGATATCCTCACGGCGCAATAGCTCGGCCGCGGCGGCAGCCCGATTGGCGCAAACGCCGACCATCTGCCGATAGATTCCGGCCATCATCAACGGTTCATCGCCCGCTTGCCGCGAGTTTTCCTCGGCATTCCAATTGGCGGGATTTTCTCGGTTCGGTAGCAGGATAACCGGCCGTTTTTCTTGCCGCCGATAACCTCGGCTGAGGATGGCGGTCTTAAAGCCGCGTCGCGCCAGTTGCTGCGCGAGCCAGAGACAGGTCGGAGTTTTGCCCGTGCCGCCGACGGTCAGGTTGCCGATGCTCACCACCGGCCGTGGCAGACGCACCGATCTCAAAACGCCGTGATTGTATAAAAAGTTCCGGCTTTGAACTGCGGCCGTGTAAAGCTTGGACAGCGGCAGGAGCGCGAGTGAGAACGCTTTTCCGCCCAGCCCCCGGCGCTCCCAGACCGAGCGGATCGACAACTCCGGAATCAACATCGCGCGCACCCAGCGTGATGACTCATCTACGGACAGCTCGAGAAGAACGCCGAATGGTGCGGCGGACACATGATGAAGACCTCACAAGTATCGTCGCGCCAGGGCAAGATTGCGATCGAACGCGCCCTGGTGCGCGGCAGCGATTTGCGCCGCGCACTGCCCCATCCGGCGGCGTCTGTCGGGATCGGTTAGGAGCCTGTTCAGCACCTCGGCCAATTCGGCCGCGTTTGCCACTTCGACCGCGGCGCCTTGTCTGATCAGATCGCGCGCCAGAATATGAAAGTTCTCCATATGCGGCCCGAAGAGGATCGGTTTGCCGAAGCCGGCCGGCTCGAGGACATTATGGCCGCCGACATCGACAAGACTGCCGCCGACGAATGCTATGTCAGCGACGGCAAAAAATTCCACCAACTCGCCCAGGCTGTCGAGAAGCAAGATATCCTTGTCGAACCACCTGGCCGGCACGGTCTCGCTGCGGCGCTGAAAAGCCGCGCCGCTGCTAACCAGCAAGCGTTCAACTTCGGTAAACCGTTCGGGATGGCGCGGTGCGAGCACCAGCGATAGGTTCGGATGGTTTAACCGCGCCGAGGCCACCGCTTCGAGCAGGCTTTGCTCCTCGCCCGAGTGTGTGCTACCGGCCACCAGCAAGAGCTTGCCGTCGAGGGAATCGCGCGCGGCGTTGGCCATTTTTTGACTCTGCGGGCGTGCCGCCTTTAAACTGCCCACGACGGAAACCTTGGCTGGGTCGGCGCCGAGACTGATAATGCGCGCGGCATCCTCACCGGACTGCATGCCGAAAACAGAGAAACAACTAAGCGCGCGGGCAAAGAGTCGGCGTAAGACTCGATAACGCACGAGCGCTTTCGCCGACAGACGGCCGCTCAGCAGCACAATGGGCACGCCGCGGCCATGGGCTTGGCTGAGCAGATTGGGCCAGATTTCGGTCTCGATGATCAGCAGCAGACCGGGATCGAATGTCGTGAGCGCACGGCGCACGATCCAAAGCGCGTCGAGTGGAAAAAAAATCACCCCGTCGGCGCCGGCCATGAGCCGCGCTTGACGATTGCCGCTCGCCGTAAACGTCGACAGAAGAATTTTCCGCTCGGGGTCATGCGCTTTGAGGGCGGCGATCAAGGGCGCGGCTGAGCGTACTTCACCCACCGATGCCGCATGCACCCAGACGGGGCGGGACCCTGTGAAGCGGCACGATAGCTCGTTCGAATAATATCCGAGCCGTTCCGCTAGGCCGGTGCGATAGCGCGGCCCGAGGCAGGCGAAGATCGGCAACAGCGGCAAAGCCAGAATGAAGCCGACGCTTAGAAGAGCGTTGTAAAGAAGATACCACAAGGGGCGGTTCGTCAGGCCAACATTTGCAGCGCAATATCGGCGACGCGCTCGGCGGCGCCCGGCGCGCCGAGCCGTGCGCGTAGCTTGGCGAGTTTGCGGGCGGTGGCGCGGCGCAACTCCGGATCATCGAGCAAAACCTTGCTCTCGGCCGCCAAGCGAGCCGGATTAACTTCGCTTTGAACCAGTTCCGGCACGACTCGTTCGCCGGCCACCAGGTTGACCATACCGATATGCTGCACACGCACGAGCAGCCGGGCGAGGCAGTAGGTCGGCCACGACAGTCGATAGATCACGATCATCGGCTTACCGAGCAAGGCGGTTTCAAGCGTCGCAGTCCCCGATGCGGCCCAAACCAGATCCGCCGCATTGATCGCATCGTAGCGGTCGGTATCGACGATCGGGATGTGCAGATCGGGATGATTCAGTCCTGCCGCCAACTGGCTGCGCTCGATGGTACTGGCCTGCACGCAGAAAAATTGCAGCTTGCGCTGAGCTCGCAATTGCAGCGCCGCTTGGCGCATCACCGGCACATGTTGCTCGATCTCGCCGCGCCGGCTACCCGGCAAGAGCGCGATGGAGGGTAGCGCTGGATCGAGGCCGAGATTCGCGAGCACGACATCGCGGCGCGCCTTGGCGTTCACTGTTTCTAACAGCGGATGGCCGACGAAGGTCACCTTGACGCCGTGGCGAGCATAGAATTCCTCCTCAAAAGGAAACACCACGGCCATATGATCGACCCAGCGGGCAATCTGTTTAACTCGTCCCCGGCGCCAGGCCCAAATCTGCGGGCTGATATAATAAAGCACGGGTACGCCGAGCGATTTTGCCAGCCGCGCCAGGCGCAGATTAAATTCGGGAAAATCGATCAGAATGAGCAAACTGGGGCGGCGCGCTCTCAACGCGTGGCTCAATAGCCGGTAGGCGCTCCAGAGATTTTTTAGATTACCCGCCAATTCGACGAGGCCCATACCGGTCAATTGGGCGACGCCGAACAGAGGCTCGAAGGCGATGCGCCGCAATTGTTCGCCGGCGACGCCGTAGAACCTAAGGCGCGGATTTTTCCGCTGCAGCGCGGCGACTAAATGGGCGCCGTGCACGTCGCCCGATGCCTCGCCCACCACCAGCATGATTTCCTGAGCCAATTGTCCTGCACCGTTGGCGGCAAGGCTCACAGTTGCCGGCTGATCATCGAGGCGATCTCAAGCGCGCTCAGGGCCTCCGCTCCGCCAACCAGAGGTGCCTTGCGCGCGATGACGCAATCTAGGAACGAATCGATCTCGTCGGCGAGAGCGTCGCCGTCTTTGATTTCGATAATTTCACTGCGAATGTCGAGCCAGCCCGCCCCCGGCGGCGGCTTGTAAAAAATCTGCGCGCGGCGCTGGTCGTAGTCGATCGAAATATAGGCATCGGCCTGAAAAAACCGCACCTTGCGCTCGCGCTTGAGCGAGACCCGGCTGGCGGTAACATTGGCGATGCAACCGTTGGCAAATTTGATGCGCGCGTTGGCGATGTCGGGCTTGTCGGTGAGGACCGGCACACCGACCGCCTCCACGCGCTCCACCGGCGAGCGCACCAGACTGGCGATGACGTCGATGTCGTGGATCATGAGATCGAGAACCACGTTGACGTCGGTGCCGCGCTCGATAAACGGCGCCAGACGGTGGCATTCGACGAAGCGGGGGTTCTTGACCACCCCTTCGAGACGGCGAATCGCCGGATTGAATCGTTCGAGGTGGCCCACCTGAAGAATCACCCGGTTCAGTTCCGCCGCTTCGACCAGCCGACGCGCCTCGGCGATTTCCGCGGTCAACGGTTTTTCCACCAGGACATCAACCCCTGCCTCGATAAAGTCGCGCGCCACCTGATAATGGAGTCGGGTCGGCACCGCAATGCTGACGCACTGCACTCTGCCGAGCAGGGTGCGATAATCCGTTGCCGCTTCGGCGCCCACGGCAGCGCCGATCTCGGCCGCCCGCGCGCCGTCGATGTCGGCCACCGCCACGAGCTCTGCCCTGGGCGATGCAGCGTATTTCTCGGCGTGAAATTTGCCGAGATAACCGACTCCGATCACGCCAACTTTAATCGCATTTTCAGACATCGCGACAGCAAACGTTTTCGTGGCGGCTGCGGCCCGATGGCCGCAAGCGGTTTGCCGTTATGGATTGCTGACCCCGACTACGGCCAGACCGCACCGATCGGCTTGCTCCAACAAGCTTTCCCGGTCCAGCAGAACCGTCTTACCGGCTTCCAAGGCAAGCACGGCGGCGCCGACTTCTTGCAGCTGCGCCACGGTATCCACGCCGACCGCCGGCATATCGAAGCGCAGGTCCTGCTGCGGCTTGCTCACCTTGACGACGACGCAACCCGCCTTGGCGAGGCTACCGCCGCGCTGGATCGTCGCGTCAGTGCCCTCCACCGCTTCCACCGCCACCACGACTCGCTGCTTGACCACCACCGTTTGTCCGATGCCGAGCCGGCCGATCTCCTTCGCGGTGCGAAAGCCGAACCGCACATCTTCCCACTGCTCCTCATCGGGCTGGTGTTTGGTAAGCACCCCCTCCGGACAAATAATTTGCGGCAGGCAGAGAGTCGATTCCAGAATGCGAATGCCGTCCGCCGCCAGTTCTTCGGCGATGCCGCGCAGCAAGACATCGTCTTCGCGGCTTTTCATCCTGGCCAGGAAGCGCACACCGCGCAGGTCCGGGCGAAAATGACTGAGCAGTCTGACTTTGCGAATTCCCCCCGCCATCACCGCTTCGGCCACTTGGGCGCGCTTGAAGACGGCGATGATCTTGCCTAATTGCCCCACGTAAACCCAGGTGACTTCGTCGGCGATCTCGCCCAGCCGCTCCTCGGTTTCTCCGTGATGGGCCACCGCGATCACGGTATAGCCCGCTCGCTTCGCTTCGGCGGCAAAAAGCAGCGGGAACTTGCCGTTTCCGGCGATCAAACCGAGTTTTTTCACCGTTGAAGATATGCGGCTTACGCTAAAAATTCGCCTGAACGTTTAGGCGATGGCCTCGAGGCGAACGCTGGCTCGCCGGGTTCGTCGTCGCTCGGAATGGTTGAACGCCCCCGGGCTAGCGGCAGACGCCGCGCTGCGAATGGGCGATAAAGGTCGCGAACTTTTCGACTTCCGCAATGCCGCTCAAATCGCGGCGAATTTTGGCCAGCGCCGCGTCGGTCTTGAGTTTCGATTGAAAGGCGATCCGATAAGCCTTGCGGATCGCATCGATCACGCTTTTGTCGAAGCCGCGCCGTCTCAGTCCTTCAATATTTAAGCCGCGCAGCCTGGCGCGATCGCCGGTGGCGTTGCAATAGGGCGGTACATCCATCGAGACCATGGAGCCGGCGCCGAGAATCGCGCCGTTGCCTACGCGTACGAACTGGTGCACGCCCACCAGCCCGCCGATGATGACAAAGTCTTCGATCGTCACGTGTCCGCCCAGCGTCGCCCCATTGGCGATGACGTTGCGGCTGCCGACGATGCAGTCATGGGCGATGTGGCAATACATCATCAATAGATTCTGATCGCCCACCCGCGTCACCATGCCGCCGCCGCTGGTTCCCGGATTGAGCGACACATATTCGCGGATGGTATTGCGGTTGCCGATCCGTAATTCACTGGCCTCGCCTTTGTATTTTAAATCCTGCGGCGCCGAACCGACGGTGGCGAACGGGTAAATGATGTTGGCTTCGCCGATCGACGTCCGGCCCTGAATCACCACGTGGGAATGAATCTGAGTACCCCTGCCGATCGTAACGCCGGCACCGATCACTGAGTAGGCGCCGACTTCAACATCACTCGCCAGTTCGGCTTTGGCATCGATAATCGCGGTAGGATGGAGCTTGCCCATTTAACGATCCGGGGCGCCGCGCCCGGCTCAAGCCAATTCGATTTCCATAGCGGAAATTTCCGCTTGCGCAGCCAGCTTGCCGTCGACCGTCGCCACTCCCGCCAATTTCCAAAAGTGGCCGCGCCGTTTGAGACAGCAGAGCTCGATGCGCAACTGGTCTCCCGGTTCCACCGGCCGTTTGAACTTCACCTTGTCCAGTCCGGTGAGCACGAAAACCTTGTTTTCCTCCATGCCTCCCCGTGAATTGTACGCGAAGATCGCGCCGCATTGCGCCATCGCTTCGCAGATCAGCACCCCGGGCATCACCGCTTTGTTGGGAAAATGGCCTTGAAAGAAATTTTCATTATAGGAAACGTTTTTGATGCCGACGATTCTTTTGTCGGTCTCAATTTCGACGATCCGATCGATCAACAGAAACGGATAGCGGTGCGGCAGATATTTGAGGATGTCCTTAGCGTCCATCATGGGGCTCGCCTTCCTCCCGACCGCCGCCCGTCAGTTGCGCAACTCGTCGCTCCAGGACGCGCACCGTGTTCCACAGTTTTGGCAATTGCGGCAGCAGCACCATGACCTTGCGCCACACCGAATGCAGCGCGGCGGTGATACCGCTCGACAGCACCGCCCCCGCGGCAACCGATTGGCCGACGCCGGACTGCGGGCCGATGACGGCGCCCTCGCCGATCGTGACATGATTGACCACTCCCACCTGACCCGCCAGGGTAACACCCCTACCGAGCCGAGCGCTACCGGCGATCCCCGCTTGAGCCGCGATCACCGAATAGTCGCCGATGACGACGTTGTGCGCGATTTGCACCAGATTGTCGATCTTGCTGCCTTTACCGATAAGGGTCTGCCCGAGGGTCGCGCGATCGACCGTGGTATTAGCGCCGATTTCAACGTCATCTTCAATGACCACAATACCGACCTGCGGGATCTTGGTGCGCTCCGCGCCGCTTCCGGCATAGCCGAAGCCGTCGCTGCCGATCACCACCCCGGCGTGCAGGACAACGCGATTTCCCAAGCGGCACCCTGAGCGCACCACGACGTTGGGATGAAGCACGCATTCGGCGCCGACCTGAGCATCGGCGCCGATATAGGCGCCCGGATGAACCACGCTCCCTGCGCCGATTCGCGCTCGCGGTCCGATGACGGCGAACGGGAGAATCGCGACGCGCTCAGCCAGCATCGCGCTCGGATCCACCGAGGCGAGCGGGCTGACTTCGGCATTGAAGCTTTCGGGAGGAGAAAAAAGCTGAAGAATTCGCGCCAGGGCGAGATAAGGATCCGCGCATTCGAGAAAATTGTGGCGGGCGGCGCTCTTCGCGGCGATGCCGCGCCCGACGATCACGGCGCCGGCGCGGCATTGATCTAAAAGCGGCCGATATCGCGGATTGGTGAGAAAGCTGATGTCGCCGGCTCCGGCCTGGTCGAGCGCGGCGACCTTGCCGATAACTACACTGCCGTCCCCGATCACCTTGCCGCCGACGTAATCGGCGAGTTCGGCCAGCGTTTTGCTCAATGTCACTTATTTTTTCGGCGCGCTTGGCGCGGGCTTCGATATGGCCCGGTTGTTGTAGGCTTCGATGACCTTACTGGTAATATCCGCCGCCTGATCGCTGTAAAGAATCTGCGAACGCTCGAGAATGATCGTGAATTTTTCGCTCTTGCCCAAATCGCTAACCACGCCCTCCAACTCCTTGAGAATATCCGCCATCATCTCGCTTTCTTTTTGCCGCAAGTCCTGCTGGTAATCGCCCATGGTGCGCTGCAGGTTCACCGAGCGCTTCTGAAAATCGGCCTCGAGATTGCGCCGCTCCTCGTCCTTTAAGAGCGGCCCTTTTTTGTCGAGGTCGGAGCGCATGCGCTCGAGATCCTGGCGTTCGCGTTGCACGTCCGATTCAGCTTTCTTGACCTGAGCTTGGAAGCGCTCCTTGGCCCGTTTGCCGGCCTGGGATTCGGCGATAACCCGCTGAATATCGACGTAGCCAATTTTTACCCGCTCTTGGGCCGCCGCTACAGAAAATGTCACAACCAGCGCTAAACCGACCAGCCAGTATTTCACTATGGACCTCCGGATTGATGGAAACTCGTCGAGCGAGAAGGATCAGGGTTGAGCGCCGATCGAAAAGCCGATTACCGACGTTTCGTCGCCGGGTTGCTTGTTGATCGGAAAGCCGAGTTCGACGCGGATTGGCCCGAAGGGGGAAAGCCAGCGGACGCCGAAGCCCACCGAACGCCTAAATTCGCTGAAATTAAACGAGTTAAAGGCGTTGCCCATGTCAAAGAAAGTCACACCCCGTAAGCCGTATTGTTCCATGATGGGGAATAGTACCTCGGCGTTCAACACCGCCGATTTATCGCCGCCGACCACTTCGGTCCCGGTGCAGTTATTGCCGGTGGAATCACAGCCCGAGGGCGCCCGCGGCCCGATACTGCGTTCCGTGAAGCCACGAACGGAGTTGATGCCGCCGATAAAGTAGCGTTCAAAAAGAGGCAGGCTATTGCCGTAGCCAAGCGAGCCGCCGAGCGCGACAACATAGTTCCCGCCCCAGTTGGGGTCTTTGAGGAGAGGATAATGCCAGCGCGCGCTAAATTCCGGCTTGATGAAGCTCGTATCGCCGCCGAGCCCGGCGGTCTTGAACGCCAGCGAAGATTTGGTTCCCTCGGTCGGCGCGAAAAAATGGTCTCTGCTGTCGTAGCTCAGATTGGGCGTGATCGCGCTGGTCACCGAATTTCCCTCTTCCGCCCTGATCTCCTGGGAAGCGAATTCCGAGATGTTGGAAATCTTGTCCCGCGTCAAAGCGTAGGAAACACCGCCGCGCATGTAATCCCAGAGGCTCGGCGGCCGGTCCACGGGCAATTCGTCTGAGCCCTTGAGCGTGCCGGCGTTTGCGCGATTGAAGAACGGCAATTTCATCTCTTTCAAGGGGTAACTGGTGCTCACCGCAAAACCGATTTTTCGTTCATCGAAATCGGTATATTCCCGCAGGGTATTGAACGCATCAAACCCCAACGATGTCTTGCTGCCGTAGAAATAAGGATCGGTCGCGCTGATGATGAAATCCTGGCGGCTCGTACCAATACTGAAGGCGCCGTTCAACCCCTGACCTTTGCCGGCGAAATTTTTTTCCGAAACGTTCGCGTTGAAAATAAAGCCATCGCCGCTGCTATAGCCGCCGCCGATTTGAAATGTCCCGGTGGGCCCTTCCTTGACGTCAACTTGCAGGTCCAAAGTATCCGGCTGATCGGTTTTTTTGGTGTTGATTTGCACGTCTTCGAAGTAGCCGGTCCGTTGCAGCGCATTACGGCTCTGGGTAATTCTGTTGCGCGAAAACAGCTCCTGCTCATGGGCCAGCAGTTCGCGGCGCACGACCTGGTCCCGCGTCTTGGTGTTGCCGGTGACCAAAATCCGATTGAAATAAACCGGCGGCCCTTTGGTAATCACCAGCGCGACGTCGACGTTCTTGCTCGCCGGATCGATTTTAGTCACCGGATCGACCTGAACGAATGCGAACCCTTTGTTCGAGTACAGATCGGAAAGCGTCGTGATGTCTTCGCGCAGGCGGCTGCCGCGAAAGATCTGCCCGGTGGTGAGCTTGACCGCCTTCAGCATCTGCTCGCCCTTTTCAATCAACTCGCCGCCGATCTCCACTTTGCCGACCCGGTATTGCGGCCCCTCGCTGATGCGAAACACCACCTCGAGCCCGTCGCGCGCGCGCAGCACCACCGGCTCGTCGACCTTGTGTTCGACATAGCCGTGATCGTTGTAGTGGTTGGAAAGAATCGCCACATCGTTGGCGAGCATGTCGCGATCGAGCACACCGCGGCTGGTCAGAAAGGAAAAGATCCACTCCTCCTTCGTGTTGATCAAGCCGCGCAGTTCGCTGTCGCCAAAGGCCTTGTTGCCCTCGAAGATGATGCGTTTGATCAGCAAGCGATTGCCCTCGGCGATATCTACCGTGATCACCGCTTGATTATTGGACTCGATCGTCACCGCATGATCGACGGCGACATTGACGTAGCCCTGCTCATTGTAAAGACGGCGGACTTTCTCCACGCCCTCGGCGACTTTGGTGCGGTCCAAAATCGTGCGCGCGCCGATCCCGAGCGCGGTTTCGATTTTATCCTTGCTGATTTGCGCGGCGCCCTGAATTTTTATTTCGCGCACGTAGGGTTTTTCTTTGACGGCATAGGTGAGAACGCCTTGCGGCGACAGTTCGGCGCGGACGTCGTCGAAAAATCCCATGCGAAAGATCGCCTTGACGTCCTGTTCGACTGTTTGCGCGTCGAAAAGCTCGCCGGCGCGGCTCTTGAGATGAAGCCGAATGCCGTCGTCTTCGACCCTCAGATTGCCGGAAATCTTAATTTCGGTGAGACGCACCGCTTGCTGCGCATAGCCGGGCGGGCACAGTAACAACCAGGCCAGCCCCAAGAGCCAGCCCAGCCTCGGCCGCGGGCGTAATCGATCATTCTGCTGCATGGGAGCCAGAGGGACGATAATTTGTAACAAAACCAGCCATTTTTGTAAAGTCAAAAGCTGTTGTGAAGCTCGCCGCGGCAGAGCTCCGCGCGCCGTCCGATCTTCTCAGCGAACTCGCGGTTGTGTGTGGCGATGATCAGCGCAATCTGATGTTCTCGATTGAGGCGAAAGAGCAGCTCTTGCACCTCCTCGCCGATCCTGAGATCGAGCGAACCGGTCGGTTCGTCGGCGAGCAGGAGCTTGGGTCGCAAGATCACCGCGCGTGCTACGGCGACGCGTTGCTGCTCGCCTCCCGACAGCTTGCCCGGCCGGTGGCTCATGCGATCTTTCAAGCCCACCATTTCGAGAAGCTCTTCGGCTTCGGCCCGCGACTCAGCGGCGTCGCGCCCCTGGATCAGCGCCGGTAACATGACATTTTCCAACGCCGAGAAATCGGGCAACAAATAATGAAACTGAAAGACAAAGCCGATTTGCTGGTTGCGAAACTGACATAGGGCGTCTTCGTCGGCGGGCAGCTCCCGGCCATGAAAAAATATCTTGCCCCGGGTGGGGCGATCCAATGTGCCGAGAATATGCAGCAACGTGCTCTTGCCCACCCCCGACTCGCCCATGATCGCCAAGCGCTCGCCGTCCGCCAGATCGAAATTAATGCCGCGCAAGACCTCGATGGGGCTGCCCCCTTCGACAAACGTTTTATGGACATCGCGCACCGAGAGCAGGTTACTCATAGCGGAGAATTTCCACCGGGTCGAGCTTGGCAGCTTGCCGCGCTGGATAGATGCTAGCGAGCAAGCTGACCATCAATGAGGCGCATCCCACCAGGATGAAATTCCCCAAATAGATCCGCACGGGCACCGTCGAAATCAAGAAAACGCCGTCCGGCAGCTTGAACTGGTATTGGGCGATCAGGCCGCACACAAACAGACCGAGCATGACGCCGAGCGTGGTGCCCACCGTTCCGATGAGACAACCCTTGAGCAGAAAAATTTTGCGGATGCTCTGCTGCGTCGCTCCCATGGCGCGCAAAATCGCTATGTCCTTTTTTTTCTCCATAACCACCATCACGAGCGTCGATACGATATTGAAAGCCCCGATCAGGACCATCAGCAGAAGAACCAAAAAGTAAACGGTTTTCTCCAACTCCAGCGCGGAAAATAGATTGGGCCACAAGCGCGTCCAGTCTTCGGCAAAATAGGGGAAGCCGAGCCGCCGCTGGATGCGGTCGGCGATCTGCCGCGCTTGGCTGACATCGGCGACCCGCATTTCGATGTTGGTCACGGCATCCGGCAACTCGAAGAATTTCTGCGCTTCGGCAAGGCCCATAAAGACCAGCGTCGCATCGATTTCGCTCATGCCCGACTTGAGGATGCCGGCGACGACAAAGCGGCGCACCTTGGGAATCACGCCGATAGCCGTCGGACTGCCCAACGGCGAGACCACCTGCACCGGGCTGCCGGGGAAAATGCCAAGCTGGTTGGCCAGCCGCTCGCCCAGGATGATTCCGGGTAGCAGCACCGTGCGATCTTCCACCTGTACCGGGTGTTGGGATTTAAGCCCGCTTAGCTTGCCTTGTCTCAAATAGCTTTGGATGTCGACGACATGATTCACCCGATCGGGATCCACGCCGCGCACGACCACACCCGAAACTCGCGTTCCGGAAGTGATCATGACCTGACCGTAGATGTTCGGCGCGGCGGCGACCACCCCCGGCTCTTTCAACATCTGCGCCAGAAGCGGTTCATAATCGCGTAGCGGCTCGCCCGATCGCACCAGGGCGATGTGGGCGTTGATGCCGAGCAAGCGGTCGCGCAAGGTTTCTTCAAAGCCGCTCATCACCGACATGACCACGTTCAAGGTCATGACGGCGAGCATCACGCCGAGGATCGAAATCACCGTAATGAGCGAAATAAACGTCTCGCGCCGCCGCGCGCGCAGATAACGAAGACCGATAAAAAGCTCGTATTTCATGGACTAACGAATCATCGACGGCCCATCGGTACGGCCTCGGATCGCAGGGATTCGTCCCTCGCCATGTGCAATGGGTCGGCTCAGCGCTGCGGCCGCAACAGCGGAAAAAGAATCACGTCGCGAATCGACGGCGAGTTGGTGAGAAACATCGCCAGACGATCGATGCCGATCCCCTCGCCCGCCGCCGGCGGCATGCCGTACTCGAGCGCGCGCACATAATCCTCATCGATCGGGTTGGCTTCTTCATCGCCCGCCGCGCGCGCCTCCATCTGCTGCAGGAACCGCTCCCGCTGATCGGCGGGATCGTTGAGCTCTGAAAACGCGTTGGCCAGCTCCCGGCCGGCGATGTAAAGCTCGAAGCGATCGACCAGGGCGGGGTTAACATCGTTTTTGCGCGCCAACGGCGAGACTTCGAGCGGATATCCGGTCACAAAGGTGGGCTGAATCAGCTGGGCTTCGGCCGCCTCTTCGAAGACCTCGACCAGCAGACGGCCGTAAGGCGCGCTGAGATCCACCTTGAGGTTGCTTCGTTTGGCATACTGTTGCAGTCCGCTCAGCGAGTCGACCTCTGCCGCCGTGGCCCCGCCGTACGCGACGATCGCTTCGGCAACGGTCAAACGGCGCCAGGGCGGCGTCAGATCGACGGCGTGCTCGCCGTAAGGAACTTGCAGCGACCCCACCACGTCTCTGGCCAGACCGACGATCAGCTCCTCGGTTAGCTCCATCAAATCCGCATAGGTGGCGTAGGCTTGGTAGAACTCGAGCATGGTAAACTCTGGATTATGCCGGACCGAGATGCCTTCGTTGCGGAAATTTCGGTTGAGCTCGAAGACGCGATCGAAGCCGCCGACCAGCAGGCGCTTGAGAAACAATTCCGGCGCGACCCTAAGATAAAGATCGATATCGAGCGCATTATGGTGCGTAATGAAGGGTTTGGCGGCGGCCCCCCCGGGAATCGACTGCATCATGGGCGTTTCCACTTCGATGAAATCGCGCGCCTCGAAAAAACCGCGCACCAGTTTGACGATGCGCGAGCGCTTCTCGAAAACATCGCGCACCTCGGGATTGACCATCAGATCGAGGTAGCGCTGCCGATAGCGCGCTTCCACGTCCGCCAATCCATGCCACTTCTCGGGCAACGGCCGCAGCCCCTTGACGAGCAGGCGCAGTTCGCGCGCTTCGAGGGTCAATTCCTTTGTCTTGGTACGAAACAGGTGGCCGCGCACGCCGACGATGTCCCCCGTGTCCATCGACTGAAATAACGCGTAAGGCTCGTCGCCCAAGCGATCCTTGCGGGCGTAGATCTGCAGCCGCCCGCGCGCGTCCTGAAGGTGGAAAAAAGACGCTTTCCCCATGCGCCGGAGCGCCACGATGCGGCCGGCGACGGCAAGCTCACGTGGCGCGGCGTGCAGATCTTCATCGCTGATCTCCGCGGCCAACTGAACGGCGTCAGCGCTCGAATGAGTCGGGCTGTAGTCGTTCGGGTACGCGGCGGCGCCGCTCGCGCGCAGCTTGGCGAGTTTTTGCCGCCGCACTTCGATTTGTTCGTTGCTGTCGTCCAACCCTGAATGGTTTTCGTTTTCAGCCATGCCCCTCTTCCAAATTCATGAGCCCGCCGTTTGTCGCGATAGCGCGAGATTGTTGCAGATGGCCTGAAAAGAGTACGCCTTGTTGAGCGAGTAAAAGTGCAGGCCGCGTACGCCGTACCGGATCAACCCTTCGCACTGGCGCGACGCGTATTCGATGCCCAATTCCACGGCCGCGTTATCGTCGTTTTCCACTTTGCTCAGCTGTTGCTCCAGCGCGGCGGGAATCCTTGCGCCGCAAAGCGCGGTAAAGCGGCGCACCTGCGACGCCGAAAGAATCGGCAAGATACCCGGCACCACCGGCACGTCTACGCCGAGCTTGATCAGATCGTCCGAGAAACGAAAAAAATCTTCGTTGTCGAAAAACAGCTGGGTAATGATCGCGGCCGCGCCGGCGTCAACCTTCTCCTTCAGGTAGCGCAGATCGGATTGCCTGCTCATCGCGCGCGGATGAACCTCGGGAAACCCCGCGACGGCTATCGAAAAGCCGCCGAGATGAACCGCTTCGCGCACCAGCTCAATGGCATGGCGAAAGCCATCCGGGTGGGGTCGCCAATCTGTGGTCCCCTGAGGCGGATCGCCGCCCAAAGCAAGCAAATTCTCGATACCCTTGGTTTTGAGCCGTTGTAAAATCGCGCGCGCTTCATCTTTCGATTGGCCGATGACCGTCAGATGGCACATCACCTCGAGACCGCAGCGCTGGTGAATGGCATCGACGGTGTCAATGGTTTTTTCGCGCGTGCTTCCGCCCGCCCCGTACGTGACGGAACAAAAGCCCGGATGGAACCTCTTGATGACCTCGATTTCGCTAAAGAGGTTTTCCTCGCCTTTGTCCGTCTTTGGAGGAAAGAACTCGACCGAGAGAGTCAGCCCAGCTCGAGCATAGAGGTCGGCTAACTTCACACAAGTCCTAGATGACTGTCATCGGCGTGCCACTATTAGTAGCACATGGTTTGTCTGTGAACAATTAGCGGAATGCAAAGGCAGTTGTTTTTTCTGAAGTTTATCGGTCGTTGATACGGCGCCGCGCGCCGACAGGATCGCAGTCCGAGCCGGCTTCGGGCGTGATTAGAGGCCGGAGCGCGTCGGTATGGTTGAGCAATGCCGTCTTGATTTCTTCCGCCACATGAAAAGCCTCCAGAGTTTCTTTGAAGATCTGCCGGCGCCGCGCGAACTGGCCGCCCATAATCGGGTGATTGGCGTGCACTTTGCCGAGCGGACGGCCCGAATATTTGATCGGCGCGCCGAGAAACTCCGCGGCCAGCTGATATTCCATCTCCTTGATGCGCGTCCGATCGGCCTTGCGAAAAAAGAATCCGATCATGCGGTCGGCAAATACGCGATCGATGAAACAATCGATGATTTGCCGTAACGGGGCTTCGCCGCCGAGGCGCTCGAAGAGACTCTTGGGCTGCTCCTGCTCCATCAAGCTACAACATTCCCAATTGCAATCGGGCCGCTTCGGACATTTTGCTCGGATCCCACGGCGGTTCCCAGACGATGTCGATGGCAACATCCGCGACGCCGGGAATCTGGCGAACTTTCCCTTCAACTTCCGCCGGTATGGATTGCGCCGCCGGGCAATGAGGCGATGTCAAAGTCATTTCGATGGCCACCGCTCCTGCGTCATCCACCTTCACCCCATACACCAGGCCCATCTCGTAAATATTCACCGGGATCTCAGGATCGAAACAGGTGCGCAGCGCTTCAATCACTTGCGCTTCAATAATGGTCGCGTTGATGCTTTCCATGATCATTCGATGCCAAGCTGCAGCTTCGCGCTGCTCGAAAGGCGGCTCTGATTCCACGGCGGGTCCCAAACCAGCTCGACGTCGGCTTGCGAGATCTCGGGCAGCGCGAGCAGTTTGCGCCGGATGTCTTCCTTGATGAAATGTCCCATGCCGCAGCCTTGGGCAGTAAGGGTAAAATGGACCACTGCTTTATAGCCCGCTTGCGGCAAGGATTGAACCTCGCAGTGGTAGACGAGGCCGAGATCGACGATATTGACCGGGATCTCAGGATCAAAACAGGAGCGCAACTGACCCCACACCTTGTCTTCGAGCGAGCCGCTTAGGTTTACCGGGGAGTCGTTGGCGATAACCGACAATCCCAACGCATCACCGTCGCGCCGATCGATGCGTACGCTGTAACCATGGTCGGTCAGCACGGCATAGCCGCTGCCGTCGGTCTGCGTCAGCCACACGTTGCTGCCCGCCGGCAAATGGATCTCTTCTCCGCTCGGGATCATGATCGCCGCGCAATCCCGTTTCAGTGTCAGCGGTTTTTCTCTCGTCATGGAGCGATCCCCTTTCAGGACGGGACGTCCGGTCATTCGGTAGTCGCCGGTTGGGCTTCGCCTTTGAGAGCCGCGCTAACCGTATGCCATGCAAGGCTGGCGCACTTGACGCGGGCGGGAAACTTGCACACTCCCGAAAGAATCCTAAGCTTACCAACCTTTTCGCTCGCCTGCTCGGCGCCCGGCTCGCCGGTCAACATCTTGTGTACGTTTTCAAACAGCGCTTGCGCCGCGCTCTCAGGCTTGCCTTTCAACTCGGCGGTCATCAGCGATGCCGATGCTTTGGAAATCGCGCAACCCGAGCCTTGAAAGCTGATGTCGCGGATGACCCCCTCCTCGACCAGCGCGAACACGGTGACCTGATCGCCGCATAAGGGATTATACCCCTCCGCCTTGCGATTGGCACCCGCCATGGCGCGAAAATTCCGCGGGCTTTTGTTGTGGTCGAGAATAACTTCTTGATAGAGATCGTCCAATTCCGCCATCAGCCAAACACCTTGAGAACGCGCCCAAGGGCGCGCACCAGCACGTCAACTTCCTCGAGCGTATTGTACAAGGCAAAGGACGCTCGCGTGGTTGCCGGTACGCCAAAGCGCTGCATCACCGGCATGGCGCAATGATGCCCGGCGCGCACCGCAACGCCCTCTTGATCGAGAATCGTGCCCACGTCATGGGCGTGAACGTGGTCGAAAACGAACGATAAGACACCGGCCTTCTGTTTCGCTGTGCCGATGATTCTAAGCCCGTCGATGTCCGACAGCACGTCTGTGGCGTATTCGAGCAAGCGCCGCTCATGGGCCGACACTTGGCGCCAATCCAGCGCCGACAGGTAGTCGATTGCCGCCCCGAGACCAATGCCGCCCGAGATATGGGGCGTGCCTGCCTCAAACTTATAAGGCAGCACGTTATAGTGAGTTTTTTCGAAGGTCACCAGGCTGATCATATCGCCGCCGCCCTGATAGGGGGGCATCTTGTCCAACAGCTCGGCGCGCCCGTAGAGAACGCCTACGCCTGTGGGGGCGAACATCTTGTGCCCCGAGAAAGCGTAGAAATCGCAGCCGAGCTCCTGCACATCGACTTTCAGATGCTGCACCGCCTGGGCGCCGTCAATCAGCACCGGGACGCCTCGGGCGTGGGCTAGCGCGATGATTTCTTTAACCGGTACGATCGTCCCGAGCGCGTTGGATACATGAGTGATCGAAACAAATTTGGTTTTGTCGCTGAGCAGCCGGCTATATTCTTCCAATACGATCTCGCCGTCGTGATTGATCGGCGCGACGCGCAGTTTGGCGCCGACCTGCTCGCAAAGGATTTGCCAGGGCACGATATTGGAGTGATGCTCCATCGCCGAGATGATGATCTCGTCTCCGCCCTTGAGAAATGTTCGTCCGTAACTTTGCGCCACCAGGTTGATAGCCTCCGTGGTGCCGCGCACGAAAATGATCTCTTGATCCGCGCGTGCGTTGATAAATTGGCGCACTTTGCCGCGCGCCCCCTCATAGGCGGCGGTCGCCTGCTCGCTCAAACGATGCACGCCGCGATGAATGTTGGAGTTCTCGGCGCGGTAATAGCGCGCCACCGCATCGATCACCGCCCGCGGTTTCTGGCTGGTGGCGCCGTTGTCGAAATAAACCAGCGGCTTGCCATGGACCTTCTCCTTGAGAATCGGAAAATCCTCGCGAATGCGCCTGACATCGAATTCGCTCAGCGCGGCTGGTTCTTTTTTCTGCGACGATGCTTTCATTGCGCTTGACCGTTACGTAATCGGCCGACCAGATAATCTTCCAAACGGCGGCGCAGCGGGCCGATTCTCATTCGACCGATCACGTCCGCGGCAAAGCCGAAGCTCAGCAAACTGCGCGCCTCGCCGGCGCCGATGCCGCGCGAGCGGAGGTAAAACAGCGCATCGGCGTCGAGCTGGCCGATGCTCGAGCCGTGGCTGCATTTGACGTCGTCGGCGTAGATCTCCAATTGCGGCTTGGTATTGACCACCGCGCCGGCCGACAGCAAGAGATTCTTGTTGGTCTGCCGCGCGTCGGTTTTCTGCGCTTCTTTATGCACCACGATCTTACCGTTGAAAACGCCGTGCGCGCCGCCGCGCAGGATCCCCTTATAAAGCTCAAAGCTGCTGGCGCGCGGCCGGCGATGTTCGATGGCTGTAAAATTATCGATGTGTTGCTTGCCGTCGGCCAGATATAAACCGTTCAGCACGCAGCCGGAGCCTTCGCCGGCGAGGGTCACGTGCACGTTGTTGCGCACTAGCGCGCCGCCGAGACTCGCCGAATGAGCGGTCAATTGGCAGCCGCGATCGAGACAGGCATCCAGAGCGCCGACGTGAAAGCCCGCATCGCTTTCTTGCTGCAGGCGATAGTGTTCGATGACCGAATCCGGCCCGCCGACGAGTTCGCTCACCGCGTTGCAGAAATAGCCTCCGTCCACACCCACATAAGTTTCGACGACGCTGGCTTCGCTGCCCGCGCCGAGCAATATTAAAACGCGCGGGTGCGAAATGATCGATTGCCTCGCCCCCGTGGAGACAAACACGAGATAAATCGGCCGATCCGTACGGTGTCCTGGCTCGACCGAGACCACCGCCCCATCCGCCAGAAAAGCGCTGTTAAGAGCCACAAAGGGCTGATCGCGCGTATCGGCGTAGCGGCCGAGGTTGGCCGCTGCCTTAGCCTCATCCATTTTAATGAATTCGCCGAGATTCGCGAGCACCACTCCCGAAGCCGGCTCTACCGGGCGCGAAAACGCCGCTGTATAAACACCGTTCACGAATACCAGCCGAGGCGCGGCGGGATCCACCATCGCGCGCTCAGCCACGGCCCCGATATCGACGCTCTTTGCTTCGCCATTGGCAGTAGAGAAACTCTCGGCCGCGATCGGTTCGACGCTGGTATATTTCCAATCTTCGTCCTTGACGGTGGGAAACCCGCGCGCCGCGAAATTGGCAATGCCCGCCTCACGCAACGCCGAAATCCAGCCGGGCCAGTGGCGCGCCGCCTGGGATTCGGCATGTCGGTAAGCGACAATATACCGTTCCTTGCTCTCGTCCCACTTCATCGCTGAGTTGGCTGAGTCATGCGACACCGGGAGCGATGATCTGACCTCGCCAAATGCCGCGCCTCCTTGGTTCGTCATCGCCGCGCGAGCGGCAATCTACTGGGTTGTGCCCTCTGGATGCTGGCTTCGCACATCCATTAATAATGGGCCGCGGCCGCCTCGCTCTTGATCCAATCGTAGCCCTTGCGTTCCAGCTCAAAGGCCAACTCCTTGGTTCCGGATCGCACGATGCGCCCGTCGTAGAGCACATGAACGAAATCCGGCACGATGTAATCGAGCAGGCGCTGATAATGGGTGATCACCAGCATCGCCCGGTCCGGGCGCCTGAGCGCATTAACCCCGTTGGCGACAATGCGCAAAGCATCGATGTCCAATCCCGAATCGGTTTCGTCGAGCAGCGCCAAGGTCGGATCGAGCACGGCCATCTGCAAAATTTCGTTGCGCTTCTTTTCGCCGCCGGAGAAGCCCTCGTTGAGTGGCCGATTGGTGAGCACCTGATCCATTTCCACCAGCTTCATTTTCTCTTTCAACAGACTCAGAAACTCCATGGCGTCGAGCTCGTCGAGGCCCCGGTGTTTGCGCACCGCGTTGAGCGCCGCCTTAAGAAAATAAGCCGTGCTCACGCCGGGAATTTCGACCGGGTACTGAAAAGCCAAAAATATCCCCTCGCGGGCGCGCACTTCCGGGCTCATGGCGAGCAGATCTTTGCCCAGGTAGGTCACCGTACCGCCGGTCACTTGATAATTTTCCCGGCCCGAGAGGACATGCGCCAGCGTGCTCTTGCCGGAGCCGTTCGGTCCCATGATCGCGTGCACCTCGCCGGCGCCGATTTGCAAATCGATGCCGCGCAGGATCTCTTTATCGCCCGCCTTCGCGCGCAGGTTCTTAATATCCAGCATGGGCCAATCCTTTAGCGGACTGCGGGGTTCGCACCAGACGCTCCTTGAGCCCTTGGCGGTCGGCGATGTTTTCGATGGTTACGCCTGCTAAAAAATTTGCCAGCACGGATTGCGCCTCTTGCCAGATCGACTTCTGCAGGCAGACCGAACAAAACGAACAGTATTCGGCGCCCTTGTCCAAACACTCCATCAAAACCAGCGGCCGTTCGACCGTCTCATAAACCTCTTTGATGGTGATGGCGCCCGCCGGCTTGGCCAGGGTAAAGCCGCCCTTGGAGCCGATGTGCGAGCGCACCAGACCGCCGGCGACCAGATCCTTCATGATCTTAGACAGGTAAAAGGGCGGAATCTCCTGGCTTTTCTCGATGTCGGTGCGGCTTACCACGCGTCCGTCCGCCTGCCCGGCCAGATACGACAACGCCCGCACCGCATAGTCGACGCGTCGCCCGACGTTCATCAACGAACTTCGTTCGCTTTTCTTCGTTCGCTTCACCTGCTGAAATATAGACTCTGTAGGTCTCCAATGTCAACATAGCGTGATCCATGGCTCCTGCCATGTCCGGTGCGGAACCGTCTGCCGCGACCAGACCGCCCCGATGAGCCGCGGCCAGCCGGACTCACTTTGCTCAGTAGCCCGGTCGCGGATGAACGCGCTTCAATTGTATTTTCTTAGCACTTCGCGGGCGATCACCATGCGCATGACTTCCGAGGCGCCCTCGGTGATCATCCGGCTGCGCTGGTCGACGAACCACTTCGCCAGCGGCAGATCTAAAGTCAGACCGATGCCGCCGTGGATCTGCAGCACCCGATCGACGACGCGAAACGACATCTCATCGGCGAACAGCTTGGCCATGTAAGCTTCGTTGCGAATATCCTGCTTCTGATCATTTTTCCAAGCCGCCTGATAAACCATCAAGCGCGCCGCGTGCAGCTCGACATAGGAATCGGCCAGCTTGAAGGTAATACCCTGCCGTTCCGATAGGGGCTTGCCAAACGTCACGCGCTGTTTGGCATACCTCGCGCCCATTTCGATGCAACGCTCGGCCACCCCGAGCGCCCGCGCCCCATGTTTCAAGCGGCCGATGCCGAGCCATTTTTGCGCTAGTTTGAAGCCCTCGCCTTCCTTGCCGACAAGGTTCTCAGCCGGCACTTTCATGTCATCAAAGGTGATCTGCCACGGCTCCTCGCCCATCATGGTCTTGTAGCGCGTCACCAGAGTGAGCCCAGGGGTTTTCATATCGACCATGAAACAAGAGATCCCACCATGGGCGCCCTTCGCCGGCTCCGTCACTGCCATCAGTTGACCGAAGTCCGCTTCGCCGGCGCCGGTAATGAAGCGCTTGGTGCCATTGATGATGTAGTAGTCGCCTTGGCGCACCGCGCGGGTTTTCATCGATGCCGGGTCGGAACCGGCATCGGGTTCGGTCTGCATGAAGCAAAGCTTCTTTTCGCCGCGCAAAACTGGCTCCATGAAGCGCTTTTTTTGCTCCGCATTGAGCGCGTAGAGAATCGGCCGCACTTCGGGCCCGAAGATCCCCTGGCCGCGCGACGGCAGCGCCACGGTGCGCGCCAACTCCTCCCACACCAGAACTTGGGCCAAGCTGCCGAGCCCGCCGCCACCGTATTCTTCCGGCACATCGAACATCCACAGTCCCATCTCTTTGGTCTTCTTCTCCAGCCTTTCGCGGATATCGGTCTTGAGCTCCATGTTGTCGAGGCTGTGCATTTCGATCGGAATGAGCTCCCTGTCGACGAACTTGCGGACGGTGTCTTTCAACATCTGCAGTTCTTCGGGCAAACTGAAATCCATGCTTCACTCCAGAGTACCAGTGATCAGTTATCGGTGATCAGTTACCAGTGATCAGTGATCAGTGATCCAGTGGTCTGGCGATCGCCTTCGCCTTTCCTGATGACCCGAAACTGTTCACTGATCACCGTTGGCCGATCACCGACGAACCCCTGCCCACGCGACATTGACGTTTATTCTTTACCCACCTTGTACGATCCGAGCCCGGGCCGGTACTCCTTGCGGGCAAATTGTTGCAACCCGGGGCGGCCGCCGATCGCTTGCTTGGCCTTGTCCGATATCAGACCGGAAAGCTCGTACGCCACTTCGGGATTTGAGTAGAAGGTGTAGTACCAAGCTTCTTTGACCGCGTTCAAGGCGGATGGCGCTTTCTCTTTCAAATTGTTGGCGATCTCCATCACCTCTTTGTCGAGTTCGGCGCGCGGCACGGCCTTGGTGATCAAGCCGATGCGCTCGGCCTCTTTGGCGTTCATCGTTTTACCCGTGAGCGCATAATAGAGCCCGTGCTTCGGCTGCAAGTGCTCGGTCAAAACGATCGTCACCTCGCCGCCGGGAAAATGCCCGAAGTTGACCTCCGACAGACCGAACTGCACGTCTTCCGCGGCGATCGCGATGTCGCAGCCGGTGACCACGGTAAAACCGCCGCCGAAAACCCAGCCGTTGATCTTGGCGATCACCGGCTGGGGCATTTTGCGCAACATTTCGTTTCGCCACTGGCGCGACTTTTCGCGCACCTCGTCACGCACGCGCTCGGGCTGCGAATCCATTTCAATGAAATACTGCTTCAGATCCTGGCCGGCGCAAAAGCTCTCCCCCGCTCCGGTAATGATGATGACGCGCGTCTCTTTGTCGTAGCGCAGGTCGGTCAAGCAGTCATACATGTCGCGATGCAGCTGCGGGCTCATCGCGTTGCGCTTTTCCGGACGGTTCAGCGTGATCGTGGTGATGCCGTCTTTTTTGTCTACCAGCAAGGTTTGAAAATTCGCCATGATTCTTCCTCCTTGAATATTCGCAAATTTTTCTTACATCCGTTCTTATTGAGAAGCGTCGAAACTGTCAATCGGATCACCGTCTGGCGGCGCTCGACCAACGATAGGCCTATTGCCGGATCCCAATCCATTCCAGCACTGGAGCCTTCCATCGCTCGCCTTCCCCTACTCCAATACGCCGTCTTGCCGGAGCGCCGCGATGGTAGCTTCGTCATAGCCCACGACCTCGCGCAGCACCGTTTCGGTGTCGCGCCCGAGCACCGGAAACTCCCAGCGGCGGGTGAGCTTGTTGTTGGCGAAATGGAGCGGAAAATTCGGCAATACGACTCTGCCGAGGCGCGGGTTCTCGACGCTGACAATAAAGCCGCGTTCGATCAATTGCGGATCGTTGACAAGGTCCTCGCCGGTTTGCGCCACCCCAGCGGGCACCCCGGCGCGCTGCAGCTCGTCCCTGATGGTAAAGCCGTCGCGATGCCTCGTCCATTCGGCAATGATGCGGTCGAGCGCTTCGCGGTGTTTCAGCCGATCGGCATTGGTCGCAAAACGCGCGTCTTCCCCGATGCCGTTGCCGATGGCCCGCGCGAGCGCGGCCCACTGCGCCTCGGTTTCAGCGGCGAGCACGCACCAGCGGTCTTCACCCTTGCACGGATAGCAGCCGTGCGGCGCGACGGTCAATGACAAGTTACCTGTGGGCTCGGGATTGTTTCCGCTCGAGGCCGCCTCCATCAAACTCGCGCCGATCATGAACGCTGTCGCTTCCGACTGCGCCAGGTCAATGAAAGCGCCCCTCTTCCATCGGTCCCGATGCAGCACGCCCGCGATAATAATAATCGCGCACAACACCCCGGAGACGTAATCGGGATAAACCGTTTGTGAACCCACCGGCGGGTCGGTGTTGCCGGGGTGATTCCACAGGTAGGTCAAACCGGTGAAAGAGGTGATGTTGACACCGACGGTGGAGAAGTGGCGCTTGGGGCCGGTGGTGCCGAGACCCGGCATGCGCAAGTTCACGATATCGGGCTTCACTTTGCAGAGCTGCGGGTAGGCCAGGCCGATCCGCTCTACCACGTCGACGCTGTAATTATCGAGCACGGCGTCGGCCTTGGCGACGAGATCATGCAGCACGCCCTGGCCCTTCGGATGCTTCAGATTGACCGTAAACGAGCGCTTATTGCGGTTGAATTCCAAGAAGCGCGGCGACAGATTGGGATCCTCTCCGCTGCCGAAGAAGCGAAACGGATCCATGCCGCCTTTGCTCGATTCGACCTTGATGACATCGGCGCCCAGCTCGGCCAAAATCGTCGTGCCATAGGGACCGGCAAGCACATGGTCGAAGCTGACGATGCGCATGCCGTCGAGCGGGCCGGCGCCGCTCATCGCCGGGAGATCCGCCGGCGCCGCTGCGGCGCGCCCTTTGCGACTCTCTTTCCAGCTATCCAGCGGCGGCACGCCGTCGACCCGAGGCCGCGCGCCATCGATCACGAAAGGCATCGCCGGCTGTTGGGTGCTGCCGAAACCGACATGGTCGACCGCCGACATGAAGCCGCGGCTCCGCACCTGTTCATCGTTGGCAAAACTCAATGGCGTGTTTACCGGAACGCACGGTATGCCTTTGGCCTGTAGCAGCTCGGTGATCTCGTTCATGGTGAAAAGGCTCAGGTACTTTGCCACCGCCGGATTGAGTTGATCGGCGTGGGCGCGGCGATAAACGTTGTTCAACCAGTCCGGCGCGTCGAATTCCGGCGGATGATCTTTCCATACGTTTAAGAATAGTTTCCAATGCTGACGCGTCACGTAGAGATAAACGAAGCCGTCTTTGCAGGGAAAAATTTTCGCCGGTGCAACCGAGCCGTGCTGGCTGCCGGCGCGTCTTAGGATCTGCCGCTCATTGGCCCAGAGCCGGACGATATGCTCGTGCGTCCCCAGCGTCTCCTGCATGGAGACGTCGACGTGATCGCCTTGACCGGTGCGCTCGCGCCGGTAAAGCGCCGCCAAGACGCCCGCCGTGGCGAATAGACTGGCGAAATAATAGGCCTGCGTCTCGGGCGGCTTGCACGGCGGCAAAGCAGGGTCGCCGGAAATATAAAAAAAGCCGCTTTCGGCAAGCCCGACCAGGTCGTTGCAGAGAAAATTTTTCTTCGGTCCGGTCTGGCCGAAACCGGTAATGGAAGCCAGGACGATACCCGGATTGCGCGCGGAGAGATCTTTATAGCCGAGTCCTTTGCGGTCGAGCTCGCCGGGCTGAGCGCTTTCCAGCACCACGTCGGCGCTTGCGGCCAGCTCTAATAATTCATTGCGGGCGGAGTTTTGCTCCAGGTCCAAAAGTTTGCTCGCTTTGCCGGCGTTCAGATGCGCAAACGTGGTGCTCAGCTTGGCGCCGTTTGGGCCGATCACGAAGGGCGCCAAATGACGCACCGGATCGCCGCCCGGCGCTTCGATCTTAATTACCTCCATGCCCAAGTCGGCGAGCAGGCGGCCCGCCAATTGCCCGCTCAAATCGGTCAAGTCCAAAGCTCGATAGCCTTTGAGAAATTCTGCGCTCATGTCATCGTTACCTTCATGATCTTGTCGTTAGCCCTAGGAAACGCGCTCGCCGACGACGCCAACGGCGCAAGCCATCAAATCTCTCCCGTCTTGGCGTCCTGGGCCGTCTCTGCGGAATTTACGCTCCGACGTAACGCGCGCGCATGTCATTCAAAATCTGCGTCGCTTCTCGGACCATCCGCTCGACGATCTCTTTGGCCGAAACGTTGTTGCGTTCTTCGCTCAGCATGCCGGCCACCTGTCCGCCCGGAACATGGAGCAGATCGACGCGCTCCGCCGCCTCGGCGGCGCGCCGCACTTCATCCATCGCATTGCCCTGATAGGGCGTTGGCATCGCTTCGAGCCCCGAGTTCATCCACGCGCGGATTACTTCGCTGCGGTAATGGCGCGCGTAGTGGCCGCTGGTGTAAGCCGTGCGCACGAAGTCTTCCGATGCGCCCTGATAGATTTGCTTCTTATAAACCGGATGGATGCCGCCTTCTTGGGTGACCAAAAACGTCGTGCCGCACCAGACGCCGACAGCGCCGAGCGCCAGCGCCGCGGCCACGCCGCGGCCGTCGGAGATGCCTCCGGCAGCAACCACCGGCTTCGGCTTCACCGCATCGACGATTTGCGGAATCAGCGGAAAATTGCCGATCGTGCCCGTATGGCCGCCCGCCTCATATCCTTGCGCGATGATCACGTCCGCCCCTTTGCGCGCATGGCTGAGCGCATGCTTGACCGCGCCTGCGAGAGCCATCACCTTGATGCCGCGTTCGTGCGCCAACGGCACCACTTCGGCGGTGTCGCCGAGCCCGATCACCAGGATCGGCACCTTTTCCTCGAGTATGACTTTCAGCTGCTCGCGCGGCGCCGCCGGAGTCTTCACCCAACTCTTGCGATCCGGCGGCTGCGGCGTCAAACCGAGCCTTGGAATCAACTCTTCGGTGAACTTCGCGTGCCGGGGAAACCGTTCCTCGATTTCTTTTTTCACCTCGTCTGGATCGGGGATTCTCACGTCCTCCATTTTAGGCAGCGTGATATCGACCCCAAACGGCTTGTCGGTCAATTGCCGCACGGCGCGAATGCGTTCGCGGATGACCTCCGGTCGAATCGAGCTGCCGCCGATGCAGCCAAGCCCGCCGGCATTCGACACCGCGGCCACCAAGGCAGGCGGAGTCGTCAGCCCTTCCTTATCCCAGCCCATGCCGGCTTGCAGGATCGGATATTCGATGCCGAGCAAATCGCACAACGGGGTGTGTAGCGACATCATGACTCTCCGTTCCGGGCGCTGCGCGCCGCGCTGCCCATACGATCACGAATACGTTTCACGCTTTCCTTCGATCCTCGGGTTTCACGTAAGCCGTCGTGCCGCCGCCCTTTTGCGAATGCAGATAACCTTCGACGTCGCTCAGCGGATTGGTGTAATAGCGCATGCGATGCGACACCAGATCGTCGGTGCGCAGTGCGGTCAAGAAATCCATGTCCTTTTGCATGTACGCGGCGATTTTCGCGCTCTCCAGCGTGACCGCGTTCCGGCTGCCCAATTCCTCGGCGAGCTGCTCGACGGTCGCGCTCAGCTGATCGTCCGGTACGACTTCGGATACCAGACCGATCCGCTCCGCCTGTGCCGCAGTCAAATGTCTTCCGGTCAGCTGGATATAAAAGGCTTTCTTTGTCGGAATGCCGCTGTGGAAGAGCGTCGAAGTCGCCACGGCGCCGTAGCTGCCGCGGATGATCTCCGGCATGCCGAACTTGGCCGATTCGGCGGCGATGCAGAGATCGTGGCCGTTGATCAACGCCAAGCCGCCGCCGAGGCACCAGCCGCGGACAGCCGCCACCGTCACCTGCGGCAGGGCGCGCAAGATCCGCACGATCTCGTAAGTCGAACCGGCGTGATCCCAGGCCCGCTTGCGTTTCCACGACTCGCGCAAGTCGTAAAGGTCGAGCCCCGAAGAATACGAGTCCCCGGATCCCGTCGTGACGATGCACTTGATGCGCTCGTTTTCGGCGAGATCCTTGAGCGCGCCGATCAGTTCCGCCATGAACTTATGGCTCATGGCGTTTTTCTTTTCTGGCCGATTGAACGTCAGCCAGGCGACACCGGATTGCTCATCGATTTTTCGCAGAACGGTTGTCAGTTCAGCCATCGATCACCTCCGAGCGGACCTGTTCTTCACAATGAAATCTCATAGCACAGTTTAAAAATAATCGGCGACACCCGCGGGCCAAACTCTCAGCGTTTCTGAATGTTCGAAATGTCAACCAGGTCGCGTTGGCCGCTGTTTCGGTACAGGCGTTTGCCGGCGCGCGGATAATCGACGACGTCTTGGGCGAGCCGCTGTCCGATGACGAGGCAGACTAGCGGTTCCGTGCCGTCGTTGATCGTCTCATGGGCCGGACCGCCGCCGGGAAACCCCAAAAATCGCCCGGCCCGATATGGTATGACTCGGCTCCGATCACCGCGGTGCCGCAGCCGGACAATACATAGATCGCTTCGTCTTCGTATTTGTGAGAGTGATATTCGGAAGAGCGATCGCCTGGAGCGACCGTCATCATGTGGATGCCGAGATTTTTCAATCCCGCGGCATCGCCGAGCGATTTGTTGAATCGCTTCGCCGCTGGATTCACGAAATGAACTCGCGGCTCCCCTGCCATGGCAGCGATCTTTGCAGCGGAAAGATACATAAAAGCCTCACGGTTAGTTCCAGGCGTTCCAATGGTTGGTGATGCAAGATTCCTAGGGCCCGGAACGACTGGAACAGTTGGAACCACTGGAACCTTTGGAACGAGTATTAATCCCGCAACAAAAACGGCACCACCACCTCCGCTAGCTCCTCCGGTTTCTCATGCGGAATGTGGTGGCCGGCGCCCTCGATGGGAAGGATCTGCGCGTTGGGAAACAATTGTGCTCGGTGGCCACGCACCGATTTCATGAAGCCGCTCTCGGTGCCGTAAACAAACAAGATCGGGCACCTCAAGCGGCGAATGAATGCTTCGATTTGCCCTTCCGACATCGCCGTCGTCGTGCGATAGCGGAGAATGGGATCATGCTTCCAGCGATAACGACCGCCCTTGAAGGCTGTGCCGTGGCGCGCCATATGCATCGCCGCGCCGTCAGGTATCAGCGGAAATGTCTTCTGGATGGCTTTCGCTGCGGCTTCCAAGGTCTCGTGCGGAAACGGTATTTCGACGTAATCGCGTCCCTTGAGCTTTTCCGCGAAGATGTCCGGCACCTCATCATCGGAACGCGCGAAAGGTCCGAGAGATTCGAGCAGCACCAGGCGCTTTACCTTTTCCGGAAAAGCACCGGCATAGAGCAGACACATGCTGCCGCCGAGCGAGTGGCCGATGATCGTCACCGGTTCTCTCTCCAGATGTTTCAACAATCCCGCTAAGTCAGTGAGAAAATCTTCATGCGCGTAGCCGCGCCCGCTGCTGGGCCATTCGCTGTCGCCGTGGCCGCGGAGATCGAGCGCGACCGCGTGTTTGATCGGTACGCCGCGCCGCACCAGAGCAGCGAGAAAATGGTCCCAACTGCGCCCCTGGTCGCGAACACCGTGGACGAAAATGTAGGTTTCCTCTCGCGGATCGCCCCATTCCCAATAGTGAAGTTTCAAGCCATCGTGGACAAAATAGCGTTGCCTTGGTTCCCAACTCATAACGCGCTTAGAGCTTTCCTCCTGTTGCCGAGCTGTAGCGTTGTCCCGTCGTTCGGCCTTTTGCGTACAGGTTCGTCACTTCCGCACCTCTTCGATATATTTCCGCACGAAATCGACGATCTCGGGCGAGGCCGTGAGAACTTTGTTGCGCAGCTTCTCGCCGTCTTCGCCGACATCGAAACGCGGGTGAAAGCGCATCGCTTTCTTCGCCTCGGCGATGAAATCTTCATCCTTTGACAAGGTCGTGAAAGCCTGGCGCAGCCCGATCACGGCTTCTTTCGGCGAATTCGGCGGCAACAGCGCTACACGGCTCAAGTTCTGGCTCGCCATGTTGGCGGCCTTGAGAGTCTCGTACTTGATGCCGCTCGGCTGCTTGCCGAAGATCTGCACGTAGACTTCGGTAAAGGAGTTCAGCTCCGGATAATCCGGGCTTTTCCGCATGGTCCCGTCGGGCGCGATGAGATCGTGATAATACAGCGGCGTAACGATGCCGGTTTTAACCAGTTGCGGCTCGACGACGCCGCGGTAGCCGGGAATATTTTCATCGTGATATTGAATCTCGTTTCGCTGCACCGCGAGGCGCGCGTCGTTGCTGCTGTTGTAGCCGGTGACATAATCGTACTTGAGGCCGAGAACGTCGAAGGCGAGCCTGAAGCGCAGATCTTTGTTGCTGTCGAAGGACAAGCCCCCGGCTCGAAAGCGCTCCGCTTTTACGATATCGGCGGGTTTCTTGATTCCGGGCGGTACATCGGAGCGAATGTAGCAGACCGTCACGCTGCCCACTGAAGCGATGAACGGCAACTGCATGAGATCGGTTCTCAATGTTGCGCTTTTCATCATGTGGTGATTGTAAGGCCCGGTAAAGTAGCCGACCGTCAGGGCATCGCGTTTGGCCGCCTCGCCTAGGAAATTGATCCCGGTCACGCCCCCGGCACCGGGCATGTTTTGGACCACCACCGTCGGATTGCCGGAAATATGCTTGGCCAAATGGCGCGCGACGATGCGGCCTTCGATATCGGTCGGACCGCCGGCGGCGAAATTGATCAGAAAGGTAATCGTTTTGCCCTGGTAAAACGGCCGCTCCGCGGCCTGCGCGCTCGCCAGGAGCAGGCTGCAGCCGATGACGAAGCCGACCAGACTCTGTGCGAAACTTTTCATGTGACCCCCCTTTTAGTGGTTAATCGGCGGATAGAGCCCAAAGTTTCGTCATTCACGGAAGACAACTACATCGACGGCCGTTGGTTGGCAACAGACATCATGGCCGTTGGGGTCGGCAAAAGCGCCGACCGGGAACTTGACGGCTCAGGCCGATTGATGGAATAAACGAAGTCCCTGATGGCAACTTGCGCATCTCCCGACGCGAACGCGGCTTAAGAGCGAGGCTTACTATGATGACCACGGAGCACCAACCGGCGGGACTGATCGGCGCCGCCATTCGTCGAGTCGAGGACCGGCCGCTCATCACCGGCAAAGGAAGCTATGTGGAAGACATCCAGTTGCCGGGCATGCTCCATCTGGCATTTCTTCGCAGCCCCTATCCGCACGCAAAAATTGTTTCCCTCGACACAAAAGCGGCCAAGGCGATGGCGGGCGTGATCGCGGTGTTGACCGGCTCAGAGTTGAGCGAGCGGCTGCAAATTCAGGCTGTGCCGATGATCCCGGGAATGAAAGTGCCGCCGCACCCGCTGCTTGCACGCGGCACGGTTCACGCCGTCGGCACTCCGGTGGCGGCGGTCATCGCCGCGAGCCGAGCGCAGGCGCAGGACGCCGTGAGCTTGATCGACGTCGAATATGAATCATTGCCGGCGATCGTCGATGCCGAAAAAGCTCTCGAACCCGGCGCGCCGCTCGCGCGCGAAGAACTGGACAGCAATCTCTGCTACGTCGCGAGCAAAAAAGGCGGCGACGTCGACAAAGCATTCGCCGAAGCCGAGCACATCGTGCGGCTGCGCATCGCCAGCCCGCGCCTGGTGGCCATGACGATGGAGCCGCGCGCCGTACTGGCAAAACCCGAACCGAACGGCGATCTGACGCTCTGGCTTTCCACTCAGAGCCCGCACCGCGTGCGCACCGAACTCGCCGGCGCACTCGGCTTTCCCGAACACAAGATTCGCATCATTGCACCCGACGTGGGCGGCGGTTTCGGCGCCAAGGGCCTGCTCTACCAGGAAGACGCGCTGGCGAGTCATCTTGCGCTGACTCTCGGCCGGCCGATCAGATGGATTTCCACGCGCAGCGAAGACTTCGTCACCACCAATCAGGGCCGCGACCAGGTGATGACCTCGGAGCTGGCACTCAAACGCGACGGTACCTTGCTGGGTCTGAAAGTGCGCGTCGTCGGCAATATGGGTGCTTACTTGAACGCTCTCTCCGCCATACCGCCTTTGCGCATGATGGCGATGGCGCCGGGGTGTTATCAGATTCGCAACTGCTCGGTGGAGGTGCTGGCGGTTTTCACCAATACGGTTCCCACCGGCCCCTATCGCGGCGCGGGCAGGCCTGAGTCGGTGCTCAACATCGAGCGCTTGATCGACAAAGCCGCGCAGGAACTCGGCATGGATCGCCTCGAAATCCGGCGCAAAAATTTCATTCGCCCTGACCAGTTCCCCTACCGCACCGGCGTCAACGTCGAGTATGACTCCGGTGATTATGAAAAATCACTGACCGAGGCGCTGCGCTTGTCCGACTACGAAAAGCTGATGCGCGAACGGGACCAGGCGCGCCAACGCGGCGAGCTGGTCGGCGTCGGCCTTTCCACTTTCGTCGAGCCCAGCGGCGGCGTCGGTTTCGAGAGCGCGACCGTACGCGTCGAGCGCGGCGGCGAAATCACCGTGCTCACCGGCTCAAGTTCGCACGGGCAGGGCCATGAAACCGTGTTCGCCCAGATCGCGGCGGAGAAGTTGCGCGTCGATATGAATCAAGTGGCGATTCGCCACGGCGATACGCTCGTCGTGCAACAGGGCGTCGGCACGTTTGGCAGCCGCAGCGCCATCACCGGAGGCGGGGCGTTGGCCATCGCCACGGACAGAGTCATCGATAAGGCCAAGCGCATTGCCGGTCATCTGATGGAAGCAGCGCCTGATGATATCGTTCAGACCGACGGCGGCTTCGCGGTCACCGGCGTTCCCGGCAAAAAAGTTTCGTGGCGCCAGGTCGCCGCCGCAGCCTATGGCGGCAACTTACCGGCCGGTATGGAACCCGGCTTGCAGGAAACTTCTTTCTTCGATCCGAAGCGCGAGGCGTGGGGTTTCGGCGCGCATTTGGCGCTGGTGCGCATCGATCGGGAAACCGGTAGGCCGACGCTGGAAAAGTTGGTGCTGGTCGACGATTGCGGTGTCGTCATTAACCCCTTGCTGCTCAACGGCCAGATTCACGGCGGCGTGGCCCAGGGGCTTGGTGAAGCGTTATCCGAACATATGCTCTTCGCCGAAGACGGCGAGGTCCTCACCGGCTCGCTGATGAATTACGCTATACCGCACGCGGCTGACATGCCGCCCTTCACCATGGGAGAGACCGTGACGCCCAATCCGTTCAATCCTCTGGGAGTAAAGGGCGTTGGCGAAGCCGGGTGCAACGGAGCGCCGCCGGCAGTGGCCAACGCCGTCATGGATGCGCTGTCGCCTCTCGGCATCGATCACATCGACATGCCCTACACCGCGCCCAAACTGTGGGCCGCGATCCGAAGAGCCGAAGAGCGCTGATGCTCCGAGCCTTTGCGCCTTCGCGGGAGCTAATGCGAGATTTCCGCCTATCCCATGGTGAACATTTCGCGCAATTTTACTTTGTTCACCTTGCCGATTTCCGTGCGCGGCAGCGATTCGACGAAATCCACCGACTTGGGCACCTTGTAGGCGGACAGCCGCGTTTTGCAGAAATCTTGCAACGCTTCGGCCGATGATCGCGCTCCCGGCTTTAGCACGATGACCGCCTTCAATGCCTCACCCCACTCGGGATCCGGGACTCCGATCACCGCTGCTTCGAGCACGGCAGAATGGCTGTACAGCACGCTCTCGATTTCCAGCGGATAAATGCTGATGCCGCCGCTTTTCACCATGTCTTTCTTGCGCCCGGAGACATACAGATAACCCTCTTCGTCGAAATGGCCCAGATCGCCGGTGTAAAACCAACCGTTGCGAAATGAAGAATCGGTAGCCTCGGGATTCTTATAATAGCCGTGCGTCGCCAGCGGGCTCTGGCAGATGATCTCGCCGGTTTCGCCGATTTTTACCGGCGCGCCGTTCTCGTCGACGACTCTCAGATCCACGCACCAAACCGGCCGGCCCGCCGAATTCGCTTTGCTCGGCGCATCCCACGGCTTTGAAATCGCCATTTGACCGGAATCGGTAGACGCATAGGTGCGATAAATATTGGCCGTCAAGTTTTTCTGCAGTGCCTCCAATACCGCCGGGTGTACTTTCCCTCCGGTAATCGCGAGGCAGCGTAGCGAGCTGGTGTCGTACTTCTTAGATTCCAAGACATGCAGCATACGCTCGCACATAACCGGCACCGCGCCGATGTAGGTGACTTTTTCCCGTTCGATAGTCTGCAAGACTGCTTCGGCGTCAAAACGCTCGTGCAAAATCATTGTTCCGCCGAAATAAATGATGCCCAGCGTGAACGAACGGCCGGCATTGAAGTAGATCGGCGAGGAAAGAATCGCCTTGTCGTGCGCGCCAAGTCCTTTTTCAATGGCGTTGTTGATGCAGTGAAAAACAAATGTCCGCTGGGTCGCCAAACAGCCTTTGGGGAAGCCGGTGGTGCCCGACGTCAGCAACACCGCGAAGGGATCATTCTCGTCGACGGCAACATCCGGTTCGTCGGCCCCTTGGCCGTCGAGCAGCCCGCCGTAGTTTAAATCGGCAGAGAGCGAAATCGCCTTGATCCACGTCAAATCGCGCAGCTCGCGCGCGCGCTCGAACTCGGCAACGCAGTCTTCCTGCAGAATGATGAACTTCGGTTCGAGCGCGGCGACCACCGACGACAACTCGAGCGCCTTCCACTTCACGTCGAGGGGGATCGCCAGAGCGCCGATTTTGGCGCTGGCAAAAATGATTTCGAGATGCTCGATGCGATTGCCGACCGATAGCGCCACGCCGTCGCCGCGCTGTACGCCGATGGAGAGCAAGCCGTGCGCGAGCCGGTTCACGCGTCGATTCAATTCGGCGTAATTGATCTCGCGATAGCGATCCTTGGCGGCAATTTTGAGCGGAAACTTCCAGGCGTTGCGGCGCAAACCGTCGCCCATGAGCATTGGGGAAGAAATCATAAACGTTCAGGGTCTGGTGTCCGGCGTCTAGCGTTTCCGGACCGAGACGCTAGACCCCAAACGCTAGACATTTATTATCTCCCCCTCCAATTCGCCGGACGTTTTTCGACGAAGGCGCGCGGCCCTTCCTTGGCGTCCTCGGTTTGCATGACCATGCTCTGCAAATCGGATTCGTAGCGAATCCCTTGCTCCAAGGGCATGTCCAAGCCTTTGTAGATCGCTTCCTTGATATAACGCAGCGCCAGCGGCGCCCCTTTTAAAAAAGACTGCGCCATCTTTTCGCCCGCAGGAATCAGCTGATCGTAGGGCACGAGTTGATTGACCAGGCCGATGCGATAACACTCCGCTGCGTCGTACAGCTCGCCGGAAAGGCAAATCTCCAGCGCCTTGGGCAATCCGATCAGACGCGGCAGCCGCTGCGTGCCGCCCGACCCCGCCATGAAGCCAAGCCTTACCTCACTCAGTCCCAGCCGCGCGCCTTCGGCAGCAATGCGAATATCGCAGGCCAAGCTCATCAGCAGCCCCGTGCCCACAGTGTAACCATGAACCAAGGCCATGGTGATCTTGTTCATCGCCGCAATCGCCGGCGCAGGCGTGCCGGGAACCGCGTTGTGTTTGGCCTGGCGCGCAATCAGCGGCGAAACCGGCTCGGCGGCACCGGCTTCATTGGCGCGCGCCCGATCCTTGATATCGCCGCCGACTGAAAACGCGCGCTCGCCGTTGGCCTTGAAAATCACCACTTGAACGCTGGGATCATCCTCCGCATCGCGGCAATATCCCACGATCGCTTTCACCATATCCCGGTTTACCGCATTCAACGCCTCCGAACGATTGAGCGTGATCCATGCGATCTTGTCTTTGACTTCGTAGAGAACTTTTTCGTCGGCCATTGTTTTCTCCCGAAAGCGTTTGACGTCTGGCGTCTAGCGTCTAGTGTTAAATCGTGCAGAACCTAATCCGACACGCTGGACCCTGAACCCTAGACGCAAAACAATTTTTTTATTTGCCCTTCCACACCGGCGCGCGCTTTTCGGCGAAGGCGCGCGGCCCCTCTTTGCTATCCTCTGTAGTTGCCACCATCGCCGAGAGATCCGCTTCCAGGCGGAGTCCTTCCTCCAACGGCAATTCGACCCCTTTCTTGATCGCTTCTTTGATGAACGCCACCGACATCGGCGCGCCTTTGAGGATGCGATTTGCCAAGTCTTCGGCTGCTTGGTTAACCTCCGCTGCCGGAACCGCCTTGTTCACCAGTCCCAACCGCTCCGCGTCGGCGCCGCTCACGTTGTCGCCGGTGAGGCAAATTTCCAGCGCTTTGGAGACACCGACGGCGCGCGGCAAGCGCTGCGTTCCTCCCGCGCCGGGAATCAAACCGCGCCTCACCTCGGCGAGACCCAACTTGGCGTCCTCGGCTGCCACGCGCAAGTCGCAGGCGAGCGCCATTTCCAGTCCGCCGCCGACGCAGTAGCCGCGGATCGCGGCGATCGTCGGCTTGGTCAGCGCGCCGATGGCGCGGGACTGCGTATGGATCGTCGGAGACAATTTTTGGTTGCGCCGCTCGATCGGTGAAAACGAGGTCTCGGCCCGTTCTTTTAGATCCATGCCGGCAGAAAACGCCCGCTCGCCGGCGCCGGTGAAAATCGCCACGCGGATACCGGCATCGTCTTCGATCTCCCTGCAAGCTTCGACCAATTCCCGCGCCATCAGCCGGTTGATCGCGTTCATCGACTCCGGCCGATTCATCGTCACCCATGCGATCTGGTTGCGCACTTCAAAGAGAATCGTTTCAAAAGCCATCCCATTCCTGTCCTTTCAAAAAGACGACCGCCGGTCGCCCCTACTTTGCGCCCTTTGCGTTCTTTGCGGTTAACAAGCCGGTCCAGATTAACGCTTCGCCTTTCGCTCCTGCGCCAGTTGCTCGAGGAACGACAAGTCCAGCAGTTCGGCGACGTTCAACTTCATGCTCGCGAGATTCCTATCGTTTGCCACGACGTTTTCCATGGCTTTGACAGTGATGAGCGGCAGTCCCGGAGTCACTTGGCTGTAGGTCCGGCGGGTTTCCTCCAGTTCCTCGATGACATTGGAGCGATAGTATTCGCTGAGATACTTATGCACGCGATCTTTATTCTTCTCGTCGCGATAGAAATCCATGCCGTCGGCAAGCCCGCGCATGAAATTCATCACGGTTTCCCGGTCGGTGCGGATGAACGAACGCTGCGTCACCGGCCCGGCGATCGTGTATTCGAAATCTTCCTTGGAAAAATCAAGAAACGCAGGGTAGCCCGCTTTGCGCGCCTTTAGAGTGAACGGCGACTGAAACACGCTGGCTTGCACCTGGGCGGAGGTGAGCGCGGTCCAGCGGTCTCCCTGGCCGCCAATGCCGACGATCTGCACATCCTTTTCCGCGTTCACGCCGAGCCGTCGCACGGCCAGGCGAGCGATAAAGTCCGTGCTCGAGCCAAGCTGGCTTACGCCGATGCGCTTGCCCTTGAGATCTTCGGGCCGCTTGATTGAAGGATGCGCCACCAGAAGATAATCCAGCCGGTTGCCGACGGCGCCGATGAACTGAAACTCCTTGGCGCCTTGCGCCCAGGCGGCCACAACCGTGGAGGCCCCTTGCAGCTGCAATGATAGATCGCCTGAAAGCGCCGCCTGGATGCCCATCAGTCCACCACGGATGTAGATCGGCTCGATTTTAAGGCCATGTTTTTCAAACGAACCGGACTTGTGCGCCACCCAGAAATAACTCGAAGAGCCGCCGAGCGGATAACCGACCTTGAGCTCGCGGAGTTTGGACTGAGCAAACGTGATTGTGGGAAGCACAATAATAACGAGACATATCAAGGTTTGCGCGGATCTCGCATTCGGCTTCATAAATGTCCCCAAGGTAAACAGTTACAACCTGAGCGTGAATTTTCTAAAGCGCTCGCAGCCAAAATCACCTCATGGCTTCTTCGACCAAACTATTGTCGAAGAACTGCCTCACGTCGGCGCTTTTGGCTTTCGGATGATCGACAAACTTTTGCGCGTTGGCCATCGCCTTTTCCTCGACTCTGAGCGTCTTCGGAAACGCATCCTTGTAAAATTCAAAGCTGCCTTGCAGGTCGGCGTCGTCGTTGACCCGGGTGAATTTGCGCAGCGCCTTTTTCGTTAACGCGGCATTTTCCCGCGCCAACGTCAGTCCTTCACCGAGGGCACGGAGAAAATCCACTGCGACTTTGCGATTGCGGCTGTCTTTCAACCAGGAATCGCGCGCGGCGATCGCCGCGGTCGGAAAAAGTCCGTACTCGGTCGTCGATGGCCGAAAGAGCAGCTGAAAACCGGCGTTCTTCGCCCTCAGTCCATAAGGATAGCCGATCATGCAGACGTCGACGCGGCCGCCGAGCAGCGCCGCGAGGGACTCGCCGACGCCGCCGTTTTGGATAAACGTGACCTCGCTCGGCTTGACCCCGGCAGATTCCAACATCGACAGCCCCGCGAAGTAACTTGACGCTCCGAACCGCGTGACGCCCACCCGTTTGCCGCGTAGATCGGCGATCGACTTGATCTCAGGCTTGGCCCAGCCATCGATCGTCAGCACCGGCAGCGGCGCGGCGATGGCGATCAGATCGCTGCCGCCGAGGCGGCTCGAAATGATCGCTCCGCCGCCGGTGTAGCCGATGGGAAACTCGCCGGCGAGGATCGCCGAATTGATCAGCGGCGAGCCGCCCATGAAAATCGCCGAAACGTCATAGCCGTATTTCTGAAAGATTTTTTCTTCCAGCGCGATAAACAATGGGATCGCCGCGCCGGAGATCGGCGTAAAACCGACGGTGAGTCTTTGCAGCTCCTTCTGACCGGCGTGCGCGAGGAAAGCCCACGCTAGGGCGAGCACGAGCGCCAATGCGTATACCCATTTTGGATTTTCGCTGTTAGATTTTTGACGGTTCGATCGGCACGACCGAGTTACCACCGCAAATGTGTTCATAGGCCTGATCCTCCAACCGAAGCGTACTGCCGACGTTAACTCATCTTTGCGATGACGACAGAAGCGGGGCGCCCCGGATCCCCATCACTCCGTTACACCATAACTCCACCATTCCACCTCTCTACCCCGCCAGCTCAAAACACGGCAGCTTGATGGCCGGATTGTGCGTCTGTTCGTAGCGCACTCGGACTCGGTCGCCGATCTTGACCGTTTCTTTATTCTCGCCGAGCAAACGGCTCTCGATGATGACGCCTTCATCTAAAATCACGTTAATATAGTAAATAGGAATTTCTTCTTTAAATGCCGGATTGCGCGGCACGCGCACGAGCGTGAAGCTGTGTATCGTGCCCGTTCCTTTGGCTTCGATCCAGCCGAGCTCGCCGAAGCAATCGACGCAGGCCACGCGCGGAAAAAACTGCACCTTGCCGCAGCTCTTGCACTTCTGCAGTAAGAACCTGTCTTTTGCCGCCGCTTCCCAGAACGGCCGGTCCACGGGATTGATTTTAGGCAGACTTTTTTGCGCCGCTCTCGCTTCAGCCATCACTTTCTCCTTTCCAGGACCAGCGCGGCGGTGGTGCCGAGATTGCGGCCGTAGTTGAGCCAACCGATGCCGGTTACCAAAGCACGCTGGGCTTTCGGCACCTGATGTCCGTCCGCTTCGCCGCGCAACTGGCGCAGCGCTTCCACCACGTGGAGAAACCCGCCCGCGAGCCCCGCTTGTCCGACCGATAATTCACCGCCGCCGGTATTGACGGGAAAATCCCCTTTGTAAGTCAAATCATGGGCATCGACGAACTTACCGCCCTCGCCCTTTTTGCAGTAGCCAAAGTCTTCGATCTGAATCATTACCGCGATCGGATAGTCGTCATAGATTTCGAACAAATCGATGTCTTCGCGCCGGACTTCCGAGAAAATCTTTTCGCCGACGAGCTTCATCCCGAAGGTCGTTTTCACCGGCTGCATGTCGGCAACTTGATAGTGCACTTTTTCGGCATCGGTCACCAGGTAAACCAGCTTATCGGTGATTTGCTTGGCTTTCTCCTCGGCGGCGAGGACCAGACACTCCGCTCCCGAGCACGGCATGACGCAATCGAATAGCCGAATCGGATCGGAGATCATGCGCGAATTGAGATAGTCCTGCATCGTCATCGGCACGCGAAACAGCGCCTGGGGATTGTTGAGGGCGTTGAACCGCTGCGCGACGGCGATTTTGCCGATCTGCTCCAGGGTCGTGGCGAAATTTTCCATGTGTAAACGTTGCACTAGCGCCATCAACGAATTTGGCCCGCCGTAGCCGTACACGTCGACGAAATTGCCGCGCTGGTACTCAAGCGGCCGCTGATGCGCGACGCTGCGGTCAAATGAGTTGCCGCCGACCAACAACGCGACATCCAGGTGGCCGCACTCGATCGCATCCGCCGCGCGCCTGACCGCGCCGACGCCGCCGGCGCCGCCGTAATCGGCGTTCAAAACCCAATCGAGCTCGAAGCCCAATTGCTCCGCGACATGGGGAGCGGTGTCCGGACTCGCCTGCGTGGTGATCGATAAACCGTGGATGTCCTTTTTGCGTAAACCCGTCTGGTTCAGCGCCGCGCGAATGGCGGTCGCGTAATGCTGCAACTGCGAATCTTCCGAGGTACGCGAATACTCGGTCGAGCCGTAGCCGACCAAACAAACCTTGTTGCGTCTCATGATTGCTCCTTCCCGTCGCAACTCGAAACCCGTAATACGGAAACCGAACCGAGCGGTTACTGCCCTTGCAGGAACCGCGCTCCGAGCGCCCGGTTCATTTCCTCTTCGCGGCCGAACAGCAATCGCATGAGCCGCGCTTCGCGATAAAAACTCTCGAACGGCAACTCCTTGCAGACACCGTAACCGCCGTGAATCTGAATGGCCGTATCGGCAGCTTGAAAGGCCATTTTCGCGGCGCGCTTCTTGGCCAGCGCCGCCTCATCGAAATAGGTTTGACCACGGTCGGCGCGCCACGCCGCTTCCAAGGTGAGCCAGGTGCAGGTGCGCAGATCGATGGACAGGTCCGCGACCATCCATTGAATCGCCTGACGATCCGCGAGCGGACGGCCGAAAGTCACTCGGTTCTTGGCGTGCTCAAGGCAAGCCGACAGGCAGCGCATGCCGATCCCTAGTGCGCGTGCCGCGATTCGCAGTTGCTCGGCGGCAATAATCGCTCCCGATTCGTACTCGTACCCGAGTAGCTGCTCGTTGGGTACGCGGCAAAGATGCAAGGTCAATCGCGCGACGGTCTCATCGGTGGTCAAGTCAACTTCATCGGCGATGGTGACGCCCGCTGCGTCCCGTTCGATCGCGAATAGGCCAAGACGCTGCGTACCCTGCTCGCGCGCGGGAAAAAGAAACAGGTTGGCGTGACAATCGAACAGGTCGATGCGGGCATCCTGCAGGATCGCCCCGTCCGGTTCTTGCCGATAGAGGTTTTTAAGATGGCTCAGCTGGCCGGTTTTGTGTGCAGCGTCGAAGGCCAAAGCGAGCGTCAGCGAGCCCTCTGCAAGCTGTTGCCCATATCGAGTCTCAAACATGAAGCCAGGAATCGCCACCGGTGCAAAGGGCAATGCCGAGCGGCCGAACTCGCGATAGATCAGCACGCGCGCGAGCGCGCTCGTGCTGACCCCGCCGAAATTCTCGGGCAGCTCCAAACACCAGAGTCCGGCGGCGCGCGCCCGGCGCGCCAATTCGGCGCGCACGGCGCCGTCGAGTTCGCGGCGCGCCGGCGCCCCGGGCGGCAAGAAAGGATCGCGTTGCTTCAAGAACGCGCCCTCGCGGCCGATCAATTCCCGATCAACAAAGTCCGCCGCCGTCTTTTTGATCAGCGTCTCTTCTTCGGTGAGCCGCAGGTCCATCGGATCTTATTAACCGCAAAGTACGCAAGGAACGCAAAGATTTTGACTAGAGTCGTTCATGTACCGGTCGGTACAACGCAGCGCTGAAAATCCCCTTTCATCCCTTTGCGCACTCTGCGTTCTTTGCGGACAAATCGACTCTCCTCTCTCTACTGTAATTCCAATAGCCCGGCGCCGTCGCGAAATAGCGCGCGCTGAATGATGTGGCGCTGCACTTCGGATGGGCCTTCGACGATGCGCTGGGCGCGGGCGTGGCGGAACGCGCGCGCAATCACATGCTGCTTGCGCATGGCCGCCGGGCCCGCCGCTTCGAGGGCGAAGTCGATCGCCCGATGCGCCAGCTCGGTGCCGAACAGTTTCACTTTTGCCGCGTCGAGGCGGACATCCAGTTTCTGATCCGCGCGCCAAGCGGCGCTGTAGGTCAGCGTCTTGAGGGCTTCCAGCTCGCCGAGAAAGTATCCGAGCGTGCCGGCGTATTTATCCGCCTCCGGACTGTCGTGCCGCAGGGCCTCGCCCACGGCGCGCAGCACCCTCAGAGCCGTGCCGTGAGCGCGAATGCCCACCTGAAAGCGGCGCGCGCCGAGCCAGGCTTGATTGAGCGCCCAACCCTTGCCGACCTCTCCCAACACCTGCGATTGATGCACCCGGCAGTCTTGGAAAACCAGCTCGCACGGCTCGGTGCCGGCGAGGGTCGCGATGCTGCGCACGACTCGATAACCCGGCGTGCCGGTGTCGATCAAAAAGCAGGTGACGCCTTCGCGCCCCCGGGTGCCGGGAAGCCGCGCGAACAGCTGGACGAAATCGGCCGCATCGGCAAAAGTCGGAAACATCTTGGTGCCGTTGATGACGAAATCATCGCCATCGGGCGTCGCCGTGGTTTGCAGCATCGACGGATCGGCGCCCGATACCGGCTCGCTCAGGCCAAAAGCCGAAGTCTTCTCGCCGCGGATGCAAGGCAGGAGATATTTTTCGATCTGTGCGCCGGTGCAGTTATAAAGGATATTCGACACATGGTTGCCGAACTCGAACGGAATGGCACTTTTTTCCAACTCTTCGGTAATCGCGATCATCGCCACATTGCTGACTTCCATGCCGCCGTAGTTTTTCGGCACGTCGAGATGCCACAGGCCTCGCGCTTCCGCCTTTTGCTCAAGCGCCTCCATGATCTTCACGTAGTGTTGGATTTCCGGATCCTGGCTGGCTTTGACGCGGCTCTTCCAGCGGCTCCCTTCGAAGATGTCCGGCGCATGCTCGAACTCGGGCTCCCATAGGATCAGTTCATCGCGCACGAACTCGGCCACCTGCCGGCGCAGATCTTCTTCTCCGGGAGCAAGGCGGAATTCCATAAGCAAGGGGCGGCACCGATGAACACGGGCCGGCGTTCCACTTCGCTCCATAGCATACCTTTACAATCCAGCAAAACAGTATTCCGAACGCTCATTGACCTGCCGAATCGCGCTGTGCTATGCGATAGGCGAACGCAGCCGAGACAGCGGAACTTTTTTCGAATTCGGAGAATGTATGCAGAGCCTCAACTTGGCCGACGTCAATGTCATCGACGCCGATGGCCACGTCCGTGACCGCGACGCGGAACTGCGCAAATTCATGGCCGAGCCCTACTGCCGCCGGCAAGGCTCGTTGCTGCCCAATGACGTGTGGGATTCCAGCATGTACGGCAAGCTCGGCCTGCGCGTCGACGATGTTCCGACCCGGCTCCGGGACATGGATCGGGAGCGCATCGATATCTCCGTGCTGTTTCCGACCAGCGGTTTCGCGGTGACCCAGCTGCCGGAAAAGGATTATGCGGCGGCATTTTGCCGCGGGTACAACGATTGGGTGGCGAGCGTATGCGCCGAGAGCCCTCGCTTGAGGGCAGTGGGGCTCGTGCCGTTTCAGGACGTCGAGGCCGCCTGCAAAGAAATTCAGCGCGCCGTCGGCGAGCTCGGTTTGGCCGGTATCACCGTGGGCACCTTCGGTCTGAAAGATCATATCGGCCAACCGCAGTTTTGGCCCATCTACCAGGAGCTGGAACGGCTCGACGCGCCGCTGCTGATTCACAATTCGCGCCAGGGCCCGGCAGGCGAGAACCGCTTCGATACTTTTTTGTTCCGCCACACCATTGGACGACCCTTTGAAACTTTGCTAGATTGCGCAGCTCTGGTATACGGCGGCGTGCCGGAAAAATTCGCCCGACTGCGCGTGGCTTTCTTGGAATGCGGCTGCGGCTGGGTGCCCTACTGGATGGACCGAATGGATGAAGAATGGGAAAAGCGCCAGTCCGAAGCGCCGCTGCTCAAGAAAAAGCCGAGCGAATATTTGCTTTCGGGCAAGTGGTTCTACGCCACCGAGCCGGAAGAAAGCATGTTGCCCTACTGTTTGGAAAAGATCGGCGAAGACGTCATCCTGTTCGCCTCCGACTATCCGCACTGGGACGGCGGCTTTCCGAATATGACTTCCATGGTCCAGGCGCGCGAGGACATTACGGCGGCGCAGAAGCGCAAAATCATGCGCGACAACGCCGCCCGACTCTACGGCTGGAATTGAAAGGAGTTGCTCCTTGAAGATCAGACCCGCAGCGATCTTTAGTTTTTGCGCCTTGGTCTTCTTTTGCGTCTTCGTCTACCAAGCTCAGGACTGGCGACTGCAAGCGCGGCTCTATCCGTACGCGATCGGCATCCCGATGATCATCCTGGCGATCATCCAGGTGATCCTCGACTTGAAGGGCTACGTCGCCAAGCAGGCCGACGACGCCACGCCCGTCGACATTCAAAGGACCACGACCGTTGCCCCTGAAATCGCCCTCAAGCGCACGCTCATTACCTTCGGCTGGTTCGTCGGCTTTTTTCTCGGGTGTTGGCTGGTTGGTTTTACCATCGCCATCCCCATCATAGTTTTTTCCTACATGTTCTTCCAAGGCAAGGAAAAATTCGTCCTCTCCGCCGTCTTGACGCTGATCGCGTTTATTTTTTATTGGTCGCTGTTCGTTAAACTGCTCAACTTGCCCTTTCCCGAAGGCGCACTGCAAACGTGGCTGGGTTTGACATAACCCTGCGGGGCTATCGGGCCGATTTTTCGCCACGGCCGCCGTTGAACCAGCGGGATTCATCGCTCGGCCGTGCTGGATTTGCTTGGAGCTGCTGATGGCTCGTCAAGGCGCCGCCTGGGGTTTACTCGCGGCCGCGCTGCTAAGCGCGCCGGCCAAACTCGAAGGCGCAGAGACCGAAACCTTCTATAAGGACAAAACCGTCCGGGTCATCGTCGGCTTCACGCCGGGAGGATTCTACGACCGCTGGGCGCGCTTGCTGTCGCGCTACATGCCGAAATATATTCCGGGCAATCCCAATTTTGTCGTGCAGAACATGCCCGGAGCCAGCTCGGTCATCGCCGCCAATTACGTTTACAACTTGGCCAAAAGCGACGGCCTGACGCTGCTCGTCGCGATCAATAGCCTCTATCTCGATCAGCTGGTCGGCCGCAAAGAAGTCAAGTTCGACATCCGTAACTTTGTTTTTATCGGCACTCAGGAAAAAGCGCCGACTATGCTCTATTTTCGCGCCGATAGCCCGTTCAAGACTCTCACCGATATCATCCAAGCTAAAGAGCCGCCAAAATGCGGCGCCACCGGCACAGCCAGCACCGGTTATCTTCTCGGCAAGCTGCTCGAAGATGCCTTTCAGGCCAAGCTCAACACCGTTACCGGTTACCAAGGCGGCAGCGAGATCGACGTGGCCGTTGAACGCGGCGAAATCGTCTGCCGCGGCATGGACATTCCGCCCCATTTCGGACGCGAACCCTTCGACACCTGGCATAAGAAAGGATTTGATCGCCATATCCTTCAGGCCGGTTCCAAACGAGACGCGCGCATGCCGGATGTACCGACCCTTGCCGAGTTGATGGAACAGCACAAGACGCCGGATGTGATTCGCGCGGTTTCGCGCATCGTGCTGGCGAGCGGCGAATTCGGCCGGCCCATGCTCGCCGGACCGAGAATTCCGCCGGAGCGCATCGCGGCGCTGCGCGCGGCTTACGGGCGCGCGATGCGCGACCAGGGATTGATCGAAGAGGCGAAGAAAAATCAGATGGACATGGAACATACGCCCGGGGAAGAGCTGCAGGCCGCGATGAAAGATCTGCTCAATCAGCCGCGCGAAGTGGTCGAGCGCGTCAAGAAAGTGCTCGCGGAGTAAACTCAAAGCAGCGCTTCATTGAATGGCGCGGGTTTGCTTTCGTCAAACTGGTCGAGTATCCGATTATTCAAAAGAGGAGTACCTATGCGCATCGCCGTGCTCGCCTTCATCGTGGCTTTCGGCTTAACAGCCCAGGCAACCGCCCAGACGCCCTATTATCAGGGCAAGCAGATTAAAGTCATCGTCGGCTTTACCACCGGCGGTTTTTATGACCGCTGGGCGCGCTTGCTTTCGCGCTACATGCCAAAGCACATCGCCGGCAACCCGGAAATGATCGTGCAGAACATGCCCGGCGCCGGCTCGGTGATCGCCGCCAACTACGTCTACAGCGTCGCCAAGCCCGACGGTCTGACCATCGGTTTTCCGAGCAACGCCATCTATCTAGACCAGCTGATCGGTCGCAGCGAGGTCAAGTACGACGTCCGGAAGTTCGCCTGGATCGGTTCGCCGGTGAGCGAGCCGATGATTTTTTACGTCCGCTCCGACTCGCCGTTCAAGACGATCCAAGACATCCGCAACGCCAAAGAGCCCGCCAAATGCGGCTCCACCGGCACTGTCAGCAGCGACTACATCCTGACGCGCTTGCTGGAAGAAACCCTGCCGCCGACCAAAATCAACACAGTTCTGGGTTATCCGGGCGGGGCCGAGATAGACCTCGCCGTGGAAAAGGGAGAAGTGACTTGCCGCGGCATGACCGCTTCCCCATTCTTCGGCCGAGAGCCTTTTCTCAGCTGGCAGAAACGCAACTTCGTGCGCGTGCTTTTCTTTACCGGCAGCAAGCGCGACAGACGACTGCCGGACGTGCCGACCCTGTACGAAATTTTCGACCGCGAAAAGGTCCCCGAAGAGCGCCGCCGTGTCGCCGAAGTGATTCTCGCGGCCGAAGACTTCGGCCGGCCCATCGTCGCGGGTCCAGGAACTTCGGCCGATCATGTAAAGATTCTCCGTAACGCCTTTAATCAGGCGATCAAAGATCCGGAACTGCTCGCGGACGCGCAAAAACAACGCATGGACGTCGATCCTGAGACCGGGGAAAATTTGGAAAAACTAGTGGCGAAAACGATGCAGCAATCGCCCGATGTCATCGCCCGCGTAAAAAGGATTTTGGGCAACTAATTGACTCGCAGCATGATCGTAGCTTAGTTTAGCCGGCGGATACTTTAACTCTCAGGAGGATTCCATGAAGAAGACTTCGCTCCTTCTCGCCTCATGGTTATTGAGCGCCGCGAGTGCGATGGCGCAAGCGCCTTTTTATCAGGGCAAAACCATCACCGTCATTGTCGGCACTAAAGCCGGCGATGTCTACGATTTGTATCCACGGCTGCTGGCCGAATACTGGCCCAAATACATTCCGGGCAACCCTAACATGATCATACAGAACGTGCCCGGTGTGGCCTCGCTGATCGCGGCGAATCAAGTTTTCAACAACACCAAAGCCGACGGGTTGACCCTCGGAGCGATCTATCCGGCGCTTTATTTCGACCAGCTCTTGAAAAAACCCGAAGTGAAGTATGACTGGTCGAAGATGCCCTGGATCGGCAGCACGGTGACTTCCAACCACCTCATGTATATGCGCGCGGACACGCCCTATAAGAGCGTGGACGACGTACGCCAGGCGCGGACGGCTCCCAAGTGCGGCTCTACCGGCATTTCATCGACCGGCTACTACATGCCCAAGTTGATGGAAGAAGTGCTCGGCTCGAAATTTGATATCGTCTCCGGTTACCAGTCGGGTCAAGACATCGACTTGGCGGTCGAGCGCGGCGAGCTGCAATGCCGCGCTTTCACAATCACCGCGTATCACGCCCGCGAGCCGTTTATCTCCTGGCGCAAGCGCAACTTCGTCAATGTGATCATTCAAACCGGCGCCAAGCGCGACGCCAGGCTCAAGGACGTGCCGACGATTTACGAGCTGATGAACCGTTACAAAACCAATGAAGCGGGGAGAAGCCTGGCAAAAGTCATTCTGGCCTCCGGCGATTTTGGCCGGCCGATCATCGCCGCGCCCGGCATACCGGCCGATCGACTCAAACTGCTGCGCGATACGTTCAAGCAAACTCTCGGCGACGCGGCATTTTTAGCCGAAGCCGAACGGCGCAAGCTGGAAATCGATCCGACTTGGTTCGATGAGATGGAATCTCTCGCGAAAGACGTGATGTCAACGCCGCCCGACGTAGTGGCGCGGATGAAAAAACTACTCGGCGACGGCTAGGCGTAAAAGACGGTCACGGAGTTCCGATGAGATTCAAAACGTGGATGGCCCCGTGTGTCCTAATGGTCAGCGCTTTAGGCGCGAACGCTCAAGCTCAGGGCAACTTTTATCAAGGCAAGACCATCAGGCTGGTCGCGGGCACTCCGGCCGGAAGCGTCTATGATCTCTATGCGCGCCTGATCGCCCAGTATCTTCCCAAGCATATTCCCGGCACGCCCAGTGTTATCGTCCAGAACATGCCGGGCGTCGCTTCGATGGTTGCCGCCAATTACATCTACAGCGTCGCCAAACCCGATGGCCTGACGATCGGCTCGATCCAGCCGGCGCTCTATTTCGATCAACTGGTGGGGCGCAAGGAAGTCCAATTCGACTGGCAGAAATTTACCTGGATCGGCAACACGACGGTGTCGCATCATTTGCTTTATATGCGCAGCGATACGCCCTATAAAACTATTGAGGACATCCGCAAGGCTTCGGTGCCGCCCAAGTGCGGCGCCGAAGGCACCGCTTCGTCGGCGTACTATCTGCCCAAACTGTTGGAAGAGACGATCGGCGCAAAATTCAACGTGGTCACCGGCTACAACTCCGGCACGGATGTCGACCTTGCGGTGGAGCGCGGCGAGGTACAGTGCCGCGCGTTTACCATCGCGGCTTTCTTCGGCCGCGAGCCTTTTCATACCTGGCGCAAGAAGGGGTTTGTTCACGTCATCGTTCAAACCGGCAGGAAGCGCGATGGAAATTTGCCCGACGTCCCCACGCTGCCCGAACTGATGGAACAGCACAAAACCCCCGAGTCCGGCCGTCGTTTGGCGGCGGTGATTCTGGCGGCCAACGAGATCGGCCGGCCGATCGTCGCAACCCCGGGCATTCCGTCCGAGCGCGTAAAGATAATGCGCGAGGCGTTCATGAAAACGGTCAATGACTCGGAGTTGCTCAGCGATGCCAAGAAGAAAAGATTGGAGTTGGATCCGGTACCCGGCGAAGCGCTCGAGGCGCTCGGCAAAGAAATCATCGCGCAACCGCCGGAAGTGATCGACCGCATGAAAAAGCTGCTCGGGACCTAAAGGAACCTTGAAGCCTAAGAATCTTTTTCCAGGGAGGATCTCTATGATCGGCAAAGCGGCTTGCTCGATGTTTTTAATGATTTTATCCGGCTCCATCGCCTCCGCCCAGACACCGTTCTACCAAGGCAAAACCATCACCATTATCGTCAGCACCAAAGCGGGCGATGTTTACGATCTCTATCCCCGGCTCGTCGCCGAGTTCATGCCGAAGCACATACCCGGCAACCCCAATATCATCATTCAAAACGTTCCCGGTGCCGCCGGCCTGATCGGCACCAATCAAATCTACAACGTCGCCAAGCCCGACGGCTTGACCTTTGGTGCGACCTATCCGGCGCTGTATTTCGAGCAGCTCGCCAAGCGGCCGGAAGTCAAATTTGATTGGACCAAATTCATCTGGATCGGCAGCACGATCAATTCCAACAGTCTGATGTATATGCGCGCCGACACGCCCTACAAGACGATCGAGGATGTGCGCACCGCATCCACTCCGCCGAAGTGCGGTGCCACTGGCGTGACATCCTCGGCGTATTACATGCCGAAGCTGCTCGAACAGGCGATCGGCACCAAATTCGAGGTCGTCGCCGGCTATGTGGCCGGCCAGGATATCGACCTAGCGGTGGAGCGCGGTGAAGTGCAATGCCGCGCGTTCACCATCAACGCCTTCTTCGCGCGCGAGCCGTTCATTACCTGGCGCAAGAAAAATTTCGTTAATGTGCTCTATCAAACCGGCAGCAAGCGCGATGAACGGCTCAAAGACGTGCCGCTGTTTAACGATTTGATGGACAAATACAAGACTCCTGAAGAGACGCGCAAGCTCGCCAAAGTTGTTTTGGCTTCCGATGAGTTCGGTCGGCCTTTGGTTTTTCCTCCCGGCGTGCCTGCCGATCGCGTCAAGATCATCCGCGATGCTTTCAACAAGACTATCAACGATCCGGCGCTGCTAGCCGAGGCGAAGAAGCGCCGGCTCGACATTGATCCGGCTAGCGGCGAAGAACTACAAGCTCTGGCCAAAGAGGTCATGACGGCGAGTCCGGAGATCGTCGAGAAGGTCAAAGGGTTGATCGGCAAATAGAAGCTCTCTCGTTGACGGTTCCTGACGACTGATCACTGATAACTGCTCACCGATCACTGGTCCAAACGGGAAAACCTCTCATGTTGACAAGCTACCCAAGAGCGAAGCTGGCCGCTTCGCTCTTTTTTTGCGCGCTCATTGGCGCGCTCGAAACGGACAGCGCCGGCGCGCAGAGCCAGTTTTATCAGGGCAAAACGATCACCATCGTGGTCGGCTCTTCCACAGGCGGCGGCTATGATCTCTGGGCGCGCGTCTTGGCGCGCCATTTGGGCAAGCACATCCCCGGCAATCCTTCCATCCTGGTGCAAAACATGCCCGGCGCCGCTTCCATCGTGGCCGCCAACTATCTCTACAATGTCGCCAAGCCCGACGGCTTGACGCTTGCCGCTCTGTTGCCTGCGATCTACTTCGATCAACTGGTGGGGCGCAAGGAAGCCAAATTCGATTTCGGCAAAATTTCCTGGATCGGTTCGCCGGAACAAAACGATATCGTGCATTACATGCGCGCCGACTCGCCCTACAAAACCCTCGACGATATCCGCAAAGCCAAGGAACCGCCCCGCTGCGGCAGCTCGGGCACGGGAACCACCGGATTTTACATTCCCCGGCTGCTCGATGAAGTTTTCGGCACCAAGCACGCCATCGTCGCCGGCTATCAGGGCGGCTCCGAGATCGACCTCGCCATTGAACGGGGCGAAGTGCACTGCTGGTCCCCGCTGGTGGCCACCTATTTCGGGCGCGAGCCCTACGTGAGCTGGCACAAAAAAGGGTTCGTTCGCGTGTTGCTCCAAACCGGCCGCAAACGCGATGAGCGATTGAAGGATGTGCCGACCATCTACGAATTGATGGATCAGTTCAAAACTCCAGAAGCCGGCAGGCGCCTGGCCAGCGTGATTCTGACCGCCGCGACTCTCGGGCGCCCGATCGCGGCGCCGCCCGGCATTGCCGCCGATCGATTAAGCCTTCTTCGCGACGCCTACATGAAAACATTGAAGGACCCCGAACTGCTCGCCGAGACCAGGAAGCAGCGCTGGGAAATCGCGCCGCTGTCGGGCGAAGAGATGGAGAAGTTGGCCAGAGCAGTCATGGGCCAACCGCCAGAAGTGGTCGACAAAATGAAGTGGGTGCTGGGAAACTGACGACTGCGGTATTGGAGTGATGGAGTGTTGGAGTGATGGGACTTTTAATGAATACTTGGATTTCAACCAATACTCCATTATTCCAGTACTCCATTACTCCAATTCTTCGGCTCATTGTTCTCGCCTTGGCTTTGCAGGCGATGCCGGTTCTCGCCCAATCGCCTTTTTACCAAGGAAAGACGGTTAGAATTGTCGTCGGCAATCTGCCCGGTGATACCCATGATTTATTCGCGCGCGCGTACTCGCGCCACATGGGCAAACATATTCCCGGCAATCCCAATATCCTGGTGCAAAATATGCCCGGGGCCGGCGGCATGATCGCTGCCAACCACGTTTACAATGTCGCCAAGCCGGATGGCCTGACGTTGGGTTCGCCGTCCCCCGCTCTGTACTATGCGCAACTGGTCGGCAGCAAGGAAGTTAAATTCGTGTGGTCGCGGTTTAATTTCATCGGCGCCCCCGACCGCAACGGCCATTTGCTGTTTATGCGCGCCGACGCGCCGTTTAAGACCCTCGATGATATCCGCAAGGCGAAGGAACCGCCGCGCTGCGCCGCCACCGGAGTCGGCACCAGCGGCCACGATGTGCCCAAACTGCTCGATGAAATGATCGGCTTGAAGTTCAACCTGATCACCGGTTATCCCGGCGGAGCCGAGATGGACCTCGCCATTGAACGCGGCGAGGCGATCTGCCGCGCCATTACGATCGCGGCATTTTTCGCCCGCGAGCCGTTTCAGACGTGGTATCGAACCGGTGTCGTGCGCGTGCTCCTCCAAACCTCGCGGCAAAGAAATCCGCGCATCCCCGATGTGCCGACGCTGTTCGAACTGATGGAGCAGCACAAGACGCCGGAGATCAAGCGGCGCCAGGTGCTTGTTTATCTGGGCGTCGGCGGCTTTGGCGCTTGGCCGATCCTCGCCACGCCGGGGATACCCGCGGAGCGCGTCGCAACGCTGCGCGATGCTTTCAGCAAGACGATGCAAGACAGTGATTTTTTGGCTGAGGCGAAGAAAGCCGGCTGGGAAATCCGTCCGACGCGCGGCGAGGATTTGCAAACGCTGGCAAAAGAAGTTACCGAGCAGCCGCCGGAAGTCATCGACTGGCTAAAAAAATTATTGGGAAAATAGTCAAGTGATGGAGAACTGGAGTGCTGGAGTTTTGACTGAATTCGGATTTCATCCATTACTCCATTATTCGATGACTCCAACACCCCAGTCCGCACGGAGAGTTAGCCTATGAAATTGCTGCTATTGGTGTTTACGTTGGCGTGCAGTTTTTTCCACTGCGATCTTTTCGCCCAGACGTCTTTTTATCAGGGCAAGACCATCCGCATCATCGTCGGCTACCAGCCGGGCGACTCGCACGACCAATGGGCGCGCACTTATGCGAGATTCTTGGGTAAGTTCATTCCCGGCAACCCGGAGTTCGTGGTCCAGAACATGCCGGGCGCCGGCTCGATGATTGCGGCCAATCATATTTATAATTTGACCAAGCCCGACGGGCTCACGCTCGGTTCGATCGGCGGCGCCCTGTTCATGGCGCAGTTGACCGGCCGCAAGGAAGTCCGGTTCGACTGGCCGAAATATTCCTGGATCATGACGCCGGAGCGGGGCGGCCACCTCGTTTTCATGCGCACCGATGCGCCGTTCAAGACCTTTGAGGATCTGCGCAACACCAATGATCCGCCGAAATGTTCCGCTACCGGCGTGGGCAGCACCGGCTACGATGTGCCGCGCCTGCTCGAAGAAGCGCTCGGATTCAAATTTACGGTGATCAGCGGTTATCCCGGCGGCGCGGATCAAGATCTGGCGATGGAGCGGGGCGAGGTTCATTGCCGCGCGTTTACCATCGATGCCTTTTTTGGCCGCGAGCCGTTTCCTACCTGGGTGAAGAAAGGGTTCGTTCGCGTCTGGCTGCAGACCGAGCAAAAGCGCAATCCCAAGCTGCCCGATGTGCCGACCGTCTACGAATTGATGGATCAGTACAAAGTCAGCGATGCCAAACGGCGCCTGGTAACGACTTATCTCGGCATCTGGGGATTCGGCTCGCGTCCGATACTGACAACCCCGAGCGTACCGGCCGACCGTGTGAAAATTCTGCGCGAGGCCTTCGCCAAAATGTTTAAGGACCCGGAATTCGAAGAAGAGCTGAAAAGACGAAAGTGGGAGGTGAAACCGGTGAGCGGCGAAGAGCTTCAGGAGCTGGCGAAAGAGGTCGTCAATCAACCGCCGGAAGTCGCCGCAGCGCTCAAACGCATACTCAGCAAGTAGCCGGCTGCCGTCGCTCCTACAGTGCCCGCCCACCCAAAAGTATGGGGAGTGATGGAGTGTTGGAGTAATGGAACAATGCATTTAAACCAATACTCCACCACTCCATTATTCCAGAAGGGAATTCCAGTTGACGCACGCCTGGAGATGCGGTAATGAGCATGAGCCGTCGTTTGAGAGCGGCAGGAGACCCCAATGCTTGAGGCTTTTGTTATCGGTTTCTGGAAGACCGTCGCATGGCCGGCCTTCGGCTACATGCTGATCGGCATCGCCATCGGCTTTTTCGTCGGACTGCTACCGGGAATCGGCGGATTATCGACTCTGGCGTTGATGTTGCCGTTCTCCTACTCGATCAAGGACCCCATTTCCGCGTTCGCCTTTCTTCTCGGCATGCTCGCCGTCACTGGCACGACCGGCGACTTAACTTCGATTCTCTTCGGGATCCCCGGGGAGGGGTCCTCAGCCGCCTTGATACTCGACGGCTATCCCATGTCGAAGAACGGCGAGGCCGGCCGCGCCCTCGGTGCAGCCATCACTGCATCGGTGCTCGGCGCGGTTATCGGCGCCCTCTCGTTGGCGATTTCGATTCCCATTATGCGACCGCTGGTGCTCCTGTTCGGCTCGCCGGAGCTGTTCATCATCGCGATCATGGGCATTACCTTCATCGGCACCCTGGCGGGTCCCTCGCTGATCAAAGGGCTACTCGCCGGCGGCATTGGCCTCATGCTCGCCGCCATCGGCGTAGATCCGCAGACCGGCTCGCTGCGCTACACGTTCGGCACGCTTTACCTGTGGGATAGGCTCGATTTGATCCCGGTGGTCGTGGGTTTATTCGCGATCCCGGAGATCGTCGATCTCGCGGTTCGCGGCACCAGCATTGCCAGCGGTGACACAGGCAAGATCACGGGCGTCATGGAAGGGGTCAAAGACGCCTTTCGCCATTTCTGGTTGGTCGTCCGCTGTAGCTTGATCGGCGTCTACTTCGGCGTCCTGCCGGTGCTCGGCGCCAACGTGGCGCAGTGGATCTCTTACGCCCACGCGGTTCAGGGTTTAAAGGATAAATCGCGCGCCGGTAAGGGCGCGGTCGAGGGACTGCTCGGTCCGGGCGCCGCCAACAACTCGACCCGCGGCGGCGACTTGATTCCGACCATCGCCTTCGGCATTCCCGGCAGCGGCGCCATGGCGCTGCTTTTGGGCGCCATGCTGATCGTCGGGCTGAATCCCGGCCCCGAAATGCTGAAATCGCGCCTCGACGTCACCTTTGCAATGGTTTGGGTGCTGATCATCGCCAATATTATCGTCGCGGCTCTTTGTTTCTTGATTTTGAATCATCTCGCCGCTTTGACTTTCATCCGCGGTTCGCTGCTCATTCCCTTTCTGTTTTTTCTCGTTTTCATCGGCTCGTTTACCGCCAATAACGACCTTTCCGACAACTTTGTCACGCTGCTCTTCGGCGCGATCGGTTATTTTATGGTCAAGTTCGGCTGGCCTCGCCCGCCGCTGATTCTCGGTTTGACCTTGGGCAAGATCGCGGAAAACTATTTGTGGATTTCGACCGCCGCCTACGGCGCCAAATGGCTGTTGTTTCCGACCGTCATGGGCCTCATCGCGCTGACCGTGTTTACCGTCGCCTATCCGACGCTGAAGGAGCGCATGGGCAAAGCTCGGTACGAGCGGCCGGAAGACGCGGTATAGCGCGCTTCGCGCGCCAGTCGTCTAGGGTTTTGCGTCTCGCGTCTGGCGTTTTCTCGACGAAGACGCTACCGCTTTAACTCTAACGCTAGACGCTAGACGTCAGACACCAGACCCCGCCGGGCCCCGTTGACAGCCGCTCTGATTCAGTGGGATAAGGAATCATTCTAAGCGCTTCTAGGAGGTTACCCCATGGCTCACGACTTGGTAATCAAGAACGGCACAGTCATCGATGGCACCGGCAGTCCGGGCTTTCAGGCCGACGTAGCGGTGGACGGCGAGAAGATCGTCGCCATCGGCAACAATGTCGGCGCCGGCAAGAAAGAAATCGACGCCAAGGGCCAGGTCGTGGCGCCCGGCTTCATCGACTCGCACACCCATATGGATGCGTTCGTGGTGCAGTACCCGAACGGCAATCCGGTCGTCAACTACGGCGTCACCAGTATCGTGATCGGCGACTGCGGCGCGTCGTGCGCGCCGGTGCCTGCCGGAGAAGAGCCTCGCAAGGTATTGGTGGCTTACCTGCGCCGCGTCCTCGACAAATACGTTGACGACAAAGATTGGAAGTGGACCACCTTCGGCGATTATCTAAACTATATCGAGGGCAAGATCGCCATTAACGTGCTGCCGCTCATGCCCCATTCTCCCGTGCGTCTGACCGTCATGGGAGAAGCCGCCTACCAGCGCGCCGCCAAGCCGGAAGAACTGCAGGCGATGAAAGCGATGGTGCGCGAAGGCATGGAACTGGGCGCCATTGGTTTTTCCACCAGCCCGCGCGGCGGCCCGGCGATCCATGCCGGCACGCCCAGCACTTTTGCCGAGCACGAAGAAATTATCGAGCTTGCCAACGTCGCTGCGGAATACAACGGCTGTTTCCAGTTCAACGGCTTTCAGATGATCCTGCAGCCGGAGTCCGGTGTTCCCGAAATGCTCACCAAGATCAAAGCGCTCCAGATCGGCAACGAGTTCCGCGTCCGCCCCGGCGCCAAAGCAGCCGGTATGCAATCGATTCGCTACATGGAAGAGGCGCAGCGGCGCGGTCAGGAAATCTACGGCGTAGTCATCCCCTACCAGCACATTCGGCGCTGGAACATCGACGACTGCTTTCTCTTTAACGGTTTGCCCACCTGGGAATCGATCAAGAACGCGCCCGACCTGAAAGCCAAGCTCAGAGACCCGGAGATTCGCCGCAAAATCGAAAAAGAGCGGATCGCCTGCGAGGGCAAGCTCGAATTTCCCGAATGGCACGGATGGAACCGGGTCGTCTTCGAGCATCTGGAAAAACCCGAGCTCAAAAAGCTCGAGATGAAGAACGTCGAGGAAATTTCTCGCCTCACCGAAAAAGCGCCGGTGGACGCCTTCTTCGACACCTGGCTGGAAGATAATCTGAATTCGGCAATCTGCTACCACGGTCTCGCCAACGCGCATCCGGAACTGCTCGCGGAAATGATCAAATCCGACACCAGCCTGATCGGCACGGACGTCGGCGCTCATCTGGATCGCTTTTTTTGGCACGGCGCGCCGACCAAGATTCTTGGCTACTGGCGCCGCGACCAGAAGCTGTTCAGCCTCGAGCAAGCGGTGCATAAACTGACGGGTTACCCGGGGAAGAAACTGCGCCTGAACCGCGGCACACTGAAGGAAGGACTGCCGGCGGATATCACCGTCTTCGACCCCGACAAGATCGACGATCTCGTGAGCGCCAAGCTGCCGGACATGGTCGATGCCAACGAAGTGAAGCGCCATCCGCCCGGCATGAAAGCCGTCATTGTCAACGGCACCCCCGTGGTCGAAGGCGGCCAGTGCCTCGATGCCTTCCCCGGCAAAGTGCGCCGCCAGCAGCTTTGCATCAACTAACGTCGGCGGCCGATCGTTTTTACCCCTCCAGAAAACTTCCCCCTCTCCCAGGAAAATGGGAGAGGGGGCGGGGTGAGGGCAAATTTTTTTTCTAACTAAATGGAAATGGATTGAGAAAGTTTCACCATGACCACTATCCAAGCCTGCGCTATCGACGTGCATCATCACTACGTGCCGGAAAGCCTTCTCGAAGAAGCGAGAAAAAACGGCAGACATCTCGGCGTCGAATTGACCGAAAAGGACGGCAACCGTTCGCTGTCTTTTGCCGGCGGCCCGCCTTTTCAGCTTCATCCCGAACTGCCGGCGATCGACGAGCGGCTCAAAATGATGGCGGACTCCAAGCTCGCGATGGCGGCTCTCGAAGCGCACACGGCGACTCTGGGCTATCGTTTGACCGGCGAGCAGGGTGAAAACTGGTGCAACGCCTACAATGCCGGCATCGCCGAACTGGTCAAAAAATATCCCGACCGTTTCGTCGGCATGGCCTCGGTGCCGCTGCAAGACCCCGCGCGCGCCGCAAAGGTCCTGGAGCGCGCCGTGCGCGACTTGAATTTGCGCGGCGGTTACATCGGGACCAATGTGAACGGCAATTATTACGGCAGCACCGACTTCGATCCGTTTTGGGCCAAAGCGCAGGAATTGGACGTCCTGGTGGTCATGCATCCCGAAGACGTCGCCGGCGCCGACAAAATGAATCCCTATGGCTTGAAACTCATCTGCGGCAATCCCGCCGACAGCGCGCTTTGCTTCGGCTTCATGACTTACAGCGGCGTGTTCGATCGTTTTCCCAACTTGAAGCTATGTATCCTGCACGGCGGCGGCTTTTTTCCCTATCATCTTGGCCGCTTCGATCAGGGTTGGGCGGTTCGCGCCGGCGCGCGCGCGGCCAAAGCCAAAATGGCGCCGAGCGCGTACCTGAAAAATATTTATTACGACAACATGATCTACCGCCTCGACACGATTAAATATTTAATTGGCCTCGGCGGCATCGACCACATCATGGTCGGCACGGATTATCCCTACGATCTCGGCGATTGGGATGCGGCAAAGAAAGTCGAACAGCTCGACATTCCGGACGCGGACAAACTCCTGATGCTCGAGGGCAACGCCAAGCGTTTGTTGAAAATAGGCTAACGTCCGGTAACCACTCCGTCACAATCCTTCTTCCCGTCTTTGTCAAAAGAGAGGTTAATATCCGGTGCAACACTCCCGCTTTGCAAAAGGGGACCGAAGGAAATTTGCTCTGCATTTGACCGACTTCTACTATTCAAAGCGGCCTACCCATCGTACAACTCAATCCGTATCGCCTGTCCCCTGCCCGACTCCGGGCACGCGCTCGCGGCGACCAGCAAATCCATTTCAGCGCGAAAATCGACCTGCGCCTCGACCTTGGGCCGGATCATCGTGTCGTACATGAGGCCGGTTTCGCCATCGATGCGCATGCATTGAAAAATATTGAACGGGCTCGGCACGTCGTCGGGCGCGATGTTCCACGGCTTGACCGCCGCGCTTAGATTCTCCCAGCAGCCGTGGTCGGGAATTTCTTCGGCGCTCTTCGGATTGATATCCACCCCCTCGGCGAAGATGCGCTTCGCCTGCCCCCGCGCAACCATTTCGAAGCGCTTCCGGCTGCACATGCCCTTCTGCAGATCATGGCGGCCTTCCTTAAAGGTGTCCCCGGCGATGGTCAGCATGGGGTTGTTGCGCTTCGAATAGAGCACATCCCCTGTGCTGATGAAGATCTTTGCCTGATTGGTCTTGGTACGCGCCTGATCGAAGCGCTCGGCCAAATCGTGCAGGTTGAATGCGACAAAATCGACGATACTCTTGCCCGCGATGCGCAGGCGCTGGCCTTTTTTGATCTCCCAAGCGACGCCCGAATTTCTCGCCACGGTTTCACTCTTCAAAAGTTCCATCGATTCTCCTTTGCCGAGGTTTGCTAAAGCTTGTGCCTCTCATCTTGATTGACAGATCTTCAACTCAATGCAACTCGTGCCGCCACTGAGATCACGTACGCGGGAGCGGTTGCGCTTACCGCGCCGGCTAAAGTATCTTCAGCCGCTGCGACCACCGTTCATGCCTCCGAGCATGAATCCGACGGGAGAAATCCATGGCTGAAGCAAGCGTGCGCCGAGAGACGAAGTACGTGCCGCTGACCAAAGAGCAGTTCCGCGAACGGTTTTTTGCCCGTTTTTACGACCCCGCCTTTGACGAGGTCAAAGCCGAACTCGAAAAGATCTGCGACAAAGCGTGGGACGGCTATATTGTCTACCGCAAGTCACCACGCAGGCAACGCGCCGGCAAGGGATTCGCCGATCCCGATTTCGAGCTGGCTGTCGAATGGCTCGACACTCGCGCCAAGATCCAAGCCGCCGAGAAGCGTCAGAAAAATCCTCAATCACCGTCGCGGGTTTTGCTCATCAATGCGTCGCCTCGCAGCGAGCATACCTGTCCCGGCGAAACTTCCAAGACGCGGCGTCTGGCACGGCACGCGCAAAATACCATCGAATCCCTGCGCGGCTTCGAAGTCGATCTTCTCGATATTTCGGCGCTTGCCGACGAACCGTACAAGGTGATTCTGCCGTGCAAAGCCTGCGTTTCGACGGCACAACCGCTTTGCCATTGGCCGTGCTCTTGTTATCCCAATCACGCAATGGGTCAAGTCAACGATTGGATGAACGAAATCTATCCGCGCTGGGTGGCAGCGCACGGCATCATGATCATTTGTCCGGTCCATTGGTATCATGCGCCGGCCGCTTTGAAGCTCATGATCGATCGGCTCGTGTGCGCAGACGGCGGCAATCCCGATCCCACCGCGACTAAAGGGAAGGATCCGCTGTTAGCGAAGCAGCTTGAGCTGAAGGGTTGGAGTTATCCTAAGCATCTTGCCGGCCGCGCGTTTTCCATCGTCGCTCACGGCGATGCCGCCGGCCCGGAAAATCTCCGCCGCATGCTGACCGATTGGCTCACCGATATGGAGCTGATTCCCGCCGGTCGCACGGCGCTCGTAGACACCTGGATCGGCTGGTACAAACCTTACGCCACCAGCCATAACGAGCTAGACCAAGATAAGGACGTATTCGCCGAACTCGGCAATGCCGCCCTCGCTCTCGCCAACACGATCAAACTCATCCGCAGCGGCAAATATCGACCTGCGGACGAACGCCTGCACGATCCACGCAAGAAGTAACACTCACTCGAAACGTTTGTAGATCAAGTCGGTCTTCGCCGCCATGATGAAATCGTTCTTGTGCAGATTTTTGATCTTATGCGTCCACCAGGTCACCGCGACCTTGCCCCACTCGGTCGTCAGTCGCGGATGGTGGCCCTCTTCCTCGGCGGCGGCACCCACCGCGTTGGTGAACTCCATCGCCTCGACAAAGTTCTTGAATTTGAAGTGCCGGTCGAGTTTGGGAATATTGTCTTCTTGAATAATCCTCCACTCGGGCACGAGCGGCTGAAACTCTTTGACTTCTTCCGGTGTCACCGACGGCGCCCCGACCCGGCACGCCACGCATTTTTGTTCGGTCAGCTCTTCCATGAACGATCTCCTATCTCTGAACCTCAAAGAGCACAAAATAGGAACCCTCCCTCTTCCAGATCTTTGTGTTCTTTGTGTCCTTTGTGGTGAATGTCTTATCCGATCTTCGGCATCACCTTGTCGGCGAACAGCGCCATCGACTCCTTTACCGCCGCGTGCGGCACCGTGCCGATATTGAACCAGCAGAGCAGCTGCGTCGCCCGGGTTTGCCGCGCCAACTGCTGGATCTTATCGACGGCGAACTCCGCATCGCCGATCACCGCATGTTTTTCGCAAACGGTTTCGAAGCCGACCATCGCTCCCGCCGCGGTTTTCAAGCGCGATGGCAGTTCGACGCCGCGCCGATTGAGCCAGTCGGTATAATCCAGGCGCAGATCGAGGATGGTTTTGAAGTAGCTCATCACTCCTTCTTCAGCGCGCGCTTGGGCTTCCGCCGTGCTCTTGGCGATATGCATGGGTACGAGCAGTCCCAATTCGTTGGCCGCGGCGGCATGCCCATGTTTTTTCAAACCCGCCCAATACGCACCGGCGAACTCGAAGACCTGATCGGGCATGCGCGTATGGATCGGCAGGAACAAGTTTACTCCCAGGCGCGCGCCGACTTCGACACCGTCGAGCGAGCTCGTGGCCATCCAGAACGCCGGCACCTGTAGCGGCTTGGGATTGACGATCACTTCGGGAATATGAAAAAACTTGCCGTCGTGAACGAGTTTTTCGTCCGACCAGGCTTTGCGAATCACCGTCATCGCCTCGGCCATGATCTCGTGCGTCGCTTTGTGATCGGCGCCGAAACATTCGTAAGCGCGGCTGTGCGGGTGGCCGCCGCCGCACGCGAATTCCATCCGTCCGTTGCTGATGAGATCGAGCATGGCCGCCTGCTCGGCAAGTTGAACCGGGTGGTGCACCGGCAACGTGTTCACGGCAACGCCCAGGCGCAGCCGCTTCGTGCGCTGCGCCACGGCCCCAAGCGCGACGTACGGCGCCGAAAGCAGAGAAAACTGCGGCTGGCAATGGATCTCAGCGATCCAGTAAGTGTGAAAACCCAAGCGATCCGCCAGCTCGGCTTGTTCCATGAATTCGCCGAGACGCGCCATCGGCGACGCACCCTGCGGCACCTGAATTTCAGTGAACAGACTACACTTCAACTGATGCGACCCTCTCACTGTCATCACGGAACGGGCCGACACGGGGTCTGCCCCTACAAAAAACCTGCACTGGATTCGCTCTCCTTCAGGACATGCTGTGGAAAATTAAATCCCCTGTTTCCCCCTTTTCCAAAGGGGGACTTCTAAAGCGGCGCTTCTTTTTAAGTGATTGAGAATGCGTATGGTTCGAGTGCCGGTTCCCGCTCTTTGGCAAAGCGGGGTCAGGGAGATTTGTAAAGTTGCGTGGGGCTTCATAGTTTTTTCACCGCTCCAAGAAGGATCAAAAGGGATGCGTACTTTCGCTAATGGATGCTCTTGACTATTACACCCAAGTTCGCTGCCACCGATTAGCTCGGTTTTTTGCGTTTCTCGTTCGCCGCAACGACCCGGTCAGCGGCGGCTGCCAACTCTTGCGTGATCGGCGTGTCTGTTTTTAGCCGCCGCGCCAGCTCGGCGACGAGCGGAATATCTTTGTTCAACACGTTGCGTCCCGAGCGCGGCATCGGATCGGTGCCGGCGGGATCGAAGGTGCGCTGCCAGCGGTTGAGCACGCTGTCATGGCCGGTGCGCCGCATCATCTCTAAGGCCTTCGGGTACGGGATGCCGCCGGCCATGCCGATCTGAATCGCTTCGTGTACGACCAAAACCTCGGCGCCGCCGAGCATGTTTTTGATCAACTTGCCGACAGCGCCGGTGCCGATCGGTCCCATGTGGAATACTTCTCTGCTCATTTTCAACAGGTGCGGCTTGGCGCGCTCGACGTCTTCAGCCGCACCGCCGACGACAAAGTTTAAATTTCCCGCGCGGACTGTGTCCGGCACGCCGGTCATGCAAGCATCGATCGCACGAACGCCTTTCGGGCGCGCTTTGGCTTCAACGTTCTTGACTGTTTCCGGCAGGATCGAACTGTGCAGCAATAACAAAGTGCCTGGTTGTGCGGTTTCCAACACCCCGCGCGGACCGAGGATGCAATCGAGCACGTCCTGGTCCGTGCGCACGACAATGTCGATGAGAGTCGACTGGCGCGCCACGTCTGCGGCGCCCAGCGCCGCGGAATAGCCGAGCGCCGTAGCCGCCTGCAGCGCCGCGGGCTGAACGTCATAGCAGACCACGTCCTCGACACCCGCAGCCTTCAGCCGCTCCAGGAGCGCAAGGCCCATCGCACCCGTGCCGATCATGCCGATTTTTTCCATGAGATCTTCCAATGCGAACTCAACGAGCCCTTACACCCGCAGCCTGGGGAGCTCCTCTCCGAAGAGGGAATCGACTGCGGGCGTGCTGCGCTTCAATCAATAACCCAACGCATAAGCGACACGCCGCGGATCGGCGCCGCCGAGCCAGCAGCCGTTTTCATGATCGCGCACGATCACTTTGGCGCTGCCAAATGACCAGCGATCGACAACAGCGAGGTTGTGCCCGCGACGACGCAAGCCGTCGAGCGTGGCGGCATCGTAGCCCTCTTCCAGTCGTAGCGCTTCGGGAAGTTTATCGCGCGGCGGCGTGCCCGGCATGTGGCTCCAGCGCGGCGCTTCCACCGCCGATTGCGGGTCCATGTCGAGGTCGACCAGATCGTGAATGATTTGAAAGTTGGTCTGTGGCTGTTCATCCGCGCCCGGACTGCCACCGATAGCGAACAGCTGATTGTCACGGAAAATCATGTAGGTATTGAGCGTGTGCGCCGGCCGCTTGCCCGGCTTGAGGGAATTGGCGCGGCTCGGATCGAGGCCAAAACTGCACAGCCGGTTGTTCATGATCACGCCGGTGTCGCCGCCGATCACCCGCGAGCCGAACCCCGCGAACACGCTCTGGATGAACGAGATCGCATTGCCGTCCCGGTCCGCAGCGCATAGATAGGTCGTATCGCTGCTCTGATGCCCCGCCGAAGCTGCGGGCCGGCGCAGGATTTCCTCGGCAAGCTCGCGCCGCTTCGCCGCATGCGCTTTAGAAATGAGCGAGGCGATCTTGGGATCGCCGAAAGCGGGATCTTCGAGATAATGGATTCGATCTTCGAAAGCCAGCTTTTTCGCCGCGACCTGCCGGTGAATGATTTCATCGCGGCTCATCACGCCGTCACGGAAGGGCCATGCTTCGGAAATGTTGAGCATCTCCAAAACCATGAATCCCTGCGAAACCGGCGGCTGCTCATACACCATCGCGTCGCGGTACGTGGAATTTAACGGTTCGAGCCATTGGCAGACGACCGGTTGCAAATCCTCGAGCGCCAGTAGACCGCCTTCGGCCTTGATCGTCGCGCATATCTTCTCGGCGATTTCGCCCTGGTAAAAACCGGCCCGTCCCTGGCGCGCAATTTTCTCGAACACGCCGGCCAAGCCTTGCTGCACCAGGATATTGCCCGGTTTTGCCGTGCCGAACGGCTGGCGATAACATCTGTCCACCCACGAATACTCCGGCGCGACCTCGGCGACGCTTTCAGCAAATTCCTGCGAGATCGGAAAGCCCTCTCGCCCGATGCGCACCGCAGCGGCGGTCAGGCGCGCCATGTCCTTGGTGCCGTATTTCCGATGCAACTCGACCCAGCCGTCCACCGCGCCCGGCACCGCGATGCTGAGCGGACCGAACTGGGGAATCGTCTTCAGGCCGCGTTCGTGGAAGCGCTCGATGCTCGCTAGAGCAGGCGCCGGGCCGCTCGAATTGATCGCTTCGACCTTGCCTGTCTTCTTCATGTAAACCAGAGCGAACAGATCGCCGCCCGGGCCGCTGGTCTCGGGCTTGACGATCGACATCACGAAGGCCGCGGCAAGCGCCGCATCGACGGCGTTGCCGCCTTCCTTGAGAATCTCAATCCCGGCCAAGGATGCCAGATAATGACCGGACGAAACCATGCCGTTTCGACCCATGATGACCGGCCGCGCCGCTTTGGTGAATTTCATGCCGCTCCTGTGTTGCCGCCCTTATGCGGCCGAGTCGGATTGCAGCCGCAAGATTTTGGCCGCATTGCCGCCGAGAATTTTCGCCTTGTCGACGGCATCGAGTTCGAGCCCTTCGATCGCCTTCAAGCTGTTTTTCACGAGCACGCAGCCTTCTTCCGGACCATAGGGATAATTGGTTCCGAGCACCATGCGCTCCGCGGTGAAGAAATCCCTTACGCAGCGCAGCGTCGATGCCGGATGATCCGCCGTGTCGACATAAAAGCGCCGAAACGAGTCGAGTGGATTTTCCTTCAAACCGTACTTGTGGCGGATCTCCTCGGTCCGGCCCGTATAGATGTTGATCGCCCGCTGGGCGAAAAACGCCAACACGCCGCCGACGTCGGCGACCACCCAGTCGATCTCGGGAAACCGCTCCAGCACCCGTCCGTACACCAATCGCGTCATCGCCACCGTGCTGTCGAACGCCCAACCGAAAATCAGCGTCGGCATGATGTCGATGCCCACCGCTTCGGTAGCGAGCGGCGCCGTCGGATGGATGTAGACGGGCAGTTTGTATTTCGCCAGCCGTTCGTAGAGCGGAAACAGCTCTTCGCGATCGAGTGCCTGGCCGTTCAAGTTCGCGAAACAGCCAAAGCCTCTCAGGCCAAGATCGTTCACGCACCGCTCCAACTCGTCGAGCGCGCCCTTGCCATCGCAGGTCGGTAAGGTGAAAAAGCCGACAAAGCGCTTGGGGTGCTTGCGCACGATCGCCGCGATGGCGTCATTGGCAATACGCGCAATTTGCCGCGCCCCGTCACCCTCGAAACGGTCCGCGCCGGGCGCGGGTATGGTGAGCACGTGGATGTCGACGCCGTACTGGTCCATGTGCTGCAAGCGCCGCTCGATGTTTTGACCCTGCAGCGTGCACGTATTGATCCGGCATCGGAGCTTTTTATCGTAGAAATAGCTCATGCCGCTGTGCGGATCTGGGGGTTCGAGGACCACTGCTCCGTCAAGCCGCTCCATGGCGACCAAATATTCGGGCGGAAAAATATGCGCTTGAAAATCGATAACCATACTGTTCAAAGGAGTAATTGAATAGACCGGTCGGAATTATAGCCCGTACAACGCCCGCGCGTTGTCGTCGAGGATTTTGTTCACCACCGGCGGCGGCAGCGCGCCGTCCTCGCGCAGCTTGCGCAGAGCCAGGATCTCCGACGAGGTGTCGTTGTGACCGTAATCGGTGCCGATGACCAGCCTATCGTCGCCGGCAAATTTCAGCACGTAGGGCAGATCGTCGTCGGTCTGACAAGCCACCCAGATCTTATTGTTGCGCAAAACACGGCTCTTATCGACCTTGGTGCCGCTCCGTTCGTAACGGCGCGCGTAATCGTGGATCGCGTACGGCACCCATTGCGAGCTCACTTCGATGAAGGCCCACTTGGTGCGCGGAAACTGCTCCGGGATTTTGTAGAAGATCAGCGAATGGAACGAGCCGACGACGGCGAGCTTGAACCGGTTAAAACCGCATTCGTCGGCGAAGTAATCGTGCACCGTGAAGCTGCCCGTCGCCGAGTGCACGCAGATCGGCAGATCGAGTTTTCCGGCCTCTTCGTAGAGCGGAAAAAAATAGCGATCGTGCAGGCGCTTTTCCCCTTCCAGGCCGCGGATGAAGATACCGCAGGCGCCGTTTTCCTTGGCGTGGCGAGCTTCCTCCAGAGCCTTGTCCATAGACAGCAGCGGCAGGACCGCCACCCAGCGCAGCCGCTTCGGCGCTTGCTTCCAGATGTCGATCAGCCAGCGGTTGTAGCTCCGGGTGACGCCCAGCTCGACCTCGGGCCGCCGCGTGAAGGGACGCAAAAAAACGGTCGGATAGAGCACCTGAATATCGACGTTGAGCTCGTCCATGTGAGCGAGACGCGCCTGGATGTCTTCCATCTCGCGCGCCTCCTTGGTGGTATCGCCGTAACCGACGTTGCGCGCTTTGCCGAGATAGTTGCCATCGATCAGCCATGATTCGCCGCCCGACGCAGGGTCATCCGGAGTGGGCACGATCAGAGGCCTGAGCGCGCGCTCGGACTCCAACATGTAATCCCACGTCCGCTCGGTTTCGAGAACGTGAGCGTCGGCATCGATAACGGCCATGCTAAAATCCTCCTAACCGGGAGCGCGGACTCACGGCCGGCGCGGCGGCGCCGGCCTTCTCGGTCTTCGAACCGACGGAACTGTTGCAGCCCTGGCAGGTGTAGTCGTACAACTCGCCGTCCGGCAGCACCAAAAGCAATCGCTGGCGCACCGGCATGGCCCGGCCGCACTTGTTGCAGTAGAGCAGGGTCGCGTTAAACTCGCCGTAGGATTCGGCTGCCATCGAATGCCTCTAGCCGTGCGCCTTGTCGCCCTCTTGCTCCGCCGTCTTGCGCGCCTTCGTTTCCTTGATCACCTTCTCGGCCAAATGCGGCGGCAACTCCTCGTAGTGCGCAAACTCCATGGTGAACTCGCCGCGACCGCTGGTGATGGAGCGAAGATCGGGCGCGTACTTGAGCACTTCGGACATCGGCACGCGGGATTTAATGATTTGTGTGTGGCCCTTGCTGTCCATGCCGAGGACTTTGCCGCGCCGGCTATTGAGATCGCCGATCACATCGCCCAGGCAATCGTCGGGCACCGCAACCTCCAGGTTCATGATCGGTTCGAGCAACACGGGCTTGGCCTTCTCGACGGCGTTTTTGAACCCCAGCGAGGCGGCGATCTTGAACGCCATGTCGGACGAATCGACGTCGTGGTAAGAGCCGTCGTAAAGGGTGACGCGCAGATCGACCATCGGATACCCCGCTAAATAACCGCCCGCCATCGCCTCGCGTACGCCTTTCTCCACCGCCGGGATGTAGTTTCGCGGAATCGCCCCGCCGACAATCTGATCGACAAATTCAAACCCCTTGCCCGCCGGCAGCGGCTCCACTTTGAGCCAGGTGTCACCGAATTGGCCGCGCCCGCCGGTCTGCTTTTTCAATCGGCCCTGGGCGCTGGCACTGCCGCGGATGGTCTCTTTGTAGGGCACTTTGGGCGCCTTGAGGACGACTTCGGCGCCATATTTGCGTTTCAGTTTTTCGACCACGATCTCGATATGCTGCTGCCCCATGCCGGAAAGGATAAAATCCCGGGTTTCCTCGTCCCGATGCAGCTCAATGGTCTGATCTTCCTCACGGATGCGGTGCAGCCCCTGCGGCAGCTTGTCTTCGTCAGATTTTGTTTTTGGCTCCAGAGCAAAGGAAATGTTGGGCGCGAAATGCACGGGGCCGGGGTACTGAATCGGCGCCTTTTCATCGCACAGCGTGTCTCCGGTCGCGATGTCCTTGAATTTCGCCGCCGCGACGATCTCTCCCGCCAGGGCTTCCTTCACGGCTTCCTGTTTCTTTCCTTCCAGGCGAAACAGATGGCCGACCTTCTCGCGCAATTGCCGATTCGGCACGTAGACCTGCATGTCCGGAGCGATCCGTCCGGACATCACGCGCATGATCGACAGCTTGCCGGCGAACGGATCGATGAGGGTTTTGAAAACATAGGCCGAAAACGGCGCGCTCGCGTCCGCTTTGCGCTTGACCGCCTCGCCGTTGGCCGGATTTTCGCCTTCCGCTTCGGCGCACTCGGTGGGCGAGGGCAGGTAGTCGATGATCGCGTCGAGCAGCTGGGGAATCGCCACTTGGTGCAGCGGCGAGCCGAACAGAATCGGAAACAGCTTGCGTTCGCGCGTGCCGTCGCGCAGCGCCTTCTTGAGTTCTTCGGTGCTCAACTCCTTGCCGTCGAGAAATTTCTCCAGCAATTCGTCATCACTCTCGGAAATATCTTCGACCATCTTCTGGCGCCACTCTTCGGCGCTGTCCTTCAGCTCGGCGGGAATTTCGCTCTCACTGGGTTTTCCCGAGTCGCCGTTATAGAGAAACGCCTTCATGGTCAGCAGATCGACGACGCCTTTGAAGTTTGCTTCGGCGCCGATCGGCATTTGCAGATAAATCCCTTTCGCGCCCAGGCTCTCGAGCACCGGCGTGATGCGTTCCTGCACATTGGCTTGTTCATGATCCATCTTGCTCACGAACAGTAACCGGCTCACGCCATCTTCGTTGGCGCGCGCCCACAGCCGTTCAGCCTCAACTCGCAGGCCGACGGCCGGATTGAGCACGAACACCGCGCCGCCAAACGCGCGTATGGAGTTGATGGAATCGGCCAGAAAAGCCGCATAGCCGGGCGTGTCGATGAGCGTTACCGGATGTTTGTTCCAAGCCAAAGAATGAAATGCCGTCGAGATTGACAGATGATGTTTGATCTCCTCCGCCTCGTAGTCGAGCACTGACGTGCCGTCCTGCACCTTGCCCAGCCGCTGGGTCACGCCGGCGCTGAACAGCATCGCTTCGCCGAGCGAAGTCTTGCCGCTGCCTCCGTGTCCCAAAAGGCCGACGTTGCGAAGTTTTTCTAATTCCGCTTGAGTCATGACAAGGACTGCCTCCGGAAAAAATTTACGCCCGCAGTTTCATCTCAAGATGCGAATTCCGCTCGTAAATAATGCGCAAGCCGTCAAGGGTGAGAAACTCATCGACCTCGCCGATACTGGCGCACTCGGAAGCCACCAGAGGCGCCAACCCGCCGGTCGCCACCACCTTGGCCGCTACGCCATTTTCCCTTTCGATGCGCCGAACGATGCCATCGACCAGGCCGACGTAACCGAAGAAGATTCCGGCCTGGATCGAACTGACCGTATTTCGGCCGACGACTTCCTTTGGTTTCACGACCTCGATGCGCGGCAACTTCGAGGCGCGCTGCACCAGTGCCTCGAGCGAAATCGACAAGCCTGGCGCGATGGCGCCGCCCACGTATTCGCCTTTCTTGGAAATCAGATCGATGGTGGTCGCCGTGCCGAAATCGACGATGATGCAGCAATCGCGATATTTTTCGTAGGCCGCGATGCCGTTGACGATGCGGTCGGCGCCGACGTCCTTGGGGCTTTCGTAAAGAATCGGCATGCCGGTCTTGATCCCGGGGCCGACGATCAGCGGTTCCAGATGGAAAAATTTTTGCGCCAACTCCTGCGTGGTGGTCAGCATTGGCGGCACCACGCAAGAAACCGCGATGGCGGAAATCCGGTCGGCCGCAAAACCGGCGTAACCCACCAGTTGCGTGATCAGGACGCCGTATTCATCGGCCGTGCGCTCGGCTTGAGTCGCCAGGCGCCAGTGGGTGATCAGCTGCTTGCCCTGATAAAGCCCGAAAACGATATTGGTATTGCCGATATCGATGGCTAAAAGCATGTCCGTCGCTATCAATTCTCCACAGCTAATACATCGCCGGCGAGCACTCTTTGGCGCGCCCCCTGGAGGTCTTCGATCAGCAGCGCGCCGTCGTCATCGATGCCGACGGCCGTGCCAATAGTGCTCTGATCGAGCGATTCCACGCGCACCCGCCTGCCCCGCAATTCAAAGTGCGCTGCCCAACGGGGCGCCAGCCGCGCGAACCCGCCCTCTTCAAGCTCTCCATAGCACCTGTCAAGGGCATGAATCAATCGCCTGAAAAAATCCTCGCGGCTCACCGATTTGCCTGTCAATTCGGCCAGGGATGTGGCCCGAAGCCGGATCTCGTCGGGCATGGCGGCCAGGCGGTAGTTCAAGTTCACGCCGATGCCGAGAACGACGTAGTCCAGGCGCTCCGCATTGCACGAGGCTTCCGTAAGGATGCCGGCGAGCTTCTTGCCGCCCACCAAAATGTCGTTGGGCCATTTGATGGCGACGCCACGAGTGAAACCCGCCGCGGTTTCTGCCAAAGCCACGGCCGCCATCAAAGTTATTTGCGGTGCGTTTGCCGGCAACAAGCGCGGCCGGAGAATCACCGAAAGATACAGGTTCGCAAATGGCGGCGATTGCCAGCGCCGGCCCATCCGGCCGCGCCCTTGGGATTGCGCCTCGGCGATGACGATCTCGCCGTCGCGCGCGCCTTGCTCGGCCAGCCGGCGGGCGAGAATGTTGGTCGAATCGATTTCGGCAAAATAGTGTAGTCGGCCGGCTAACCGCTTGAGCGCAAGCCCGTGGCTCAGCTCGTCGAGGCGAAGCGCGCTGGCGGCCGGCTCTTCAGATCGACCGCTAGCCGACATTCATCGTGATCTTCATGTTGAAATCCACCACCGGGGCGGAATGCGTGAGCGCGCCCGAGGAGATAAAATCAACCCCGGTCTCGGCCACCTTGCGAATGGAATCCAGGGTGATGCCGCCGGAAGCTTCCGTCCAGGCGCGCTTGTTCACCAGCTTGACCGCTTGGGCCATCTGCTCCAGAGTCATGTTGTCGAGCATGATGACATCGGCCCCGGCATCGATCGCTTCTTGCACCTGCTTCAGAGTGCCTGCTTCGACCTCCACTTTCGCCATGAATGGCGCATGGCGCCGGACCGCTTTCACCGCATCGGCGATCGAGCCCGTCGCTTCGATGTGATTGTCCTTGACCAGCGCCGCGTCATAGAGACCGATCCGATGATTCATGCCGCCGCCCATGCGCACGGCGTATTTTTCCAATGTCCGGAGTCCCGGCGTGGTCTTGCGGGTATCGAGGACTTTGCACGGGAAGTCCTTCACGGCTTCGACCAACTTGCGCGTCAAGGTGGCGGTGCCGGACAACCGCTGCAAAAAGTTCAAGGCGGTGCGCTCCGCCAGCAGCAAGGCGCGCACCGGCCCCAGCGCCTCGGCCACCACCGTGCCGTTCGACACTGCCGTACCATCCTTGGTCAGCAAGCGGACCTGCACTCTGTGGTCGATGAAATAGAAAATGCGCTCGAGCAAGACCAACCCGGCTACCACGCCTTCCTTCTTGGCCCGGAACAAACCCTTGCCCTCGGCCTCGGCCGCAATCGTCGCCATGGTTGCCAGATCGCCGGCTCCGATATCCTCGTCCAGGGCATCGCGTATCAAGCGTTCGATCTGCGGGCTCACATGGATATCCATGATCTACTCCCTTCCGGCTTGGATCTCTTCGAGCTTGGCCAGGCTCGTCCGTAACGCGCGAATCTTTTCCTGAAACTGGCTGGCTTTGTCCCGCTCCTTTTGAATGATTTCTCCCTTTGCTTTGGCAAGAAATTCGCGGTTGTCGAGTTTCTTGTGCACTCGCGCCAACTCTTCTTCCACTTTGCCGACTTCTTTGTTTAGCCGCGCGCGCTCCTCGTCGAGATTGACCAGATCTTGCAACGGCAGATAGATCTCGGTCGTGCCCACCACCGCCGTCGCCGCGCCCTTGGGGCGCTCTCCCGCGCTATGGTATTCGGCGCTGCCGACTCGCGCCAAAGCGCGAAGGTGGGGCTCCTGCGCGCGCAGAAAATCGAGCTCCGGCGCGGCGCCGAACAGGATCACTTTGACTTCCCTGCCCGGCGGACAATTGAGTTCCGTGCGCAGGTTGCGAACCGCGCGGATCACTGCCATGAGAAATTCCATCTGCCTCTCGGCTCCGGCGTCGATCCAGGCGGGTTCGGCAACGGGAAAACTTTCCCTCATGATGCTCGGCCGCGCGCCGCCGAGCGACTGCCAGATCTCTTCGGTGACGAACGGCATGATCGGATGGAGCAGCAGAAGAATTTGCTCCAACAGCTCGCGCAAGAGCTGGCGGGTGCGCGCCGCCGCCACCGGATCGGTGCCGTTGAGGGCGATCTTGCTCATCTCGATGTACCAATCGCAGAACTCATGCCAGGTGAATTGGTAAAGCGTGTTGGCGAAGTCGTTAAACCGGTAACCGCCGAGCGCTGCACGTGCGTCGCGTACCGTCACGGTCAGCCGCGAACGAATCCAGCGCTCGGCGAGATCGACAGCGCTCCCATCCAGGCGGTCGAGCGCGCGCTCGGCCCGATCTTGGTCCGCGCCGAGATTCATCTGCACGAAGCGCGCCGCGTTCCACAGCTTATTGACAAAGTTCTGATAGCCCGCGATGCGCTCCTCGGCCAGCTTGATGTCGCGTCCCATCGCCGCCATCGCCGCCAGAGTGAAGCGAAAGGCGTCGGTGCCGTACTTATCCATGATCTCCAACGGATCAATGACGTTGCCCTTCGACTTCGACATCTTTTGGCCCTGTTCGTCGCGCACCAGCGCATGAATGTACACGTCGCGGAACGGCACGTCGCCCATGAACTTGAGCCCCATCATGATCATGCGCGCCACCCAAAAGAAAAGAATGTCGAAACCGGTCACGAGGGTCGAAGTCGGATAAAATTCCTTGAGATCTTGCGTGTCCTCCGGCCATCCAAGGGTCGAGAACGGCCACAGGCCCGAGGAGAACCAGGTATCGAGCACGTCGGGGTCTTGCACCAAATCAGCGCCGCCGCAGCGCGGGCAATTCGCGGGTTGCTCCAGCCCCACTAACGGCGCCGCCTCTCTGCTAATCGTGTAACCGCCGTCGGCGGCCGCGATGATGCGCGCGCCGTCGCAGGTTTTACAGTACCAAGCGGGAATTTGATGGCCCCACCAGATCTGGCGCGAGATGCACCAATCTTTGATGTTTTCCATCCAGGCGAAATAGGAGTTGCTCCAAGCCTCGGGAACGATCTGAATTTTGCCCTCGCGCACCGCCTGGATCGCCGGCGCGGCCATCGGCTTGATGTCGACGAACCACTGGGGCGTTAAATAGGGCTCGATCGCCGTCTGGCACCGGTAGCAGCGCCCGAGCGACATCTTGTGCGCTTCGGTGCGGGCGAGAAATCCGCCTGCGGACAAATCCGCCAGAACCATTTGGCGCGCTTCGAAGCGGTCTTTGCCTCGGTACCTTTCGATCCACGGGCCCTGTTCGCCGCGCGCCAGAAACGCGTCGGCATCGATTCGCGCATCGGCATCGAAGATGCTGATCTGTTCCAAACCAAACCTTTCGCCGATATCGAAATCGTTGAAATCGTGGCCGGGAGTAATTTTCAGCGCCCCGGTGCCGAAGGCGCGGTCGACGAACGGATCCGCGATCAGCGGCACGATTCGGCCGGTGATCGGCAAACGAATTTTTTTGCCAACCCATTGAGAATAACGCTCGTCCTCCGGATGGACCGCCACGGCGGTATCGCCCAGCATGGTTTCCGGGCGCGTGGTGGCGACGATCAACGGCGGCGCTGCGTCTTCCGCGAAAGGATAACGGATATACCACAGATTCCCGTCCACTTCTTCGTGCACGACCTCGATGTCGGCCAGCGCGGTTTTGCAGCGGGGACACCAGTTGATCAGCCGCTCCGCCCGATAGAGCAGTTTCTCCTGCCAGAGCTGGACGAAAGCCTGGCGCACGGCGCGCGATAGCCCTTCATCCATGGTGAAGCGTTCGCGACTCCAGTCGCAGGATACCCCGAGCGCCTTAAGCTGGTGTAGGATCGCATTGCCTGCTTCCTGCTTCCATTGCCAAACCCTCTCGACAAAGCGCTCGCGGCCCAGTTGAGCGCGGCTGATGCCTTTCTCGGCAAGCTGGCGCTCGACCACGTTTTGCGTCGCGATGCCGGCGTGATCGGTGCCCGGAATCCACAGCACGCGCCGCCCGTCCATACGATGAAACCGGCAGAGGATGTCTTGTAACGTGTTATTGAGAGCATGGCCCATGTGCAAGGAACCGGTGACATTGGGCGGGGGAATGACGATCGAAAAATAATCCCCCGAGCCCGCGCCCGGCTGAAACAGACCCGCATCAATCCATTTCGAATACCATCGGCATTCGATATCGCGGTGATTGTAGGCTTTGGCTAATTGCATAAACGTTTATGGCGGAGGCCACTTGGGTTTAGCTCGGGTTGGGCTCTTCCACCACGTCCACCAGCTCGATGAACCTGTCGTCTTCAGCGCCCGTTTCCTTCTTGCCGCTCCGCGCCGGCAAATGCTCTTTCTTCGACTTTGCCGCGACCGGTGGAGCGATTTTCTCTTCAGACCCGGCGCTCAAACAGTCGGCCAGGGCCTGGCGCAGCGCCTCTTTGGTGACCGGCCAACTGAGCCGAATACAGGGCTCGCCGGGCGCTTGGCGCAGCGCCCTGTCGCCGATCCAAAGCAGCGGCCGTTGGGCACCGAGGATCGATCCCGTCGATTTCCCTTCTCCCTCGTCGAGCGCCGCCTCGTCGATCAGAATGACATCGACACCGCTCAGCACCGAGTCGGGGATCTGACTCACGATCTGGACCTCGAATTCACTAAAGAGCGCCACGCCAAGCGCATGGCGCAACATCTTATCCGGTTCAATCACCAGTACTTTGGCCATCTTCGCCTATTTCCCCGCTTCACCTTGACAACCCCATGAACGCAAGTTAAAAACTCAACTGTTTGCGCGCGAAAGTGGCGGAATTGGTAGACGCGCAGGATTCAGGATCCTGTGGGGTAACTCCCGTAGGGGTTCGACTCCCCTCTTTCGCACCAATCATTTGAATAGTTAGCATACAAAAAGGTGTTTCTCTAACAACCTGGATTTCCTTCCCTAATTGGCTTGCCTTAGCGTGGCGTCGCGAATCCGAGATCCCTACGGGCCCCTAACCTGATACGGCATCGAACACCTTTTCAGTGGCTGTCGCGAGAGCGCACGCTATCGATACAACACACCTTGAAAGTTCTCGCTGGCGAGGAACGGGATCGGTGAAGAAAACGATGCTACTCTTGGGCCTGAGCTTGTTCGCGGCGGCGGGCTGCGGCGAACAGGGCGGAGGCACTCAAACAGAACTGCAGCGTCAGGCGAAACGCGGCAGGGCCGTATTTCTGGCAAATTGTGTCGCTTGCCATAACAACGATCCGTCGAGAGACGGACCGATCGGCCCTGCCATCAAGGGCTCCTCGCAGGAATTACTGATGGCTCGAGTGCTTTCGAGCAAGTACCCGCCCAATTATCGACCCAAGCGGTCGACCAATATCATGCCCCAATTCCCGTTCCTAAAGGACGAGATACCCAATCTCACGGCCTATCTGAATAGCTGAACGGCATCGCTCACGTCAGCCCCAGCGTCAGCATGAATAAGATCCCGGTCAGGAGAAAACCATACCATAGAGCGCCTTTGACCGTGTCGAGCGGTTTCTTGGCGACCCCCTGCGTACCAATCAGCGCGTTGGCCTCGAAAGCGGCGAGCAGCACGATGACGATGAACCAGAAATAGCCGTGCGATTCCCACGCTCCCATGGCGCCTACCATGGCGCCATAGTGACTCGCCGCGCCCATGTAAAAAAGCATCGGAATGGAGAAAACCGTGTTGGTTCGCGAAGTCAGCGCGGCGCGGCGCGCGGCCCCTGCGGCCTCGGGAAGCGCCTGGCCGCCGGAGGCGACCTGATTGGTCGAGGCGATGACAATTTTTTGGTTGGGCCAGATCACCAGCCAGACATTCAAGAACATCATCGTGCCGATTAAGCCGCCCACGGTGATCGTTATGCCGTAAGAAGATGAAAAGAAAACGCCGGTGCCCATCTCATGCATGCGCATCAGATAAATGATCGCACCCGCGAGAAACGTCACCATGGCGCCCCAGCGGAACCACCAGAGCGCGCGCGGCACCAGTTTTTGAATTGCGCCCACGCGCACCGGCGGCTCGGTTTCGGCGAAAAACGGGGTTTGCACGAAATTGAAATAATAGAGAATGCCGATCCATGTGACACCCGCCAAAAAATGAATCCAGCGCAAGAAAAAAAGTGTAAACTCCATGTTACTCCCCTCCCTTCACGACTCCGTTGCTGGTTTTATCAATGAGAATTTTGTCGGACTTCGCGTTATATATTCGTTGAGGCTCGTTTTTGTCAAGAAAAATCCGCCCTGATCGGCCCCATGACGGGCCTTAAAGCATGCTTGTGAAGCCTCGCGGCGCGCCCGTAAAGCACGCGTGGAGCCGGCGCTTTTTGAGCGCGCGCAAACGGCCGAGTTCAGCTTGACCTGCCGGGGGAACTGTGACATTTTGCCTGCAAACTTTCCGCTGCCGGACGGAGCCTATCTGATTCAGGAAAGCAAATCGAAAGCGCTGGGAAGCAAGTCCGAACTCGCCGCCAACGCAGGACGCAAGATCCCGTTGCTCCAGGGCGCCAACGATCCGTTCGGTTCGGTTGCCGGCGAGCTCAAGCTCGTCGAGGCGAATCTCGTCAAAGCGATCCATTCACGCGAGCGAGAACTGACGGACATCGCCGGTCATCTGATCTACGGCGGCGGCAAGCGCGTTCGCCCGATGGTCACATTGCTCGCCTACAAGGCTTTCGGCGGCAAGCGCACCGACGACATCGTCGACATCGCCACCGCCATCGAACTCATTCACACGGCAACGCTGTTGCACGACGACATCATCGACGGCGCGGATACCCGGCGCGGCAAGGAGTCCGCGTTTAAAAAATACGGCCTCAAATCGACTTTGGTCGCGGGCGATTTTCTCTTTATCAAAGCGTTTGAATTCGCCGGCAAGTTCGACGAAACCGTGGTTCAGTGGACCGCCGACGCGTGTACCCTGCTCACCGAGGGCGAAATCCTGCAGGGACACTTCAATCGCAATCACAGCGTCACCCTCGAGGACTATGTCGAGATCGTCAAGCGAAAAACCGCTTCGTTATTCCACACCGGTGCAAAAGTCGGCGCCTACCTTGCGGGCGCGAACAGGGCGTCGGTGGACGCAACCGAACGCTATGGGTTGCAGATGGGCATCGCTTTTCAGATGGTGGATGATGTCTTGGATGTCGTCGGCCACCCGGATTTGCTGGGCAAGCCGACCGGCATGGACCTGCGCGACGGCAATCCTGCTCTGCCGATCATTCTTGCCCTGAAAGACGGCGATCGCCGCGTGTGGGAGGCCTTCGCATGCGCGAAGCCGAGCGAAGATCAGATAACAGCCGCTCTGAATGCCATACGAGCGGGGCGCGCCATCGAGGAAGCCAAAACGCTGGCGATCGCTCATGCTCAAGAGGCCCTTGAATCGATCAAAAGACTGCCGCCCTCCCTTTACCGCAACGGCCTCAAGACGCTGGTGCAGTTGATCATCGATCGCGATTTCTGACTGGTCCTCTCGGGAGTAGTTCTCTTAAAGGATATGTCGAATTGACAATGTCCGCCCTTAGTCATCCGCGCGACCACGCCGTTCAAAGCATGTTTGACCGGATCGCCGGGCGCTACGATCTGCTCAATCGCATCATAAGCTTCCGGCTCGATACCCGCTGGCGCAGGCGAGCGATTCGCAGCCTGCTGGCAGTCAAAAATCCGCTGATCGTCGATCTCGGCACAGGCACGGGCGACCTCGCCTTTGACGCCGCGAAGATCGCCGGCGGCGGAGCGCGCGTCATCGGCCTGGATTTTTCCATGGAGATGCTCCGTCTGGCGGAGCGAAAAAGGCTTCGCGCAGAGCGTGGCCCGGTCACCTCCTTTGTCCAGGCGAGCGCCCTTGACGTCCCCTTGAAAGGGGAGATTTTCGACGGCGTCATGACCGGCTTCGTGCTGCGCAACGTGTCCGATTTGCCGCGTTTTTTCACCGAGGCCCTGCGCCTGCTCAAGCCCGGCGGCAGGTTTGTGGCTCTTGACATGTACCTGCCGTCGAGAGGCTGGTTTAGATCCTTGTACGGCATCTATTTTTTTCGCCTGATGCCGATCATCGGCGGTCTTCTGTCGGACGATCGCAAGGCTTACCGGTACCTGTCGGATTCGGTGCGCCGATTTTACTCGCCGCAAGCCGTGGCAGAACTGATCGAACGAGCCGGTTTCGTGGAGGTCGAGACCGAACACTTCTTGCGCGGCGCCGTCTGCCTGCACGCTGCAGCAAAACCGAAGACCTGATCTTTCGACCAACTCGCGCGGCTCTTCTGAACAGCCTATGCAGGGATTTTCCAGCAGTTTTCTACTGTTCTTTTATCAGATTGCCGTCGGCGGAATGCTGGCGTTGGCGAGTACGCCTTTCCATCAAATCGAGCGTGCCTTCTACAAATCCACTGCCGCAGTTCTCTACGTCATCGGCGTAATCGGTTTGTGGGGCAAGATCTCGCTCTACGCGCGCGCCCTCGACAAACAGTTCTCCACAAGCCTGGCCCTAGAGGCAGCCTTGCACGTTGGTTTTATCGTCGCCTTTTCCTGTTATCTCCTTTCGTTGTGGCTCGACGCGCAGGTCCTTCGCGCGCGCAGCTTCGCCGCGACCATTCTGAGCGGCATCGCGGGCGTGCTACTGAGCACACAGTCGTTTTATGGCGCGGCTACCTGGTCGCTCGAGACTCTCGTCTATTCGACGTCATTTTTCCTATCGTCCATGCTCCTCGGCAGCGTCACGGTCGGCATGTTGATGGGCCATTGGTATCTGATCGATACCGGCCAGAGCCTGGAGCCCTTTATCCGGCTCTACAAGTTTTTCGTCGGCACGCTGGTCGCGCAGTGCGCCATTTTTGCCGCCGCTCCGGTGGCGCTGTATTATCTCGGCACGCCGGAGAGCGCCAAGAGCCTCGAACGGCTGTGGCAACATCACAGGACCCTCGCCATGACCCGTATCGCCGTGGGCCAGGTCGCGCCGCTGATTTTGTCCTGGATGATTTGGCGCACTCTGCTGATACCGCACACGATGGCCGCAACCGGGTTGTTCTACATCGCGCTCTTGGGCGTCTTCGTCGGCGAGATTTTGGGGCGGCAGATTTTAGCACTGACCTCTCTGCCGTTCTGATTGGGGTGCGCACCCACTGGCGGGCGTCGACGCGCTCGCTCCCTGTTCGCTGTTTCGGATGGCCGGTTTCGGGTTTATAACTCGAAACGCGAAAACTTAACGCTCCTTCGCGATCGCCCTTGTAATCCACCGCCCCATATCGCTATGATCCCCCGCCTCAAGCTAACCCATGCACGGAGGCCGCCATGAAACGAATCGCATTCGTTGTCGCTCTCGTACTCACGGTCGCCGCCGGCGCCGCGGCGCAAGCGCCCTACTACCAGGACAAGACCATCCGCATCGTCGCAGGCTACGGCGCCGGCAGCGTCGATGATGCATGGACGCGCCTGATCGCGCGTTTTCTCGCCAAGCACATCCCCGGCAACCCCAAGATGATCGTGCAAAACATGCCCGGCGCGGGCGCGATGATCGCGGCCAATTACGTTTACAAAGTCGCCAAGCCCGACGGCCTCACTTTGGGCGGCATTCGTTCCGGGCTTTATTTCGATCAACTGGTGGGGAGAAAAGAAGTTCAGTTCGACTGGACCAAGTTCACTTGGCTCGGTTCGCCGACGCAAGTGGAACAGATCATCTACATGCGCGCCAACACGCCTTACAAAACCATCCATGACGTCCGCAAAGCGGCGGTCCCGCCCAAATGCGGCGCCACCGGCACCTCTTCGACCGGCTACTACACGGGAAACTTACTCGAAGAAACCCTCGGCGCGAAATTCATCACTCTGACCGGCTACAAGGATGGCCCGGAAGTCGAGCTCGCCGTAGAGCGAGAGGAAGTCCAGTGCCGCGGCATCTCGGTGGAAACCTTATTCGGGCGCGAACCGCTGATCAGCTGGTTCAAGAACGGCTTTGTCCGGGTGCTGGTTCAGACCGGTAAGAAACGCGATCCGCGCTTGCCCGACGTGCCGACGATTTGGGAACTGATGAACGAATATAAAACTCCCGAATCGGCCCGACGCTTGGCCACCATTATTCTTGCCGTCGGCGCCTTTGGCCGCCCTTACGTCAGCACGCCCGGTTTAGCGCCCGAGCGAGCAAAAATTCTTCAGGCCGCTTTCAACCAGACGCTCGCCGATCCGGATTTTCAGAGCCAGGCCAAAGAGCGGAAATTGGACATCGATCCCGTCGCCGGGGATGAGCTCGCGAAACTCGCCCGCGAAGTCATCTCGCAACCACCGGAAGTGATCGAGCGCATGAAGCGATTATTGGAGAAGTGACGCCGGAAAGTGCGGCAGACAAGCGCCGCGATTCGGTGCTAAGATTATTCGGTTATGATCGATTCCGAGCTTTCGTTGCATTTGGCGCGGCCGGGCGATGCCGCCATGATCGCCGAGATGTCGCGCGACTTCATCGAGCAGGGTCTACCCTGGCGCTGGACTGCGAAGCGGGTGGCCGCGAGCATCGCCGCGCCCAATGTCAACGTGCTGGTGGCGCGCAGCGACGGACGGATCGTCGGCTTTGCAATCATGCGCTACGGCGACGACGATGCTCATCTGGATCTGCTCGCCGTAGCGCCGCAGCATCGGCGCCGCGGCGTCGCCACCCAGCTACTCGAGTGGCTGGAAAAATGCGCGTCGGTCGCGGGCACATTCCGCATCGCTCTGGAAGTGCGCGCGAGCAACCGCGGCGCGCAGCTTTTCTACGAACGAATGGGCTATCGCACCCTCGGCCCGCTGCCGGATTACTATCAGGGCCGAGAAGGCGCGCTCCGCATGGGACGCGATTTGTCCCTGGCGGCGCGATGATCTGGTCACTTAAGCAACCAAGTTCGATCGAATAAAGGAAACCCTCATGTTGTACAACGATCTACGCGGCTGGATCGCGAAGGTTGATGAGTTCGGTGAGCTGAGAAAAGTCGACGGCTGCGATTGGAAATACGAGATGGGCGCGCTCACCGAGGTCTATGCGCGCAATCCCCCATACTCGGCGATTCTTTTCGACAAAATCAAAGACTATCCGAGCGGCCATCGCGTGCTGGTCGGCGTGCATCATCAGTCGCTCAAGCGCCAGTGTCTCACCGGTCATCTGCCGCTGGATTATGATCGCAATCAGTTCATCCAGGCCTGGCGCCAGCGCTTGAATAACCCCGTTTACATTCCGCCGCGTCTGGTCGATTCAGGCCCGGTCATGGAAAACGTGTATGAGGGCCGAGACATCGACCTGTACTCGCTTCCGGTGCCGCACTGGCACGAGGAGGACGGCGGCCGCTACATCGGTACCGCGCATCTGGTGATCACTCGGGACATGGATGAAGGCTGGGTCAACCTCGGCTGCTACCGGGTCATGCTGCACGATAAGGATACCCTGGCACTTTATATCTCACCGGGGAAGCAAGGCCGCATCATACGGCAGAAATACTTTGATCGAGGCCGGCCCTGTCCCGTCGCCATCAGTTTCGGCGACGACCCGCTCTTGCTCACCGCGGCAGCCAATAGCCTGCCCTGGGGCAAATCCGAGTACGATTACGCAGGCGGTATCCGCGGCCAGGCGATCGATGTCGTGCAGGGACAACACACGGGGTTGCCGATTCCGGCCTACTCAGAAATCAGCATCGAAGGCGAATGCCTGCCCGACCAGCAGCGACGCGAGGGGCCCTACGGCGAATGGACCGGCTACTATGCAAGCGGCGAGCGCACCGAACCTATCATCAAAGTAAAGCGCTTGATGCACCGCAACAACCCGATTCTGACAGGCGCGCCTTCGTCGCGCCCGCCCGCCGGGTCCGACGACAATCTCGTTCGCTCCGCCTTCATCTGGGATCACCTGGAAAAGGCCGGCGTGCCGGACATCCGCGGTGTGGCTTGTTTTCAGGGCAGATTTTTTACCGCTGTGTCGATCAAGCAGCGCTACCCGGGTCATGCCAAACAGGCCGGCTTCGTCGCCGCGCAGTGCGGCGCCGGCGCTTATCTGGGCCGCTACATCGTCGTCGTCGACGACGATATCGATCCTTACGACGCCAACGACGTGCTGTGGGCCATGTGCACGCGCTCCGATCCGGCTAACGACATCGACTTTATCCGGCGCGCCTGGAGCGGACCGCTCGATCCGGTGATCCCCAGAGACAGGAAAGGATTCAGCACCCGCGCCGTGATCGATGCGACGCGGCCCTACGAATGGATGAAGGATTATCCGCAGGTATCCGGATCGAGCGAAGAAATGAAACAACGGGTGGTGCGGAAATACGGCAAATACTTTAGCTGAGGCCTCAGTCTCGCGAACCGTCCCGGGTGGGATCAATAACGCGCCGCCCCCCGGCGGCAGGCCGGATCCCGACCGATTGGCTCAACCCTCTTCGAATGATATAACAGTCTCGCCATGGCGGAATCGGCCAGCTTGCTCATGCGCGAATTCTTGACCTGGGTCTCCGAGCGTCCGCGCACCTACGATGACGCGATGGCGGCGTGGCAGAGCCACTGCCCGCGCCAGACCATTTGGGAAGATGCGATGATCGAAGGTCTGATTCAGGTCCTTACCGAAGATTCACTCCGCAGCCCGGTCGTCAGGATCACCGAACGAGGAAAGTCTTTTTTAACCGGTCCGCGCAACGGTCAGCAATGAGTAACCACGAAGGAGAGATGCCGTGAAAAAATCGGTCCGTCGATTGCAACCAGGAAAAGCTCATCGTTCAAGACAGCTCATCGCCTCTTTTTGTGCCGCGGTCTTCGCGACCTTTTGCGCCGGGATCGCCGGCGCGCAGAGCGATTTCTACAGCGGCAAGACCATTCGGATCATCGTCGGTCTGAGCACTGGCGGCGGCTATGACCGCGCCGCCCGCATGGTCGCGCGCCAGTTGGGCAAATACATTCCAGGCGGACCCAGCATCGTCGTGCAGAACATGCCTGGAGCCGGGTCGGTGACGGCTGCCAATTACGTCTACGGAGTTGCCAAACCCGATGGGCTGACGATCCTGGCGCCGCACAACAATCTCTATCTAAGCCAGCTCTCGCAGCAAAACGAGGTCAAATTCGATCTCACCAAAATGAACTGGATCGCTTCGCTGGAGAACGACGACATGGTGATCTTCGGCCGCAGCGATGCGCCGTTTAAATCCATCGACGATGTGATCAAAGCCAAAGAGCTGCCGAAGTGCGGTTCTACGGGCGTCGGCAGCTCCGATTACGTCATGTCAAAGATTCTCGAGGAAACGGTCGGCGCGAAGGTGAATCACGTCACCGGTTACCCGGGCAGCAGCGAAATCGCCATCGCGCTCGAGCGCGGCGAAGTTCAGTGCATGGGGTTGACGATTGCGACGTTCTACGGACGCGAGCCTTTTCTCACCTGGCACAAGAATAATTACATCCGATTCTTGGCTCAGAGCGGCCGCAAGCGCAGCGAACGCGTCCCTGACGCGCCTACCGTGTACGAACTGATGGAACGCTACAAGACCCCTGCCACCAAGCGGCGCACCGCCGAAGCCATGCTCCAGGGCGGTGAATGGGCGCGGCCTTACCTGGTCGCCCCCGGCACCCCCGAAGACCGTGTCAGCACCCTACGCAGCGCCTTTGAAAAAGCCACCAAGGACCCCGAGCTGTTGGCCGAGGCCAAAAAATTACGCATCGACGTCGTCCATGTCCACGGCGCCGAGCTGCAAAAAATGGCCGTCAAAGTCATGAACCAGCCCCCGGAAGTGATCGAGGCGATCAAAAAGCTGTTCGTGAACTGAATCGCAAGTCCTTAACTGGTCTTTGTCCGAAAAACGCGCGCCACAAATCCCCCTTTTTCTCCCCAAAGGGGCAAGAAGGGGGATTTCTCTTACTGCTTCGCAACTCACGAGCAATCCAAATTTCAAAAATATCTACGGCTAGGATTTTTCAGCGCGGCGGCAGCGGCCCTCCCTCGGCGTAGAGTTTATAAAGCGCGATCGCCTCGGGGTCGCGCGGCAGCTCCTTGACGACTTTTTGCACCTCTTCACCGCTCAGCGGCGAGGGTTCGCGTCCCATCAGCTTTTTAAATTCTTGATGGAAGGCGGGATCCTTGAAGGTTTGCGCCATGGCGTCGCGCAGGATCTTGACTAGCTCCGGGGGCGTTCCCGGGGCGAGGTGATGCGGCCAGCGCGGCACCTGGAAGGCGCGAAACAGATCGAGCGCCCGGCGCTCGCGCTCATGTCTGGCGAACGTGTCGAGATCCGGCAAGCCCCCCAGGCGCGCGTCGACCCGGCCCTTGGGGTTCGAGATCGTCGCGTGGAACACGACCTGGTCGCGCAGATCTTTGAGCACGCTGTCGATGTTGCCGCTGGTACGGGCGTCGATCTCGCCATTGTGAATCGCCACATCCATCTCGGGATCGTTGCAGCCGACCACGAAGCGAGGCTCTTTCAGATCCAGCAAATGAGCGAACATCCGGCCGGTGATGTAAACCGAGTGGCCCACCGAATGGGCCGCCACACGCACGCCGCGCGCGTTACGGATTTTTTCCAAGCTGTCGAATGCCGCTGTTTTACGGCTAAAAAACACGTAGGGATTGCCGGTTTCGGTGGACCCAATGTAAATAAATTTATCGATGTCGTAATTGCTGCCGGCCAAACCGAGAATGGGTCCGGGAATCATGTTTCCTGCCGAAGCGATCTTCAGGCCGTCTGGTTTGGCCGTGTAGAAATAGTTCGCCGCCTTGCGTCCCGAGGCGCCGTCCATAAATTCCATCGTGATCGTCGGATTGCCGGGGATGTATTTCTTCAGGAACGGCATGAGCGCGCGCGATTGAAACTCACCCGAGCCCCCTGCGCCGCCGCCGCGCACGATGGTAATCGTCTTGCCCGCGTAGTACGGCGTCTGGGCAGAACTCTCCAACGCCAAGGCGCATGCCGCCACCAGAGTCATCGAGCTGATCCATGCGGTAACCCTTTGCATTAGCCGATCCTTCCTCCTAGCTTTTCACCCCGAGCTGCGCGAGAAATCCGCTCTTTTTGAGATCGTCGACGAAGCGCAGCTCGAGTATGTCTTCCGGCTTCGCTTTGGCGGCTTTGGGCTCGATTTCCGCCTGAATGTCTAGAATATTGCGCAAACCTTCGACCGTCGGATACGTGTCATCCACCAGCAGGTCGCGATAAGCGGCGTAGGCTTTTTCTAGGACGGTGCGGTCTTGGCCGCGAGTGTATTTGTGCAGCACTTTGAGGACTTCTTCTTTGTTGTTTTTATAATAGTGAACCGTCTCGGCCATGGCGCGCACCAAGCGATGCACCGTATCGGTGTTCTCGCGAATCATTTTGCGCGAGGTCACGGTGCAGGTCAGCTGAAAAGGAATTTTCAATTTGGCCATGTCAAGAATGACTTTGAGCCCGCCCTTCTCGCCCATCAGACGTTCCGCTTCTTGCCCCACGGTCCAATCCAGTTGCCCGGAGGTGACCGCCGTGACCCGCGCCGAACCGCTGCCAACCGTCACCGCCTTGATGTCGCTCAGATTCATTTTCAGTTGTTTGAGCGCGAGCCGCAGAGCGAAATCGGCCGCGGTTCCCGGAATATGAACCGCCGCAGAACGGCCGCGCAGGTCCTCCGGCGAGCGAATGTCGGGCCTGCCGATAATGTAATAGGGAAGCGTATTGGTAAGGCTGTTGACGATGGCGACATCGCCGCCGGCCAGTTTGCCGTATAGAGCCGACGTTCCCACTGCGCCGACGAAGGCGACGTCGCCGGCGATCATGCTTTGCACGCCGCGCGTGCTGCCGCTGATGTAGATGAGCTCGATGTCGAGACCATGTTTCTTGAAGATTCCGCGTTCTTTGGCGACCCAATAGGCGGGTGATGCGTTCGCCGAATCGGAGATGTAGGCGAGCAAGTACGGTTTTCGTTCCGCCGCCTGACCGAGCGTCGCCATGCTGAACAGTACCAACACGGTCGCGATCGTGCACAAATCAGATCGTCGCATAGAACCTCCGTGGCACACGGTTCGCCTGACTGTAATCATTTAAGTCGCGCGAACGCAATAAATAATTATTCGCTTGGTCGGAAAAGGCGAATCTCGGCACTGCATCCGCATCGGAAACCTGATACAAAGAAACGATGTCTCAAACAACTCTGCTCTTCGGCGCGACTTCGATTCTCGGTTTCAACCTCGCCCGGCGCTTTCCCGGAATCGTGCCGTTTATCACCCGCGCCAATCGCGCGCCATCGATTCGCCGTTGGCCGACGCTTCACTGCGAGGATCCCCAATGGCTGACATCCGTTTTCGCTCATTATCGCCCCGAGCTGCTGCTCTACTGCCATGCAGTATGCGACGTACCCAAGTGTGAAGCCCAACCGGCCTGGACCCGCGAAATCAACATCGAGCACACGCGTCGGACGATCGCGGCGCTGCCACCGCAGTCACGGCTCGTTTATGTTTCTTCCGATCACGTCTTCGGCGGCGATGGGATTTACGACGAAGCCTCCTCACCCTGCCCGATCAGCGTCTATGGGGACTCTCGTGCCGTGGCGGAAGAGCTGGTGTTGAGACGCTCGGGGTCGCTGGTGATCCGCGTCGGCTTGCCGATCGGGCCGTCGCCGACAGGTCGTGCCGGCCACTGGGATTGGCTGCGCTATCGCACCAAACGTAATCTTCCCATCACCATCGTCCAAGACGAATATCGCTCGGCAGTATGGGCCAGCGACTTGTCCGAGCGGATTATGGCTTTGGCGCTGAGCACTGAAACCGGCATTCGCCATGTTGCTGCAACTCGTATCGTGTCGCGCATCGAGTTAGCTGATCATCTCATACGCCAACTCGGACTACGCGCGGCTTATCAGCGTGAAAGCCGTCACCAGCGCGCCGCGCCCCATTTGGGTTACGTCGGACTGGCTACTCGCTACCGCGGCGATCTATTTGAGCCGTTGGCGTGTGTCCTCGATCAGTCCACGTTTCCCGAATTCACAACTCCCTTCGGGTCAACCTCGTAAAGGCGCACCATTCAATGACGGATCCGAAAAGTTGCAGTCGATCGCACGCGACCATCACATAGGTGCCATATGCGTAGACGGTCGAGGCTTCTTGACGTGGCATCCTGTTTCCCACAAATCGTGCTTTATTCGTTACAACTCCCTGTGCTATCTAGCTAACATCATGAAAACGTTTGCTGTGCGATACATCTTAGCTGCCGCTGAATTAGTGGCTATGGCGGTGGTCGCGGAGGCGCAGCAGTCAACGAAGATTCCCCTGATCGGATACTTAGAGGGCGGTCCCCAGTCCGCTCACACGGTTCGCATAAAAGCATTCCAACAGGGTCTGCGCGAGCTTGGCTATGAAGAGGGGAAAAACATTGCCATTGAGTGGCGATTTGCCGATAGCAAGGTTGAACGCCTTCCAGGTCTTGCGGCTGAACTTTTGCGTCTCAAGGTAGCCCTTATTGTTACAGGGGGTGGGACGCCCACTCGTGCCGCAAAGGAAGCGACTTCTACGGTGCCCATTGTGATGGCACAACATAATGATCCTGTTGGTAGCGGCGTCGTTGCCAGCCTGTCGCACCCTGGTGGAAACATCACAGGACTGTCTACCCTCACCCCCGAGTTAAGCGGCAAACGGCTAGAGATTCTCCGGGAAGTCGTGCCAAAGCTTTCCCGCGTGGCCGTTTTCGGCAATACAACCAACAGGGTCTATGCAGAGGTGATGAGAGAAATTGAAAGTGCCGCAAATGCATTCGGAATAAAGCTGCAATTTGTTGACGTCCAGGATGCCAAAGATGTCGAAATTGGATTTCGAGCCGCGACAAAGGCTAGTGCTCAGGCCATTCTAACGACGCCAAGCGTTGTGCTAGTTGCTGAGCGAGCGCAGGTTGTAGCGCTTGCAGCAAAGAACCGGTTGCCTGGAAGTTACAGCAATAGCCAGTTTGCGGATGTCGGTGGCTTGATGTTTTATGGCGTGAATATATTTGACTTGGACCGCCGCGCCGCCACCTACGTGGATAAAATCCTGAAGGGAGCCAAACCCGCCGACCTTCCTGTCGAACAGCCGATGAAGTTCGATTTCGTTATCAACTTGCAAGCAGCGAAACAAATCGGTCTAACGATTCCTCCCAACGTGTTAGTTCGGGCAACGCGGGTGATTAAGTAAGACGATGACGAAGAGTCTGCAAGTCATATTGGTTGCCGTCGCGCTGTTCGCTGGCCTTGTGAGCGCCGAGGCGCAGACGGCGAAGAAGTTATGGAGGATAGGGTATCTATCGGCGAGCACCCCAGCCGCTGAGTCAGTCCGGGCAGAGGCAATTCGACTAGCCCTGCGCAATCTTGGCTACATCGAAGGACAAAACATCGTCACCGAGTATCGACATGCGGAGGCAAAGCAGGACCGAGTACCCGAGCTTGCGGCCGAGCTGGTGCGTCTAAAGGTTGACATCGTCGTCCGTCCGGCTATGAATGCGACCAAAACAATTCCTATCGTGATGATGGGTGTTGGGGCCGATCCTGTCGAGACAGGTCTTGTTGAGAGCCTAGCCCGTCCCGGCGGCAACGTCACAGGCATTACTCTCCTTTCGAGAGAACTCGGGGGCAAGCGGCTGGAGCTGCTCAAAGAAGCCGTTCCCAACGTCGCCCGTATCGCGGTTCTGTACGATCCGACCATTCCGGGCATACTACGAGAGGTCAAAGAGGATCTCCCGGTTGCGGCGCGCGCGCTGAAGTTAACCATTGAGCCTTGGGAGGTGAGAGCTGTCGACGACTTGGACAGAGTTTTTGCTGCGGTGAACAGACAGCGGCCAGGTGGACTCTATTTACCCGGTGACAGAGTGGTATCTGCCGGTAATCGCCACGTGGACTTTTCGTTAAAAACCCGATTGCCCTCAATGTACCAGAGTGGCCGAGCTGTAGAAGCCGGTGGACTCATGTCCTATGGTGCGGATCGCACTGACGGCTACCGGCAGGTCGCTTGGTACGTAGACAGGATTTTGCAAGGCGCCAAGCCCGCCGATCTTCCGGTGCAGCAGCCGATGAAATTTGAATTTTTGATCAACCTGCAAACGGCAAAAAAAATCGGCGTGACCATCAATACAGACGTATTGGCACGTGCGACGAGAATCATACGATGACAAAATAGATCGGACTGGAAACCCCCAAGTGGACGCTGATGAAAGCGGATCGGGTGATCAGGTAGGGCACGCTGTATGCCAATGATGAGCTGTCTGCGAACAATCTTAGTTATACTCACGTTACTCGGCACTCCGTTAATTACCGAGGCGCAGCCGGAGAAAAAAGTTGCTTCGATTGGATACCTGTCAAATGGTTCATCTTCGTCTGAGTCCACCCGTGCCAGCGGCGTGCGGCTGGCACTTCGGGAATTCGGCTATATCGAAGGACAAAACATCTCAATCGCCTATCGATACGCGGAAGCGAAAGCTGAGCGGTATATTGATCTTGTGAGTGATCTTGTCGGGATCAAAGTTGATGTCATCCTCGCAGCTGGAGGTTCCGCGACTGTCCGGGCGGCGCTAAAGGGAACCAAAACTTTTCCCATCGTGATGATAGGTTCTGGAGCCGATCCCGTCGAGGCAGGGCTGGTTGAAAGCCTAGCTCGGCCGGCGGCAATGTCACAGGTATAACGAATCTTAGCCGAGAGCTTACTGGCAAGCGGCTGGAGCTGCTCAAAGAAGCTGTTCCAAAACTTTCTCGCGTCGCTATTCTTTACGAGTCAAACACCCCAGGCGCTGAAAGAGAAATAAAAGAGGACCTTCCAGTCGCAGCACGAGCGCTCAGACTAATTAGCAAAACCTGGGAGATACGAGTTAAGGAAGATTTCGAGACGGGACTTTCGGCCATTAGCAAAGATCGCCCCGATGGAATGCTTGTGACTTCTAGCCCGCTTTTATCTAGCAATCGCCAAAAAATCGTGGGCTTTGCCTTAACTAGCCGAATAGCCGCGATGTATCACAGAGCAGAATATATGGAAGCGGGTGGCCTCATGTACTATGGAGCGGATGTCGTGGACGGGTACCGTCAGATTGCCTGGTACATCGATAAAATCTTGAAAGGCGCGAAGCCCGCTGAGTTGCCCGTGCAACAACCAATGAAATTCGAGTTCGTCATCAATTTGCAGACGGCAAAAAAAATAGGATTAACGATCAATACGGATATATTGGCGCGAGCGACAAGAATCATCAAATGATCGAGAAAAAATGCGATATGAGACTATCTGGGACAAATATCGGCTGAGCATCTTGGAGTCCTCCGATGTCGGTATCCTACTTGGCAGGCCGCCGCACGTCCGTTTGCCGCTTCTCCGAGATCTCTTTGACTGCTCTCTTGGAATGACGGATCCGAAAACGTTGCAGTCGGCACGGCCGCGTGTTAGGCAAAACCATCATGACGCTGGCCCAGGATGATGAACACTTCTTGTGCCTCAGAGCCTCCCCGGCGAGAATGGACCGGCTCTGGGCTGAAGGTTGGCGCCATTTCGGCGTCATCTTCGTCCGCTATCGAACCTCCGAGCACCGCGGCAGGCAGTATACGGTCCTGCCGCTGCGGATAAACCTCAGCCGCTTTCGATTGAGTCGCAGCCAAAAACGCGTCCTCAAGAAAAATCGCGACCTCCGGCTGCTGATTGGACCGTCTTCGATCGATCCCGAAAAGGAGGCGTTGTTCGAGAAGCACCGTCTACGCTTCGATGAAAACGTCCCCACATCGCTATTTAATTTCATGTCGCCCGATCCCTCGAGCGCTCCCTGCCCCAATCTCGAGCTGTGCGTGTTCGACGGCAAGAAGCTATTGGGCGCGACTTTTCTGGACATCGGCGCCACGGCAACCTCCGCGGTGTACGCGATCTTCGATCCGGCGGCAGCGAAGCGCAGCCTCGGCATCTTGATGATGCTCCACTCGATTCAATTTTCTCGTGACCGCGGCTGCCAATATTATTATCCGGGCTACGCCTATCGCGAGCCATTTACCTACGACTATAAAAAGCGTTTCTCAGGGCTCGAATATTTAGACTGGGAACGGGGTTGGACGCCTTACAGAAATTGAAACTGAAAATGATCGGATCAGAGCGTCTCCCGCAAGGGCGCAAAGGCGGGAAGGTCCTGAACTCGACGTCGGAACTTGAGCCCACGAGAGCTACAGGCCGGCCAACCACGGCGCGCAAACCGTCGTGGACTGAATGCAGGGCTTCGGCACGGAAAAAGTCCTCGCTGAACAGCTTATGGAAAACCTGGAAGGTCACGAGGAGGTCGCGGAGCGAATCATCAGCTTCGCCCAATCTCTGTTGGAAGACGCCAAAGGCGGCGCTATCGCCGGTGTTGGCATCGTCGTTTTATTTTGGACGGTGATAGAAAGGAAATCGCCATGGTACAGCAGGAAAAAAAAGCCCGAGCTCTTGGCATCAACCATGTGGTGCTCGAAGTCGACGACTTGGACAAGGCTCTGGAGTTTTACGGCGCCCTGTTCGAGTTCACGCTGCGCGGTCGGAGCGATCACAACGCCTTCATCGACCTGGGCGATCAGTTCATTCAACTTACCTTAGGGAGAACGCAGATTGCCGACAGCAAACGCCACTTCGGTTTCGTGGTGGACGATCGCCAAGCCGTGAAGCGCGCCATGGAACGGCTCGGCATCAAGAGCATCAATGAGCGCTTGAACATTCTCGACCCGTGGGGCAATCGCATCGAAGTCGTCCCTTACGATGATTGCCAGTTCACCAAGGCGGATCACATCCTCAAAGGCATGGGCGCCCAGTCCTTGCAAAAAACTACCAGCGCCATCGAAGAATTAAGAAAGAAAGGCATGGCGCCGAATGAATAATGGCCCGCAGATCTCTCGCTTGCCGAAGCAAAAGCGCACTGCGCAGATCAAGCCTGAGCTAGCGGTTCGTTGGGGCAAAATGAACTCGCCGCTTGGACCGCTCTTTATCGCGGTCAGCGATCGCGGCGTTTGCGCGCTTGAGTTTGGCGCTGCCAAGCCGAAATTCACAAAGCTTCCAAAAACCGCCGCGCGTCTGGAAGAAAACTCCCGAGCGGTCGCGCCGATCGAAGCACAGCTCCGCGAGTATTTCGTCGGACAACGGAGTCAATTCGATATAGCCCTCGATACCTCTGCACTAACGTCGTTCCAGCGAAAGGTTCTCGAGATCACCCGGCTGATCCCGCCCGGACACGCGTGGACCTATCGAGATTTGGCGCAGCGTATGGGGAATCCCAATGCCGCTCGTCCCGTGGGACAGGCCCTGGCACGTAATCCCATCGCCATCATTATTCCTTGCCACCGCGTCATCGCCAGCGACAAGAGCCTGGGCGGCTACAGCGGCGGCTCCGGCTTGGCGGCCAAACGTTGGTTGTTGCGGCACGAAGGCGTCCCTTCGTGAGTCCAGACACCTTTGGACCCGTTCCCAATCACAACGCTTCGGTCGCCGCAATTTGGCTCGCCCTCGGCGCCGTTTATCTCATTTGGGGATCGACCTATCTAGCGATTCGTTTCACGGTCGAAACCGCACCTCCTTTTCTCTCGGCAGCAGCGCGTTTCATCGTCTCCGGAGGCTTTCTTTACCTCTGGCGCCGCGCCGCCGGTGATCCAAAGCCCAGTCTCTTGGAATGGCGCAATGCGTCGCTGATCGGCATTCTGCTCCTTGTCGGCGGCAACGGCGGCGTCGTCTGGGCGGCGCAGTTTATTCCATCGAGCTTGTCCGCCTTGCTGGTCGCCACCGTGCCGCTCTGGATGCTCCTCTTCAATGCCATCCGTCCAAGTGGCGAGCGGCCCACGGTGAGAGCTTTAAGCGGAATCGCCGTGGGTTTTTGCGGCGCCGCTCTGCTGATCGGTTACACGACAAACTCAACGACGCCGGAAAATTTTTATGGCGCGCTGGCAGTGGTCGCTGCTTCCTTTCTCTGGGCGGTGGGCTCGATCTACGGCAAGATTTTGCACCTGCCGGCTTCTCCGTTGGTTACCACTGGCGTCGAAATGTTGGCTGGCGGTTTTGTCCAGATTTTCGTCGCCTGGGCTTTCGGCGAGTTTTCAACTTTCGTTCCGGCTGCGCTCACGCCTCGTTCCGCTTGGGCATGGTTTTATCTGACCGCCGTCGGCCCGATCGCCTTTGTCGCCTACGCCTGGCTGCTGCGCAACGCGCCGATCCCGCTGGTCTCCACCTACTCCTACGTCAATCCCCTCGTGGCGATCATCTTGGGCTACTTTCTCGGCCGAGAGATCATCACCCCGCGTATCGTGATGGCAGCCGGTTTGATCATCGGCTCGGTCATCCTAGTCAGCGCGTCCAGGGCGCGCTGACTATTCCAAATTCCAGATTACAGATTCCAAATTCCAAATTCCAAATTCCAAATTCCAGATTCCAAATTCTGGATTACAGATTGTAAAATTTCTGATATTGAATTGATGGTTAGATGAAGTATCAGCGCTTTGAAGACTTGCCGGTTTGGAAAGCTAGCGCGAATCTTGCGCAGGCAATGTTCGAGTTCACAGAATGCGACCTTTTTCGTCGCCACCTCGGTTTTCGCGATCAAATGGAGCGTGCGGTTCTGTCGATATCCAATAATATTGCGGAAGGCTTCGAGCGCGGGAGTAACAATGAACTACTCGCCTACCTCTATATCGCCCGTGGATCGGCTGGTGAAGTCCGCTCAATGCTGCGAATTCTAGAATTCTGGCAAAAATTCTCGGGGTACAAGCCTCAAATCGCGGAACTTAGAAAAAACACTGAACTCATATCAAGACAGTTACATGGCTGGATAGAGCAAGTGAAACGCTCGGGCTTTCGCGGGCAAAGACATCTCAACGTCGTGAAACCACCTAAGCCGTTGCGCCATCCGGCCGAACAGCAAAAGTCCAGTCCGGAACGCTGATCAAAAGCATTTCCATTTGGAATCTGGAATTTGGAATTTGGAATTCGCAGGGAGCCCCGATGCCCATCACGCTTTATCATGACGTGCCTTCGACTAATTGCGACCGGGTGAAAATTGTCCTGGCGGAGAAAGGATTGCCGTGGGACGGTATCTGGGTCAAGCTCGCGAAGATGGAACAAAAGCGTCCCGAGCATCTGCAGCTCAATCCCTACGGCAAGATTCCCGTTCTCATCGAAGACGGCAAGGTCCTTTTTGAATCGTGCATCATCAACGAGTATCTGGACGAGAAATATCCCGATCCGCCGCTCCAGCCCAAAGATCCTTATATGCGCGCCCGCGGGCGGATTCTCGTCGATTACTTTTTAAATTATCTGCACGAGCCCTACTGGACGTTGCGCGGCGAGATGATCAAGAAGAATCCAGACGAGCGCGATACCAAACTCATCGCGGAATCTCAGAAAGAGATCGCCGGTCGCTTGCAGTATCTCGAAGAAGCTCTCGGCGACAACCTGTTTTTTCTTGACGACTACAGCCTCACGGATATCGCCATGCTGCCGCGCTTTCCGCGCCTGCAACAGTACGGCGTCCTGCCAAGCGCAGCTCTTCCCAGGCTAGGGGCTTGGTTCGAGCGAATGAAACAACGGCCGGCGGTTCAAACCGTGCTATAATCCGACGACTGCATCGCGGCACCATTTACCTTTCACTTACGCCTATCACTTCAGCGTCTCCTTGAGCTTCGCCACAATCGCGGGAGGCGTTTTGAACATGTTCTCGATCGCCTGCGCGATCTCTTCACCCGACGCGGGGGCGATCTCGAGATTGGCTTTATTAGCGTCGTTCAGCAAGTCCGGATCTTTGACCGCTTGAAGCAATGCTTTACGGAGAATTTGCACCCGCTCTTTGGGCGTGTTCGGCGGCAAGGAATAACCATAGGTGATCGCACCGGGTTGGTGCACACCGGCTTCAATCAGTTGGCGTGCTTCCGGAGTTTTTGCGAAGCTGATCGTTAGCGGCACTTTGGGCAGATCTGCATGTGCTTTGGGTGCGCTTTGCAACATGATGATCGCCTGTCCCGACTCCACAGCCCGGCGCCAGGTAGCTCGCACCGACACCCACGAAAAGCCGCATAGCCCATCCATTTCACCCGACTCCACGGCGACGCGCATGTCCGCTGTGCCCTTGTAACCAGTCACCAAGCGCATCGGCAGGCCGATCGCTTCCTTCAGAATTTTCGCGACGTCGTCGGTCGTCGCCCCCGGCGCACTGCCGGCCAATTTCAGCGGCGCCTTCGCTGTCAGCCATTGTTCGGCGTTGGCAATGCCGGTGCGCTGGTGCAGCAAACAGAGATCGTGGTTGTAGCCCGGCGCGCCGATCCATTCCAATTTACGCGCGTCGAAATTAATCCCCTGCGCTCCTACGAGTTGACCGAGGATTTGATTGCCGTTGAAGGCGCCAATGGTGAGCCCGTCCGGCTTGGCTGCGCGATAAATGTGATTGGCAGCGATCAAACTGCCGGCCCCCGGCATGTTGTCGACGATGATCGACGGATTTCCCGGCACGTATTTGCCCATGTAGCGCGCGACCGTGCGGGCAAAGGTATCGAAACCGCCGCCCGCCGAGAAGCCGACGACAATGCGAATGACTTTGCCCCGATAGAATTCGCCGCCGCCAACAGCTCCCGCGGCTGAGCCAACAAAACACCACTGAGCGGCAACAACGGCTGTGATCATCACAATGAGATGCATCGGTTCACCTCCCGACGAGCTAGGCCGCGCACAAAGTATGCGAATTCACCTGCGACCGTCAACCGCACCGTCAGAGCACGCGATCGTCGTTGACACGCGGCGTAATTCCACGATAATCAGCCCCATCTGGAGGTGCCGGTGATGAAAACACGACTTCACTGCTGGTCGCTTGCGGTCCTGCTCATCGTAACGAGTGTTGGATGGGCGGACGATTTTTATCGCGGCAAAACTGTCCGCATCATCGTCGGCGGCAGCGCCGGCGGCGGCTTCGATACCTACAGCCGGGTGATGGCGCGCCATATGGGCAGACATATCCCCGGCAATCCCGCACTGCTGGTTGAAAACATGACCGGCGCGGGCACGTTGATCGCGGCTAAGTATTTGCACGGCAGCGCCAAGCCGGATGGATTGACCTTCGGCATTTTCAACGGCGGGCTGATCCTCGGGCGAGTCCTGGGCATGAAAGGCATCGACTTCGACGTACGCGAATTGCAGTTCATCGGCGTGCCGGTTCAAGACAGCACGGTTTGCTCCTTGCGCAAAGAAAGCGGTGTCGGCAGCGTCGAGCAATGGTACGCGGCCAAGTCGCCGATCAAACTGGGCGGTCTGGGTCCCGGTAATAGCGTCAGCGACGTGCCGCGAGTGGTTAGAGCGGCTCTCGATCTGCCCCTGCAAATGGTCGACGGCTACAAAGGTACCGCCGAGGTGCGTATGGCCGCCGACGCCGGCGAGCTTCACGGCGCCTGCTGGGCCTGGGAGTCGATGCGAGTCAATTGGTCCAATGCCTTGAAAAGCGGCGACACCAAAGTAGTTCTTCAGGTCGCCATGAAAAAAATACCGGATCTGCCCAATGTGCCCGCCGCGATGGATCTGGCGAAGAGCGATGAAGCGCGCCAGCTTCTCAAAGCCGGTGCCATCGACCCTGCCGCCATCGTTCGCGTTTACGTCACCTCGCCGCGCACCCCCAAGGAGCGCGTGCAAATCCTGCGCAACGCCTTCGCCGCCACTCTCACGGATCCGGACTTCCTTGCAGAGACCAAGAAGATCAACCTCGACGTCAATCCGTTGTCCGGCGAAGAGGTTAAGAAAATTGTCGACGATTTATTCAAGCTGCCGGCGCCGATGGTAACCAAACTCGGTGGCATTTTATCGGGCAAGTAATTTCTCGACTGCTCCGTTCGACTGGAGACATTCAATGAAACGATCCTTGTTTATTTTCGCGCTCAACGTCTGCTTGTTCGGGTCGCTGTTCGCCGTGCAGCGGGGCGCGGCGGCGCAAATGAATAACCTAAGGCCCGAGAAAAACCGGCTGGAAGTGGCGATCGCCGCAACCGGTCCGTTGTATCTGCCGTTGTTGCTCGCCGCCGACGCCGGCTACTTCGACAAGCGAGGGCTGAAGGTCAATTTAACCGTGCTGAGCGCCACCGCATCGGCGCAGGCGCTGCTCTCCGGCACCGTCGATATCTACCAGGGCGGCACGGCGACCATTCACGCCAATGTGGCCGGCTCCGACGTGATCTACATCGCGTCAGCGATCGACAAAAGCACGCTGGTTTTGTTCGGCCAAAAAGGCATTACCACCTTGGCAGCCTTGCGCGGCAAATCCATTGCGACCACTTCGGTCGGCGCTTTCGGCGAGATCGCCGTCCGCAAGACCGCCAAGGAGCACGGCATGGAAGTGGGCAGAGACATCAAGCTCCTCTATCATAAAGGCCCGCCCGACGCGCTGCAGACCTTCTTGCTCAATAATGCCGACGGCTTGATCGTCACGCCGCCGCAGACGGAAATGGCTAAAGCGAAGGGCTTTCCGGTCATCATCGATTACTATCAGCGCGGCTTGAAGATCATCGGACCGGGGACCGGCGTGGCACGCTCGTTCGTCCAGAAAAATCCCAACACGCTGAAGATCTTCTTGATGGGCTATCTCGATGGGGTCAAGCGCGCTCTCGATGATCCTGGGGCCGCCAAACAGGTCGAATCGCATTACACCAAGATTACCGACGCCAAACTGCTCGAGGACAGCTATCAAGAAGGCAAAAAAGTCTGGAACAAAGACATGACGGTTGATCCGGAAGCTATTAGGCTCGTCCTCGAGCAGTCGACGGTGGCGGGCGCGGCCAGCTTGGATCCGCGGCGATTTTTCGACAACAGTTTGATCAAAGAAGTGAACCGGGACTACGCCTCGAAGCTCTTTCCCGGTCAGGTGAAGTAAATAGTAACGCGTTCTCATACGGTGTTGCGAGTTTACGGTTCTTGCCCTCACCCTCGCCTCTCCCGCAAGCGGGCGAGGGTAAGAAAAGATGGCTTGAGAAAACGACGCGCTTTCTGCTACTGATTGAGATCGATAATCCAGGAAAGCAGAGGCGAACGAAATGCGCATCATCGACGCCGACGGCCACGTGTTGGAAAAGGACATCCCTTGGGCGGATTTGCTCGAAGCCCCGTACCGCGACCGCGCGCCGCGCGCGGTGAAAGACAACCGCGGCTTTAGTTTCATTATGATTGAAGGCCGCCTGACGCCGAAACCCGTCGGCAAAGCTTGCAGCTTCGTCGGCGCGCCGCGCAGCCACCATCCCAAGCCGACCACCGGCATGGTAGACCCAATTCAGCGCTTGAAAGACATGGATCTCGAAGGCATCGATACCGCCGTGCTGTTCGGCACCTCGCCATTTCTTAGCTTGCCATTCGTTGAAGACAAAGACTTGGCGAGCGCCATTGCGCGCGTCTATAACAACTGGCTGGCGGAATACTGCAGGGCCGACCCGCGGCGGCTCAAGGGCGTTGCCGCCGTTGCGATCCAAGATCCGCCGTCAGCCGTGAAAGAATTGCGCCGCGCCGTGACCGAGCTCAAATTCGTTGCCGTCGCCACCCCGCCGATATCCGCGTCGAAAAAAAATCTCGACGATCCGGATCTCTATCCGTTTTTTGCCGAAGCTGAAAAGCTCAACGTTCCGGTGTGCATTCACGTCGGCGCCGGCGACGGCGTGCCGGCCGCGACGGAGCGCTTCGATCATCCGCTCTACACGCATGCGATGGCGCATCCGTTTGAACAGATGATCGCGGCCCTTTGCGTGGTCTGCGGCGGTCTTCTCGAACGCTTTCCGAAGCTAAAATTCGCCTTCTTGGAGGCCGGGTGCGGCTGGGTACCCTACTGGATGGAGCGGCTCGACGAACATTACGAAATTCTCCAGCCTACGGTTCCCTGGCTCACTAAGCCGCCGAGCGAATACATGAAAAGCGGCCAGATGTACTACGCCTTCGAAATGGAAGAAAAGATGCTCCCTTATGTTGCGGATTTTGTCGGCGCCGAGCGCTTGGTTTTCGCCACGGATTACAATCATAGCGACTCTAAGTTCCCGCACACCGTCGAAGCGGTGATGGAACGAAAGGATTTGCCGGACAGCTTGAAAGCGAAACTCATGGGCGAAAATGCCGCAAGGCTATACGGTGTTTAAGCGCTCGCCATCACTCGGCTCCCATACGAGATAATTTTTCCCAAGCCATCTTTGCGAAAATCTTGAGTCCTTCCGTTAACCGCCAGCTAACGGGAGCGCCGCGCGGCCGTCCAATGATCGGTTGAATATCGGCGCTACCCAGGCGTCCAACAGCTTGCTAAAATGCTTTGATTCCAATGGGTTGCAAATGGAAAGGAGAACCTTTATGAGGATTTCAAAGCGTCTCTGGGCACTCTTGTCTCTGGCTTTTTTAACGCTCACCGGCTGTCCGGCGCTCGGGCCGTTGGAAAGTCCCGGCGGCGTCGGCGGTGTTAACGATATCATCGGCGAGGTCCAATTCGTCGATAACCGAACCCGCGAGCTTGAGATCCGCGCCGACTCGGGGCGCCGTTCAGTGCTGCGCTTCGACAACAATACTCAAGTGATCTACCGCCAACGCACCTATCCGGTCAGCAACTTGGAGCGCGGCGATTATGTCGCGGCGCGCGTGCAACAGGATCGTGACGGGCGTTTGTGGGTCACCAGCATTTCGGTTCGTGAGACGGCGCAGGACCGCGGCATGGGGGCGAGCCTCGGCAATCGGCTCGACCGCACGGAAGGCCGGGTGGAGTTTATCGATACGCGGCGCGGCACCTTCGAAATCCGCGACCCGCGTAATCGTATCGTTTTGGTGTCAGTTTCATTTAGCGCGCCACGTGCCGTCACCGATCGCTTCAACCGCCTGCGTAACGGCGATTACGTGCGCGTTGAAGGCCGCTCGATTGCCGCCGACCGCTTCGACCTGGAAAACTTCTTGTAAGATTGGGACGGGATATTCGGTACAACACAGCGCATGAAAATCCCCCTTTCATCCCCCTTTTCGCAAAGAGTGTGCGGACCGGAGACAAGGGTAACAAACGTGCCGGGGACATAGGTAACACTTTTGGAATCGATTGGGGGGTCCAAAGGTGTAGTAGGGGAATAGTAAGGGTCCAACCCGATCGAGATCG